>Ga0075428_100007710_pt1 | contig 11926 bp, 9 predicted proteins | sample RhiMetdeltSRZDD2_FD_75291 | JGI IMG/M metagenome (GOLD analysis project Ga0075428, IMG submission 75291) | Populus rhizosphere microbial communities from Tennessee, USA - Rhizosphere MetaG P. deltoides SRZDD2 | ecosystem: Host-associated > Plants > Roots > Rhizosphere > Soil | place: USA...
TGGCTCCAATCGATCCGTATCAGGAAGTGTGGGCGGCGGGAGTCACATATCTGCGAAGCCGCGACGCGCGCAAAGCCGAATCTACAGTGGCGGATATGTATCAAAAAGTCTATGAAGCGGAACGGCCTGAGATCTTTTCCAAGTCAATTGGCTGGCGTGTGGCAGGCAATGGCGAGCCCATCCGTATTCGCAGAGATAGCCATTGGAATGTGCCAGAACCGGAGTTGGTTTTGGTGATCAATAGTCATCACGAAATCGTTGGATATTGCGCCGGGAACGATGTTTCGTCGCGCGACATCGAAGGTGAAAACCCACTGTACCTGCCGCAGGCAAAAATCTACAACGGCTCATGCGCACTGGGACACGGCATTCTGATTTGCGAGCCGGAGGCAATTAAAGATATTCCGATACGATTGCAAGTATGCCGCACAAATGAAGTGATTTTTGATGGGGAAGCGAATACATCCACCATGAAGCGGAGCTTGCCCGAACTCGTTCAATTTCTCATGCGCGAATTGGATTTCCCCCAGGGCGTATTTTTAATGACGGGGACGTGTCTTGTGCCCGGTACTGACTTTACCTTACAACCGAATGATATGGTTTTGATTCAAGTTGGCCCGCTAACGATCGAGAATCGAGTGCAGGCCTGATACCCAATAAAAGAGCACGAAAGAAAATCAGGTGTTCAACCAGTTGGCGGCCTCCCTGGCATGATACGTGATGATCATATCAGCGCCCGCGCGTTTGATGGCAGTTAGAGTTTCCAACGTGACATTCCGCTCATCCAACCAGCCATTCGCTGCAGCCGCTTTAATCATGGCAAATTCCCCGCTCACATTATAGGCAACCAGAGGCAGTTCAGGAAACGACTCACGCACACGGTGGATGACATCCAAATAATGCAGGGCTGGCTTCACCATTAGCATATCTGCACCTTCCTCAACATCCAGTGCGACTTCACGCAACGCCTCACGGACATTGGCGGGGTCCATTTGATGTGACTTGCGATCACCGAACTTCGGTGCGCCCTGTGCCGCCTCCCGAAACGGACCATACAACGCGGATGCATATTTCACCGAATAAGCCAGGATGGGCAGATGTTCATAACCGTTGGTATCCAGCGCGTTTCGGATGGACGCTACCATACCATCCAGCATGCCACTAGGGGCAATGATATCTGCACCAGATTCGGCATGGGATACCGCCACCCGGCTAAGGATTTCAAGAGTCTCATCGTTCAAAACATAGCCTTCGGGAAGTTCGCGATGATAATGCTCGCCGGTATTTAGTATTCCGCAATGTCCATGGTCGGTATACTCGCACAGGCAGGCATCCGTCACAAGGATCAATTCTGGGAACTCGCGTTTGATCGCACGCGTCGCCTGTTGGACGATTCCATCATACGAAAAATTCTCCACGCCAATCGGGTCTTTCTCTGCGGGGATACCAAATAAGAGCACGGCCGGGATTCCCAGTTCCGCGGCCGATTCTGCTTCGCGTACCGCCGCGTCGACCGACAGCTGATAAATTCCGGGCATCGAGCGGATCTCAGTCCGCCCTTCGCCATGCCGCACGAACAACGGATAAATAAAGTCCCGTGCATTCAACTCAGTCTCACGCACCATTGCGCGCAGGGCAGGGCTCGTGCGCAAACGGCGAGGACGACGCGTGAGTGTTGCGTTGTTATTTGAGGTGCGAAGTATGTTTTGTCGCGTCAGTTCCAATAATGTCATAAAAAACTCCGATTCCGTTATGTAGGTGTGTAAATCAAATTATTAAGTGTTTCGATCAACCCGGCGGTCGTGTATTCATTGGAAACGATCAGACCAGAAAGCCCGGCATCTTCTGCCGCTTGCCGAGTCGTGGGACCGATACAGGCGAATAACGGGTCCCCTGGCAGGTTTGAGACATCAAATCCATGCCGCTCAAGGACCGTCATAAAATTCCGAACCGTGGATGGGCTGGTAAACGTGACAATATCCACGCCTGAACGCAGGGCATTGATTTCAGAGGCATCTGGCTCACTAAGCCGGTTGCGATAAGCTATCACTTCCGTTACGAGACCACCGGCGGAACGAATCTCATTAGCCAGGGCCGTGCGTGCCAGATTCGACTGAGGCAATAGAAATCGTTTGCCATAAATATTTTTTCCAAAACCCGATAACAACGCCTCCGCGATATATTCATCCGGGATGCGGTCCGTCCAGAGTCCATGTTCAGACAAAAAGCGCGCCGTCCTTGAGCCGACCGCCGCCACATGCAAACCAGGGGGAATGCTTTTGATACCAAGAGCCTCCAGTCGTTTGAAGAAAGCCTCCACACCATGCACGCTCGTGAAAATCAGCCAGTCATATTGCTCCAAACTTTGAATTGCAAAGTCAAGCGGAGCGTAATCCTCCGGTGGGATGATGTCGATCACCGGGAAGTACATCGGCCGGGCGCCTGCCGCGCTCAAGGCACGAGCAAAGCCTTCCGCCTGTACCCGCGCTCGCGTGATGAGAATACGTTTATTTTTCAGGTTCATACTTTAGCCTCCAACAATTCTGCTGCACCGCGTTCCAGCACCAATTCCGCCAGGCGTTCACCCAGCGCATGCGGTTCTTTATCCACAGCGCTCAAACGGATCGCTTGTTTTCCATCCGCTGAAAGCACGGCGCCGGTCAGGATGATCGTGCCATTATTTTTTTCTGCGAAAGCTGCCACGGGAAGCGAACATCCACCCCCCAGATTGGAGAGGAAAGCTCGTTCTGCACCGACGGCAGCTGCCGTCAACGGATCATGAATCGCCGCCAGCCGTTCACGCGTTTCTGCGTCATCCTCACGACATTGCACTGCCAACGCGCCCTGCCCCGGCGCGGGTAACATGACTTCCAGTGGAAACACTTCGCTGATGTGGGCCTGTAATCCGAGCCGCGTCAAACCAGCTTGCGCCAATACAATTGCATCATATTCGCCAGTCAAGGCTTTTCGCACCCGGGAATCTACATTGCCACGTAAAGGCAAAATAGTTAGATCAGGGCGACGCGCCAATAATTGTGCCGTGCGCCTTGTGCTGCAGGTGCCGACGCGTGCACCTTCTGGCAAATTGGATATGGTCCACCCATCTGCAGAGACCAAGACATCGTGCGCCGCTTCTCTCTCAGGGATGGCTGCTACCACAATCCCGGGCGTATCCTCTACTGGAAGATCTTTCAATGAATGCACCGCCGCGTCGACTTTGCCAGAGAGCAAGGCATCTTCGAGCTCGCTGGTAAAGAGTCCTTTGCCGCCGATCTCAGGCAACGGACGGTCCAGAACGCGATCACCTGTTGTCGTGATGACGTATTCATTACACTCAAGCCCGGGATGCTCGGCTTGAAGCAGTTGAATCACGCGGGCAGTCTGCCAGCGGGCGAGTGCAGAGGGTCGAGTGGCGAAAATGATTTTCATCACGTAAGCTCGAATTCAAATCCGACCACCTGTGAAATAATTTCCTTTGCTGAATCTTCCTCTCCACGAGCAAGAACCTCGAGGATGTCAGAGTCTACAAGTTCATACCATAACGCTTTGCGAGTTTCAAAATCTGGAATATGTTTTGCCAATGGTTCACGCAGTTCGCCAGCCAGTTCGAGAAAACGCTCGTATTCCGGACCGATTTCACGCTGAAAGCGCTCCTTCAAACGGACCGCCAGCGCCGGCGCTTTGCCGCTGGTTGAAATCGCGATGGTTAAATCACCTTTGCGCAGAATCGACGGGGCGATGAAGTTACAACGCGGCGTATCGTCTACCACGTTGACCAGTTGACGATTTGCGGAAGCCTCCTGCCAGACTTGATGGTTGATCTCCGCCTGGTCCGTCGCACAGATGACCATGAAGGCGCCAGTCAGATCGCCCGCTTGATAGGGACGCGGAATGTAAGTGATCTGTTTTTGGTTAGAGAGTTCCTGCAAGCGCGGCGAGAGCTCCGGTGAGATAACGGTCACTCGCGCTTCGACGGCCAGCAAACCTTCCACCTTGCCTTCTGCGATCTTGCCGCCACCAATTACCACACAAGACTGGTTACGCAACTCGATGTAAACCGGATAATACGTGTTCATGGCGTCTTGATGGTAGGCAGATGAATGCCACATTCTGTTTTGGCCTGACCGGCCCAGCGACCGGAGCGCGGGTTCTGCCCGGGTTCGACAGCTTTGGTGCACGTCCAGCAACCGATGCTGGGATAGCCGTAATCGTGCAGCGGGTTATAGGGCAGGTCATGTTTCTCGATGTGTTCCCAGACCTGATCGCTTGTCCACGCGGCCAGGGGATTCAACTTGATCATCTTGTTGGCATGATCCCATTCGACCAGACCGGTGTTGGCGCGGAAGGCCGTCTGGTCGCGGCGGATGCCTGTAATCCAGGCGTTGTAGTTCGCCAGGAATTGCCTTTGAGGAATCACCTTGCGAATGAGACAGCAGGCATCGGGATCCCGCTCCCACAATTTTTCACCATGACGCAGGGCTTGCTCAGGCAGTGAAATCCCTGAATGGACACGCTCGAAGCGGACGCCGAGACGTTTCACAAGTTCGTCCCGCAATTCATAAGTGTGGGAAAAAAGCAAGTCTGTATCCAGGTAAAAGACAATCGTTTCGGGGCGAATCTCGGAAACGAGATGCATCAACACAATGCCTTCCGGTCCGAAGCCGGTCGCCATGACTATGCTCGGCGCAAAGTTCTCAAAGCCCCAGCGCAGGACGGTCTCTGGCGAACTGCCTTCCAATTCAGCACCAAATTTTTTTGCAATTTCAGGAGTCCACTCTACAGTTTCAATGAATAGCGATGTTCTATTGTTTACAGCCATGACAATACCTCTAGTGCGAAGATATAAGTTCTGTCTGTTGGTAGTTTTTTGCGAACCAATCAATTTGTTCTCGCAATCGGACAACCTCGCCAACCACGAAAACGGCTGGTGGACGAATGCCTGGGGCTTTTTCAACAATATCGTCCAGTGTGCCTGTTATGACCACCTGATTAGGAGTCGTCCCTTCTTGAATCAACACGGCTGGTGTCTCAGACGAACGACCATGTGCGATGAGCTTTGCAACGATCTCTGGCAAATGTTCAACGCCCATCAAAAAGACAATCGTTCCAATTCGTGAGATGCCATCCCAATCAATACCGGAATCTGTACCGTGCGTGCCAACGGGCGCCATATGCCCGGCAACCACGGTGAACGCGGTCGTTACACCGCGCTGTGTGACAGGAATCCCTGCGTAGGCCGGCACCGCGATGGCGCTGCTCACACCTGGGACAACTTCATAACGTATGCCCGCTTCTGCTAAAGCCTGGCACTCTTCCCCACCGCGTCCGAAGACGAATGGGTCACCGCCTTTGAGTCGCACAACTATCTTGCCTGTCCGCGCCTTTTCAATCAGCAAGTCGTTAATCTCCTCTTGCGAGCGGCGGTGTCGTTTGGGTTCCTTGCCCACGTCAATCAATTCCGCATCAGATGGGACCTCATCTAACAGCTCCGGCGCGGCAAGTCGGTCATATAGCACCACATCCGCCTGACGCAGGCAGTCCAACCCTTTGACTGTGATCAGGCCAGGATCGCCCGGTCCACCACCGACGATGTAGACAATGCCATTCGTCCCAGCACTAGGCATGAGCGGCTTCTTCCACAGAAAGATTCTTAAGAAGCGTATCGACATCGAAATTCGACTCAGTTTTTACATTTACGGTGAAGCGTTCGCGCGAGTCGCTATGGTGTGAAAGGCTGTATTCTGCTCCGCTATAGAGTTTGCCGAAAAATGCTTTCAAATCAGATTCAAGCGCGATGAACATTTCGGCTGTATTCGGCACCAGCAAACGATCATTCACGATCAATTGCACTTCCGAGCCGTTGAACTCCAAGCCATTTTCTTTTTCCAAAATTTGAGCAGCGGTTAATGTGGCACGCACGGCCTGCGCAAGTTTTTCCTGCGTTGAGCTTTCGATCTGTTCCTTGCGGTTGTAAAGTAGACCGAGCCGCCCCGCCCGATGGTCGAGACTGTAATCGGCTTCATGTCCGATCAACATGATGCCCGGTCCGTTGTGGACGTGCAGATAATCAGCCACATCGATCAGCAATTCTTCCAAGCGCTGTTTTTGAATCCAGGTATTGAACACCGATGCGTACTCTGCCAGATTGACCCTCTCGGGGTTTTCGAGATAGAACTTGATATTGATGTGTTGAATATTCATGACTCGGCTCCTCTAGATACCGATCGTTTTGATGGTTGATTTCGACGCGAGCAATTTGCGATAGCAACTGTGCGCGGCTTCGATCACCAGCTGCGCCTCTTCCACGCGGCGATGCGCTTCATCGGGTGTGTAGGCTTCGTTGCGCTTTTCATACGCACGCAAATAATAGTGCCCAAACTTTCCGCCCGCATATTCATCCCAGAAAAGCTTCGTGTCATAGAAGCGCGTACGGAATTCCTCGGCCACGCGATCGTGATCTTTTGCGACGTTGAAGAACTGTTCCTCCACAAGCGTCAAGGCCGCTTGATACATGGAGGTGTACGCCGTCTCGCCCGCTTTCTGATATTGGTTCTCATCCAGCAAAACCTGCGCCTCAAAGACCTGTCGTTCTGCCGCCGCCAGACCAAACTCCGCATGCGAGACGACTTCTCCGGCACACTCACCCACGCCGATATCGCCAATCGTGAACTCGCGGCTGTCGCCCCAATCCGTAAATAGCGTCGCGTCTTCCTCATGCGATGGGATCTTTGTCAAATCGTCCATCATCGTTTTGATCTGGATTTTGCCAATGCGTTGAACAAACGACTTGAACGATTCGTTCTTCGCGCGCTCCGCCACATACCGACCTGTGAGTCGCTCCACCACCTGAGGAATTCTCTTGGCTGGAACCGCTCCGACCGCCAACCCATACGACCCACCGTTATGAGTCCATTCGCCGCCCAACACAACCTGGAAGTGTGGCACAGTGTAGTTCCCGGCATGGCGGCTCACACCATAGAAACCAAGGTCTGCGACGTGATGCTGACCGCAGGAATTGAAGCAGCCGCTGACTTTGATATGCAAGTTCTGTACTGCTTCATCTAACGTATGACTCTTCTCGGCAAGTCTCTGACGTAACTCACCCGCCAACCCGCGGGAGGCAGAGATGCCCAACTTGCAAGTGTCCGTGCCGGGGCAGGAGGTAATGTCAACAATGGTGCCCGCGCCGGGTTGACCGAGTCCAATGGATTCGAGCGCGGCGTGCACTTCGGGCAGGTCTGCTTCACTGATCCAGCGCAGGACAATGTTCTGATCCACCGTTGTGCGAACCGTACCATTGGTGAAGCGGCGAGAAATATCTGCCAGCGCACGCAGCTGATCAGCAGTGATGTCGCCTAATGGCAAGGTGACTGTCGCAGTCGTATATCCCTCTTGTTTCTGATGGAAGAGGTTAGTTTTGTACCAGCGGTGGAAAGATTCGGTTTGCAACGTATCAGCCAACGGCTGGCGACCGAAGGGAGGGCGAAGCGGTTTTTCATCCAATTCGTGAATCTCGGAAAGATACGCTGTCCAGCGCGGATCATTTTCCAATGAAGCGCGTTCCTCCAGGACAAGGCGTTTGAATTCTTCGATACCCAGTTGCGCGACCAAAAACTTGATGCGGGCCCGGTTGCGATTCTTCTTCTCGCCGAGACGGGCAAACACACGGGAAATGGCCTGGGCAGTTGGCAATAATTCTTCTTCGGGCAGGAACGCATCGAACAACTTAGCTTGATGCGGAACCGTTCCAAGACCACCACCGACGTACAACTCGAAGCCGCGCTTCTCCACGCCATCCACCGTTTTCTTGACGGCCACCACGCCCATATCATGCATGTTCACCAGCCCGCAGGCCTCGTCCTTACAGCCGGAGAACGCGACCTTGAACTTGCGACCAAAATCCTGCACATCCGGGTGACCCAGCAGGAAATACGCGAGACCTTTTGCATAGGGCGTGACGTCAAACGACTCCGTGTGACACACGCCTGAAAGCGGACAAGCCGTTACATTGCGCACAGAATTACCACACGCTTCACGCGTGGTAATTCCAACCGCAGCCAGGCGGCGCATGAGCGCGGGCGTATCGTCCACGTGGACGAAGTGCAATTGAAAATCCTGGCGTGTGGTGACGTGCGCGATGCCATCGGAATATTCTTCCGCGAGCTCCGCCATGACTTCTAATTGTTCAGGGTTCATGCCACCAAACGGAACTTTGATGCGCTGCATGCCGGGCGCATCCCAAACCGTATTGGCACCCTTGGTCAATTCTGTCTGGCTGGATGGGAACGGTAGAGTTTGAGTCTCCTTTCCATCCCAGCGCTGACCGTTGTCATAGCGTTGACCGTACGCACCGCGTCGCAAACGCGTTTCAGCAAATAACTTCTCATCCAGTTTGCCTTGTTTGCGCAGTTCGATCTCGGTCTCATAAATTTCAATTTCACGTATAAGTTCAGGGAACGGACTTTCAATGGGTTGTTCACGCCACAAACTATTGCTAGCTTTCATTGGGTTACCTCTCAGTGAATTGATAACAAAAAAAGCCCGGGGGTATCCCGGACTTTTGCAAAAAAATTACCGGTGACCCGTCTCCACTTGGGAGAACTGTTCACCGGTCTTCGCCTGTCAATCTATACGTTTAGTTATGGTTGAGGATGGCGTGTTGAACAGCTCTCTGTGTTGTCATACAACACATACACATACAGGCCATACACACGCAGAACATTGAAACAGTTACCATCAGCTTTTAATTGCCGTGATTATAGCGGCTATACCCGATTTGTCAATGCCTCTATTGGGTACTCTTCATCTCACTTGATTCTCTCATCCGATTTAGTTTCCTATCCGTCGAATTATTTCCAGAGATTACCCATCACAAATCCGCTGTAGAAAGCCTGATTGACCACCACCCAGGCTTCCTCATAGAAAGGAAACTGGCCGATATGCGTAAAGTGACATTGGGGAAATGCCTACCCCTCCTATGGAAATCCCTAATTGTCTCGTATGCAAAAGTGTCATATGTCTGAGAGTAAGGCAAAGGTAGAGGGCTCACCGCCTGGACCATAAAAATCTACACGAAAATCTCCCGCATCGAGAGTCGAATCGGATTTGAGCGGAGTTAAGGAACTTCCATTATGAACACTCAGCCTGATCAGACCAGGGACGAAAGTCACCTCAGAGTAGCCGTCAAAGAAGAAGAAGTCAGCGTTGCACCGGGAAATGAAGTCGAGATTCATATTGGGGTAATTAATGAAGGTCCGAATCATGAGGATGTCAATATTTCGGTCACAGGGGCGCCAGCTAGCTGGCTCCTGATCGACATACCCGTGGTCCATTTGCAGCCCGGGCAGGGCAGGCAAGTCACGGTGACCGTCCGGCCACCGGCTGTCCCGGAAGGTCTGGTCGGCCAGTATCCCCTGACCATTCAGGCCACCAGCCAGAATGATTCCCATCAATCGGTCAGTGTGCGCAGCCTCCTGACGGTCGCCGCCTACGACTCACGTGGACGAATCGGCGTGATGCTCGGTGCGACCCATTTTTCCGTCTTTCCGGGTTCGACGATTCATATTCCGATCCTCCTGCAAAATCGCGGTTCGCAAGCCGATAACTTCCGCCTGCATATTACAGGCATTCCTGCCAATTGGATATCGACGAATTCAGCCCTTACCATCCTGGAGCCGTCCGAAAGCAAAGAGATAATCGTCACCGTTCACATGCCACGTGCCCCTCAGGCCGTGGCCGGACGAATGCCTTTTTTGATTGAGTTCATCAGCCAGTCGCTGCCCGGTCAAAAAACGGAGGTGAGCTGCACGCTAACCATCTCCGCCTTCTCACAGTTCTCGGCCACTCTGGAGCCCACATCTCTCGTGCCGGATCAGTTCGGGCAGGTAACGATAAATAACGAAGGAAATACAGTTGATACCTTTAGCTTCAGTTTTCATAGCCAGGGCAGCGTACTGATGTTCGAAAAGGCAGTCCAGGTTCGGAAACAGGGGTCTGAACCCGGCGCGGAGCAGGTGGAAACTGCCTATGTGGAGATTCCTCCCGATGAACGGTTCCAGGTAGCAGCCGGGGAGAGGGGTGTCTATCCGTTCCGCGCTCGTCTCCGGTCGCGCCCACTTGTTGGCGGCGAGCAAATCTATCCCTTCACCGTCCGGGTTGCCTCTTCGGAGCAGAGCGTGCAGGATCTCAACGCACGCCTCAGTGAAAGCGCCTGGATGCCTGTCTGGTTTCCAGCTGCCATGACGATGGGAGCACTACTTCTCTGCCTGATGCTGCTCTTCTCCTTTAGGAATTTTCCAACGGCTGCACGCGCCACCCAAACGGCCGCTTACAACCAGACCCAGGCCGCGCTGGCTGGCGGGCAGGATGCCGATGGCGATGGTTTGACAGACACGGAAGAGGGTCAACTTGGTACGAATGCTCTCATGGCAGATACCGATGCGGATGCCCTATTGGACGGAGAGGAAGTGAAAGTCTATCAGACCAATCCCCTGGTCCCGGATACAGACGCGGACGGTTTACCGGATGGCGCGGAAGTACAGCAATACACCACCGACCCTCGCAACCCAGATATGGACACCGATTTGCTCAACGATGGTGACGAGATCGAAGCCAAGACCGACCCAAAGGTAGGCGATACCGATCAGGATGGTCTCGGCGATGGCACGGAAATCAGCCTGGGTACGGATCCTCACCAGCAGGACAGTGATCGAGATGGACTGTTGGATGGTCAGGAAAATCAGACCTGCCCGAGGCCTCTCACACCTGATTCCGATTCGGATGGGATCATCGATAGCAATGACCGTGACCCGTGTAACGCGACCAACCCCGCGCTGACTGCCAGCGCCATCGCGGGTGCACCGACCCAGACGCCCGTTCCACCCACTGCCATCATCCCGACCCTGACTCTGGTACCAACCAGCTCACCGGTTCCACCCACGAATCCGCCGCTTGCCACACTCACGCCAGCACCGCCCAGCCTGCAGGGCGTGATGGTCTTTGGGACGAACCGGGATGGCAACTCTGAAATTTACGCTCTGAATCTAGCCAATCAATCTCAGGCACGCCTGACGAATAACAGCGCACAGGATGTGCAACCGGCCCTGGCTCCTGATTCGGTGCAGGTGGCGTACGTTACGAATCAGGATGGTAACAATGAAATCTATCTCGGCGGCGTGGATGGCCGATTGCCTTTGAACCTCACCCACAACGCGGCAGATGATCAGCAGCCAGCCTGGTCCTCCGATGGGAACTGGATCGCGTTCACCACCAACCGGGATGGGAACCAGGAGATCTACGTGATGAGCCGTGACGGCACGCAGGTCCGTAACCTGACCAACAACCCGGCGAACGATTTCGCGGCCACCTGGTTTACGATCAATGGGATATTCGGCTCCGAGGATTGGCTCGCCTTTACCAGCACGCGGGATGGCAATCAGGAAATCTATAGAGTAAGAGCAGATGGAATGGGATTGACGAACCTGACCAACCATCTGGCCAATGACTACTCGCCTGCCGGTTATCTCGGCGCGCAAACCCTGGCCTTTGTCACCGAGCGGGATGGGAACCCGGAGATTTATACGATGAACGTAAATGGCGGCGGACTGATAAATATCACCAGCAACCCAGCGCGGGATCTGGATCCCGCCTTCAATTCCAATGGTAGTTGGATTTCCTTTTCAACTGAGCGGGAGGGCAACCTGGAGATCTATGCGGTCAGGTCTCAGGGAGGCACTGCTTATAACCTGACCAGGAACCTGGGCCAGGACCGCGACCCAAGCTGGCGGTGATTAGTAATAGCAAAATAACTACAGACACCCATCTTGTCACATTTATATAAGGGGATAAGTTGGTTGTAAATCGCGACCGGTGAAGCGCAGAAAAAAATGAATATTGACTTAGAAAACGTTTTCTTGTAGAATGACCA
>Ga0075428_100007711_pt1 | contig 11925 bp, 9 predicted proteins | sample RhiMetdeltSRZDD2_FD_75291 | JGI IMG/M metagenome (GOLD analysis project Ga0075428, IMG submission 75291) | Populus rhizosphere microbial communities from Tennessee, USA - Rhizosphere MetaG P. deltoides SRZDD2 | ecosystem: Host-associated > Plants > Roots > Rhizosphere > Soil | place: USA...
TGGTCGATGCGGTGAGTGCCGGCGAAGTGTACCGGGCGCTGAAGGCGGGATACACGCCGCGTGAGATCGTTTATACGGCGGACATCTTTGACCGCGAGTCGCTGGAAACAGTGCTTAAGCACGATCTGCACGTCAACTGCGGGTCGCCGGACATGATCGACCAGCTCGGCGAAAAGGCGCCAGGGAAAAATATCACGCTGCGAATCAACCCCGGATTCGGCCACGGACATAGCCAGAAGACAAACACTGGCGGCGAACAATCGAAGCACGGCATCTGGCACACCGACCTTGCCGATTGCCTGCTGCGGGCAGACCGGTACGGACTGATGGTCACCGGCATTCACATGCACATCGGCAGCGGCACCGACCTGCATCACCTGGCGCAAGTCTGCGGGGCGCTGGAGAAGGCGGTTGACGTCGTTGGCCGGAGCGTGACGACGATCAGTGCCGGCGGCGGACTGCCGATTCCCTACCGCACCGAGCAGACGTACGTCGATCTGGATCAATACTTCAAACTGTGGGACGCGACCCGGCAGCGACTGGCGGACCGTCTGGGGCACAATATCACGCTGGAGATCGAGCCAGGGCGATATCTGGTCGCCGAGAGCGGTTACCTGGTCAGCGAAATCCGGGCGATCAAGAAGATGGGGAGCAACCTCTTCTATTTGCTGGACGCCGGTTTCAATAACCTCGCCAGGCCGATCCTGTACGGCGCGTATCACCCCATGTCGATCGTGCCGGCCGACGGGGCGAATGAGCGTCCAGAGCAAGAGGTGGTAGTCGGGGGTCCGCTGTGTGAATCAGGAGACATATTCACGCAGGAAGAAGGAGGCTTCGTCTGCAAACGCTCGCTGCCCGCGGCCGCCGTCGGCGACTACCTCGTCCTGGAGCGGGCCGGCGCCTACGGCGCGGTCATGGCCAGCAATTACAACAGCAAGCCCCTCGCCGCCGAAGTCCTGATCCGCGACGGGAAACCGGAGCTCATCCGGCAGCGGCAGACGCTCGACGACATAGTGAGGGGGGAAGTGATTCCGTAGTGAGCCGTTGGCCGCTTGCTGATTTGCATCTATAATTGAAATGAGGCCTTGTGAAAAACGTCACAGGTCCGTCGGCTCCTGGCGTCGGCTGCTCTAAACTATTGCTCCGCAAGGAGTTCTTCAAACATGGCCAAGCAAGGTCCCCGCAAAAAGCTGCCCAAGGAAGTGGCGATCATCAATGCCGACAACTGCACCGGCTGCGAGTCTTGCCTGGAGGTCTGCCCAGTCGATTGCATCGAGATGAAGACGATGCAGCACGCCGTGAAGGGGAGCCAGGCCTGGTGCGAGATCGACATCGAGCGCTGTGTGGGATGCGAGGTCTGCGTTCATATCCCGCAGAAGAAGACGAATCCCTACGAACTCACCGTCTGCCCGTGGAATGCGATCGAAATGGTTCCTACCGAGCTGGCGGCACAAACCGTGGCTCAAATCGGCGGTCCGCCGGAGTACATTGCCGCCAACTGGGACCGGCTCGTGGGAACGGCGCAGCATCTGGCCGAGCTGAAGGCCGCGGGTTAGTCGCGCGCTTTATCTGAGATAGGGCGCATAGTAGTTGTTCCACATGAACACCAGGAACAACCAGAACGCCCACAGCAGCACGACGGTGTAGGCCAGAACGACGATCGACAGGATCGTCTTGGCAGGCGCCGAGAAGCCGCGGCTGAGCCAGAGGATCGGCAAGCCAAGGGCGGCGGTGACGAAAAAAAGCATCGCCAGTATCAGCCATGGATTGTCGATCACGCGGCGCGCGGCACGCGCTGGCGGCGGCTGGGCGGCTGGCTTGTCCGTTGGCTTGTGCATCATGGTTTGTGCGAAGTATAGCTCAATCCCCTGCTGCGGCCAGCGTTGCGGGACTGGAACACCGTTATCGACACCGGCCGGTGCCACGCGCAGCGACTCGGCAGTCGCGCCGGCCCCAACCTACGCCGGCGCCTCTCGATCGGCTAGAATTAGCCGCCTCCACCCCGCTCGAGCCGCGCCATGCCCCGGAAGGTCATCATCGATTGCGATCCCGGCATCGACGATGCCGTCGCGCTCACGATGGCCCTGTTCGACTCGCGGCTGGAGGTGGCCGCGGTCACGGCAGTCGCGGGGAACGTCGATGCCGACCAGGCGACGCGGAACGTCCAGGCGATTATCGAGCAGCTCGATCCGCCGCGAATGCCGCGGATCGGGTCGGCCAGCTCAAGCGAGAATTCGCGAGCGCCGTTTGCCTATCAGATTCACGGCAAGGATGGGCTTGGCAACGCTGGCCTGGCGGTGTCGGAGCTGGTGCGTCAGCACCCATCGGAGAAGCTGATCTGCGACGAGGTCAAGGCAGCGCCGGGCGAGGTCACGATCATCTGCCTGGGACCGCTGACCAATGTGGCCCGGGCGCTGCAGCGCGATCCAAACCTCCCAGCGCAACTTGGGCGGCTGGTGATCATGGGGGGCAGCGTTAACGGCATTGGGAACGTCACGCGCTGCGCCGAATTCAACTTTTACAGCGATCCTGAAGCGGCCCGAGAAGTGATCCGCTCGAGCGCAACCAAGACCATCATCCCGTTGGACGTGACGAGCCAGGTTGCCTGGTCGCTGGGGCTGTCCGATCAGTTGCCGCCAGAAACGTCGCGAGCTGGCGCGCTCTTGCGAAAAATCCTGCCGCATCTGTTCCGCACGTACCGGCACGAGTTGGGGCTGGAGACGATCCACTTGCACGACGCGGTGGCAATTGCCGCGACGGTGCATCCAGAGCTGTTCACCAGCCGGGAGCTGGAAGGGGACGTAGAGACGCTGGGAGAGCTGACGCGGGGAATGACGATTTTCGATCGTCGGCCGACCGCCATGTCGCGGAGCGACTTGGAGGTGGCCTTGGAGTGCGACGCCGCGGCGGTGACCGACTGCATTGTCCGGTGCCTGGCCGAGGCGGGGCGGCTGACGGGGTAACTTATTCGTCTGGAAGGGACGCGAGCGGGACGCGCCCTCAATTCATACTCCGGCGGACTCGCTCGCGGATGGTCAGCGCGATAAGGACCATTCCGAAAATCAATACCCCGCACGCCGTCGCCGCCACAGGTCCGAAAGGTTCCCTGCCCGACATGCTGATCCACGGCCCGGTCTGCTGCGATAGCGGTTCCAGAATCTGCGGAGTGCGCTCCAAAATCCAGTGATCCAACGGCGTCGAGGGGGCCAGGCCTCGTAGCCAGACGATGACCCACGGGTAAAGCGCGCCGCCGCTGGGGCCCACGGACGTAAATGTCCACTGGCAATATCCCAGGTAGAACGGCAAGAACAATAGCAGCGGCACTGCGGCCAGATGAATGCTCCACCTCCACTTGCCCTGCGAGCGAAGCCACGGCCAGGCCGCACACAGTGTCAGCCCCGCCAGATGCGCAATCTCGAAAACGATGTTCATCCAGAAACGGCCGAATCGCTTCCAGCGAACTTCAAAGAGCAGATCCTCCTTGAGCGTGTATTGATACGACCTTTCATTCCTTAGCTTCAGATCGTTCAGCGCTTTGTCGCGCGAGACTCGCAGAAATCGGTCGGGATCATGTTCGAGCGTGGCGCGCTGCCCGTGAATGACGGCATACGCCTGATTGATCAGTCGCAGCGGCTCGGAATGGTCGGCCTGCTCGATCAAATCCAACACGCGCGAATAGTCGGCGACCGCGACCGAGCGTCTGACGCGATAGATACGCTGTCCGTGGAGCGATTGATCGTAATAGATGTACCAGCCATCGCGCGGTGCGTAGATGCCGCCCCAGATTTCGGTGTCTGCGGCGTCGAGCTTGACCCCGCAGGCGTTCCTCCAGAATCCTGCCGAATTTCCTTCGTGAACTAGCTTCGTACGGCGGGCAAAGACGCCAACTGCAATCGCCTCGAGCAGGATCACTACGCCGACGATGATTAGCTTCGTCCGGACAGTCATGGCACGTGGTCGTTTACATCACGTCGCTTCTTGGGCAAGCGGGACGCTTGTCCCACGTTACGCCATCAGCTCCTCAATCACCTTCCCCCCGAACTGCGAAAGCTGCTTGAACCGGCCGGCGTGCAGGTAGGTGAGCTTGTTGTCATCCAGCCCCAGAAGGCGCAAAAGCGTCACGTGCAGGTCCCGGATCGGGTGGACGCACTCGACCGCCTGGGCCCCCAGCTCGTCGGTCGCGCCGATCGTGCGCCCTGCCTTCACGCCGCCGCCGGCAAGCCAGATCGTCATTGCCTTGGCGTTGTGATCGCGGCCGTAGGCCACGCCGCCGCGAATGCCGTTGTCCGGGCTGCGGCCAAACTCCCCGCACCACACGATGAGCGTCTCATCCAAGAGCCCGCGCTGCTTCAGGTCCGCAATCAGAGCGGCAATCGGCCGGTCTACGGCTCGCACCAGGCTGCCGTGGGCCCTGGCAATGTAGTCGTGCGAGTCCCACGTGCCAGCATAAAGTTGCACGAATCGCACGCCGCGTTCCACCAGCCGCCGCGCCAGCAGGCATTTGCGGCCAAACGCGTCCGACTCCTTTTGATCGAGGCCGTACAGCCGCCGTGTCCGCTCGTCCTCCTCGGATAAATCGAGAATTCCCGGGACCTGCATCTGCATGCGGAAGGCCAGCTCGTAATTGGCTATCCGCGCGGCCAACTCCTCGTGCCGCGGATGCCTCTCGTGATGCAGCCGGTTCAGCGTCGCCAGCAGGTCGAGGTTTTCCCGCTGGTGCTCGGAGGTGATGCCGTCGGGCGGTTTCAGATCGAGAATCGGCGAGCCGCTTGCCCGCAGCGGCGTTCCCTGGAAGTGGGCGGGCAAAAAGCCGCTCCCCCAGTTGGCTGCGCCTCCTTGCGGGTACGACACCTCCGGCAGAACCAAAAAACCCGGCAGGTTCTCGTTCATCGATCCCAGGCCATAGGTCACCCACGCTCCGACAGCCGGATCGCCGCCGAAGCGATTGCCCGTGTTCATCTGATACATGGCGGTCGGGTGGTTGACCGAATCGACCTGGCAGCCGCGATAGAAGCAAAGATCGTCGGCGACATCCGCCAGGTGCTCCCAGTTCGTCGCCATGTCGGCACCGCAAGCGCCGGCCTTGCGAAATTCAAACGGGCTCTCGACGTAGTACCGCTTGCCGCTCTCCATGGCCGAGTTCTGCTCCCCCTCGCGGACAAACTCGGTCAGGTGCAGCTCCTTGAGCTTCGGCTTGGGGTCGAACGTGTCGATGTGGCTGGGGCCCCCTTCCATCATCAGGAAGATGCAAGCTTTGGCCTTGGCGGGCAAATGGCCCGGCCTGGAGGCCAGCGGCGGATCAGTAGCAGGCACACTCCGTGTGCCGTCCGAAGCCGGCGACTCGGCTGCAAACAAGGAGGTAAGCGCAACGCTGCCGAGGCTCGCCCCCAGGCTGTAAAGAAACTCGCGACGGTCGTGAGCGAATTCAGTACACATAGATGAACTCGTTGGCATTCATCAGCACCAGGCACACTTCCGCCAGGCCGCGGGTGCGGGCGTCCACGTCGGCCGGCTGCAAGTCGGGGACGAAATCGCCCGCGATGTTCAGCCGCTCGGCGAACGTGAACTTCTCCCCCGTGTTCTCCTCGACCGCCTCACAGACAACTTCCGTTGGTCGTTGCGGCGGGGCCAGCACGAGCCGCCCGTGGCGGGCGGCCATTTTTTCCCAGTGGGCCAGGCATGCCTGCGTCTCGGCCGAGATCGGCTGGCGACCGAAAGTCAGCTCGAAGGCTCGAGCGATGGCGGAAGACTCAGCAGAAGTCCCTCGCAGACGCTTCGGATTAGTATCGGTGTCCCGCAGCACGCGATTGGCCAGCGCCAGCGCCCGCTTGTACGACGCCCGGCTATTAAAAAGGGAAAAGACCTGCGGCGTCACGGTCGAAGCCTCGCGGGCCTCGCACGCGAGGTCTGGGCTTGGCTCGTTGAACACCTCCATGGTTGGGTCGCGCAGGCCGCGCAGCTTCAGCACGTAGAGCGATCGCCGATGGCGCTGCGCAGGGAGCGGCGACGGCTGCCAGGCCGGAGCAAAAGTCCCCATCACCTGACGCGGCTGAAGGGCTACTTCCAGATTGATCTCCGGCCGCACGGGAATGCCGCCGACCGCGCGGTTCAGCTCCCCCGAGACAGCAAGCAGGCTGTCTCGCAATTCCTCCGCTGACAATCGCCTCGGCCGGAAGACCGCATAACTATCGCCGCTTGGGTCATTCGCGGCCAGTTCGTCTCCCAATGGATGATCGCACGAGCGGCGATAGGCCTGGGACGCCAAAATCAGCCGGTGCAATTCCTTGAGTGACCAGCCGCGCTCGACGAGCGTCGCCGCCAACCAGTCCAGCAGCTCCGGATGCGTCGGCCGCTTTCCCGTCGCGCCGAAGTTATTGGGATTGCCGGCAATGCCGCGGCCGAAGTGCCACGCCCAGACGCGGTTGGCAATCACCCGCGGCGTCAGCGGATTTTCGTGAGCGGCAATCCAACCGGCCAGCGCTCGGCGGCGGCCTTCGATTTCGCTGGGCAGGATTTCAACCCTCTCCAGATTGTCTCGCGACAGGTTGGAAGCCTGTCGTACCACGGCACTCAGCACGCCGGGAGTAACCGGCGACTTGGGCGAAAATGGATCGCCGCCGGCGAGGATGGCCGTCTGTTCGAGGTCGCCGGCCGTCATCCGGTCGGACGGGATGCGGAACGGCAAGTTGATCGACTTCACCTGCGGCGTGCGCCCGCTATAGACGCTGAGGGCCACGGACTCGTAGCGATCCAGCTCCCATTTCAGTCGCTCAATCCCCTTTTGCGCAATTCGCTCGTGGCCAAAATCCTCGACGGTGAAGCCGGCATGCCGCGGCGGAATCTGCTCCGCCTTGACGCCGACTTGCTGCATTCGCCGCCGCACGTCGTCGTACACGTCGCCGCCACGAGCTTTGCCGCCGCCCTGGGCCTCGGCCAACGCTTGCTCGAACGGCGCCGCATCAATCCCTTTTTCCTGGTACCACTTTCGGGCCGCGGCGATCGACTTGTCACTCAACCGCGAAATAACGGCCTGGTGTTCCGCCATCCGCTCCGCGAGATATTTTCGCTCCTCGAAGCCGGCGGTATTTTCGCTGGCGAGAAACGGGGCTGGCCGCTCGGCTGGCTGCGTCGTGGCAAACGCCGCCTGGATCGAGTAGTAGTCGCGCGTCGGCACCGGATCGAACTTGTGGTCATGGCAGCGAGCACACTGGAGGGCGTGGGCCAAGAAGACTTCGCCCACGCTTTGCGTCACGTCATCGAGAAATCGCTGGCGGGCGATCTTTGCCACTTCCATGCCAGTCAGCTCCCATGGACCCATGCGCAGGAAGCTGACCGCCACCAGCATCTCCGGATTGTCCGGATTGATCTCGTCGCCGGCGATCTGCTCGCGGACGAATTGATCGTACGGCCGGTCTTCATTGAACGCTCGCACAACGTAGTCGCGATACCGCCAGGCATTGCCGCGCTCATAGTCATTGGCAAAACCAGCCGAGTCGGCATAGCGGACGATATCCAGCCAATGTCGCCCCCAGTGCTCGCCGTAGTGCGGGCTGGCCAGCAGCCGCTCGATGAGTCGCGACCAGGCTTCGTCGTCGCTTGCTGGATCGGTGACAAACCGTTCGATCTCCTCGGGCGTCGGCGGCAGACCGAGCAGATCGTAGGTCAAGCGGCGAATGAGCGTTCGCCGATTGGCCAGCGGTGCTGATTCAATGCCAAGTGCGGCCATTTTCGCGGCCAGGAAAGCGTCGATCGGATGATCGCTGCCCGGGGCGACGGGAACGGCGGGCGTGACCAGAGGCTGATACGCCCAGAGCTGATTGGGTTTGTAGCGCCGGTTCGTCCATTCGTCTGTAAGCCCTCCGCTGGTGCGGACGACAATGCCGTCCTTGTCGTCGGCCGTCCACGCGCTAGCCAGCAGCCGCTTCTGCTCGGCTTCGTCGGGCCACGCCGCACCGGCGGCAATCCACTTGCCGATCGCCGCCACCTGCGCCGCCGAGAGGCGGTCGTTGGCCTTGGGAGGCATTTCCAGGCCGTCCCAGCGGATTGCCTTGTAGAGCAAGCTCCGATCGGGGCGGCCGGGAACAATGGCCGGCTCCGTGGACTCACCGCCGGCCAGCAGTCCCGCCCGGCTGGTGGCGTTCAGCTTGCCTTCGAGCTTGTCCGGCTTATCGCCATGGCAGGCAAAGCATTTCGCTTTCAGAACCGGAAGCACGTCGGTGACAAAGTGCCTGGCGGCGGCTTCGTCGGCCGGGGTCGCGACGGGCTGGTCAGCTCGGGCTGGGCTGGCCAGAGCGGCCGACAGACCGATGACCAGCCAGGCGAAAGGACGCGAAATCACGCGCAGAGCGTTCACGGCGAATATCTCGCAGGCGGTTTGGCGAGGGCGACTTCATTGTAGCCCCCCGCGGCGACGCTGCGACATTGAGCCCAAAGCCACGGGAATTAGAGCACTGGCCCGTCTAGCGAATTACCCGTTCGTCGCTCACCTGGGCGACGGTTTCCTCCCGGCTGCCAAGTTCGCCTTGCAGGCGAGTGAGTCCCGCGTGGCTCGGGTGCATGGCCAGGCCGGCGCTGACCGACTGGCTGGCGGCAGTGCGATCGCCGGCCAAAACTTGCGTCTGCGCCAGTTCGCAGAGCATGTCAGGCGTCGTCGGGCCGCGTTTGACCGCCTTGGCAAGCTGCTCGACCGCGTCCTGATGGCGGCCGAGCCCCCGCAGGACCAGCCCCTCGCGATACGAGACCTCGGAGGGGATTTCATCCGGCGGATAGTGATCGGCCAGCGCCTGGAGCGTCGAGAGCGCCCGCTGCGGCCGATTCTGCTGGCCATACAGATCGGCCAGTGCGAATTGCACCTCCGGATAATGGGACTGGATGCTCAGCGCCCGGTGGTAGCTGGCCATGGCTTCGCTTCGCAGCCCTTCGGCCCGCAGCACGTCGCCGTGCAAGGCCCAGGCCGCCGCCGACTGACGATTGGCCGCAATCGCCTTCTCTGCTTGCAGCGACGCCTGGTGGACCTGGCCGCGCGCCAAATACATCTTGCCGAGCTGTACGCGCCGCTGCGGATCGCTGCCGGAAAGCCGCACCGCTTCTTCCATGTGCGCCACCGCCTCATCCTGCGCGCCGCGCTGCCAGAGCACCTCGGCATAGCAGCAGTGGGCTCGCTCGTCGTGCGGACAGCGCTGCACGGCGGCTGCAAAAAGTTCCTCGGCCTGGCCGGGCTGCCCCTTCTGCTGGGCGTCGATTCCCCGTAGGGAAAGGTCGCGGGCGGCACTTACCGCCTCGTCGCTTTTGGAACAATGAAAAATGCGGCAGCCGCACTGCGGCGCTACCGCCAGCGACGTCAGAAGGAATGCCACGGTGCTGCTGCGAGAAGGCGAAGCGATTCGCTCGAAGATCAGGCACAACAGCGGCAAGTGGCAGCTCGTTTTTGGCATCCGTGCCTGAGCCTTGAATTGCAAGCCAGGTTCGTCCGCGACGAACCCTCATCCCGTGGTATCGGTCGCACGCTTAACGATGCACTAGCGGATATCCGGCGCGGGCCCGGGAGATACCAGATTTTCCGGCTGAGGGCAAGGAAAACCGCGCTGCTAGCAAGGCCGACAGCAGCCACCGCTACCAGCCTGCCGCCGCCAAGGGTAGGCTGGCGGAAAGTCGGGTCCTCGATGGACCAAAGCGGTGCGTCTCCTCAGGGGAGCCTGTCCCGTGCCTGCGATTTACGAAAATCAGGGAATCCGGTTCATGTACCCGGAGAACTGGTCCGTAATGGACGAGGAATACGACGCCTGGCCACACTCCGTGACGGTGCAAAGCCCGCAGACGGCGTTCTGGTCGCTCCACGTCTACCCCCCCAGACAGGAAGTCAGGCCTTTGGTGAAAGAGGTTGTGGAATCAATTCAGGCTTCGTTTCCCGACCAGGAGCTCGAGGTCTTGCCGGCGACCGACGAGGTGGCGGACACGGAAACCAAAGGGGTGGACATCTGCTTTTTCTATCTCGACCTGCTCGTCGAGGCCCGCATCCGCACGGTCAAGACTCCGTCGGCGACCCTCATCTGGCATTACCAGGCGGAAAGCCGCGAGCTGGAAGAAATGGAACAGGTCTTCAGGGCCATCGCGACGAGCCTGCTGCAAAACCAGGTGCCGGTGCCGTAGGTCAGGATTTTCAACCTGTCGCGGCTTCTTTGACGCTGCATCGCGGATCAAATGGTCTCATCACGGGAGAGAAAACGGCTCGGAGACGCACTTGATGAGCGAAGGGACTAACGCGTTCTTCAAAGGTGGTTCTGGCCATCTATAACCGGGGGGCGCCGCGATGTGGGCAATCCACCTAATGACACGGGACGACCGCGAATCGAATTCAATCCGCCGTTCTGGTGCCGCTTCGCAGCGAGTCCTCTTTCGCACCGTGCAGCGGCAATAGCAGCATCCGATCCAGTCGCTCGGTCTCGCGCTCGTCGCGCAGATGCGACAGGCCGATTTCCATGGCCGTGTGTCCCAGCGCCGGCTGATCGCGGTAGGTGCGAAACAGAAAATCCCACCACGGCAGGTTGAAGCCAAAATTGCTGTTGGTTTCGGTCGGGATGCTCGAATGGTGGACGCGGTGCATTTCGGGAGTAACCACGATTGCCCTTAGCAGCCGGTCCAACGGCTCCGGGATCAGAACGTTACTGTGATTGAACATGGACGTGCAGTTGAGCAGCACTTCAAACGCCAGCACGGCCCAGGGAGAAGGTCCGAGTGCGGCCACGGCAGCCAGCTTGATCAGTGCCGACAAGAGGATCTCCACAGTGTGAAATCTCAGCCCGGTCGTGACGTCGAAGTCGAGATCGGCGTGATGCACCAGATGCAGCCGCCACAGCAGCGGCACGGCATGGAAGAGCCGGTGCTGAAAGTAGATCGCCAGGTCGAGGACCGCGACGGCCAGGACCAACGAAACCCAGCCCGGCAGCGGCAGAAGCCGGAGCAGGCCCCAGTGCTTTTCTGTCAACCAGGCCGCCAGCGACACGGCGGAGATGGGAACAAGCACCCGCACCAGGAGCGAATTCAGCGTCGCCAGCGTGAGGTTGGAGAGCCAACGGATTGGACGACGAACTAGCAGCTTGCGGCGCGGCGCCAGAACTTCCCACACTGCCAATGCCAGAAAGACGGCGGCGAACGGCGCGAAACGATAGAGCGCCTCCTGGCCCGGCGTCATGCGGCTCCTCCGTGATTTGCCCATGGAAATGGGGCGGAATGCCGCTGAAGCTCTGGCCGACGGCATGGCAGACCGTGGCGTCGAAGACTCCGCCACAGCCACCTGACCGACACGCGGTCCTTCCGGCTTAGCGCTCAACCAAGCACGGAAGGATTCACCACATTCTCCGGCACTCCGCCGGTCAGACGGACGGCAACTTGCCTGGCCACGCGGAAGCGAAGGTCAGCGAGGGACTCCTCAGAAACGAATGCCGCGTGGGGCGTGACGATCACGCGCGGATCGCTATAGGGCGGCTGGGAGAGGTCGGGCGGCTCAGGATCCTGCACGTCGAGCGCCGCCCCGGCCAGTTTGCCATCCTTGAGAGCTGCGGCCAATGCGGCATGATCGACGAGCCCTCCGCGGGCCGTGTTGATCAGGTAGGCTGTCGGCTTCATCTTGGCAAGCTGCGCCGCGCCGATCAGGTGGCGATTCTCCTTAGAGAGCGGCAGATGGAGCGAAACGTAGTCGCTTTTGGCCAATAGTTCGTCGAGCGAGACGTACTCGACGCCCGGCAGCGACGCCTTGCGGCTGCGGCTGGTGGCGATCACTTTGAGCCCAATGCCGAGGGCCTTGGCGGCCACCTTGCGGCCGATGTTCCCCAGGCCGACGATGCCGAGCGTTTGCCCTTCGATGCGGCGGAGCTTGGGGCCTGCCTGAAGAACATAGCGGCCCCCCTTGGCTTCGCAGTGGTAAAA
>Ga0075428_100007720_pt1 | contig 11919 bp, 11 predicted proteins | sample RhiMetdeltSRZDD2_FD_75291 | JGI IMG/M metagenome (GOLD analysis project Ga0075428, IMG submission 75291) | Populus rhizosphere microbial communities from Tennessee, USA - Rhizosphere MetaG P. deltoides SRZDD2 | ecosystem: Host-associated > Plants > Roots > Rhizosphere > Soil | place: USA...
TCCGGCGGGAGATCGCGGGGCTGCAAAGAGCAGGCGTACTCACTCAGCCGTTGCGCAACTGTTGCCATGACGCTAGGCGGCGCTCCCATTACCCAGCCCGATTCTCCGCCGCGCAGCGTGGTACTCGGACTCGAGACGGTCCACCAGCTCCGCGACGGTCGGTATGTCGTCTATGTTGCCGACGCCCTGGCCGGCGCCCCAGATGTCCTTCCAGGTCTTCGCGCGCTCATCGCGACTGCGATACTTGCCCGGTGCCTCGGGCATGGGCAGGTTGTCGGGATCGAGGCCGGCGTTCCTGATGCTGCCCGCCAGGTAGCTGCCGTGCACGCCCGAGAACAGCGGCGTGTAGACGATGTCGCCCGAGCCGGAATCGACGATCATCTGCTTGTAGCGGTCGACTGCCAGCGATTCCCTGGACGCGATGAAGCGCGTGCCCAGGTAAGCGAGGTCGCAGCCCATCGCCTCGGCCGCGAGGATGCCGTCGCCGCTGGTGATGGCGCCCGAGAGCACGAGCGGACCCTTGTGCATGCGCCGCAGCTCGTTGACCAGGGCGAAGGGATTCAAGGTGCCCGCGTGCCCGCCCGCGCCGTTGCATACCGCGATGATGCCGTCGACGCCCGCTTCGAGCGCTTTTTCCGCGTGGCGCACCTTGATCACGTCGTGGAACACGATGCCGCCGTAGTCGTGCACGCGCGGAACGATGTCGGTGGGCGCACTCAACGACGTGATGACGATCGGCACCTTGTGCTTCAGCACCGTTTCGGTGTCGGCGGCCAGCCGCTGGTTGGCCTTGTTCACGATCAGATTGACGGAGTGCGGCGCGACCTTCTTTTCGGGGTGCTCGCGCTGGTGCTGCGCGATTTCGGTCTCTATGCGGCTCAACCAGCGATCCAGCTCCTCCTGCGGGCGCGCATTCAACGCGGGGAACGAGCCGATCACGCCGGCCTTGCATTGCTCTATCACGAGGTCGGGCCCGGAGACGATGAACATGGGCGCGGCGAGAACCGGGATGCGCAGACGGTCGCGCACGTGAGCGGGGAGAGGCATGCGGGATCCTTGCAGGAACGACGACCGCCGCGCAGGGCGCGAGTTGCACCCTGCGCGGCGGGGAAAACCCTGTCAGGCTGCGGTGGCCTTGCTCTGATCGCGGGTCAGCGCGGCGGCGGGGCGGGGGATGCCGTAAAGGCGTGCGCAGTTGTCCCAGAGGATCTTGCGGCGCTGCCCGTCATCCAGCTTGAGGCCGAGGAATTGCTGGACCGCCTCGGGGAACGCGCCGTCGGCATGCGGATAGTCGCTCGATACGACGAAATATTCCGCGCCCATCTTGTTGATGACGTCGACGGCCGGCTCCTCGTCGACGTCGAGCGCGATGTAGCACTGGCGCTTGAAGTACTCGGAGGGCGCCATCTTCAGCTGGTACTCGCAGCCCGGGCCGAACTTCTCCCACTGGTCGTCGAGCCGCCACAGCCACCAGTGGAGCCATCCCGCGGTCCCTTCGAGGAACGCGCAGCGCAGCTTCGGGTGGCGATCGAGGATCCCGCCGGTGGTCATGCTCGCAAGCGCGCCCATCAGCTCGACCGGGTTGCGGATGGCGTGGGCGATCGGGTGGAAATTGGCGTGGCCGACGTAACGCGCCCCGGCGTCGTCCTTCAACGAGCTGTTGCCGGTAGGGTGGAAGCCTACGGGTACGTCGAGCTTCTCGAGCTCGGTCCAGAGCGGCTCGCACGCTTCGTCGTGGAGATGCTGGCCGTTGACCGGGTTCGGGGTGCCGATGACCGCGACGGCGCCCAGCTCCTTCACCGAGCGGCGCGCCTCCTCGATCGCGCTTCCCACGTCGTGCATCGCGATCTGCGCGGCGAACTTGAGACGCTGCGGATCGGTCTTGCAATAGTCGGCGGCCCAGTTGTTATAGGCGCGGGCGAGCGCCGCCGCGTAATCGGGCTTCAGGTCGTCGTGGCACAGGATCTGCCGCCCGCGGGTGCCGTACATTACGGCGACGTCTATGCCCTCGATATCCATCGCGGTGAGAGTGGACGCCGGATCGAAGCCGCGCGAGCGCGCGACGTTGAAATGCGGATGGCGCGCGCGGCTGCGGCGCCGCAGCTCACGACTCGAGGCGCTGGCGCCTTCCGCCTTGGCGAAGGCGGGGATCGCCAGCCCCTGCACCTCCATGCCCCGGATCCTGTCCGCGTTGCCCTTGTCCTCGGCGCTTTGCGTCAGCGCCTGTTGCCTGCCGCCGAAGAAGCGCGGGGGATTCGCGCGGTAGGGCGCGTCGAGATAGTTTGCCCACAGGTCGTCGGGCTCGTTCATGTGCAGATCGCTGTCGATGATCAGATAGCCTTCGCGTGCCATGGCGTTCTCCTTCAAAAAATCAAATCATAAGCATCAAACTACAAAGAGGGACTAACGCTCGGGCTTCAGTCCCGCCGCCTTGATGACTTGCGACCAGCGCTTGGCTTCGTTGCGCATGTGCGCCGTCAGCTCGGCGCCGGTGCTCGGAGCCGGGTCCTGTCCCAGCTCGACGATCTTCTGCGCGAACTGCGGGTCGGTCATCATCTTTTTCACCTCCCCGTTGAGCCGCGCGACGATGGCGGGCGGGAGGCCGGCCGGGCCGGCCAGGGCGTACCAGGTACCGACTTGGAACCCGGGGAGTGTCTCCGCAATCGTGGGGACATCCGGCAACGCGGGCGAGCGCTTGGTGCCGCCGTGGCCGATGGCGCGCAGCTTGCCGGTCTTTATGAGGCCGAGCACGGCGGGAATGCTGTTGAACATGAACTGCGCATGGCCGCCCATCACGTCGGTGATGGCCGGCGAGGTGCCCTTGTAGGGCACGTGCACGATATTCACTTTGCCCATCGTCTTCAGCATCTCGCAGCCCATGTGGTTCGACCCGCCGAACCCCGGCGAGGCGCAATTGAGCTGACCCGGCTTCGCGCGCGCCAGATCCAGCAATTCGCTCACGGTCTTCGCGGGGATGGCCATGGTGGCGAACAGCAGTTGCGGGCTGTCGACGAGCAACGATATCGGCGTGAAGTCCTTGTGAGGGTCGTACGGCACCTTGGTCAGGAGCGGATTCAGGACGAGCGCGGCCGAAGTGGTGACGATGAGCGTGTAGCCGTCCGGCACCGACTTTGCCGCGATTTCCATGCCGATCTGGCCGGTCGCGCCCGGGCGATTGTCGACGACGGTCTGCTGGCCCATGCTGTCGGCCAGTCGCTGGGCGATCAGGCGCGACACGATATCCTGGGCAGCTCCCGCGGTGTTGCCGACGATGATCCGGATCGGGCGCGAAGGATAGCCGTCCGCCTTGGTCTGGGCGAGACTTGCGCCCGCGGCGAGCGCGATTACCGCGCCTGCTGCAGCCAGCGGAAGATGTTTCGTAACGGCACGCGGGATCATGCGGCGATTCTCCTGCCCCGGAGAGGATTGCGATTCCATCGGTCGGAACCGGCGGCGGGGTTCGTTCAATCTAGTCCAACAGCCGGAGCATGGCAAGCGTGGCGGCGGGCGGTGGTTTGGGGTAATGTCGCTGGGCATCCGGGGCAATAACGGAAAGGGTTGTCAGCATGGATTTCGCGATCGAAGACTCGGCCGAGCAGAGTGCGTTTCGCAAGGAAGTGCGCGAGTGGTTCTCCCGCAACGTACCCGAGAGCATGGAGCACTCGGTGGATCCGTGCGACATGTCGTACGAGCAGTACCAGGTGCGGCGCGAGCTGGGACGGCGCATGGGCGCACAAGGGTGGCTCTATCCGTCGATGCCGAAGGCCTACGGCGGCGGCGATCTCGCGGCGGAGAAAATCGTCATTCTCTACGACGAGCTGGCGCGCATCGGGCTCGCGCTCCCGCCCTATTACGATGCGGGCGGGCGGATGGCGGCGCCGACGATCATGGTGTGGGGCACGGACGAGCACAAGCAGCGCTTCCTGCCGCCGATCTGCCGCGGCGAGGTGCGAACCTGGCAGCTCCTGACCGAGCCGGGCGCGGGCTCGGATCTCGCCGGCATCAAGACCACCGCGGTGCGCGATGGCGACGCCTACGTCGTCAACGGCCAGAAGATATTCGTCGGCAGCTCGCACGGCGCGGACTACTCCTGGACCATCGTCGTTACGGATCCGAAGGGAGAACGCCACAAGAACCTGTCGTGGCTGATGATCCCGATGAACCTGCCGGGCATCACCGTGCTGCCCATGGACCTGCTCGCGACGGGCGGGGAGGGCGGCAGCGGGTCCGGCATCAAGAATTCCGTCTTCTTCGACAACGTGCGCGTTCCGGCGGACCACCTGGTCGGCGGCGAGAACAACGGCTGGCGGGTCGCGACGACGCACCTGGAGGTCGAGCACGGCGGGATGGGCAGGCTCGCGGACCGGCGCGTGGTCTACGAGTTCATCGACTATTGCAAGGAACGCCGCGACGGGCACGCCATCGCGGACGATCCGGACGCGCGCGCCGGGCTGGTCGAGATGTACATCGAAGCGGAGATCACGCGGCTCTTCGCGCTGCGCAATCACTGGCTGTCGCACTCCGGGCAGCCGCGCTCCTACGAGGGATCGCAGTACAGCCTGCGCCGCAAGCTTTCCGGACTCGACATCGCCGAACGGATGCTGCGCATCGCGGGACCGTACGTGCTGACGAAGGACGAGCGGTGGGGACCGCTCAAGGGCACCGTGGAGTACTTTCAGCGCGACGCGATTACCGCGCTGCACCCGGGCGCGACGACGGACATCCAGCGCGTCATCATGGCCCGGCGCATCGGCATCGGCCGGCGCGAGCGCGAGAAATCCGGGGCCCTGAAAAACAAGGATGAAGGATGAACGTGGAAGGATGACCCGGTTCTTAACTGCTTAGAGCAGGTCATCCTTCATCCTTCCACGTTCCACGTTCAATCATCCTATCCTTCATTCTCGACGGGAACGATCATGGACCTATCCCTAGACTCTACGCAGAAGCTGATCCAGGAATCCGCGCGCGATTTCGTGCGGAACGACTGCGGGCGCGACGCACTCGTGAAGCTCGATCGCGATCCGTCCGGGATACAGGCAAACCTCTGGGGCAAGCTCGCCCAACTGGGTTGGGCGGGAATGGCGATACCGGAGCAGTACGGCGGCACGGGCAATTCCCTGACCGACGTGGCGGTTCTCTTCGAAGAGCTGGGAGCGGGCCCCGTGCCCGGTCCGCTCTTCTCGTCCGGCGTGCTCTGCGCCCGCCTGCTGGTGGAGGCAGCGAGCGAAGCCCAGAAGAAGGAATGGCTGCCGCAGATCGCCAGCGGCGAGCGCGTTTTCGCGCTGGCGGTGACGGAAGCGAGATACGGCTGGTCGGCGGAGAGCGTCGCGCTTGCGCCCCGGCGTGACGGCACCGGGTTTCTCCTCACCGGGACCAAGGTTTTCGTACACGACGCGCTGTTCGCCACCGACCTGCTGGTGATGGTGCGCACGCCGGGCGGCGAAAGCCTGTTGCGCGTCGATGCGAAGGCCGCGGGCGTCGCGATCCGCCCGCTCGAGGGTTTTCTCGCCGGCATGAGCGAGGTGAAACTCGAGAACGTCCGCGTGAGCGCGCACGACCTCGTCGGGAAAGAGGGCGGCGCCTGGGCGGCGATGCAGCCGGCACTCCTTGCGGCGATCCCGGTGCTGTGCGCCTACAAGGTGGGCGGGTGCAGGGCGGTGTTCGAGCTCTCGGTCGAGTACTCGCGCGAGCGCATCCAGTTCCAGCAGCCCATAGGCCGCTTCCAGCGCGTGCAGGATCACGTAATCCGCATCGTCAACTTTCTCGATGCGGCGCGCTGGACGACGTACGAGGCGCTGTGGAAGCTCGACACCGGCAGGGACGCGGCCGCGAGCGTGCACGTGGCCAAGGCGGTCTCTTCCGAAAGCTATATGGGCGCCTGCGATTTCGCGCACGAAGTGCACGCGGGCATCGGCGTGATGCGCGAATACGGCCTGACGCTGCACACCAAGATGTCGCGCTCGCTCTATCACTGCCTGGGCGCGCCGGCGCTGCACCGCAAGCGTCTCGAGTCGGCGCTGGGACTCGTGCCTGAAAAACCGTGACCAGTGACCGGGTAAGTTTCGGCTGAGCGGTTTTCTCACGAAACCGCGGAAGTGGCCTCGGCGTCGCCCATATTCCTGCTGAAGTTTGAAAAGAACCAAACGACGACGAAGAACGAGTAGCCGGCTCCAACCAGCGATGGGATCGTCACGGCGCGGTTAAGGTGCTGGTTGGGATCAAGCCGGTACCCGTTTTCCTGATGTCACTGAGGTCGCTGATTCGTCGGAGACTTCTCATCCGCCCGGTGTTTGGCTACTTCCGGGCGTGCCCTGCGGACAGCGCGCCGAGCCATAACATGCTCGATCAACAGCCGGTGGGTGACAAGCCATTCCGGCGGGAGTCTAATGACACAATACAGACGTAGTGCGATTGGAGAACCGTTTTATATCGACTGCTGAATGATGGCGCCGTAATGCTTCGGGATTCGTGTATCGGAAACTCTCGGAGGAGAACCGATGAACGGGACAAGGAAGAAGCAATCGCAAGTTGCGGGATGGCTGCTGTTGCCGCTCGCGGTGTTCGTGTGGCCTGCCTCGACATCGGCCGCTGAATATCCCAGCCAGCCACTGCGGCTGGTGGTTACGTATCCTCCCGGCGGCTCTGGCGATTTTCAGGCGCGCATCCTCGGGCCGAAGCTCTCCGAGCAGATGGGGCAGCAGGTCGTCGTCGACAACCGCGCCGGTGGCAGTGGAATCGTCGCGCTGGAGCTCGTCGCGAAGGCCGTTCCCAACGGCTACACGATGTTACTCGGGCCGATGTCGGCATTGACCATGAATCCGGCTCTGTTCTCGAAGCTGCCGTACGACACGCTCAGGGACTTCGCGCCAATCAGCCTGACCTCGCGCACCACGCAGGCGCTCGCGGTCAGCGCGTCGCTCCCGGCCAACTCCGTCAAGGAGCTGATTGCTCTTGCGAAGGCGTCGCCGGGCAAGTTGAGCTTTGGCTCCACCGGCGTCGGCAATGCCACCCATCTTTCCGGTGAAATACTGAAGTCGGTGGCGGGCATCGACCTCGTGCACGTGCCGTACAAGGGGGCCGGGCCGCAGCTGGTCGACGTCATAAGCGGCAACGTGGCAATGGGCTTCGTCTCGTTGACCGCCGCGATACCGCACGTGCGCACTGGGAGGCTCAAGATCCTGATGGTGACTGGCAAACAGCGTTCGAGCGCGGCGCCCGACGTGCCGACCGCGACCGAAGCCGGGCTGCCCGAAATCGACGTCGCCCACGGCTGGTTCGGAATCCTCGCGCCGGCGCGCACGCCGCCAGCCGTCGTCTCCCGGCTCAACACGGAAATCGTGCGGGCAGTGCAGACGCCGGACGTTCAGGCGCGCTTCAGCGCCCAGGGACTGACGCCGGCCTCGTCGACGGCGGATGAATTCCTGGCTCTGATCAAGTCAGATCTCGTCAGGTGGCCGAAGATCATCAAGGAGGCGGGACTGCGAGCCGAGTAGTCATGCGGCGCCAAAATAATGTGGCCAAGGCGTCACCAGGCAAATTGAGCTACGGGTCCACCGGAATCGGCGGCGTTACCCATCTCGCCGGCGAAATGTTGAAGTCGGCGGCTGGCATCGAGCTCATACACGTGCCTTACAAAGGCGCCGGGCCGCAACTTGTAGACGTGATGGGCGGCAACGTGGCGGTCGGTTTCACCTCGCTGACGGCCACAATTCCGCACGTGCGCTCGGGAAGGCTGAAGCTCCTGATGGTGACGAGCAAACGGCGCTCGAGCGCCGCTCCCGACACTCCGACGGTGGCGGAAGTCGGGATGCCGGAGATCGAAATATGCAGCGCCTGGTTCGGGATCCTCGCGCCAGCCCGGACGCCGAAAACCATCATCTCGCGGCTCAATTCCGAGATCGTGCGCATTATCCAGCTGCCCGACACGCAGGCGCGCTTCGCCAGCCAGGGTCTGGATCCCGCCAAGTCGACACCGGAGGAATTCGCGGCACTGATCAAATCCGATCTCGTTCGGTGGAAGAAGATCATCAGCAGGCGAGGATTCGCGCCGGGTAATAGTCCACAAAGCGGCCTCGAATGCTCTTCGCATCGCGCGCGCCGCCGCTGCCGCGATCGAGCGAGGCCGCCGCTCATTGACACTCCAGGCGGGCGGGCGTAGCGTTCTTTGATGCGTTTACAGTCCATATCACGATAGGAGGACGTCTCATGAAAGATGGTCTCAGGTTCGTCGACTCGGACATGCACGTGATGGAGCCGCCGGATCTCTTCGACCGGTACCTGGATCCGAAGTACCGGGACCGCGTGACCGTGAGAGTTGGCGCGGACGGCAAACCCAACCGCGGACCGGCCGGCTTGATCCTGATCGACGGGGAGCCCACCTCGGACCTGGACCTCCAGCAATACCGGAAGTCGACCAAGCGTATCTCGGCGACCAGCACCCAGCCACCGCTTTCCGGCTCGCGTATCCACGATGCGAATCGCCTGGACTACGCCATCGAGCGCGACTACGACGCGGTGGCCCAGTGCTGGGGCATGGACCAGGAAGGCATCGACCTCGCGGTGCTCTATCCCACGGTGGGCCTCGGGCTCCTTGCGAAGAACGGGATCGATCCCCGGCTGTCGCTCGCCATCTGCCAGGCGTACAACAATTGGATACACGAGTTCTGCAGCCATAGCCCGGACCGGCTGAAATTCGTGGCGATGCTCCCCATGCACGACGTTCACCTGGCGTGCCGGGAGCTCGTGCGATGCGTGAGAGAGCTGGGCGCCGTCGGCTCGTTCATCCGGCCGAACCTGATCAACGGCCACTACTGGCACTCCAACTATTGGGACCCGCTGTACACGGTACACGAGGAGCTGGGCGTGACGTGGGGATTCCACGAAGGCGTGAGCGCCATCTACTCGCACATGCTCGAGCTGTACGGCGAGAACCGCTTCTACCGCCACGTGGCCGCCCACTGGATCGAGATGCAGCAGGCGCTGATCGCGCAGGTAATCGGCGGCGTGTTCGAATTCCATCCGAAGCTGAGGGTGGCGTTCCTCGAAGCCCAGAATTCCTGGGTGCCGGGACTGCTGACCCGCATCGAGTGGGACTATCCCCAGTTCCGCGACTCGCATGCGCCGTACCTGAGCCTCACGCCGAAGGAGTACTTCCGCCGCAACTGCTGGGCGGCGGTCGAAGGCAGCGAGCCGGAGATCGAGGCGACGGCGGGACTGATCGGCGCCGACCGCATGTGCATCTCCAGCGACTACCCGCACTTCGACTCCAACTTCCCGAACGTGGCGAACAACGTGCTCGCGAGCTGCTCGCGCGATACGGCGGCGAAGATCCTGGGGGGCGGCGCGTCGCTCTACGGGTTCACCGATGCCCACTTCCAGAAGGCGGACAAGGCGGCGGCCGCTCAAAAGAACGTGGCCGGCAGGCGCGCCGCGTAGCACAGCCGGATTGGTCGGCGACAAAACGCCCGCGCAAGCGGGCGTTTTTTCTTAGGACTACGAGCCGCGTTTAGCGCGCGGCCTGCGGTGCGGGTGACGCCGCCACACCATAGGTCTGCTCGAGATAGCGCTGCATCTCCTGCGGGGTGACGACGTCATCGCGGTTGACATCGATGTCGTCGAAGCGCGTCCCGAGCCGCATGTCGCCCCGGACTTCTTCCCTGGTCAGGAAGCCGCTGCCGCTGCGGTTCAACTCGCGGAAGACCGACATGTCGGTTTCAGCGGCGCGGCGGTTGTACTGCTCCTTGTCGCCATCCGCCAGTACGCTCGCGGCTTGCGCCATGAGAAGTGCTGCTGCAACGAGTATTCCGGGTTTCATGGCACCTCCTCGATCCAGGCTCGCGTGACCGTTCCTGTTTGAACGCGGCAGGGGAAGCGGGGTTCCTGCATCGCGCCCGGTTGTTGCTCTCACACAACAGAATTGCCAATTTCTGTTGGTGAATTGCAAATAATCTGGCGTCCCCTCCCGGCCTATCTTAGACTTTACTCCAATAACGAACCATAACTAATTGACCTTGTTGAACGTAAAGATTTCATTATGGAGAAGCCCATGAAATCAAGACGTTTCGAAACGCTGGGCCTGCTGGCGCTCGCCGCAGCAGCCAGTCCCTGTGCCATGGCTGCCGAACCGCACTGGTACCTTGGAGGCAATGTCGGCCAGTCCCGATCGCATTTCGACGAGGCGGCAATCGCCAGGAGTTTGCAGGGACCGGCGCTGGCCACGACCTCGATCTCAAGTGACGAGCACGACTTAGGCTACAAGCTGTTTGTCGGGTACCAGTTCCACCGGAATTTCGCGGTGGAAGGCGGCTATTTCGACCTGGGAGATTTCAGTTTCAACACCACGACCGTGCCGGCGGGAACGCTGAACGGAAATCTGGGGGTCAAAGGCTGGAACCTCGACCTGGTCGGCATTCTGCCGATCGCCGAAAGGTTCTCGGCGCTCGGCAGGCTCGGAGTGGCCCATGCCAGGACCTCGAGTCTCTTTGCCGGAACCGGTGCCGTTGGCGTGCTGGCGAACCCAAGCGACTCCGAAACGAACGTGAAGTACGGCTTCGGGCTTCAGTACGATATCAATTATTTCATCAGCTTGCGCGCCGAGGCCGAGCGCTACCGGGCGAGCAATACCGTCAACGGCAAGGACCACGTAGATCTGTACTCGCTCGGCCTGGTCTTCCGGTTCGCGAAGGCCCCGGCACCCCCGCCGCGCCCGGTGACGCCCGAGCCCACCCCCGCACCCGTTGTCGCTCCGCCACCGCCGGCCCCGAAGAAAGCGCCGCCGCCACCGCCGGAAGTCGTGGCACCGCCACCGCCGCCGCCGCCGGTACAACAACCGGCGCCGAGACGGGACAGGAACTGACGGTTACCGGGTACCGACGGCGTATTGCGGCCGCGCCTCGACATCGTACGAGCCGAAGACCTGGCGTACCGGCCGGGTCTCCGGTAACACGTAGACGATGCCGGCCGTGGTGGCAAAGGACGGACCGACCACTTCGTTGTAGAACGCGGCGGGCACGTTGATGCAGCCGTAGGAGATCCGGTTGTCATCGGGCGTCGGTGTCGCCAGGCGCTCGAGCCGGCGCTCCCGCGGGTTATTGGTGACCACCCGGTGCAGCGATACGCCCGACTCGTAGTCCACCCACACCACGTCCTCTCCGCGGAGGCTCATGCCCCGCTGCGCCACGAAGCGGCCCGCGGGCGTGGTGCGCTCCTCGGGAAGTATGGAGGCGAGCTCCCGGTCGCCGATGCCGGGCGCGGTGTCATCGCCCCGCGCCAGGCCCAGCAGCGCCGGGGCCGTCCCGCGGACCCGTCCGCCGGCATCGAAGACGAAGACCCTGGCGTCGATCTTGTCGATGACCACGAACGGCAGGCCCCGATTGTCGCCGGAATCGACAACCCAGTCCGCGATATGGCGAACATCGCGCGAGGGGGCTTCGCGCCCGAAAACGGCGCGTTTGACGCTGGCGATGGGGTTCTGCAGAGAGGGGGCCTGCATAAGAGGGGTCTGCAGGGGCGCGTCGGCAGGCTGCGCCGGTGCGTTTTGGAGGGTCGATGAAATGGCAACGGACGCCGATGCCATGCCATCCCCGCCCCACGCAAGCCGTGGAAGCAGGACTAGACATAGCAGGACGATCCCGGTGCAGCCCTTCCTCACTGTCATATTGACATCCCGTCGCATCACTCGTTCTCTGCTCACCGCGCCAGCTGGTTGATCTCAATGATGGGCCAGGATGGCGAGGACGATCAGGAGCACGTTGCGCCCGTCACCAGTATTATCGCTGTCTCGGGCGCCGTCGGATAGACGGCGAGGGGCAGCCTGACGCCGCTCAGTACTCGCGGCGCGGCGCCTGGTAGATGTCCTTCGGGAATACGAAGGGCGGCGTGCGCCCCACCAGCGTTTCGATCAGCGCCAGTTCCTGGTCG
>Ga0075428_100007724_pt1 | contig 11917 bp, 10 predicted proteins | sample RhiMetdeltSRZDD2_FD_75291 | JGI IMG/M metagenome (GOLD analysis project Ga0075428, IMG submission 75291) | Populus rhizosphere microbial communities from Tennessee, USA - Rhizosphere MetaG P. deltoides SRZDD2 | ecosystem: Host-associated > Plants > Roots > Rhizosphere > Soil | place: USA...
TGAGTCGAGCGACGCGCCGCTCTCCTTCATCGACGCCAGCTGCTGGTAGAGCGCCTGCTTCTGAATCCGCTCGGTCTCCGCCCCCGTCGCCTGGTCGTCGAGGTACTTCAGCCTTTGCAACACGATGTTCTGTCGATCTTCGAGCGACAGCGCATCCTGCTGCTCGCGATACGCCTGCAGCCGGCTCTCGGCAGCGCTCGCCTCGTTGCGCAGCTCGGCCAGACTCTTCTTCAGCGACTCGGACGCATCGCGGCTGCCCTTCTGCAGGTTATCCAGGTTCTGTACGACGTATGCCTCGGCGACCGCGTTGGCGACCTGGGCGGCGCGTTCGCGGTTGGTGGACTGGTAGGTCACGTCGACCACTCGCGTATCGCCGTTCGCCCCTTTGACGGGCGACACGCCCAGCGCGCCGAGTAACCGGGCGATCTGAACCGACTGGGTGCCCTGATCGGGCGACAGCTCCTTGAGACGCTCGAGCGCCAGCTTGGCCACGGCGCGGCTCTTCAGGACCTCGAGCTGTGTCACGAAGTAGTCGTAGCGGCCTGGGTCGGCCCCGGCGCCCGAACGGAAGGGCACGATCTCCTGCCCGTTGGCATCGATCAGCACCCGCGCCCGCGCCTGGTAGATCCGCTCGGCCGTGTAGTTATAGGCCAACGCGACGGCGAGGCACGCGGTGACGATGCCGAGCGCGATCCATTTCCGCCGGAAGAGGATTCGCAGGACCTCGCGAAACCGGATTTCGTCGTCGGGGTCGCGCGCCTCGATCGTGGCCGCCGCGATCGGCGTGGTCGGAATGGTCTGCGGGACGAGCTCGCCCCTGATGACCGGCTCGGGCTCGGCGGCCGCTGCCGCGGTGGCCGCGACCGGCTCGTTGTCGTCGGGCGCCGGCTCGACGCCTTCTTCGCCGGTCGCGAAAGCCGAATCGTCCGGGATCGACGCCTCATCATCCGGATGATGACCCGCGCGTCGCATCGCGTCGCTAACTCGACTCATTGGAGGACCTCTCTTGTCGAAAGTTGTGGAACCATCGGCGTTTTACCGGGATGCCTGCATCGCCGAATCGAGTAGCCGCTGCTCCGACGCGCTGATCGTGTGCGGCGTGCGCGGCGCCGGCGGAGGCAGCAGCGTCTCCTGCGGGCGTATCGTTCGGGGCGCCCGGATATCGAAGTCACGGCACACTTCCCTGACGAGCCGCGTCTGCACCGGCCGCTGTTGGGCGGCGAAGCCGCCGAGCAGGGCGTTGTCGGCCAGGACGTTGATGGTGCGGGGAATGCCGCGCGAGTGCTCGTGAATGAGGACGACCGCCTCCCGGGTGAAAAGCCGTGCCGGATCTCCGCCCGCCGTCCGGATGCGACCCGCGATGTAGCCGACCGACTCCTTCATTGTCAGCGGCCGCAACTCGCAGCGCAGCGCGATGCGCTGTTTTAACTGGCTGAATGACGGGTCGTTCAGCCGCGTCGCAATTTCCGGCTGCCCTGCGATCACGAGCGGCAGCAGCTTCTCGGACGGCATCTCGATGTTCGTGAGCAGGCGAATCTCGTCGAGCAGCTCCGACGGCAGACTCTGCGCCTCGTCGACGATGAGGATGGTCGTCTCGTTGTTCTCGCGCCGCCGGCGCAGCAGCCCCTCGAGCTCCAGGAGCATGTCGGTCTTCGACACCTGCGCTTGCGGGCTCAGCGAGAACTGCGCGGCCAGCATCTTGATGAACTCGTCCCGTGTCAGGGCCGGGTTATGGAGATGCACGCAGTGCGTCCGCGCGGGCTGCCGCTCGACTGCGGCGCGGATAGCCGTCGTCTTCCCGGTCCCCGCTTCGCCGACCAGAAGAGTGATTCCCTTGCGGCTGGTAATTCCGTACTCGAGGTTGCTGATCGCCTCGCGGTGGATCGTGGTGGCGACCAGGAACTTCGGGTCGGGCGACAGATCGAAGGGACGTGCGTCGAGTTCGTAGAACTGCTCGTACATGGGTCCTCAATTCGCGAGCACGTGGCAGCCGCTGTCTGACAGACGCTTCAGAAGAATCTGGGTCGAACCACAATCGTGTCGCCTGGATTCACGGCATCGGTGAGTTTGACGTCAATCTTCTTCAGCTCGCCGTTCACGGTTCGATGGATCTGGATGCGTTTTTCCGATCCCAATTCCGTGGGACCTCCGGCAAGCGTCAGCGCCTGGTTCACCGTCATGCCAGGACGGTAATCGATCTCGCCGACCCGGACGACCTTGCCTTGGACGAAGACCTTGGCCGCTGCCTGGACGAGCACCTGATCGCCCGAGTGCAGCTGGATGTTCTGGGCTGGATCCGCCTTCAGCAGCTTTTGAAGATCGACGCGGATCGGTGCCGGCCCGTTCGCGTTCTTGGCGCCGGCGTCGCTTCCGCCTTGAGTCGACCGGATGACCAGCACATCGGTGCCAGCGGTTTCGTTGGGGCCGCCGGCCATCGTCACCGCCTGCAGCATCGACATGGTGCCGGTGAACTCGAGCACACGCGGCGCCCGTACTGCACCGGCGACGGTCACTGACTGGCTCCGATAGGTCTCGACGGATACCGCCACCTGCGGGTTGCGGAGATAGTCCTTTCCGAGCCGCGTCCTGAGATCGTTTTCCACGACCTGCGCCGTGAGGCCCCCAGCTGTGACGCGATCGCCATACGGGTACGCGAAGGTCCCGTCGGCGCCCACGGTGAACTTGCCGGAGAGCTTTTCCTGGCCGAAGACCGTGACCGAGAGGACGTCAGCGGGCCCGATGATGTAGTCGGCCGGAGCCTTTTGCTGGGCTTGCTGGGCCGCCAGGGCCGCCATTCCCAGCGTGACAGTGAGCGCGACCGCGCACATCCGGAGGCCAAGTGGGTGGCCCTTCAGCACCCGTTGCTGACGCGCCCAGCGGGCGAGGACGTTGAAAGTCATAGCCTTGGCACCTCTCGACTAGAACGTATAAGTCACGCTGGATCCCACCCGGAGCCGGTCGTAGCCGCGGAAGGCGATGGTGGCATCGGCATCGCGCTGCCAGTACTCGACCAAAAACCCGACCCTGGTCCGGCCGAGATGGTACCCGGCAGTGGCCGACGAAATCAGAATCGTCTCGTCGGGCCGCACGTCATCTGGGTTCCGCGGACGGTAGTGAATCCGATCGCGCCCGAGACTGCCGCCGACGTCCCAGAATTCATTGAGCCGATGCCCGACGTTGAGCGTCAGCCCCGTCTGGACGTAGTCGGTCAGGGTTCCAAAGAACGAGTACTGCAGGCTTCGCTGTGCGGCGACGTTGAAGCGTGTCCGCTCGAGGAGCGTATAGGTGAGATCGGCGAACAGATAAGTATCCTGGTAATCCGGAGTCGTTCCAGATTTCGAGTGGCGTTGCTGAAATCCGAACAGCGCCCGCCCGCTGATGAGCGCGGACGGGCTGAACTGGACGAACGGCGTCACAAGCAGCGTGTCGGAATCACGTTCGCTCTCGGAGTCGAATCGATCCCTGACGTACGAGGTTTCGAGTCCCACTGATGTCAGTGGGGTGACGGCATAGCTGCCCACGACCGAGACGCTCTTCGACGTGTAGTCGAGTACCTGCGAGCCGACTTCCAGGATGTTGGTCGCGTCGGATTCGTAATCGAACGTGGCGTCAGAGGCGTAGATGTTGAGCCCGGTCCGATCGGAAAGGCGCACTCCGGTCCCGAGCGACCACGAGTTGAAGTTGCGCCTGATCACAGGGCTGAGCTCGAGATTCTGGTTCACTTCCGGGCGTGTACTCGAGATCTCGCCGGACACAAACGGGGTGAGTCGAGCGAGTGGGACCTCGAGCCGGGCGCCGTTGGAGTAGTCGGTGGCCCGAAGGTAGGTGAGGTCCCGGTAGTAGTAAAAGTTGTACTGCGATCGGGCGGTCACCCGCGCGTGTGCCAGGCGCAGCCACGCTTGAATCGCCGGACTGAGCGTTGCCGTGACGTCCCCCACCGGGTTGTTGTCGTCGTTCAGGTTGAAGACGTTGCTGTCGTGTCCGATGTTGTTGAGACTGATGATGGGCGCGAGCGCCAGAGGCCCGGCCTGCACGGGAGGATCTGCGGGTGGCGCCGAGAATTCCTGTGCATCAGCGGTACGTGCAATGCCGAGCGACAGCAGGGTCGCACAGATCGTTGCCGCAGTCCGCCTCCAGTACATAGCTTCGCCCTCTCAGTCACATCTGCGGACTCTGCCCACACGACATCAGACCAGTCGATCTGTGCAAGGCAATGGCCACGGCACAACCGCCAAGTTAGCGAGGTTACGACCGGTCAAATTGTACTTGCAAAAGGGATTAGTCGTAGTCCCGCTCACGCCTGGGATCCGCCGGTCCTTGCCGCAGAGCTGTTTTCCCGTCTTGCGGAGAATACTAATCCGCTGAATCGTGGACTTCAGGAAACCGCGGCCGAAGAATTCAGCCAGGAACCCATCGACACGACGCGCAGCCGCGTGCCGATGCGCCTCTCTCCCTCTCAAGTCTCTACGCAACAGGCTGGCGACCGAAGCAACTATCCCGCCATGTCGCCCAAGAATGGAGAGACGAGCTAAAGTGCTCTATCGTAATGGTTTGTGAGCACGAGCGCTGGCGACGCGGTGAGGGAGTCCGTACGAAAGGCCGCGGGCGCCTGTACTTCGATCGCGTCTACCTGCGGTCGTTCTGCCCCCAGCGAAGGGCAATAACCTGACCCACAGGACGCTCGACGACCACGGCGCCTATGTAGTCTGGTTCACTCGAGACGTTCAGGATTTCCCAGCGGCTGGACTCGGCCGAACCGTGGCTGCTCCACAGGAGGGCTGGGGCCATCCCTGGCCTGAGCGTGACCGCGAACTGGTCGAGAGGAAACGACAGCCCCTCGCCGAGGGCCTTGACGTAAGCCTCTTTGCGCGTCCAGCAGTTGAAAAAGCCATCTGGACGTTCGCCGTCCGGGAGCGAGTGCAAATCTGTAATTTCCGGGGGCGCGAAGAAGTGCTCGGCCAACGCCAGATACTCGAGCTCGCGGCGGTGCTCGACGTCGACGCCAATCCGATGTCGCCGCGTCACGCCCACCACCACGAGGTCGCCGGAATGGGCCGCGTTGAACTGGAGACTCCCCGTCGCGAGGCCCGGTTTGCCGTATGGGCCGTACTCGAACAGCACCAGTCGCGGGGCGATGCCCAGATAGCCGCCGAGGATGCCTCTCAGCGCAGCGCGTGCGGCGACGAACGCCGCGCGATGGCGCTCGAAGCGGAACCTGCCCGCCCGTTCGTGCTCGTCCTGTGAGAGCGTGCTCCCAAGCGACTCGATCTGTGAAGGCGTCGCGTTCAGCCTGGTGGTCCAGACGTGAACGTCGTGTTCGCCGAGAGGAGGTGAAGGGTGCACGTGAGGAGGGTACGCGGAATGCGCGTCCTTTGCAGCCCACGGTGCGATCAACTTCCGCCTCCCCGATTCGACGATCCCGCCATTTGCGGTCAATTCCGCAGCGCCGCGTAGCGGCACCGCGCTTGCCCCGAGTCGAGCTCGAACGCGCTTCGCGGCCAGGTGGTCAGCGAGGCGCCACGAGGGGCATGGCTATGAGCAGAATGTTCGTCGAAATGGCGCGCGACCCGCGCCTCATTCCAGGTGTGCACCACTACTGCGACGAGTGGTGCGAGATGTGTCCTGTCACGAGCCGCTGTCTGGCGTTTCGCTGCACCGCACAGTACCGCAAGGAACAGGGGAGACACGACGGCGAGCCGACCTTTCGCAGCACGGCGGATGCGGTCGCCTTCGCCCGTTCGCTTGCAGTTGCTGGGGGGTACGTCACGCCGGAGCTCGACGCGCTGGTCGCCGGCGGCACATTGAAGGGCGGCTTCAAGACCGCGGATCCACTGGCCGACACCGCCTGGCAGTACGCCGTCGGGGTCAGCATGTGGCTTGTCCTCACACCAGATGACCTTCGCCGGATGCGCACGGGGCCGACGCCGTCCGCCGAAGAAGTGCTGCTCTGGTACCACCTCCGCATCTACATCAAGCTCGTTCGCGCGCTCGTCGGGAAGGAGACGCTGTCGGAGAGCGACGAGGCGCGCTGCGAGGTCAATGGTTCGGCGAAGGTCGCGCTCGTGGCCGTACAGCGATCCCGCAAAGCGCTTGTCCAGCTGAAGAAGAACGCGGCGTCCGAGACCGCGGGACCGCTCGCAACCCTGCTCGAAGCGCTCGAGAAGGGCATTCACGAACGCTTCCCGAATGCCCGGTCGTTCGTCCGGCTCGGGTTGGATATGCCGGCGGTCTGACTCGGACTCAGCGATCCGAACGACCGGCGAAGAGGAGTATCCTGCTTGTCGCCGTGAGAATTCTGCTCTTCTCGATGCCCGACTCCTTCGAGCACACGCCGCCTGTGGCGATCAGGATGCCGAACGGCGCCCTCACGTCGCTTGCCGGCAATCTCGACCGGCATCACCAGGTGGCGGTCGCCGATCTGCTGCTCGTCCAGGGCCAGGTGCGCCAGACCGTCGAACGGCTCGTCCGCGAGCACCAGCCCGACCTTGTCGGACTGTCGGTGATGACCTTTCAGCGCGGCACGGCGAGACGCGTGATGTCGCTCGTGCGCGCACTCAAGCCCGACACCCGCATCGTCGTCGGCGGATACGACCCGAGCCTGGCGCCCGAGGCGTACGCGGATCCCGCGCTGGGCGTGAACTTCCTCGTCCGCGGCGAGGGCGAGGTCACGTTTCGCGAGCTCGTGCGCGCTCTCGAACAGGGGACGCCCTGCGAGACGATTCCGGGACTCTGGACGCGGACGCCAGCGGGCCTCCGTCCGCTGGCGTCGCGCGGTGTCGCGCGGATCGAGGACGGCGTGGTTGCCCCGCCCGACCGATCGGCGCGCGTGCTCTCCGGCTATACGTTCATGGGCCGGCAGGTCGACGTGGTTGAGACGTCACGCGGCTGCACGTTCGACTGCAGCTTCTGCTCGATCATCGAGATGCGCGGCCGCAATTTCCACCGCTTTCCGATCGACCGGGTCATCGCCGACATTCGCGATGCCCAGGCCCGCGGCGCGCGCGCCATCTTCATCGTCGACGACAACGTCACCCTCGATGTGTCGCGGTTCGCCGCGCTGTGCCGGGCAATCATCGAGGCGCGGTTGAACTCGATCGACTACCTCGTGCAGGCGATGACGTCCTCCATCGCGGCGCACGGCAGCAGCATCGCGCCGCTCATGCGCCGCGCCGGGTTCCGTTACGTGTTCCTCGGCATCGAGAACGTGGTCGACAGCGATCTGCGCTTCCTGAACGCCGCGGCCAAGAACCGCACCCGGGGCGCGCGGTCCGAGGCCGACAACGCCACGATGGCGGCGGTGAGCGCCATCCATCGCAACCGCATGCTCGTGGTGGGCGGGCTGATTGTCGGCAACCCTGACGACACGCCCGAGTCCGTCGAGGCCAATCTAGCGTTCGCACGACGGCACGTCGACTGGCCCTACATCCAGCATCCGACGCCGTATCCGGGCACGCCGATGACCGCCGACTTCATCGCGCGCGGGCTGGTCGTCAACCCGCGTGTCGAGGAGTACGACGGGACGACGGCGGTGACGCGAACCGAGGCGCTCGACGTCGACGAGATCGAGTTCATGCGCTGGAAGGCCGAACGCTGGATGAAGCTGCGCCACATGCCGACGGCGCTCGCCCACGACCCGGGCTGGGTGGTCCGCAACGCCCGGGGCATGTTTGCGCACACCTTTCGTGGCTCGAGCTGGCGCTCGTTTCTCGGGCTCGAGGACGCACGAACCGTGTTCGATCGCTACCGCTCGATTCGAGCCCGCGAGCGGCAGTACCTCGATTGGCCCGACCCCCTCGACGGCCGACACGACGCACGGTACGCGGTGCAAGACGCCGAACGCTCGATGGGCAGCGGCCCGTTGCCTCAGCAGGCGTAATCGACGCAGTAGATTGGCATTCGGCACTCCACATCCGCATCGGCACCACGTCTTGCTCGGCCTATGGACAACCTCGGAACCGGCCTGATCTGGTTCGTCGCGTTTCTGCTTTCCACGACGGTGCACGAGGCGATGCACGCCTGGGCAGCGTGGCGTGGCGGCGACCCGACCGCGTACCACGGCGGGCAGGTGTCGCTCTCGCCGCTGCCGCACATCCGCCGCGAGCCGATCGGGATGCTCGTCGTTCCGCTGCTGACGGCGTTGACGCAGGGGTGGGTGATGGGGTGGGCGAGCGCGCCGTACGATCCCTACTGGGCCGCCCGACATCCCCGCCGCGCAGCCGTGATGGCGGCAGCGGGTCCCGCTGGAAACTTCCTCATCGCGGCGGCGGCGTTCGCCATGCTGAAGGGAGGCCTGGCGATGGGGTTCTTCATCGCTCCCGAGACCGCGAGGTTTGCGTCGATGGTCGAAACGCCGGCCGGTCCGAACGTGGTCACGACGATGCTGTCGATCTTTCTGATGTTGAACGTGCTGCTCGGCACCTTCAACATGCTGCCGCTGCCGCCGCTGGACGGGGCCTCGGTGATGAGTATCTTTCTCCCATCGACCATGCGGACGCGGCTGCGCGAGCTGACGCAAAGCGGGATGACGTCGATGCTCGGACTGGTCGTGGCCTGGCAGATCTTTCCGCACATGACCGGCGCGTTCTTCTCGCTCGTGCTCTGGGCTCTTCACCCCCAGGCGAGTTATAGCTAGCGCAGGACGAGTCTCCGTCTCAGGCTTTTTTCTGATACGACGAGACGCCGCCGCCGCGGACGGCAGTCAGCTGTTGGACGAAATCCGGCCAGCGCACGTTGCGGCGGTCCTTGTCAGACAGCAGCGGCGGATCCACTGGCCACGCGATCGCCAACGTTGGATCGTCGTAGGCGATGCCCACTTCGTCGCTTGGGTCATAGAGTTCGGTGCACTTGTACTGCACCAGCGCACGCTCGCTCATCACGCAGAACCCGTGCGCGCACCCAGGAGGCACATAGAGCTGACGGCGATTGCCGGCCGACAAGAGATCGCCAAACCATCGGCCAAACGTCGCCGACTCCGGGCGCGCGTCGACCGCCACGTCCCAGATTTCACCTTCGGTCACACGAATGAGCTTCCCCTGCGGCTTTCGCAGCTGCATGTGCAAGCCGCGCAGAACGTTCCTGATGGACATGGACTGGTTGTCCTGAACGAACTGCGCGGGGATGCCGGCGGCCGCATACTTCTCCGCGTGGAAGGTCTCGAGAAAGTGCCCGCGCGCGTCGACGTACACGTCCGGCTCGATCACGACCACGCCTGCGATCTCCGTCGCAATGAAGCGCATGTCAGACGTCCTCCTCCAGCACTTGAAGCAGGTACTGTCCGTAGGAGCTCGACTCCATCGCGCGCGCCAGACGGGCGAGGTCATGCGCGGTGATGTAGTTCATCCGATAGGCGATTTCCTCGAGGCAGGCGACCATCAGCCCCTGGCGCTCCTCAATGGCCTGGATGTAGCTCGAGGCCTGAGACAGCGCGGCATGCGTTCCGGTATCGAGCCATGCCACGCCGCGCGCCAGCGTCACGACGTGCAGCTCCCCGAGGTCGAGGTATGCGCGGTTGACGTCGGTGATCTCGAGCTCGCCGCGCGGCGACGGTGTGAGCTTCGTCGCGACGTCGAGGACGCGATTGTCGTAAAAGTACAGCCCGGTCACCGCAAACGGTGACTTCGGCTGTGTCGGCTTCTCCTCGATGCCGATCGCTCGCCCCGATTCGTCGAATTCGACCACGCCATACCGCTCCGGGTCGCGCACCCGGTAGGCGAACACGGTCGCGCCGGACGGCCGCTCGGCTGCTGCCCGCAGATAATCGGACACGTGCGCGCCGTAGAAGATGTTGTCGCCGAGCGCCAGCGCCACGCGGTCCGAGCCGACGAAGTCCCGTCCGATGATGAAGGCCTGGGCCAGCCCCTTGGGCTCCGGCTGGACGGCGTAGTCGATCGATAACCCGAGATCACCGCCGTCTCCGAGCAGCCGCCGGAACAGCTCCTGCTCGTGTGGTGTCGTGATGATGAGGATATGTCTGATGCCCGCCAGCAACAGCGTGGAGAGCGGGTAGTAGATCATCGGCTTGTCGTACACGGGAAGCAGCTGCTTGCTGACGCTGCGCGTGACGGGATAAAGCCGCGAACCCGATCCCCCTGCCAGGACGATTCCCTTCAAGGTCGCTTCCGTTGCCATGGCCTCCCACACCGGTCGCACGCCCTACGCGTCAACCTCTTTCAGCCCGAGTCGGCGACGGTCGTAACCTGGCCGGTTCGCCTGGAACCAGTGGTGATGCTCCATGTACCAGATGACGGTCGCCCTGAGGCCGGTCTCAAAAGAGTAGTGCGGTGCCCACGCCAGTTCTCGCCCGAGCTTCGAGGCATTCACCGCGTAACGAAGGTCGTGACCCGGACGATCTGGAACGAACTGCTTGAGCTCCCGGTAGTGGTCGAGCCCGGCAGCGCGAAGCGCCGGGTTTGCGGCAGACGGCCGGAGCTCCTCCAGTAGCTCGCACACCTGATCGACGATCGCGAGGTTGGTCTGTTCGTTGGTGGCGCCGATGTTGTACTGCTCGCCCGGCGTCCCGTGCTGCAGCACGGTCCACAGTCCCGCGCAATGGTCGGAGACGTGCAGCCAGTCGCGGATGTTGCCGCCATTCCCGTAAATGGGCAGGGGCCGGCCGTCGAGCGCGTTGAGGATCGTCGTCGGGATCAGCTTCTCCGGGTGCTGATAGGGGCCGTAGTTGTTGGAACAGTTGGTGATCAGGGCCGGCAGGTCGTAAGTGCGAAAGTAGGCGCGAACGAGGTGGTCGGCGCCGGCCTTGCTGGCCGAGTACGGAGAGCTTGGCGCGTACGGCGTCTCTTCGGTGAACTGGCCAGTCGCGCCGAGCGTGCCATACACCTCGTCGGTCGACACGTGCAGGAATCGGAAGTCCTCGCGCGCTGGGCCGCTGAGCTTTGCCACGTACCGTCGCGCGACCTCGAGCAGGACGAACGTGCCGGTCAGGTTCGTCTCGATGAAGGCGCGCGGTGAGTCGATGGAGCGATCGACGTGGGTTTCGGCTGCCAGGTTCAGGACCGCGCGCGGTCGGTACTCCGCCAGCACCTGCTCCATCGCGCCGGTGTCGGCGATGTCTGCCTGTTCGAACGCCACGCGAGGCTCCGAGCTCCAGCTTTCGACCGCATGCGGGTTCGCGGCGTATGTCAGCTTGTCGACGACGACGATCGCATGCGTCGTGTGCTGGAGGAGGTGGCGCACGAGATTGCTGCCGATGAAGCCGGCCCCTCCGGTGACCAGGATTGTATCCATCGTGTGGTCTCGTTCCCGTTCCACGACCGTCAAGAAATCGCGCTCGTGAGCACTCCGCGATTCATCGTGTCCTCGCCTCTCTTTTTGATGATGTCCATTCACAGTGGCGAGGCGGCAGACCCCAGTGTGCACCAGGTGCGTAAACGGTGCCTAGTCTGGTCTCCTGCCCGACAGTGAGCAGCAGCTCGCGGGGCGGCCTGTCAGCGACTCTCTTGGAGCTCGTCCGCCCCGATGTCTGGCGGGCCGCCTGGTCGCCGATCGCCGTCCCAGTCGGTGTCGGCGCCGGCCGTCACGACGCCCTTGTTCAGCGCCGCCGTGGCGGTAGCTCTCAGGTGGAGATCGCCAGCTGCCGGATTGACGAAGAACGCCGGGGTTGCATTGGTGTAGTTTCCGCGCAGGTCGGCCACACCTCCGTCGCGCGATGTGATCGCCGCATCGGTGAGGTTGTTGGCGATGAGGACGCCGGTGGCTCCCGGAAAGCGATACTCGATCGCGTTCGGGTACGTGCCGGAGGTGACGATGGTGTTGTGAAGCACCTGTGTGCCGGGTGAATCGATCACGTTGATGGCCGCGTCGCCCGCGACAGACGCGTCGCGGTAGATGAAGTTGTTGCGGATGATGCCGCCATGGTGATCGTTGCCGTTGAACTGGCCCAGCCCGAACGCGATCTCACGCT
>Ga0075428_100007727_pt1 | contig 11916 bp, 11 predicted proteins | sample RhiMetdeltSRZDD2_FD_75291 | JGI IMG/M metagenome (GOLD analysis project Ga0075428, IMG submission 75291) | Populus rhizosphere microbial communities from Tennessee, USA - Rhizosphere MetaG P. deltoides SRZDD2 | ecosystem: Host-associated > Plants > Roots > Rhizosphere > Soil | place: USA...
CGATGATCGATCGCCCGCAGGCGCTCGGCTTCCTGCCAGGAGGCGGCCAGCGCGCCATAGCAGCGCTCCAGCGTCACCTCCGGCACGTGAGCGGCCAGCGCGGCGTGCAGGTGCCCGGCGGTGGAGCGGACGGACTTGCCCCCGATCTCGATGAGCGGCAAGCGGTCCCGCTCGAAGCGAACGAGCGTGTCGAACAGGTCGAAGAAGACGGCGGTGTAGGTCACAGCGGCTTGCGACTCGCATAGCCTTCGTTCAGGCCGTGCCAGTGCGTGATCCGCTCCTCGCCGTATCGCCAGCAGAGGTTGACCTCGCGACCGTCGCGCAGATGCAGGAAGTCGACCAGACCCAGCCCGAGATCCTTGGGGACGCCGCCCAGCGCCTGCAGCTGCTCCAGCCCCTTCTGCACGTCGCGCGTGCCACGGTCGCGGCGGTCACGGATAGTCCGCCAGGCCGACTGATCGACGGTGCCGCCGCCCGACATCTCGATCCGCCGCTGCTCTCCCTGCAACCATTGATTGGCCTCGAGGACCGCCCTCTGAGCGTCCATCATGCGCTCCATGATGCGGGTGAGCTGCGGGATCAGCCGCTCGACCTCCTCGCGCTCGAAGTATCGCTCAGCCACGCGCACCCCCGACCAGGCCGTCCTCGACGAACACCGCGTGGACCTCCTTGGGTCCGTGGACTCCCCGGGTGAGCGTCAGCTCGATATCGGCGGTGCGACTGGGGCCGGTGATGAAGTTGATCGCCGCCCCCCGCGCGTCGGCCGCCGAACCCTCGTGCCACGCTTCGAGGACCAGGCCTGCCTGGGCCAGTGATTCTACGAGCACGTCGCGATCGAACACGGCAGCGTGGCAGGCCGGCAGCAGCGACGTCGAGCGCGGGCGGCCGGCCCCGGACACGACGACGAGCGTGCCGGTCTCGGCCACCGCGAGATCCACGCCGGTCACGCCGAGCTCGGCCGCCGCGGCGACCCCCCGCAGGCGCTCGCGCTCGGCTGCCGTCACCTCCCCGCCCGGCATCGTGCTTATTTCTAGGCCGCGTCCGCTCAGCGGCCCGGCCAGATCGAGGCGCAGCGCGTCGGGATGCCAGGACACGACCTTCCGCATCTCGCGCTCGGCCGCGATGGCCGCGATGACGTCCGACACCTCCGCGACGCGGGCCACGCGGTGGAACACGCCGCCGACGCGCTCGAACTCGCCGACGAAGCGCGCGAGACTCTCCGCCCACCGCTCGGACAGCTCACGGCGCAGGACGTCCAGCCGCTCGCGCGGCCGGGCCGGGCGGACCGATGGCGTCGCCGGGAACAGCCCCGGTGTCCGGGCCATCTCGGCGCGGATCCGCCCCAGGAACTCGGCGCGGCTCGTCACCGCCGGCGCTCCCGCTCGGCCCAGCGCTCCTGGAAGGTGCGCGCCGCGACGACCGGCAGGTCGCGCGTGCGGGTCCAGTCACTGAAGAACAGGGGCAGGCGCGGGATGCGGCCGCCGCGCGCGAACGGCCGCTGCAGCAGGCGCGCGATCGGCGCCGACAGCCGGTAGAGCGCAGGGTGTCGCAGCAGCCAGCCGAAGGCGCCGAAGACCACCCGCTCCGGCCAGGGGGCGATGCGTCGCTCGACCACCTCCTTGCGCAGCTCGATCAGCATGCGGGGGATGTCGATCCGCACCGGACAGGCGTCCGCGCACGCGCCGCAGAGCGAGGAGGCGTGGGCGAGATCCTTCACCGACTCCGGCCCCTCGAGCATCGCGGTCAAGAGAATGCCGATGGGCCCAGGGTAGGTGTAGCCGTAGGCGTGTCCACCGATCTGCCGGTAGACGGGACAGACGTTGAGGCACGCGCCGCATCGCAAGCAGTAGAGCGCCTCGCGCAGGGTGCCCGCGATCTGCTTGATACGCCCGTTGTCGAGCAGGACCAGGTGGAATTCTTCCGGCCCCTCGAGCTCGCCGCTGCGCCGCGGGCCGTCCACCAGCGAGGTGTACACGGAGAGCTTCTGGCCGGTGGCGCTCTTGGCCAGGATGGCCAGGAAGACCGCGAGGTCCGTCATGGAAGGCACGACCTTCTCCACGCCCATCACGGCCACGTGCACCCGCGGGAGCGAGGTCGCCATGCGGCCGTTGCCCTCGTTGGTCACCAGGACCACGGTGCCCGTCTCGGCCACCGCGAAGTTCGCGCCGGTGATGCCGAGGTCGGCCTGCAAGAATTTCTCGCGCAGCTCCTCGCGGGCGATCCGCGTCAGCATCTCGGGATCGGGGCGGGTCTCGCGCTTGAGCTCGCGAGCGAACAGCTCGGCCACCTGCCCCTTCGTCTTGTGAATGGCCGGCGCGATGATGTGCGAGGGGCGCTCGTGGGCGAGCTGGATGATGTACTCGCCCAGGTCCGTCTCGATCGGCGTCACCCCCGCGGCCTCCAGGGCTTCGTTGAGGTGAATCTCCTCGGTGGCCATCGACTTGGACTTCACGGCCAGCCGGGCGCCGCTGCGCCGGGCGATGTCGAGCACGATGCGGCGAGCATCCTCGGCGGTGTTCGCGTAGTGGACGTGACCGCCGCGCCGCTCGACGTTGTCGATCAACCGCTCGAGGTGCTGGTCCAGGTGCTGCAACGTCGCTTCCTTGATAGCCCGGGCGCGATCGCGCAGCTCCTCGCCCTCCGGGTAGTCGCCGAAGGCCTCCTGCCGGAGCGTGATGAACTTGGTGGTCGCGATGGTGAGCGCTTCCTTGAGGAAGGCATCGCCCAGCGCCCGGCTCGCCCGCTCACGGAACGGCGTCGCGAGGTCTGGATCGCTCACTGGACGTCGCGATCGGGGTCGAGCACTTCGGCCAGGTGCAGCGCCCGGACGCGGGAGCCTCGCCGCGAGAGGCCGCCCCGCATCTGCATGAGGCAGCCGGCGTCGCAGGCCACCACGCACGCCGCGCCGGACGCCTCGACGTTGGCCAGCTTCTTGTCCAGGATCGCCGTGGACACCTCGGGCAGACGCACCGAGAACGAGCCTCCGAAGCCGCAGCACTCGTCCGCACCCGCCAGCTCGACGAACCGGGCGCCGGCCAGCTCGCGCAGGAGCGCCCGCGGGCTCTGCGATTCGTGCAGGCCGCGCAGCAGGTGACAGGAGTCGTGGTATGTGACCGTTCCCTCGACCGCACTCTGGAACTTCCGCCGACCCAGGACCTTGACGAGGAACTGCGACAGCTCGCTGGTGCGCGCGGCCAGGCCCTCGGCGGCGGCCCGGGACGCGGCGTCGGTCATCAGCCCCGGGTACTCGTGCTTCACCATCCACGCGCAGGATCCCGACGGCACCACCACGTGCTCGGAGCCCGCGAACAGGTCAACCGTTCGGCGCGCCACCCTCGCCGCCTCGTCGTGGTGACCGGAATTGAACAGCGGCAGCCCGCAGCACGTTTGACCCGATGGGAACTCGACCGTCACGTCCAGGCGCTGCAGGAGTCGCACGATCCGCTCGCCGACATCGGGATAGAACAGATCACCCAGGCAGGTGACCATGAACGCCACGCGGGGCGACGGACTCACGCGTGCGGAGGCGGCGGCGAGACGAGCACGAGCAGCAGCAGCCGGGCGCCCGAATCGTTGACGACGCCGTGCGGAGCGCCCGCCGCCGCCACGATGGCCTCGCCCGCCTCCAGCGTCTCCTCGGTACCGCCGACGCTGAAGCGTCCGCGGCCCTCGAGCACCACGTAGATCTTGTCCTGCGCGTCGTGGGAGTGGACCTTCTGGGCCTGGCCGGGCTCCAGCGCGTAGAGGTCGAGCAGGACGCGCGGCGTCGCCGCCAGCGCGATCTTGGCCATCTTGTCGGCCTGGAACTTGGCGTGCTCCCGCAGGCGGATCTTCATCGAGCGCTCACTCCTGCCGATCGGGCCAGCAGCGTCACCGGGTGTACGACCTCGAGGCTCAGGCCGCGCGCGCGGGCGCCCTTGGCGATCTGCATCACGCAGCCGGGGTTGCCGGTGGCCACGACGCGCGCGCCGCTCTGCTCGATCCGGTCGAGCTTGGCGGCGAGCAGCTGGTCGGCCATCTGCGGCTCCAGGATATTGTAGATTCCCGCGCTGCCGCAGCAGAGGTCGCTGTCACGCAGCTCGATCAGCGTCAGTCCGGGGATGCTTCGGAGCAATGCGCGCGGCTCGCTCCGCACTTTCTGGCCGTGGGCCAGATGACAGGCGTCGTGATAGGCGACGGTCAGTGGCAACGGGCCGAGCGGCAGCGACGCGCTCGCCAGCACCTCGGTGACGTCACGGACCCGGCCGGCCAGCCGTGTCGCCGCCGCGTCGGGGAGCCAGTGGCCGTATTCGCGCATGGCCGCACCGCAGCCCGCCGCGTTGGTGACCACGAAGTCGACGTCCTCGGGGAGGGCCGCGGCCAGTGCGCGCGCGCGCGCCTGGAACGCCTCGGCGTGACCGGCGTGCAGCTCGAGCGCGCCGCAGCACCCCTGCCCGCGTGGCACCACCACGTCCCAGCCGGCCAGCGACAGCAGATGGACCGTGTCGCGGTTGACGTCGGGGAAGAGGTGGCGCTGCACGCACCCCGCGAGCACCGCGACCCGCCCGCGGGCTTTGCCCCGCGCCGGAAGGTACTCGGGGACCCTGGCCTGCTCGGGCACCCGCGCGAGCAAGTCGTCCATCGCGGCCAGGCGTGGAAAGCGCGCGAGCACGCCGGTACGCCGGACCAGGGTCTGGATTCCCCATCGCTGATAGCGCCGGGCCAGGCCGATCAGAGGGCCCAGCCGCTCCGGGTGCGAGAACGTCGCGAATAGCAGCCGCGTGAGCCAGCGGCGCCGCCAGGGGCGTCCCTGTCGCTCGATGTCCGCACGCGCCGTCTCCAGCAGCGAGCCGAAGCGCACGCCGGCCGGACACGCGGTCTCGCACGCGCGGCAGCCGAGACAGAGATCGAGGTGATGGGTGAACTGCTCGGTGATCGGCAGCCGTCCCTCGGCCACGGCGCGCATCAGATAGATGCGCCCTCGCGGCGAATCCATCTCCTCGCCCAGCACCCGGTAGGTCGGGCACTGCGGCAGGCAGATGCCGCAATGCACGCACGTTCGAAGCAACGTGAGCGTGTCCGGGGCGGACAGTGTCGGAAGGGACGCCATCGTCAGATGCCGCCGACGAAGCGCCCCGGGTTGAGGCTTCGTCTGGGATCGAACTCCCGCTTCAGTATTCGCATCAGCTCCAGCGCTCCGGCCGGCACGGGCCCCCACGGATCGACGAGTGTTCGCAGCGCGATCGGCCCGCGCTCGATCACCACGCTGCCCTCGTCCTCGGCCACGAACGCGCGCAGCCGCTCGATCGCCTGACCCAGCGCTGTCGGGTCACCGGCGTCGATCGCCACCCGTAGCACCCCGAGCGGCGCGCACGCGGTGACGATGAAGGACGCTTCGGCGCCGAGCGCACTGCGGATCGCGTTCAGCGTCGGGGTCAGGCGGCTCGTCAGCGTGGCGACCCGGAGCAGCGTACTGCCGGTCTCGGCGAGCGTGCGATCGTACGTGCGCCAGAACGCCGGCCCCACCGTCTCCACCCGCGCACCGGCGGCGGTCGCGATCTCCGCAATCGCGGCATGCTGGGCGCGCACCGCCGACTCCACGCTGCCGATCGAGATCGCCAGCGCCGCCGGGGCCGTCGGCAAGCGGCACGCCGCCAGCGCGCCGGGGTCGAGCCACTCGAGGCGGTTCGGTTGCAGCGTCGAGTCCACGATCCGCGCCACCGTGTCCTGAGCGGCCTCCGGGCTCGGCAGCAGCAGCAGGCCGGTCGCCTCGACTTCCGAGAGCGGGTGCAGCCGCAGCGTCAGCTCGCCGATGACGCCGAGCGTGCCAAGCGAGCCGACCAGGAGCTTGGGGACGTCGTAGCCGGTCACCGACTTGACCACCTTGGCGCCGCCCCAGGTGGTCACGCCGTCGGCCTGGATGAAGCGCACGCCGAGCAGCAGATCGCGCATCGTGCCGTAGCGCAGTCGGAGCGGACCGCTGGCCGCGGTGGCGCCGATGCCGCCGAGCGTGCGCCGCGGCCATCCGGGCGGATCCAGCGGCAGCGTTTGCCGTCGCGCGGCGAGCGCCGCGGCCAGCGCGCCGGCCGTCACGCCCGCCTGCACCGTCACGGTCAGGTCGTCCGGGCTGTGCTCCAGCACCGCGTCCAGGCGCGCGAGATCGAGCACCACGTCGGCGCGATCCGGCGGGCCGCCGAGCCCCTGCGCGCTGCCGCTGCCCCGCGGGAGGACGGCGAGCCCTTCGTCGTGGGCAAGCGCCAGCACGTGCGCAGCTTCCTCGAGCGACCGGGGCCGCGCCACCCAGCGAGGCTGCCAGCCGTCCACCGCGGCCGCGGCGCGGGATGCCGGATCGTCGGTGGCGCCGTCGGGGCCCAGCCGCGCGCGGAGCGCGTCGCCCAACGCGCGGGTGGTGACGCTCACACCCACGTCCCGGCGGGCAACACCGGCCGAGCCGGCCGGAATCCCTCCCCGCAGGCGGGGTGCGTGGGCAACAGCTTGCCCGGATTCATCAGCCGGTCGGGATCGAAGGCGCCCCGCAACCGATACATGAAGTTCAGATCGGCCTCGGCGAACTGCAGCGTCAGGCTCTGGCACTTGTCGGCGCCGATGCCATGCTCGCCGGTCACGCTGCCGCCGAGCGCGATGCACGCGTGCAGCAATTCGTCGTTGGCCTGCTTGGCGCGCGCCAGCTGGTCGGGATCGCGGTCGTCGTAGCAGATGAGCGGATGCAGGTTGCCGTCGCCGGCGTGGAACACGTTGGCGATGAGCAGCCGGTGACGCTCGGCGATGCTGACGAGCTCGCGCATGATCTGCGGCAGCTTCGAGCGGGGGACGACCGCGTCTTGCAGCAGATACGCCGCGGTCAGCCGCCCCACCGCGCCGGCCGCCTCCTTGCGCCCCTTCCACAGCAGCGCCCGCTCGGCGTCGTCGCGGGCGACGCTCACCGAGATCGCGCCCCGCTGCCGGCAGATCTCCGCGGCGCGCTGCGCCTGGGTCTCGACCTCGGCGCGTGGGCCGTCCAGCTCGATCAGCAGCACCGCACCGGCGCCTTCTGGAAAACCGGCGCCCGTCCCGGCGTTGATCGCCTTGATGATCGCCTCGTCCAGCATCTCGAGGGCGGCGGGGATCATGCCGGCGGCGATGATCGCGGAGACGGCTTCCGAGGCGTCCACCATCGAGCGGAACGCGGCGAGCGCGGTCTTCACGGCCTCCGGCGTGTGCGTCAGGCGCACGGTGATGGCCGTGACGAGACCGAACGTCCCTTCGGAGCCGACGGCGACGCCGGTGAGGTCGTAGCCGGGACGCTCAGCCACCTTGCCGCCGAGCCGCACCAGCTCGCCCGCGCCGGTGACCATCTCCAGGCCGAGCACGTGGTTGGTGGTGATCCCGTATTTGAGACAGTGCGGGCCGCCGGCGTTGGTGGAGACGTTGCCGCCGATCGAGGAGACCATCTGGCTCGAGGGATCCGGCGCAAAGAACCAGCCCCGCTCGGCCACCGCGTGCGTGAGCCACAGGTTGATCAGCCCCGGCTGCACGGTGGCGCAGCGGTTGGGCAGATCGACGTCGAGGACGGCGGTCATACGCGTCATCGACACCATCACGCCGCCGTGGGCGGCCATGGCGCCGCCGATGAGCCCGGTCCCCGATCCCCGCGGGACGATCGGCACCTTGGCCCGCCGGCACAGCCTCACGACCGCCTGCACCTGCTCGGCGCGCGCCGGCAGCACGACGGCGTCGGGCGCGCCCTTGTAGAAGGTGTGCATGTCGCACTCGTACGTCATCCGCCCTTCGGTGGTGAGCACGAGGGCGTCGGTGCCGACGATGCCACGCAGCTCGTCCAGGAAACCCTGATGGAGGGGCATGACAGGGGGCAGTTTACCGCACTGCGAGCGGGGTCTCGGCGAGCGAGCGGGCGGGCTGCGGTGTGACTCGACGGGGCGCGGGGGCGCCCCGTCGGCTCAGATGGTCCAGGTGTCGCCCGACTTCAGCAGCTTGGCGATGTCCCCCGGACCGCGGTCGGAGATGGCGCGCTGCTCCTGCTCGAGCACCACGTCCTCGTAGATCGGCGCGGCGATGCTCGAGAACACCCCGATCGGCACCGGAAAGTCCGGCGCGAAGAGGTCGGCCAGCATCTTGGCGGCGTTGACGTTCTTCTCGTCGTGAATCCAGAGCGCGCTCTCCTGCACGCTCTTGGCCTCGACGACCTTGGGAGTCACGCCGTCCATGATGACCGCCTTGCGGCCGTCGGGCGGGCCGAACAGCAGCGGCTTGCCGTGCTCCAGGCGCATCTCGAAGGCCAGCTTGGAGTCCTTGTCGTAGATGACGTTCCACGCCAGGTGGTTGTACACGTTGCAGTTCTGGAGGATCTCGAGGAACGCGGTGCCCCGGTGGCCGGCCGCGCGCTTGAGCATCTCGTCCATGTGCGGGATGTTGCGGTCGACCGTGCGCCCGACGAACGTCGCGCCGCAGCCCAGCGCGAACGCCAGCGGGTTGATGGGGCGATCGGCGGAGCCCAGCGGCGTGGACTTGGTCACCTTGCCCATCTCGCTGGTCGGCGAGTACTGGCCCTTGGTGAGGCCGTAGATCCGGTTGTTGAACAACAGGATGGTGACGTCCACGTTGCGGCGCAGCACGTGCAGCATGTGGTTGCCGCCGATGGACAGCCCGTCGCCGTCGCCCGTGACCACGAAGACCTTGAGGTCGGGCCGCGCCACCTTGAGGCCGGTGGCGATGGCCGGGGCGCGACCGTGGATCGTGTGGAAGCCGTACGTGTTCATGTAGTACGGGAACCGGCTGGAGCAGCCGATGCCCGAGATGAACACGATGTTCTCCCGCGCGATGCCGAGGTCCGGCATGCTCTTCTGCACGGCGGACAGGATCGCGTAGTCACCGCAGCCGGGGCACCAGCGCACGTCCTGGTCGGACTCGAAATCCTTCTTGGTGTACTTCGGCGTCGCCGCCGCCCCTGCCGCTCCCGTCGCACTCATTTTTGACTCCCGAGCTGGATGATCGCGTCGTAGATTTCGTCGCTGGCCAGCGGCAGGCCCCGCACGCGGTTGAAGCCCACCGCGTCGACCAGGTACTCCGCGCGCAACACGCGCACGAGCTGGCCGCTGTTGATCTCCGGCACGAGGACCCGGCGGTACTCGCGCAGGATGTGACCGAGATCGGGCGGCAGTGGATTCAGGTGCCGCAGGTGAATCGAGGCCACCGACCGGCCCTCGGCCTGGGCACGCTCCACGGCCGCGGTGATCGAGCCGTAGGTCCCACCCCAGCCCACCACCAGCACGTCGCCGGTGGCCGGACCGTTGATCGAGGTGGGCGGGATCTCCTGGCCCACACGCCGAACCTTCTCGGCACGGGTGCGGACCATGTGGTCGTGGTTTTCCGGATCGTAGGAGATGTTGCCCGTGACGTCCTGCTTCTCGAGGCCGCCGATGCGGTGCTCGAGTCCGGCGGTACCGGGTCGGACCCACGGCCGCGCCAGCGTGGCGGGATCGCGCAGGTACGGGAAGAACCCTTCCTTCTCGGACCGGAACTGGACGTCGATGGGCGGCAGCGTGGTCGGATCGGGGATGAGCCACGGCTCCGAGCCGTTGGCCAGGAAGCCGTCGGACAGGACCATCACCGGGACCATGTACTTGATGGCGATCCGGACCGATTCGTAGGCGATGTAGAAGCAGTCGCCGGGCGTGGCCGGCGCCAGCACCACGATCGGAGCCTCGCTGTTACGCCCGTAGAGCGCCTGCATGAGATCGGCCTGCTCGGTCTTGGTCGGCATGCCGGTGGACGGACCGGCCCGCTGGATGTTGAAGATCACCAGCGGCAGCTCCGCCGTCACCGCCAGCCCGATCCCCTCGCCCTTGAGCGCGATGCCGGGACCGCTCGAGCACGTCACGCCGATCGCGCCCCCGAACGCGGCGCCGATAGCGGAGGTCACCGCGGCGATCTCGTCCTCGGCCTGGATGGTGCGAATGCGGAAGCGCTTGTGCATCGCGAGCTCTTCGAGCACGCTCGAGGCCGGCGTGATCGGATAGGCGCCGTAGACGACCGGCACCTTGCAGCGCTCGGCGGCGGCCAGCAGACCCCAGGCGAGAGCCCGGTTGCCGGTCATGGCGCGATAGAGGCCGGGCGTCATCTCCGCCCGCTCGATCGTGTACGACTCCTCGAAGAACTCCGCCGTCTCGCCGAAGGCGTGGCCGGCCTTGAGCACGCGCGTGTTGGCCTCGGCGATCGCCGGCATCTTGGCGAACTTCTTGGTGATCCAGTCGAGCGTCGGCTCCAGCGGACGCGTGTAGATCCACGAGACGAGACCGAGCGCGAAGAAGTTCTTCGTGCGGTCCTTTTCCTTCGTGTCCAGCTTGAGGTCGGCGATGGCCTGGATGGTCAGCGCGGTCATGTCGACCTTGTGCAGGCGATAGCGCTCGGCGAGCGCGGGAGCGTCGAGCGGATTGTCGGGATACCCGGCCTTGTCGAGATTGCGCTTCTCGAAGGCGGCCGTGTTGACGATGAGCAGACCGCCGGGCTTGAGGTCGGCCAGGTGGACCTTGAGCGCCGCAGGATTCATCGCGACCAGGCAATCCAGACGATCGCCCGGCGTATAGACGCGCAGGCTCCCGAACTGGAGCTGGAAACTCGAGACTCCGAACAGTGTTCCGGCCGGGGCGCGAATCTCGGCGGGGAAGTTCGGCAGGGTCGCGAGGTCGTTTCCGGCCCACGCGGATTCCGTGGTGAACTGCTCACCCGTCAGCTGCATGCCGTCACCGGAATCGCCCGCGAACCGGATCACCGCGCGATCCAGCTCCTTGCGACTCTTCCCGGCTCCCTTGACGGGCGTCGCCGTCTCGCTCATCGGTTTTCCCTCTCCCGGGTCAATGCCTGATGGCCGCTTGTCCCTGCCCGTGGCGCATGCGGGGTCCCGGCACCTGGTTCGGCATCGGAATGACCGCTGAGGCCGCCCACCGGCAGACCAGGGCCCGGTTTCGGCAGGGCGTAATTGATCTTATCGGAGGGTGACGGCCGGATCAAGGATTGAGGCGATTTAGCCCGCATCCATGCGGTGGGGGTGCTTGAGCGCGTCTCCCGGCGGCAGGTTGAGCACGGCCTCGGGAAACAGGCCCGCCAGCCAGCGGATGACGTCGTTCACGGTGACCACGCCGATGGGGCGCCGGTCGTCGCTCACCAGGGGCACCGTGCGATAGCCGGCCACGCTCATGCAGTGCACCGCGAATGCGATGCGGTCGCCGGCGGTCAGCGCCTCGGGGTCGCGCGTCATGACCTCGGCCAGGGGCGTCTTCTGGGGATCCCGCCGCGGCCCGGCCACCCGCGTGAGCACGTCACGCTCGGTGAAGATGCCGGTCAGGCGGCCGTCGCCATCCACGATGAGGACCCCGGCTTGGCGCCGCGCGAGCATGCGCTCGATCGCTTCGCTGACCGTGGCTGTCTCGCGCAGGCAGATGGCCTCCGCCGGCCCCAGCACGCCGATCTTGTCGTCAAAGAGGGCGCCCCGGATCTCCTGCAGCTCGCTCTCGATGTCGTCGGAGTGCGTCAGGTCGTCGGGTCCAAGCATGCCGTACCTCCCCGCCGTCGGTGGGCCGAGCGCCCATGTCCCCCGGCTGTCAGGCTGGATCGTAGCGCCGAACCGTCGCCCGAGAAAGCCGGGGCTGGCGCCCTCACGCCCGGGCCGCGGCCCCGGCCCTCTCGTTACCGGCCTCGCGCAGCAGATCGACGAAGCGGGTCACGGTCGGCGTCAGCGGCTTGCCGCGCCGATGGATGATGCCGACCGGTCGCACGAGGCCCGGCAGGGCGAGGCCGACCGCCGACAGCGTCCGGACGCCGACTTCCTTTTCCACCGTGTGGCGCGGCAGGATGCTCACGCCGGCGCCGATGGAGATGCCTTGCTTGATCGTCTCGATGTTGTCGAACTCCATCACGATG
>Ga0075428_100007730_pt1 | contig 11914 bp, 11 predicted proteins | sample RhiMetdeltSRZDD2_FD_75291 | JGI IMG/M metagenome (GOLD analysis project Ga0075428, IMG submission 75291) | Populus rhizosphere microbial communities from Tennessee, USA - Rhizosphere MetaG P. deltoides SRZDD2 | ecosystem: Host-associated > Plants > Roots > Rhizosphere > Soil | place: USA...
ACCGCCGCGACCGCCGCGACCGCCGCGACCGCCGCGACCGCCGCGACCGCCGCGACCGCCGCGACCGCCGGGGACGATGCCGCCACGGATCGGTCCGACCAGGCCGATGTCGACGGGGACGGATGCCTCGACGCCGTCGTCGTGACCGACCGCGTCGTGGCGGCCGCCGGTCAACGCTGGGCCCTCGGCGAGCCCGGCGACACCGTCGCCGTCGGCGATTGGGACTGCGACGGCCTGGCGACGCCCGCCGTCTACCGGCCGTCCAGCGGCGAGGTCTTCGTCTTCTCCCGGTGGGCGACGCCGGAGGAGGCCCTCGCGGTACGACCGGCGGCGCTGGTGGCCGGAGGCCGGGAGATCGTCCGGACCAGCCCCGAGACGGCCGACAGCCCGTGCGACGGGCTGAGTGTCACGCTGCCGGACGGCGGTCAGCAGACGGTCGAGGTCGGGCCGTGACGGCCGTCGACCGCGACGATCCTGTACTGGGCGGGAGCGCGACGAGATGGACCGGCGCGGCACCCGACCGCGCTCGCCGGATCGCTGCGCTGACCGCCGTCACGGTGACGGCCACCGTGCTGTGGCTGAGCGCTGGTGCGGGTGGCGGAGGCCTGGTCATCCCCCTCGGCTCGCTCGACCAGCTGGCCCGCTGGGCCGATGAGACGACACCGCTGGTCATGGCCTTCGCGATCACGCGCCTGGCGGCGTTCGCCGCCTGTGGCTACCTGAGCCTGGCGCTCGCTCTGCTGGTCCTCGCGGACCTGCTGGGCTGGCCGCGCGGCGGTCGGCTGGCGTTGCGCGCCCTGCCCACGTTCATGCGGCGGACCATGGCCCGCGGCGTGCCCCTGGGCCTGGCGGCCAGCGCCGTCCTGGGCTCGCTCGATCCCGTCGCCGCCACGCCGGCCGACCGAGACCACCAACCCTTAGCCGCCACGCCGGCCGATCCAGACCACCAACCCGTCGCCGCCACGCCGGCCGATCCAGACCAACCTGTCGCCGCCACGCCGGCCGACCGAGACCACCAACCTTTCGCCGCCACGCCAGAAGACCGAGGTGACGATCCCGTCGTCGCCACAGCGACGATGTGGCGGCTCGGACCGGATCCCGCTGCCGAAGCGCCGCCTCCGATCGCCACGATGGTGCTGCTCGGTGCTGACCCGCCGGCCCCGGTGCCGCAACCATCCATGGATCCCGCCGCCGCGACCTCCACCGCCGACAGCTGGGTCGTGGGTGCCGGCGACTCGTTCTGGTCCATCGCCGAGGCCGTCGTGGCCCAGGCGCACCAGGACCAGCAGCCGGCGCAGCCGGCCCGGGCCGAGGCCGGCGTCGAGGCCGAGGCCGAAGAGGTCGAGGCCGAGCGCGAGGTCGGGCGCTACTGGTCCCGGCTGGTGGCCGCCAACCGCGACCGGCTCGCCGCCCCCGGCCATCCGGACCTGCTCATCCCGGGACAGACCCTCGTCCTCCCGCCCTTCGGGTCCGGGTCGCCAGGGTTCTCCGCGTCAGGGCCCTGACCAGCTACTCGACCAGCCAGCGGGCCGTAGCGGCGTCGAGGCGGCGCTCCCGGGCGCCGACCTCGGCCGTCGCCAGGGCCTCGACGACCGCCGCCTCGAACCCCTCCCGGTCCTCGGGGATCACCTGGTCGGCGATCCCCAGACCCATCAGGTCCCGGGCCGTCAGGTGCAGGCGCTCGGCGACCTCGGGCGCCTTGGCCGGGTCCCGTTCGAGGATGGCCGCCGCGCCCTCCGGTCCGATCACCGAGAAGATGGCGTGCTCGCAGATGAGCAGCTTGTCGCCGCTGCACAGGGCCAGCGCTCCCCCGCTGCCACCCTCGCCGACGCAGGCTGCGACGACGGGGGTCGGACAGGCCGCGAAGGCCGCGAACGTCCCGGCCATGGCCACGCCGATCCCGTCGTGCTCCGCGGCCGGCGAGGGGTCCGCGCCGGGCGTGTCGACCAGGGACACCACCGGCAGGCCGAGGCGCCCGGCGAGGGCGACCGCCCGCTGGGCCAGCCGGTAGGCAGCCGGAGTCGGGCGACCCGGTTCCGCGTGGCGGTCGGTGGCGATCACGACGCAGCGCCGCTCGCCGATCGAGGCCACCGCCGCCCGCACGGTCGGATCGGCACCCCGCAGCTCGCACCACGACGAGCACAGGTCCGCTGCTCGATCCACGCCGCTCGGTCGGCCGGCAGCCCGGGCCCGCAGGACCTCGCCCCATGCCCCGACCGCCTCGGGATCGGCCAAGGCCGGCAGGGACCGGGCCAGCAACGGCCGGTTGCGCAGACCGAGCGCGACCTCCACCCACTCCGCCTCCTGGCCCGGCTCCAGCAGGGCGTCGAGCCACCCGTGGTCGTAGAGCGCCCGGCCCGTGTGCGACCCGGGCGGAAGGCTGGCACCGAGCGCGCCCTCCGCCACCCGGGGCCCGGCGAACCCGATGGTGGCCGTGGGATGGGCGGCCCGCAGATCCACCAGCGACCCGAAGGACACGAAGACGCCACCGGTGGTCGGCGACCCGTAGATCCCCAGCGACAGGAGCCCTGCCGCAGCGTGGCGCTGTGCGGCGGCAGAGGTCCGCACGAGCTGTGCGAGGGCGACCATCCCCTCCTGGACCCGGGCACCACCGGTCCGGGTGGTCACGACCATCGGCAGCTTGAGCTCCCGCGCCCGGTCGTAGGCCCGCACCACCCGCTCGCCCGCCGCAGCCCCGAGCGTCCCGCCCTGGACCTCGAACCGGCTGTCGATGAAGGCGTAGCGCTCGGTCCGGCCGGTGCGCACCGCCTCGTCACCGGTTTCGCCGAGCCGTTCGGCATAGCCCGGGAACCCGATCGGATCACCGGCCCTCAGGTCGGCATCCCACTCGTCGACCACGGGGTGGAACGGCACGGCCGGAGAGTCTTGCGTCCGCACCGAAACCGGGTGAACTCCGGCCTGCCCGAGCACGCCGAGCCTGAGCGCCGGCCCGACTCAGCGCAGGCGGAGCGCGACCTCGTTGGCCAGCAGGCGACCCTCGACGGTGAGCACCGCTCGGGGGCCCCGGGCCTCGACCAGCCCGCCGAGCTCGTCCAACGGCAGGACCCCGGTCGGGACCCCGCTCCGGGTCCGCAGCGCGAGCTGCAGGCCCTCGATCCGGCGCCGGCCACCGCGCAGCCGCTCCCCGGCTGCTACCGGGGAGCGACCGGCTTCGACCAGGTCGATGTAGCGCTCCGGCGTCCGGACGTTCCAGAACCGCCGCCCGTTCCGATGGGAGTGGCCGGCACAGCCGACGGCCTGGTAGTCGCCCATCGACCAGTACAGCTGGTTGTGGCGGCACTCGTGCCCCGGACGGGCCCAGTTGGAGATCTCGTACCAGGCCAGCCCGGCCTCCTCGAGCATCGAGCAGGCCAGTTGGTACTTGTCGGCCTGATCGTCGTCGTCGGGATGGCGCCCGGGGTCTGCGGCCAGCGGCGTCCCCGGCTCCACCGTGAGCGCGTAGGCGCTGAGGTGGGGCGGCTCCAGGCTGAGCGCGTCGTCCAGCGTGCGTCGCCAGTCGTCGAGTGACTCGCCGGCCCCGCCGTAGATCAGGTCCAGGTTGAAGGAACCGATCCCCGCGGCGCGCAGCAGCGCGACCGCGGTCCGGACGTTGTCCGGATCATGGCTCCGGCCCAGCGCTGTCAGGACGTGGGGCTGCATCGACTGCACGCCCAGGCTGACCCGGGTCACGCCACCCGCGGCGTACGCCGCCACGAGCTCGGGCGTGACGGTGTCCGGGTTGGCTTCGACGGTCACCTCGCAGGCCGGGGCCCGCGGGACGGCGTCGACCAGCGCGACCAGGACCGCGGGCGGCACGAGGGACGGCGTACCGCCGCCGACGAACACGCTGGTCGCCGGCGGCAGCCCCTCGGCCACCAACCGCTCGAGGTCGAGCCGGCTGGCGTCCAGGTATCGCTGCTGGAGATGGTGACGGTCGGTCCAGGTGGCGAAGGCGCAGTAATCGCAGCGTGCCGCACAGAACGGCACGTGGATGTAGACGCCGAACGCCACCGCTAGCGCACGAGGCTGAGACCGAGGCTGTTGAGGCGGGCCGGCACCTGATCGGGGTGACAATCGAGGATGCACGCGATGGCACGTAGATCGTCGCGGCGGATGGTGAGCATCCGGCCGTTGTAGTCACCTCGTTGCACCTGGATCATCCGAAGGTACCGAGCGATCATCTCGCCCTCTTGGCCTCGTACCTGCTCCACGGCGGTCAGATCGATGGTGACGGGACGGTCGTCGCGCCGGGCGGTGCGAGCCCGCTCGGTGAGGTCGACGACCTGCTCGTCGGGCCGACGCACCAGGTCGTCGTCGGCCGGCAGCATCTGGTCCACCGGGACTTGGTAGAACCGAGCCAGGCGCTGCAAACGTGGGACCGAGATCGCTCGCTCGCCTCGTTCATATGCGCCGAGTACGGATGCCTTGAACTCGTGATCGGAGGCGGCTTCCACCTCCTGGAGCGACAAGTGCTTCTGGCGCCGGATCGCGCGCAGCCGAGCTCCTACTCGTACGGCGTAACCGATCTCGCGCTCAGACTCGAGGTCGCTGTCCATCCTGCTCCTCCTTGGCCGCCTGCGGCGGTCGGCGACCATGCCCGCCCACCAGGAACGCGCGGTGGGACTTTGCCTACTCTACGCACTGGCGAAGGGCCGAACAATCACGGCCCGTGCGGGTTCGTCTACCTGGGACGGAGCTCATTCAGCGACCAGCCGGCTACGCAGCGCGCCAAGCAGCGCGCCTGCGGTGAGAGCCGCGGTCTCTGCCCGTAACACGTGTTCGCCGAGGCAGACCCGCGGAATCTCGGCTGCCCGCTCAGTGGCGCTCCAGCCACCCTCAGGCCCCACCAGAACGGTGGGAGTGGCGAGGCTCGGCGACCGCCCCGACCGGTCGGCGAGAGCCGCTCCTGGGAGCGCTACCACGGCCGCGAAGTCGGCCAGACCGTCCTCCGCGCCGTCGCGCGAGCCCTCGGCGTCGGGCGCCACGGGCAGGCCGACCCCGGGCAGCCAACTACGGCGCGACTGCATCGCCGCCTGGCGGGCGATCGAGGTCAGCCGGGACAGCTGGCGCGCCGCCTTGTCCCCGTCCCAGCGGACCACCGACCGCTCGGCGGCGAAGGGCACGATGCAGTCCACCCCGAGCTCGGTCAGCTTCTGCACCACCAGCTCCGGCCGCTCGCCCTTCACCAGCGCGAAGGCCACGGTGATCGCCGGCCGGGGCTCGGGGTCGGCCACGATGTCACCGACCACCTCGAGGTCGGTGCCGGTGCCCAGGCGGCAGGAGCGCCACCGTCCCCGACCGTCGGCCACCGTCACCATGGCGCCGGCAGACAGCCGGAGGACCCGGGTCAGGTGATGGCGGTCATCGGCCGCTAACCGCGGCGCGGCAAGATCGTCGACGAAGACGTGAGCCCGAGCCGTCGGGTCGGTCACTTGAAGGCTGAGCGCAGCCGGGACATCAGCCCAGCCGGCGGGGGAGCCACCTCGTCACCCCGCAGCTCTGCGAGCTGGCGCACCAGCTCCTCCTCGTCCTCGCTCAGGTCAGTGGGCACGTCGACCACCACCGTGACCAGCAGATCGCCCCGCGCCCGGCGATCCAGGTGAGGGACACCCTTGCCCCGCAGCCGGAACACCGTGCCCGACGCCGTCCCCCGGTCCATCTCGAGGGCGGTGGTGCCGTCGAGGGTCTCGAAGTCGACGGTGCCACCCAGCACGGCCTGCGTGTAGGGCACCTGGAGCTCAGCGACCAGGTTGACCCCGTCGCGCTGGATCGTCGGGTGGGACCGGACCCGCAGGTGCACGTACAGGTCACCCGGGGGCCCGCCCCGTGGCCCGACCGCGCCCCGACCGGACAGCCGCAGCGTCGACCCGGTGTCGACACCGGCCGGGATGTCGACGGTGTAGTCCCGCTCCTCGATCCGCCGGCCCTCGCCCCGGCAGTCGGGGCAGGGGCTCGCGATGACCTCGCCCGCGCCACCGCAGCGGGGGCAGGTCGACGTGGTGACCATCTGGCCGATGAAGGACTGGCGGACCCGCTGGACCTGCCCGGTGCCGCGGCAGTCGACGCAGGTGATGGCCTTGGTGCCCTCGGCGGCACCCGTGGCGTCGCAGGTGACGCAGCCGACGGCGGTCTTGACCGCCAGGCGGTACTGGCAGCCGAAGACGGCCTGCTCGAAGTCGAGGTCGACGACCTCCTCCAGGTCGGCGCCGCGGGGCGGGCCCGACGGCCCGCGGGACCGCCCCCCGAAGGGACTGCCGCCGAAGAAGGCCTCGAAGATGTCGTTGATGTTCCCGGCCATGAATGGGTCCGTCACACCGCCGTTCACGGCTTCGGGACCGAAGGTGTCGTAGCGCTGGCGCTTCTCGGGATCGGACAGCACCTCGTAGGCCCGGGTCACCTCCTTGAACCGGGCCTCGGCCTCGGGGTCCTCGGGGCGGGTGTCCGGATGCAGTTCACGCGCGAGCTTCCGGTAGGCCCGTTTGATCTCGTCGGTCGTCGCCGAGCGACTCACCCCGAGCAACTCGTAGTAGTCCGTCACTGCGCTCTCGCTCTCAGCCGTCGGCCAGGCGATCGGACAGCCGATCGCTCACGACCGCCACCGCCGCCAACGCCTGCGGGTAGTTCATCCGAGTGGGGCCGAGAACGCCAATGGTCCCCAGCCGTTCGCCTTCGATCTCGTACGGTGCGATCACCAGCGCGCACTCCGCCAGTGTGTCGACGCCGACCTCCGAACCGATCGCGACGTGCAGGCCCCGGGCCAGCACGTCGCGGACCAGGCTCACCACCACCAGCTGCTGCTCGAGGATGCCGAGCACTGCCCGCACCGTCTCGATCGCGTCGAACGCCTCGGCCAGCCGGGCGGTGCCGCCGACGTAGACCGTCTCGGCCTCGATGCGGGGCACGCCGTAGATGGCCTCGGCCGCCCGGTCGACGAGCTGGTCGGTGAGCTCGTCGCCGGTCAGCGTGATCGGCGGGCGTAACGACCGCGGCTGGTCGGCCAGCTGGGCGGACAGGTGCGCCGTCGCGGCGGCCAGACGCTCGTCGCCAGCGCTCTCGGGAAGGTGGACCGCGTGCTTCTCGACAGTGCCGTCGCTGAGCACCAGGATGACCAGCCCGGCCGTACCGCTCAGGCCCACGAGGTGGACCGAGCGCACCGTGGCCTCGGCCGACGACGGCGACACGACGACGCTGGTCAGCTCGGTCATATTGGACAGCAACCGGCCCGTCGCCACCAGCATCTCCTCGACCTCGCCGTGGGCCCGGTCGAAGAAGGCCCGCACCTGCTCGGCCGAGCGCCCGGGGAGGCGGATGGGGCTGCGGAGGTGGTCCACGAAGAACCGGTAGCCCTTCTCGGTCGGGATCCGGCCCGCCGATGTGTGCGGCTGGGAGAGGTACCCCTCGGCCTCGAGCTGTGCCATCTCGTTGCGGATGGTGGCCGACGACACCTCGACCCCCCGAGCAGCCGCGACGTGACCCGAGCCCACCGGCTGGGCGGTCTCGATGTACTCCTCCACGACCGCTCGGAGGATCGCAGCCTTGCGCTCGTCCAGCATCTGGCAGTCGATTCTACCGACTGCCAAGTTCCTCCAAGGGGTACAGGCCCGGCTGGGGTGCCCTACTCCTCCAAGCGGAGCGCGCTGACGAAGGCTTCCTGCGGCACCTCGACCCGCCCGATCGACTTCATCCGCCGCTTGCCCTCCTTCTGCCGTTCGAGCAGCTTGCGCTTGCGGGTGATGTCGCCGCCGTAGCACTTGGCCAGGACGTCCTTGCGCTTGGCCTTGACCGTCTCGCGGGCGATGATCCGCCCGCCGATCGCCGCCTGGATCGGCACGTCGAACAGCTGCCGGGGGATCAGCTCGCGCAGCTTCTCGGCCATCCGCCGGCCGTAGTCGTAGCCCTTGTCCCGGTGGACGATGGTGCTGAAGGCATCGGCGGCCACCCCGTTGAGCAGAACGTCGACCTTCACCAGATCGGCGCGGGCGTAGCCGGCGTTCTCGTAGTCCAGGCTCGCGTAGCCCTGGGTTCGGGACTTGAGCTGGTCGAAGAAGTCCCGCACCACCTCGGCCAGGGGCAGCCGGTAGACGAGCTCGATGCGCTCCGGCGACAGGTACTCGAGCTTGAGCATCTCGCCCCGGCGCTGCTGGCACAGCTCCATCAGCGTGCCCGTGTAGTCGGTCGGCGTCAGGATCGTGCAGGTGAGGTAGGGCTCCTCGATGTGATCGATCTCGACCGACGAGGGCATGGCCGACGGGTTGTCGACCTCGACCACATGGCCGTCGGTCCGGTGGACCAGGTAGGCGACGGAGGGAGCGGTCGCGATCAGGGCCAGGTCGAACTCGCGCTCCAGGCGCTCGCGCACGATCTCCATGTGAAGCAGCCCGAGGAAGCCGCAGCGGAACCCGAAGCCCAGCGCCCCGGAGGTCTCGGGCTCGTAGGTGAAGCTGGCGTCGTTGAGCCGCAGCTTCTGCAGCGCCTCGCGCAGGTCGCCGAACTGGTCGCCGTCGACCGGGTAGAGCCCGCAGAACACCATGGGCTTGGGATCCTGGTAGCCCGCCAGAGCCGCCTCGGCCGGGCGGGCGGCTCCGGTGACCGTCTCGCCCGAGCGGGCTTCGGCGACGTCCTTGATGCCGGCGATCAGGTAGCCGGTCTCGCCCGGGCCCAACCGGCCGACGGGGGTGCTCTCGGGGGTGCGGACCCCCACCTCGTCGGCGCTGTGGACCGCCCCGGCCTGCATGAACCGCAGGCGCGAGCCCGAGGCCAGCACGCCGTTGACCACCCGCACCGACGACACCACCCCGCGGTAGGAGTCGTAGTGCGAGTCGAAGATCAGGGCCTGCAGCGGCGCGTCGGCGTCACCGGTGGGAGGCGGGACCCGTTGGATCACCGCGTCCAGCAGGTCGGTGACGCCCTCGCCGGTCTTGGCGCTGATCCGCAGGATGTCGCCGGCCGGGATCCCGAGCACCTGCTCGATCTCGGCGGCGTACCGGTCGGGCTCGGCCGCGGGGAGATCGATCTTGTTCAGGGCCGCGACGATCTCCAGGTCGTGCTCGACGGCCAGGTAGCAGTTGGCCAAGGTCTGGGCCTCGATGCCCTGCGCCGCGTCGACCAGGAGGATCACGCCTTCGCACGCGGCCAGCGAGCGGGAGACCTCGTAGCCGAAGTCGACGTGACCCGGGGTGTCGATGAGGTCGAGCACGTGGCCCCCGTAGTCCAGCCGGACCGACTGCAGCTTGATGGTGATGCCCCGCTCGCGCTCCAGGTCCATCGAGTCGAGGTACTGGTCGCGCATCTCCCGGGGATCGACCGCGCCGCACAGCTCGAGGATGCGGTCGGCCAGGGTCGACTTCCCGTGGTCGATGTGGGCGATGATGGAGATGTTGCGGATGCGGGCTAGGTCCATGGTCACGTCGGGCGTCACGTCGTCGGGCGTCGGGCCGGTTCAGGGTGGGTCGATCCAGGCTACGGCCAGGGTGGGAGTGACACTGCCAGCACCCCGCCGCTAGAGTCTCTCGGCTGTTCGATTCCTAGGAGCACGTCCTTCCCGTGGCCAACATCAAGAGCCAGATCAAGCGCAACCGCCAGAACGACAAGCGCCACGAGCGCAACAAGGCCGTCAAGTCCGAGCTGAAGACTCGCGCTCGCTCGGCGGTGACCGCGGCCGAGGCCGGTGCCGACGACACCGAGGCCATGGTGCGCATGGCGATCAAGCGCCTCGACAAGGCTGCGGCCAAGGGTGTGATCCACAAGAACCAGGCGGCCCGGCGCAAGTCCCGCCTGCTGGCCCGGGTGTCCGAGGCCTCCGCCGACTGAACCGGCGACCAGCGACCAACCCAGGTACGGCCGCGGCTACCGACTGAGACGGGCCAGGCGGGCCACCAGCACCTCCATCACCAGGCTCTCCGGCCAGGCCTTCCCACCCCGCAGGTCGAGGTCGGCCGTGGCCAGCAGGTCGATGGCCCGGACGATCCGATCGTGGCCCAACTTGCGGGCCTGGCTCAGCGCCTTGCGCGCGGGGAACGTCGAGCCCTTCATCCCCAACAGCTGCGCAGCGTCCTTCTCCCCGCCGACGGGCGCGCCGTCCAAGGTCAGCATCCGGGCGTACTGGCCGTGGAGGGTCGCCATGATCTGGAGCGGATGGCGGTCGCCACCCGCGAGCATCCGGTGGAGCTTGGTGAGAGCGGTCGGGATGTCGCCCCGATCGATGGCGTCGGTCAGCTCCCACGGGGGGACCCCGCCGGCCTCGCCGAGGAACGGCATGATGTCGTCGAGCCCGAGCCGGGCGCCCTCGCCGAACGCGCCGACCAGGGTCTCGATCAGGCCGACCAGCTTCTGGGGATCGTCGCCGAGCCAGTCGACGACCCGCTGCCGGGCGGGCTGGTCCAGCCGGAGGCCGGCCCGGGACAGCTGCTCGTCGACCCACCCGCCGAGCTGCCGGCCGGGGCTGGTCTCGATCTGCTCGGCGCGGACAGCCTTGAGCGCGTCGGCGAGCGGCTTGGGGATGCGCCCACCCGGCCACACGAGCACCAGCGACGTGCTGGGGAGGGGATCGGCGAGGTAGGCCACCAGCGGACCGACCTGGTCGGCCCGGGTGAAGACGTCGAGGTCCCGCCCCACCACCACCCGCCGGTCGGTGAGGAACGGCGGGGTCTGCGCCGCGTCGATCAACGCCGTGAGGCTGGGCGGGGCATTCTCGGTCGGCTGGTGCCGGTCACGCCCCACGTCCTCGACGGTCAGGCTGGGATCACGGTCGCCGACCAGGCTGTGGACCAGGTCGCGGACCGCGTCGCGGAGGAGGACCTCGTCGCTGCCCCGAACGAGGTAGACCGCGGCGTCGGTGCGCACGCCCGTGGTGGCGGTCGCAGCCGGGCTCATCGCCGGGCCTCGAGCAGGTGAGCCATGACCTCGACCACCCGGCGGGTGCGGCGCACGTCGAGGGTGCGCACCAGACGAACGCCGACCGCTAACGCCAGCGATTCCTCGGACACGGCGTCGGCGCCCGACAGCGCGGCCACGTCGAGCGCCACCGGCCGAGTCGGCTCGGCGGCGACCGCGTCCCGCCCGGCCCGGGCCGTCGCCACCACGGTGACCACGCGGCCGGGAGCCGACGGGTCGGCGGCTGCGCCTGGGCGGGGCGCGCGGCCGTTGGTCGGCAGGGAGGCGGCGGGATCGTCGTCGTCGGGGGCAGACCCGACCACGTCGTCGAGGTGATCGTGGGGCACGAGGACGAAGCTGGCGCCCGCCGCGAGCGCCGCGCGGGCGGCGGCCGCGGTCTCGACCTGCGCTGTCACCGGGCTGTCACCCTGAGCCGCTGCCGGACCGAGCAGCCGGGGATCAGCCGGTACCTCGACGACGTCGGCACCGGCTTCAGCCGCCGCGGCCACGCCGGCGAGGACCTCGGCCTCACGCCCCCATCGCGGCGGCGGCACCACGGCCACGACCAGGGCCCGGGTCGCGAGATCGACGGTGCGTGCCTCGCCGGACGGCCGGGTGAGCACCAGCTGCAGGTCCACCCGGGGGACCGGGGGCGCCGAGGGAGCGGAGGGAACCGACATCGCTGTCGAAGGTACTTGGCACCTGTGACATCCAAGGCCCTCGGAAGCGAACCCGGCCAGGATTCTCCGCGCAGTTACCACCCGGTAATCCCGCCGACGCCTGTGAACTAGCCTCGGCCCGGGATGGCGGTTCTGGGGGACGTGTCCGTCGAAGCAGTGGGGGTGGACACCGCACCGGTCCACCGCCCGCGCGACGCGACCCCGAGCCTGCCCCACGTCCCGGCCCTGGACGGGCTGCGCGGCCTGGCCGTCGCCGCCGTGGTCCTGTTCCACCTGGAGCACCTCGACGGCGGCTTCCTCGGCGTGGACCTGTTCTTCGTGCTGTCGGGGTACCTGATCACCTCGCTGCTGCTGGTCGAGCA
>Ga0075428_100007731_pt1 | contig 11913 bp, 10 predicted proteins | sample RhiMetdeltSRZDD2_FD_75291 | JGI IMG/M metagenome (GOLD analysis project Ga0075428, IMG submission 75291) | Populus rhizosphere microbial communities from Tennessee, USA - Rhizosphere MetaG P. deltoides SRZDD2 | ecosystem: Host-associated > Plants > Roots > Rhizosphere > Soil | place: USA...
AGATGCAAGTTTGGTTGATCGGCTTGGGCGCTCGACGCCGCGGCGTCGTGCTTTGCGCTTTGAAGGTGATGCGCGAAGAGAGCCCGCGTCCGGCAGCCGGCGTCGGGCGTTAGCGCTACCGTCGATCGGCCGGCTGAAATAGGGCCGCTCGCCGGTCGCGCATCAACTTGCATGGCGCCAACCGTTGGGCCCCCAGTGTTTCGTCACCCGATTGCCGTGCATGCTCTTTGCCTTGGGACGGAAGCCAATTGGGCCGACCTTTGCTAGACATTCAAAGTTTGAGCTTGCGCGTCCGCTCACCACACGCCTTTGCTTTTCTTGCTATGTTTGGCGGGGCTTTGCTGGAATTTGTCGGCCAGAACCTGCGCACACTAGCGCACCCGTAGATAAGCTTCCGCTCAATCGAATGCAGTCGACTTCAAAGACTGGCTTCAAAAACTGGCTTCGAGCGGCTGCTCTCAAACTCGAAGCTGCAGCGATCATGATAGCTGCCTGGCGGGACCAAAGATCACGTTGGCGTCCCTCGACCGCAGACCCGCCGTGCAAAAAAAGCTGACGCAAGCGTTGGCGGGGTTTTCATTGCGATCGCATCAGGACCTCGCTCGGCCCGCACGACTTGACCATCAGCCCGGACCTTCACAATATCGCTCGCGAATCGGTGGGTAGAGAATCGACCGTGCCTTCGTCATCGCTCTGGACGTGCTGGACCTGTCAGCGGCGCTCGAACACTTTACGCAGCTCGCCTTTGGCCCGCTCCAGCACATGCAGCCGGCTTTTGGGCAAATTTTTGCCAGCCCGGTTGATGTAGAATGTCAGCATCGACATGGCGGACCGATAAGGTGACGACTTGCGGTGGCCGCTGCGCTCGGCCGAGCGCTTGAGCGAGTGGGCGATTTCGCCTGGTGTCTTTTTGGCAAAGACCTTGCTCTCCAGATCGAGGGCGTTGCTGTTGCGCGTGACTGCCGCCGACCATTTCTTCGCTTGTTGGCGTTTGCGCGCCTTTGCGGGTACCGTCTTGGTCATTGCAAATGCCTAGTTTCTGCTGATGTGGCGGCTCATTTCTGGCCTTTCACGTCTTGCGCGCGGGATCATTGATGACCGTCTCTAACTCTGGGATGCCAATGCTGTTCAGGCACGGCGTTTGAAGTATTGCACTGCGCGTTCGTGCTGCTCTGCCTTCGCCCGGGTCGGGAACGTACCGAGGTTGCGGCGCTTGCCTGTCTTCGGGTCGATCTTGCGGGAATAGAGACGGTATTGTCCGGACTTGAGTTTGCGGATCATGGGTGGAGACCTTGATACCCTCTTGTTTGGCGCATTGCGCGCAGCAACAAGATCTTGCCTCTGGCCTCGCTGTGACCGATCACACGGCAATCGCGCGCAACGCTGTCGAACGTCACAACGGCACACCCGCCGCCGGGTTCCGCTAATATCCCGCCAGGGTTTGCGGCTGAGGGAACCGGGTCCACGGTCGCCAACCAGGATGACGCACCAATGGTTCAAAAGCACGTACATAACCGCCCGCAGGGCGATCGGTAAGGTTGCGCGGCGAGGAAGGGTGCAGTCTTGCACACGGACCACTTGATGAACCTGAAGTTTTTCGCGCGTTGCGCGTTCGCTGAGTTGTCGCACAGCAAGAATCAATAACTGGTGTAAGATGGTCGCGGAGCAAGCAAAGCCTAGGCGAGTGGCATCGTCACACTAGGTGCTAGGGCAGACGCATAGAACAGGCCCGCAATGTGCAAAGCCGTCGTAACGATAGCAAGCGACATAAAGTTCGCAAGATTTTAGATGGTTGTTAGATAGGTCAACACACGTGAAAGCTTTGATGGGATGAACCGTCGATCTGCCGCAAGGCTGGCCTTGTCAGTGCTTGCAAGTAGCATGCTTGCTAACAGTTCCCTGGCGCAGACCCCTGATCCGATCCTTGCGCTTGCTGGCCGTTGGGCGGGAAGCGCAATCCTTGTTCCTGCATCGGGACCAAACGAAGCCTACAACTGTGTGGCGACCTATTTTCCGGCGGATGGCGGTGCACGCCTTACACAAAACCTTCGTTGCAAGAGCCCCAACTATCAGTTCGATGGAACGACGCAGCTCCAGATCTCCGCCGGTAAAATCACTGGACGTTGGCAAGACAAGGTCAATAACATTGATGGAATAGTGAACGGTACGGTCAAGCCGGACGGGTTTGACATCATGTTGAGTGGGAACTTCTTCGACGCGAAGATGACTGTCGCGACTGCTCCTTGCCAACAGTCGATCACGATCGTTCTCGAGGAGGGTTTGCCGGTGAAAAAGATCTCCGCGGTCCTGAAGAAGTGCTAGCTACTCGGAACCGCACCTGAGGCAGCAGATTGTCGGCTGATTGCCTTCCGCGTAGTAGGTTCGACCTCACCCCGATCTATAGGGGGCTGACGCTGTCGGGGCTTTTCTCGACCGATCCGTTGCCGCGCGCGTCCAGAACGGCCATGCCTTAGCCATGCTTATGGATAACGTTCAGCCGGACCCTCGGCGCGAGGTGCTATCCGGGTCTGCCAGCGCAACGTTGACATGATCGACGACCCGACGATGCGCCGCCAGATGGCCGAGCGGTATGTGCGCGAAGACGCGCTTGTCGATGCCGTACTGGCTTGTGGCGACCGCGAGCGGCCCCTTACAATTGGCACGAACTAGAAGCATCTAACCGCGAAGATGGTGAGGCAGCCGAACACTTTTTCTTGGGAGCACCTCGGCTCGGCGAGGCCTGCGAAAGCAGAGGACCCTACCTCTACCCCGGGATGGGCATCTCTCTACCGCGAGGCGAAAAAATGAGAACTAACGGGGACGCGGGGCCGTTTGGAAAGTCGCGCTTTGAGGAGGCCAAGGTGTCGGATGGAAAAATTTGTTGCCCATCCTGCGGCGGTGATAATGACTGTAGAATGGCAAAAGGCGAGGCAACGTGCTGGTGCTTTGCGATGCCGCACCTGCTGCCGGTGAGCGCAGCCGACGAAGCAGCTCGCTGCTACTGCCGCGCATGCCTCACGCGGCGGATTGCAGATCGGACCAGAAGCGGCACCTTGCTACCGGACCGACCGTAGCCGTGATCGACGGCCCATACTGGTTGGGAGGCGGCTACAAGGGGATGCGATAGGGAGTTGTGTTTCACGAACGGAGGGGGCGTGAGAGATGATCTTGAGGACATGAGCCCTGAGGAACCAATAGAATGGTATCTGGCAAGGGATGGGCAGCAATACGGGCCGCTCTCTGACGCCGAAATTTGAAGTTTGGAGAACTTGGCCATTTGTGCCTAGCGACCTGGTCTGGCGCAAAGGGTTTGCGAACTGGATGCCCGCTGATACTGTTTTCGATCTTGCAAAGTAGGCACCGGGGTGAGAGCCAAGGTTTCGGTCGGCCTTTCGGGCAAACCACTGCCTCGTCCTTTCAGGTGGGTATCAGCGTGCGCCGATATGACATTTGCGGTCGGATTTTCCGGAGAGCCGGCAACTTTCATGATCCGCACTGAACTGACCTCAATGGCAATGAGGTTTGGCCAGTCAACTAGGAGTGGCACGCCATGACAAGCATCTCGGCAAACCTGCCGCCCGACAAGCAGCGCGAGATGCTGCGTCGGATGCTGACCATCCGGCGCTTTGAGGAGCGCGCCTCGGCCGATTACCACGCCGGAAAAATATTCGGGGTCGTGCATTGCTACATTGGTGAGGAAGCCGTCGCAGTCGGTGTCTGCAGTGCGCTCGATGATGGCGACCGCATCATTTCCACGCATCGCGGCCACGGCCATTGCATCGCGAAAGGTGCCGATCTCAACCGCATGGTGGCCGAACTTTACGGTCGGCAAACCGGCTACTGCAAGGGCAAGGGTGGTTCGATGCATATCGCGGACTTTGAGATCGGCATGCTCGGAGCCAATGGGATTGTCGCGGGTGGGATTGCCATCGTCACCGGGGCCGGACTTGCCGCGCAAATGGATGGAAAGGCAGGGGTGGCTGTCTCTTTCTTTGGAGACGGGGCATCAAATGCGGGGCCTTTCCACGAGTGTCTCAACATCGCCGCGACCTGGAAGCTACCCATGATTTACGTGTGCGAAAACAACATGTGGGCCGCGCAAACGCCCGCCGCCGCAACCCACGCGCTGAGTGATGTGGCTGCGCGCGCCGCCGGTTATGGCATTCCCGGCCTCACAGTGGACGGCAACGATGTCTTCGCGGTCTATCAAGCCGCGCACGCTGCTGTTGAGCGGGCCCGCTCCGGCGGCGGCCCAACGCTAATTGAGTGCAAGACCTACCGCTGGCGCGCCCATACCGAGCGCCGTGGGCTACCCGACCCGCGCGACAGGGCGGAGGTCGAGGCATGGCAGCAAAGGGATCCAATCGGACTGCTCGAGCGACGACTGAGGGAACAGGGTGAGCTCGACGTTGCCGGGTTCCATGCAATCGAGGCCGAGGTGATGCGAGCCCTCGAAACCGCCGTCGCCTTCGCGGAGACAAGCCCGCTGCCGCTGCCCGAGCAGGCAACCGAAGACGTGTTTGCGGCCTGAGGTGAGGATGGCGAATGCGAGAGCTCACGTACACCCAGGCTGCGATCGAAGCTATCGCCGAGGAGATGCGGCGTGATCCCAAGATTTTTTACATGACGACCGACCCAATTGCGCCGCTGCTTGCGGAGTTTGGCCACCAGCGGATGAGGACAACGCCGATCGCCGAAGCGGCTACGACCGGTATGGCAATTGGGGCTGCCGGCTGTGGCTACCGCCCAATCGTCGATTGGCGGCAGGTCACGTTCTCCTTTGTCGCGATGGACCAAATTGTTAATCAGGCCGCGAAGATCCACTACATGTTCGGGGGACAGGCGACCTTCCCGATTCTCTATCGGGCGGCCGTCGGCGGGGGCACTCAGCTCGCCGCGCAACATTCCCAGTCGCCGTACTCGATGTTCATGAATCTCGCCGGTCTGAAGATGTTCCTGCCATCGACTCCCTACGACCTAAAGGGGCTGCTGAAGACAGCGATCCGCGATAACAACCCCGTCATCTCGTTCGAATCGAACCGTCTGATGACGCGAATGGGACCTGTGCCGGAGGAGGACTACACGATCCCCCTCGGCCAGGCGGACGTCAAACGGGCAGGAACCGATATCACGGTTGTGGCGTTGGCTTGGCTGGTGCACGAGGCGCTGGCCGCTGCCGAAGAGCTGGCCAAGGAGGGAATCTCAGTTGAGGTCGTGGATCCGCGCACGCTGGTGCCGTTGGACACGGACACCATCCGCAGCTCCGTGCACAAAACAGGCCGGCTCGTCATCGCCGATGAGGCCGGCCCCACCGCTGGATTTTCGGCGGAAGTCGCGGCGGTTGTCACCGAGGATGCCACGACATTTGCGCGGTTGCAGGCCCCTGTAAGACGGGTCTGCGCCCTGCAGGTGCCAATTCCCTACAGCCCTGTGCTCGAGAACCACGTCTTCCCCGATCGTATTCGTATCGTGGCCGCCATTCGTGAGGTACTTGAAGCCTCCGGACGTGGCGAAGCAGCCTTGGCAGAGATTTGATGCGGGCTGCTATAGTCATCGCCGACAGCATTACACGCGTCGGCCCGCACGCGGCGGGGGCGGTCATCGTCAACGGTTCGCATGGCGGCGTGTATGCCGCCTTTCTCGCGGCAAAACTCGCCGCCGCTGCGGTGATTTTCAACGATGCTGGTGTCGGGCACGATCGCGCGGGTATCGGCGGCCTGGGCTACCTGCAAGAATTGGGTATCGCGGCGGCGACGGTCGGTCACGACACCGCGCGGATTGGCGATGGTGCTGATATGGTCGCGAGCGGCATCATCACCTATGCAAACGAGCTCGCGACGTCGCTTGGGGTCAACCCGGGTCAACCGTGTCGCGATGCCGCTGTCAGCCTGCAACAGGCCCAGCGGAGCGAGCGGGCGCCGCCGGAAGCGCTTGAAGGGTCGTGTCTGCTCGCATCGGCGGCACCGCAGGTGTGGGCGCTCGACTCTGCCTCCCTCGTTCTGCCAGAGCATAAGAATGCGATTGTCGTGACCGGTTCGCATGGCGGGCTGCTGGGCGGTAAACCCGAGACCGCGATCAAGTATGACGTGCTAGGCGCCCTTTATAACGACGCGGGGATCGGCAAGGACGACGCCGGCGTCTCGCGTTTGCCAGCACTCGCTGCAAGAGGCATCGCCGCGGCGGCGGTCGCGGCCGCAAGCGCACGAATCGGCGACGCGCGCTCGACCTACGAGGATGGCGTCGTCAGCCGGGTCAACACCCGCGCAGCGGCGCTTGGCCTGCACGAAGGCCTCAGCGCCCGGGATTTTGTTGCCAGGTTGCGCTCGGCCCTAGCCGGCTAAGGAGGAGCCATGACTGAAACGATGAGAAATCGTCCATCGGGTCCAATGAATGGTGGGCGTGCGCTGGCAGAAATGCTGCGCCTTGCAGGTGCCGGACCGATGTTTGGCATGGGCGGGTTCCAGCTGTTGCCATTTTACGATGCCATCGGCCTTGTTGGCTTGACGCACCACTTAATCAACGACGAGCGCTGCGGTGCGTTTGCCGCAGACGCCTACGCTCGGGTGACGAACCGCCCCGGTATTTGCGACGGCACCTTGGGTCCCGGCGCAACCAATCTCCTTACCGGGCTCGTAGAGTCGCTGAATGGCGGCATCCCGATTATCGCCATCAGCGGCAATACCAATCGTGCCCATTCCTGGAAGAACATGACCCAAGAATGCCGGCAAGTTGAAATCCTGAGGCCCGCCGTCAAGGAAGTGATGCGGATCGAGATGATAAGCCGCATCCCAGAATTGGTACGGCGCGCGTTTGCGATGGCAACTTCGGGACGACCGGGACCGGTGTTGCTCGACGTGCCGGAGGATGTCTGCCACGGCACGCACGATTTCGCGGCGGAGGATTTCGAGATCGACGAGGCTACGTTGAAGGCACCGGCCCGTCGCGCTCGCCCTGATCGCGCGGAGATCGAGCGGGCCGCAAAGCTGATCGCGAAGGCAAAACGGCCACTGCTGTTGGTAGGAGGGGGCATCCACCTGTCGGAAGCCTATCAGGCGCTGACCAAGCTTGCAGAGGCGCAATCGATTCCCGTCGCGCACACGATGAGCGGCAAGGGAAGCATCTCCTGCGCCAACCCGCTCAGCGTTGGCCTCTTCGGCCGCTATTCCCGGATCGCCAACGACATGATCGACGCATCGGATTGCCTGGTGGTCGTCGGATGCAAGCTCGGGGAGATCGCCACCAAGCGTTTCACGTTGCCGCCGGCGCACATCCCCGTGATCCATCTTGACATCGTGGCGGAGGAAATCGGCCGTTGCATCCCTGCCGAGGTTTCGCTGTGGGGCGACGCGCGAGCCGGGCTTGAAGATCTTGCCGAGGCGCTTTCGGACAGCGACCGGACCGCGCGTGCGAAGCGAACTGACTACGTTGCCGAGGTGGCGCCGCGCCTGAGGAAATGGGAAGCCGAGGCCGCACCGCGCCTCAATTCGCCCGACCGGCCCGTGCATATGGCGCGGCTTTGCCGTGAACTGAACAAGACCCTGCCTGCCGAGTCGATACTGGTCGCCGACGGCGGCTTCGCCGGACATTGGACCGGCCTACTTTACGACACCAAGCAGGCCGGCCGCCACTTTATCCCGGACCGCGGCTTGGCTTCCATCGGCTATGGGCTACCGGGGGGCATCGGCGCGTGCCTAGCCGCGCCCGACCGACCGGTGGTCGCGATTAGCGGCGACGGTGGCTTCAACATGACGCTTGGGGACCTTGAAAGTGCGCGGCGTATCGGCTGCGGATTGACGGTAATTGTCGTCAACAACGCCGCCTCCGGTTACGTCAAGGCATTACAGCACGCGATGATGGGAGGACGCTACCAGTCGGCCGACCTCAACGAGATGGACTACGCGGCGATCGCGCGCACGATGGGTTGCGGCGGCATTCGCGTCGAAGACCCCGAGGCGCTAGCTCCTGCCCTTCAGCAGGGTATGGAGGAGTGCGATCGCCCAACCGTCGTCGACGTCGTGGTTACGCGCGACCCTGCCCAGATGCTCCCCGCGGTCGACAACCGCACCGTGCAAATCAAGCAAGGCGATCGTGTTGCTTAGCTCTCGGTCAACGAGCGCCAGGGGTTCGCGCGAACCACAATCGCGAACCACAAATAGGGCGCCGCAGCGAGCGAGCGAGGCAGCGAACGTCTAGAGACTGTGGGAATTGCTAGTTCGCGCCGCACTAGGCGAAGTACCACTTGCAGGCCCCGTCTGCCGGTGGCCGAGCAATTCGCCGTCGTTCCGAAATAAGCCCACAAAATCTGATGTGCCGTCGCGCAAGGCCGAGTAGGAGTGGAAGCGCTACCTCAGGACCTGCGGCAGCCAAAGCGCGATCTGTGGCCACAGCAAGAGTGCCAGCAGGCAGAGAATCTGGATAGCCATGTAGTCCGCCATTCCCGCGTAAATCGTCGACAGGCTCCACTGCGGCACAACATTCTTCAAATAATAGGCCGACATGGCAACGGGAGGACTCAAGAATGCCGTCTGCAAGTTGACCGCGACCAACGCTCCAAACCAAATCAGCATGTCGATCTTGGACATGCCGAGTTGCAGCTTCTCAACAACCGGCAAGAAGATCGGCAGGAACACCAGCACGATGGCGGGCCACTCGAACGGCCAGCCGAGGATGAAGATCAGGAGCATGATCACGACCAGCTTCCAGATGTCTGGAAGCGGAATCCCCACCAACGCGTCGGTGATAATGCTCGCGGTTCCGAGCTTGGTAAAGACGGCGCCAAACACGTTGGAGGAAACTGCAAGCAACAGCACCATGCTCGACGTCACCATGGTGGCGATGGCGGCGTTTTTGAGGGCAGCAAAGGTGAGGCGGCGATAGAGCAAAGCCAACACCGTCGCGCCAAAAGCGCCGCACGAGGCTGCTTCTGTTGGCGTGGCAAGGCCAGCGAGGATCGTGCCAAGGGTAAAGCCGATCAGAAGCGCCAACGGCAGCACTCCGATCAGGACTTCCTTGACGACCAACCAGGCGTCGCCGACCCGCTCTTCCTTCGGCACCGGTGGTCCTAGGGCCGGATTCCAAAAGCTGCGCGCCATGCAATACAAGATGTAAAGACCCGCGAGCAGAAATCCGGGTCCAAAGGCTGCCGAGTAAAGCATATTGACCGGCACGCCCATGGTGGGGCCCATAACCACAAGCATCACACTTGGGGGTATGAGAATTCCGAGCGTACCGCCGGCCGCGATCGCCCCTGCGGATAGCTTGGCGTCATAGCCCGTCTTGATCATGATCGGACCAGCCATGATGCCGAGCACCGTGACGGCCGCACCGACGATGCCCGTCGCCATTGCGAAGATGGTCGCCGTCAGAATTACGGCCAGATAGAGCGAGCCGCGAACCGGAGCCAAGAGATGGCGCAACGCCAAGAATAGGCGCTCCATCAGACCCGCCTGCTCCGTCATGTAGCCCATGAAAATAAAGAGCGGCACCGCCGGAAGGATATCGTCCTTCATGGTGCCCCAGATCTGTAGGTAGGCGAGATTGAAGGTCTGGTCGGGGCCGACTCCGATCGAACCGAAGATGAATGCGAGAAACAGAAGAGTGAACGAGATCGGGAAGCCAATGAAAATAACGCCCACCATGCCAATCAGCATGAAGAGGCCGAGCATCTCGTTGAAGCTCATTGCAGGGTCACACTTCGATTTTTTCGTGCTGAACGAGGATCTCGCCGGTGCGAGCCGCCCACAGGCTCTTCATGAGCTCGGAAACCCCCTGCAGAAACAGGAGGGCGGCCGACACAGGAATCACCGCCCGCAACGGCCAAATCACGGGCTGCCAAATGCCCGAGGTCGATTTTTCGTTGATAGACAACGAGTACAGGAAATCATCTATCGAGATGACGAACAGAATCGCCATCGACGGTAGGAAGAACAGAAGATAGGCAATGCTATCAATGATGCCCTTTTTGCGGTTCGAGAATTTCTCCCACAGCATGTCGGTGCGCACGTGCGCGCCCTTCAACAACGCGTAAGCAGCGCCGAGCATGAACAGCGCGCCGAACGACATTGTTGTAACGTCGAGGGCCCAGGACGTCGGCGCATTCATGACGTACCGCATGAACACCTCAATGACGTTGGCTATGATCAGCGGGGCAACAATCAGCGCAAACAGGTAGCCGGTCCACTGCGTGACGCCGTCAATAACGCGGATGACGGCAAGGTAGCGCTGAGAGGGTTGCCGCAGCGCCGGCCTTGTGTTTTCGCTCTGCATGGAGAACTGACTTTTCCTGAGTCAACAGGGGGCGTGTTGTAAGATCGCCCCCCGCTGCGGAAACCAACTACTTCTGCTCGGGCCAGTAATAGTTTGCGCCGGCCTCGTAGGGCGGGATGACAAAGCGGCGTGCCGGCACCACCTGGGAGGCATAGGCGCGCTGTGAGTCATAGACCTTTTTGAAAAATGGGTTCTTGTCCGATTCTTCTTTGGCGATTTGGTCCCAGGCCTCGAGCGTTTTGCGCAAGATGTCCTCCGGCGTGCGCTCGATCTTGACGTTGTGCTTCTCGCGCAGCTCCTTCAAAGCCTCGGCGTTCAATTTGTTGGTGATGGTCTGCGACCGAAAGGTTGCCTCCCATGTGGCGGCTTTGATGATCTCCTGCAGATCGGGCTTCAGGCCTTTCCAGACGTCGGCATTGATCAGCAATTCCAACACCGTAGCCGGCTCGTGCGTGGAAGGCATATAGTAATGCTTCCACACGGTCTGGAACCCGATCTTCATATCCTCGGCCGGTCCGACCCATTCGCCGCACTCAATCACCCCGCGCTCGCCCGCGGGCACAATCTCGCCACCGGGCATGTTGACAGGCGACATCCCCGATTTGCTGAAAACCTCCGCGGTGATCCCCGTTTCGCGACATTTGCGACCCTTGAGGTCATCCCAACTCGCAATCGGGCGCTTGAACCAGCCGAGCACTTGGTTTGCGACCGAGGTCAAGGGGATGGGAATGACATCGCGCTTCAGCTGGTCTTGATAGAGCTCCCGATAGAGCTCCAAGCCACCGCCGTCATAGATCCAGCCCATGTAGTCCATCATGTCCATGCCAAACGGGCCGCCGGGCGCTGGACCAAACAGGGTCGCCGCGCGCTGTTTGCCGACCCAATAGGCAGCGGCGGTGTGACCACCGTCGATCACCTTCTTATGCACGGCATCGAGAACTTCAAAGGCGGGAACGATTGTCCCGGCCGGCGCCACCTCGATCTCGAGGCGTCCCCCCGACATGACCTTGACCCGCTCCGCCCAGAACTTGAGGTTCTCGTAGATCATGCTTGCGGAGGGAAAACTCGCCTGGAAGCGGAGCTTCTGCGGCGATTGGGCCACGGCCGCCGACGCGTGGGCTACCACGAGTGCTGCCAACCCCGCGGCCAAAATGGACAGACGTAGTCGCATGGCGTTTCTCCCCTTTTTTTCTATTAGTGGACGCAGCATTATCAGCTTTCCGCACGTCAATCAGCAATTGTTCTCTCGCCCTTGCGAATCCTCAACGGAGGAGATGAAGTCGTGCCCTTCGGCCAAAGCCGGGTTCAAGGCTTGCATGGCTTCAGAACGGCAATCCGCATTTCAGCTGGCCCGCCATCATACGTGGGCCACGTGAGCGCGCACCGCCGCGGCAATGGTGTCCACGTCCGTGACGATCCCAAAGCCATGGCGAATCGCCGGCGCCACCTGCACCCTCAAATTCCTCAATCGTGTCGAGGCCGTGTCCAGGGCATGCAGGCCACAGGGTACAGCGTTCAGCTGCCGGCGCGCGCTCTTTGTACCCGTGTCTTGCTGGTGGATCACTGAGCGCCCCACCGAGAGCCTCGGCAGGGAACGCGAGGCCCGGGCGTGCCCTTCGGGATTAGAGGGTGGGCGGCGCGGTTCCC
>Ga0075428_100007733_pt1 | contig 11911 bp, 9 predicted proteins | sample RhiMetdeltSRZDD2_FD_75291 | JGI IMG/M metagenome (GOLD analysis project Ga0075428, IMG submission 75291) | Populus rhizosphere microbial communities from Tennessee, USA - Rhizosphere MetaG P. deltoides SRZDD2 | ecosystem: Host-associated > Plants > Roots > Rhizosphere > Soil | place: USA...
CAAGCCGAAACTCTCGTGATGGCTCGGGAGGAGGAAGAGATCCGCTGCGGGCAGCAATTCCTCGATGCACTGCTGGTTGCCGAGGAAGAGGACGCGATCGGTGAGACGCAGCTCGGTCAGGCGCCGCTTGGCGAAGGGCAGGTCCGGGCCCTCGCCGATGAGGACGAGCTTCGCCGGCACCTCGGCTTGCACGCGCGCGAAGATCTCCACCAGGGCGCGGACGTTCTTCACCGGCCGGAAGTTGGAGGCGTGCATGAGGATGAACTCGTCGTCCCGGGCGAAGCGCCGCCGCAGCTCGGGAGAGACACCAGGGCGAAAGCGCTCGGCGTCCACGAAGTTGTGGATGACGCGAATCCCGTTGGCGACCTCGAAGGTGCGCAGCGTTTCTTGGCGGAGGAATTCAGAGACGGCGGTGACGCAGTCGCTCTGTTCGATGCAGAAGCGCGTGATGCTCTGGAAGCTCGGCTGGTTGCCGACCAGAGTGATGTCGGTGCCGTGCAGTGTGGTCACCACCGCCAGCGGCTGGGGGCGCAGCATCTGCTTGGCCAGGTAGGCGCTCACCGCGTGCGGGATGGCGTAGTGCACGTGCAGGACGTCCAGCTGGTAGGACACGGCGGTCTCCGCCATCTTCGAGGCCATGGACAACGTGTGCGGTGGCTCCTGGAACAGCGGGTAGTACACCGTTTCCACCAGGTGGAGGAAGACGTTGTCGACGAAGCCACGCAGCCGGAACGGCGATTCGCGGGTGATGAAGTGGACCTCGTGGCCGCGGCTGGCCAGGCGCAGCCCGAGCTCGGTGGCGAGCACACCGCTGCCCCCGGAACCGGTGTGACAGGTGATCCCGATCTTCATGGCACCTTCTTCCCCGCCGGGACGAGCGCCGCCACCGGATCCACCAGGGGCACCGGGCCGTCGACGGCGTAAGGCTCGCCGGCGGTGCAACCGATGAGCTGCCCGTAGGTGCGGGCGTTGGTCTCGACGCGCTGCAGGTACGCCGGATCGTTGAGCAGCGTGGGCACCCGTCCTGGGCCGGGCTCGAACTGAGAACGATAGCAGCGCAGCGCCTCCAACTTCAAAGGCAGGACCGCGCTCACGTCGACGACGAAGGACGGCACCATGGGGTGGAAGTCGAGGGCCCGCACCAGCACCGGGCGCTCCACCGGCGGCATCCCGGCGTCGTAACCGGCCACGCCGCAGAAGAACTGCGCTTGCCGCAGCAGGGCGTGCGCGGCCAGGTGATCCGGATGGCGCGCGGCGAGATCGGGAATCAGGATGAGGCGCGGAACGTGGGTGCGAAGCGTGGCGACGATGCGGCGGCGCTGCTCCGGGTCCTCGGCGTGGAGCCCCCCATCCGGCAGGCCGAGGTCGAGGCGGCCGTGCAGGCCGAGGACGCGTGCGGCGGCTTCGGCTTCGGCCCGCCGTTCCGCGACGGTGCCGTTGCTCGCCAGCTCGCCCCGGGTCAGATCGCAGATGGCCACGCGATAGCCTTGGCGGACGAGCTGGACCAAGAGGCCGCCGCAGGCAGCCTCGGCGTCGTCCGGGTGGGCGCCAAAGGCGAGGACATCGAAGCGCTCGCTCATGTTTCCTCCTGGGCGAGGTACGGCGGGGGTGGCGCGAGTGTTCCCGCCCGCACTCTCGCTGCCGCCGCTCAGTCGAGAACGAGCCAGTGCACTACGTCACCTTGCTCCAGCGTGTCCAGATGCATGTCGGCGAGCTGCAACAGCTCCTGCCGCGCCTCTATCCCCCGGCGGGCCAGGAACCAGAGCGTGGCGAGGACGCGCTCCTGGGCGCGGCCGCGCGGGCGCAGGCGCTGGGACAAGCGCTCGAGGGCTGGTTCGGCGCGCAGCAGCTCCTGCACCGCCGCATCCTCCAGAGCAGCGATGAAGTCGTCACGCACTCCTTCCAGCCGCCGGAGTGGCCGCTCCAACGCGGTGTTGCCGGACGGAACCAGGGCGCCGAGCGCGCCGAGGGTGGCGCCGAAGGCCGCCTCCACCCGTTGCCGCGGCTCCCGCGCGCGCCGGCGCGCCGCCTCGCGCAGTGCCGCCTCGCCGTGGGCGAGCAAGCGTTCGGCGTCGATGCCGTGGCGCTGCGCGGCCTCCCAGGTGTTCGTACCGACGAGGGTGAGGGCCAGCCGCGGGACGAGGGCGCTCTCGGGAACGCCGAGGAGCGGACGCAGCGCCCGGCTCTCGTGCAGATAGCCAATTTCCGCCGGGCCGACCACGCTCGCCAGCACCGGAAACAGTGCGTCCTGGATCAGGGGCCGCAGGACGACGTTGGCAGCCACGCTCTCCGGGGCTCGTTCGAGAGCCTGACGCAGCGGCGCCCTGTCGTCGCGCACCTTGAGACGGCGGCCACCGTCGACGAGGAAGAGCGCCTGTCGGGTGCTCGAGGGCGAGAGCGTGGGCGCGAAACCCGCCGCAGCGAGGGCGGCGGCGCGTGTTTCGATCGCCTCGGTGGCGGCGTCCGCCGCTTCGAGGTAACGGCGGAAGAGCGGTGCCGCGTGGGTACGGAGTGCGGGATGGCGCGCGTCCACCACCACCAGCTCGGGGAACACGGCACGGAGCAGACGCCCGACCCAATCGGCGTGATCTCGCGCGCCGCGCGGCAGCAAGGGTTGCAAGGCGTCGCGGCGAGCGCCGTCGAGAAGAGAGAGCGCGGCGCTCGCTGCGGCTTCGTCCCCTGCTGCCGGCAGATCGCCGACGAAGCCTTGTGCCTGCCGACCCGCAGCGGGCAGCTCGAGGAAGAAGAGCTCCCCTGCCGCGGTGAGCCAGCCGACACGGGACACCTCGTCGAAGTCCACGTCGTCCGCCGCATTCCAGAACACCGGCACCACCGGTCGGCCCAGGGCGCGAGCGCTGCGCCGCGCCAAAGCGACCGCGGTGGCCGCTTTGAGGACGACGAAAACGGCGCCGCCGACGCAACCTGGTTGTTGCCCCGTGGCCACGGCGAGAGCTCCGGGCGCCGCGAGGGCTTGCAGAGCCGCGGCGCCCTCGCCGTCTGCTGCGAGAGCTCGTACCAGGTCCGGCGCCATGGGGGTGCGCGCCGCGAGTGCCGGCAGGCTGGACAAGCCCGGGGCACGCAGCGCCTCCGGTAGCTGGCCGCGCACGTGGGCTTGCACCAGTGCCCCGGAGCTCGAAACGCTCCAGGGCAGGCGGGAAGCGATCTGCATGCAACCTCCGCTGTGGGCTGCAGTCTAGCACCCGGGGCGGTCGGCGCCGGCGAGGAGGATGAGCCGCGGGCTGGTGCTGGCGACGAACGGCTCGCCGGCATAACTCCCCCACATCCGGCGCACCGGCAGTGCCGCTGCAGCGAGCGCCGCCACGAGGGCGTCGAGCGGCCACAAGCGCACCCTCTCCTCGTAGCGCCGCACCCTGCCGCCGCGTTCCAGCTCCACCGCTTTCACCACCACATCGTCCGCTTCGAGCCAGCGACGTTCTCGTACTTGCAGGTTGCCGGCGCGGCGTTCGCTTTCTCCCGGGAGCGAGCGGCGCACGCTCGCGGCGTTGAGGAGATCGAGCACCAGCGCTCCCGAGGCTCCCAGCACCCGGCGGATCTCGCCGAGCACGGCCCGGTCTTCGGCGGCGGTCGGCAGGTAGCCGAAGCTGGTGAACATGCAGAGAGCGAGATCGAAGCTCGCCGCCGCGAAGGGCAACGCTCCCATGTGGCTGCGGACGAAACCCCGCGCTCCGGGTACTGCGGCGCGCGCCTGCCGGAGCAAGGGCAAGGACAAATCGAGGCCGACGACGCGGGCATCGCGGCGGCCGAGCGCCGCACTGTAGCGCCCGGCGCCGCAGGCCAGATCGAGGACGCGCTGCCCGGTGAGCTGCAGCGGTTCGAGCAGTCGGGCGGTGACGCGCTCGGCCTCGGTGGCATCGCGGTGGGCGTAGACCTCGAGATACTCGGCGTCGAAAGCGCGGACGTACCAAGGGGTGTCGCCGCTCACGGCGTCGCCTCCGGTGCCACCGCGTGCACCGGCGCACCGCTCGGCAACAAGCGCGGCTCCTCGAAGCGGGAGAGCACGGTGTCACCCTGGAACTCCGGCCGCGACTCCGGCCAGTCGAGAACGGTGTGCAGGCCGCGGCTTTCCTGGCGGAAACGGGCGCAGCGGACGATGAGCTCCCCCACCAGCGCCAGGTTGCGCAGCTCGATGAGATCGGCGCTCAAGCGATAGCGCCAGTAGTAGCCCTCGATGGCCTGGCGCAGCAGGGCGAGGCGCTGTGCCGCGAGGGCCAGGCGTTCCTCGCTGCGCACGATGCCCACATAGTCCCAGAGCAACCGCCGCACCGCGTCCCAGTCGTGATCGAGGAGCACCGTCTCGTAGCGCGCCGCGGTCCCCGCATCGGACCATGCCGCCACGTCGGCGGGCACCGCGTCCAACCCTTGGGCTCGCAGGTCCGCCGCCACCCGATCGGCGTACACCAGGGCTTCGAGGAGCGAGTTGGACGCCAGGCGATTGGCACCGTGCAGGCCGGTCCAGCTCGTCTCCCCCACCGCGTACAACCCGGGCAGATCGGTGCGGCCCTGCAGGTCCACGGCGACGCCACCGCACATGTAATGCGCCGCCGGCACCACCGGGATGAGATCGCGCTCCAGGCGCAGGCCGAGGGCCAGACAGGCAGCGTAAATGCCCGGAAAGCGCTGGCGGAGGAAATCGCCGCCGCGGTGGCGCACGTCGAGGAAGACGCACTTGTCGCCGCGCTGCTTCATCTCCTGATCGATGGCGCGCGCCACCACGTCCCGCGGCGCCAGCTCGCGCCGCGGATCGTAGCGCGGCATGAACTCCTCCTCCGCGGCGTTGCGCAACACCGCGCCCTCGCCGCGCACCGCCTCGCTCACCAGGAAGCGGCTGCCCCGCGGGTCGAAGAGACAGGTGGGGTGGAACTGCACGAACTCCATGTCGGCGATGCGCGCACCGGCGCGGTAGGCCATGGCGATGCCGTCCCCCGTGGCCAGATCGGGGTTCGAGGTGTAGAGGTAGGCCTTGCCGCAACCGCCGGTGGCGAGCACCGTGGCGCCAGCCCGTTGGGTCACGATGACGCCGTCGGGGCGCAGCAGGTAGGCGCCGCCGACGGGTGACTCTCGCGGCGGCGAGGCGGCGCTGCGCCGGCCGCCCAGGAGATTCACGGCGACGGTGTTCTCGTGCAAGGTGATGTTCGCTTCGCGCTGCACTGCGGCGTAGAGAGCGCGCTCCACTTCCCGCCCCGTGGTGTCCTTGAAGTGCACGATGCGGTGCGCCGAGTGGCCGCCTTCCCGTCCGAGCTCCAAGCCGTGACCGGCGTCACGGCTGAAGCGGGTGCCGAGATCCATGAGCTCGCGGATGACCCGCGGCCCTTGCCGCACCACCATCTCCACGACTTCGGAGCGGCAGATGCCGGCGCCGGCGATCACGGTGTCCTGCACGTGGGCGGCGTAGGAATCGGCGCTGTCCATCACCGAGGCGATGCCACCTTGGGCATAGCGCGTGGTGGATTCCATGGCGGCGCGCTTGGTGACGACGACGACGCGGGCGAAGCGCGCTACCTTGAGCGCCGTCAGCAAGCCGGCGACGCCGGAGCCGATGACGAGCACGTCGGCGGCGGGATTCTCCTGCATGGCGCGGGACTCCTTCCCTCGCTGGCTCCAGACAAGGCTAGACCCGAGGGCGCAGCGTGGCAACCGCAGCACGTTCGCGCTCCAGAGCCTTCGCGCGCCGCGCCGGGACATGGTGAGGCAGCGATGGTGACGATGCTCTCGCCTCCAGGCCCTGGCATGGCCGTTGCTGTGCCGGGGCTGCACCTGTGTCCAGGGTGCCGGGCGGGCCGCAGGCACGCGACCGCCGTTCTGGAGGGAACACCATGTGGCGTTCTACGATCCTGGCAGGGCTGCTCTGTGCCCTCCTGGGATGCCAAGCCGATACGCCGGTCATCGAGGTCCGCGTCACCTCGATCAATGGCGGCGGCCCGGTGCTTGCGGATCTCATCCACTTCGACGAGGGGACCGGCCTCATCACCATTCCCGAGGACGTGGCGGTGGTGGAGTTCACCAATCGCAACGAGACGGGCTCGGTGGTGACCGATCCGGGCACCTTCGTCAACGCCTTCCAGCTGGAAAGCTACACGGTCCGCTGGCGCCGCGCCGACGGCGGCCCGACCTCGGGGACCGGCTGGACACTGGCGGACTACAACTTCGATGCCGCCACCAGCTTCGTGGTCCCGGCGAACAGCACCGCCGAGACGGGCATCCTCATCGCCCCGGCGGGGATGAAGACGGAGGGACCGTTCGCCGAGGCGCTGGCGAACGGCCAAGAGCTGCTCCTCATCGCCGACATCGAATTCATCGGTCGCGTGGCGGTGGGACCGACCGAGGACATGCACGTTTACGGTTCGGTGTCGGTGAACTTCGCCGACTTCGCCGACAAGTGAGCCGAGGCGGGGACGAGAACCCGCAGGAGTTCCCCCAGTGAGTCCACGTGGAGCCGCTGCTCGAGCACGAGCAGCGGCTCTTCTTTGCTGACTCCCGGCGGCAGCCGCAGCAGATCCTTGCGCGACACCAGCACCCAGGCAGCGTCGAGCCTTTCCAAGCGGCTGGTCAGGTGGCGAAGCGCCGGCATCAGATCGGCGTGATCGCCGAGGCGCACGCTGCGACGAATCTGGAAGCCTTCGCGTGCCGCTAGAGTGGCCGCGGCAGCCTCGAAGGCCCGCGGCCGCCCGAGGCCGCAAAGCAGGACGACCCCCTGGCCGTGGAGACTCCCCGGAGCCACGGGGCTCGCTTCGGGACGGGAGATTCCCGGGAACTCTTCCCGGGCGAGGAAGCAGTGCTCGGGCCGCAGGTGGGCCCAGGCCGGATGGCGGGGTACGCCACCACGGGAGCGAGTGAAGAGCAGCGCCTGTGCCCGCCGCAGCGCTTGCGGACCTTCGCGCAAGCGGCCCGCCGGCAGCAGCCAGCCATTGCCGAACGGCGATTCCCAGTCGAGCAGCACCAGGTGACGATCCACCGGCAGCGCTGCGGTCTGCAGCGCATCGTCCACCAGGATCACGTCCAAATCGCCGCGCCCGCGCAGGAGCTCGAGACCGCGGCGTTTGTCCCTGCTGGCGACGAGAGGCACCGCCGGGCCGAAGGCCGCCGCCAAGAGCCGGCTCTCATCGGCGGCGCCCTGCGCCTGAGAGCTGCTCACGAGCACGGGATGTTGCTTGCCGAGGCTGCCACCGTGGCCGCGAGTCAAGACGCCGAGGCGACAACCCACGGCGAGGAGCGCTTCTCCGAGGGCGATGACGCAGGGTGTCTTGCCCGTGCCGCCGGCTTCGAGATTGCCGATGCCCACGACCCAGGGTCTCCCCCCGCGCCCGCGCGGCCGCGGCCGGAGCTGCGTTTCGAGGCGGCGCCCGGCGCCGTGCGCGCTGGCCGCGGCGCGGAGCACCCAAGATGGATCCGGCCGCTCGCTCTGGCGCTCCACCCAGGAGCGCCGATCCTGCACGTCGGCGAGCTCCAACGTGCGTCCCCAGCGCGTCTCCTCCGCCAGCGTCCACTCGAGCAACGTCGCTTCCAGCTCGCGCTGGGCGCGGGCGAGCTCGGCGGCGCTCGTGGTGCTCGCGATCCAGAGCGGCTCACCGTATTGCGTGCGCACCCGGGCGCCGGGATGGGGGAGGCGCAAGGCATCCCAAGTCGGCAGCAGGGTGCAGCGGCTCGCGGTGCCGAACACCGGCATGATGGGCCGTCCGGTGCGGCGAGCGAGCAACATGACGCCGGCGCGGACATGGTAGCGCGGTCCCACCGGACCATCGACGGTCACCGCCACGTCGCGGCCCGCGTCGAGTTCGCGGGCGAGACCGAAGAGAGCCTGCACGCCGCCGCGACGGCTCGAACCGCGCACGAGCCCGTAGCCCAGGCGTTGGAGAACGCCGGCGATGAGCTCGCCATCCCGGTGCTGGCTCACCAGGATCTGGACGTCGCGCCGTCGGTGCGTCCAGGCGAGGATGGCGAGACTTGAGTGCCAGACGGCATAGATGACGTTGCCGCCGGGACTCTGCCGCCGCGCCGCTTCGATCCGCTCCAGTCCCTCCCACTCGAGCCGCCAGCTGCGACCGAGGGCGGTGAGGACGCCCGCCGCCAGCATGCTTGCCGGTCTCATGACACCACCGCCGCCGCTTGTCTGCTGCCGAGCCGAGCCGCCAGCTCCGCCACCCGCGCCGACGCCCCCGCGGTGCCGAGGCGCGCGCGGACCTGCGACAGCCCGGCGAGCTGTTGCTGCCGCGCCGCGACATCGAAGAGCAAGCGTTCCATCTCCACCGCCAGCGCGGCCGGGGAGGCCTCCTGTTGGATGAACTCACGCACCACGCCCTCTCCCGCCACCAGATTGGCGAGCGCGATGTGCGGCACCCGCACCAGCCGCCGCGCCAGGGCGTAATTGACCCAGCCGGTGCGGTAGAGCACCGCGAACGGACGTTCCGCCAGCGCGGCTTCCAGCGTCGCCGTGCCGGAAGCGACGAAGAGGGCGCGGGCGCGCCGCATGAGCCGCGCCGCCGGCGCGCTCTCGAGCACCGTGGCGGCGTCGAAGCCCCGCGCCTGCAGTTCCGCGCCCATCCAGGCCGCCGGGGCGGTCGGCGCGCGGCTCACCAGCAGGCGGAGCGACGGATGCTTCCGGCAGAGCAGCAGGGCGGCGTCGAGGAGCACCGGCAAGTGCCGACGCACTTCCTGGGGACGGCTCCCGGGAAAGAGGCCGAGATCCACCTCGGTCCCGCGCTCCCTCTCCTCCGGATCGTCGAGCAAGGGATGACCGACGAAGGAAGCGGGCACGCCGCTTCGTGCGTAGAGCGCTGGCTCGAAGGGGAGGATGAGCGCCACGTGATCGACGCACTGCTGCAGCCGCTGCAGCCGCCCGGCGCCCCAGGCCCAGACCTGGGGCCCCACATAATAGAGAACCGGTACGCCGGCGCGCCGTGCGGTGGCGGCGAGTCGCAGGTTGAGGCCGGGAAAGTCGACGGGCAGGAAGAGATCCAGCTCGCCGCCGCGGAGCAGCGCCTGCAACTTGCGGTACAAGGCGAGGAGGCGCGGCAGGCGCGCCCAGACTTCGACGAAGCCCAGCACCGAGAGCGCGTCGATGTGCGCCACCAGCGTGGCGCCAGCGGCAGCGAGCTGCTCTCCCCCCACGGCGAGGACCCGGTCGCCCCGCGCCACCAGGTGCCGCACCACCTTGGCGGCGTGGGCGTCGCCGCTGGCCTCGCCGGCCACGACGAGGACGCGCATCAGGACTCCTCTTGCAGCAGGCGCTCGATCTCGCACGCCGCTTCGAGGGCGCGGATGCCAGCGTCGGCGCCGACCAGGGGCGGGGTGCCGTCGCGCGCCGCGGCGAGGAAGCTCTGCAGCTCGGCGCGGAGCGGTTCCTCCCGCACCACCGGCACCGGCACGGGTTCCAGCGCCGTCAGGGGGTCCGGGGCCTCGCCGCGCCCCAGCGCCGCCTGGAAGGCCTCCGGGTCGAAGCCCGGGCGCCGCCGCACCATCGCCACTTCCTCGCGCAGCAAATCCACCGAGAGGTAGCTGTGGCGCTGGAAGAAGCGAATCTTGCGCATCCGCTCCAGGGAAATGCGGCTCGCTGTGAGGTTGGCGACGCAGCCGTTGGCGAAGCGCAGCCGGGTGTGAGCGATGTCGGTGGAGCCACCGAGCACGGCGACGCCGGAGGCGGCGATGGAATCGATGTCGACGCCGATGCAATCGAGGAGCAAGTCCAGATCGTGGATCATCAGGTCCAGCACCACGGCCACGTCAGCGCCCCGGCGGCCGAAGGGCGCCAGCCGGTGGCATTCGACGAAGCGCGGCGCGTGCAGGTGCTGCGCCGCGGCGCGCATCGCCGGGTTGAAGCGCTCCACGTGCCCGACTTGCAACAGCCGCTGCCGGCGCTGCGCCAGGTCGCGGAGCCGGCGCGCTTCCTCGACGTTGGCCGCGATCGGCTTTTCCACCAGCACGTGCAGCCCCGCCTCGAGGCAGGCGCTTGCCACCTCGAGATGCAGCGGCGTCGGGACGCAGACGCTCACCGCTTCGGCGCGGTCGAGGAGGGCATCGCGGTGCGGGAAGGCCTGGCAACCGGCGCGTGCCGCGGCCGCCGCCGCGGCCGCCGGGTCGGGATCGTAGACGCCGACCAACTCGGCTTCCGCCAGCTCCGCGTAGACCCGGGCATGCTCGCGGCCCAGATGGCCCGTACCGAGAACGGCGACGCGCACGCTCGCCTCCTCAAGGCGCGGCGGCGCCTAGGTGGTGATGCCCCGTTCCGAGGTGGTGATGAAGTCGATCAAGGTGCGCACGTCGTCATCGGCGCCGAACTCCGCTCGCAGGCGCTCCACCGCCTGGCCGACGTTGAGGCCCGAGCGGAAGAGGATGCGGTAGGCGCGCTTGAGCACCGCGCGGCGGTCCTCGTCGAAACCGTGGCGTTCGAGGCCCACGGTGTTGAGGCCGACGACACGCAGGGGGTAACCACCGCAGCGCGCGAAGGGGGGTACGTCCTTCGGCACCCGGAAACCGCCGCCGATGATGGAGTGGGCGCCGATGCGCACGAACTGGTGCACCGGGGTGACACCGCCCACGATGGCGTGATCGTGCACCTCCACGTGGCCGGCCAGATTCACCGAGTTGGCGAGGATGACGCCGTCGCCGAGGCGGCAATTGTGCGCCACGTGGCAGTACGCCATGAGCAAGCAGCCGGCGCCGACGCTGGTCGTTTCCCCCTCGATGCAGGCCAGGTGGATGGTGGCGTATTCGCGGATGGTGTTGCCGTCGCCGATGCGCACCATGGTGGGTTCGCCGCGGTACTTCAGGTCCTGGGGCGCGGCGCCGACCACCGCGCCATGGAAGATCTTGTTGTCCCGCCCGATGTGGGTGCGGCCCTCGAGGACCACGTGGGCGCCGATCCAGGTGCCCGCACCGACGGCGACCTCGGCGCCGATGCAGGCGTAGGGCCCGACGACCACATTCGCCTCCAGCTCGGCCCGGGGGTGCACCACGGCGGTGGGGTGGATGTCCAGCATCACGGCCTCTCCGCGATGGTAGAAAGGAGGGTCGCCTCGGCGACGAGGTCGCCGTCGACGAAGGCTTTGCCCTCCATCTTGCACACCGTGCCGCCGAAGCGCACCAGCTGCAGCTCGAGGCGCAGCTGATCGCCGGGGTGGACGGGCTTGCGGAAGCGGGCCTTGTCGATGCCGGCGAAGTACATGAGGTGGCGCTTGGGGTCGTCCACGGAGTTCATGAGCAGGACGCCGCCGCACTGCGCCATGGCCTCGATGATGAGCACCGCCGGCATCACCGGCAGGCCGGGGAAATGGCCCTGGAAGAAAGGCTCGTTGTAGGTGACGTTCTTGATGCCCACGACCCGCTTGCCATCTTCCAGCTCGAGGATGCGGTCCACCAGCATGATCGGGTAGCGGTGCGGCATGATCTCCAGGATGGCGCGTACGTCCATGAGCCCCTTGGCCTCCTCCTTCGGGCGCGGCGGCCGCCCTTGGTGCGTGGCCAGCATGCGGCGCACGAAGTCGGCGTTGGTGCGGTGGCCGGAGCGCACGGCGATGACGTGTCCCCGCAGCGGCCGCCCGAGCAGTGCCAGATCCCCGAGCAGGTCCAGGATCTTGTGGCGGACGAACTCGTCGGGGAAGCGCAGCGGCACGTCGTTGACGATGTGATCGCCATCCACGACCACGGCGTTGTCCAGGGTGCCGCCACGGATGAAGCCGCGCTCGCGCAACTCCACCACCTCGCTCATCAGGGCGAAGGTGCGGGCCGGGGCGATCTCCCGCGCGAAGGTCTCCGGGTCGATGTCGAAGCTGGCTTTCTGCGTGGCGATGAGCGGGTTGTCGTAATGGATGGTGAAGCTGACCCGGAAGCCGTCGTAAGGCACCGCGGTCACCTCCACGCCGTCCTGCTGCAACGACACGGTCTCCCGCACCTCCAG
>Ga0075428_100007735_pt1 | contig 11910 bp, 10 predicted proteins | sample RhiMetdeltSRZDD2_FD_75291 | JGI IMG/M metagenome (GOLD analysis project Ga0075428, IMG submission 75291) | Populus rhizosphere microbial communities from Tennessee, USA - Rhizosphere MetaG P. deltoides SRZDD2 | ecosystem: Host-associated > Plants > Roots > Rhizosphere > Soil | place: USA...
ACAGATCGACCGGATGGAGCGGACCGAGATCCGGGTGCGCGGCTACACGCGCCAGAGCGAGCAGTTCGCCCTCTTCCTGTACCCCGGGGCGCTGCTGATCGGGCTGGAGCTGCTCCTGGGGGCGACGATCATGCGCAGGGTGCCGTGATGCGCTTCGGAGCGCCGTTCTATCTCTGGCTGCTGCTGGCGGCGCCGGTCCTCGCGGCGCTGCTGCTGCTGGCGTTCCGCCGCCGCCGGCGCATCCTGGAGCGCTTCGGGGATCTGGCGCTTATGGAGCGCCTGGCGGGCAGCCTGAGCCTGGAGAAGCGCATCATCAAGTCGGTGCTCCTCGTCGTCGCCTCTGTCTTCCTGGTCCTGGCGCTGGCGCGGCCGCAGTGGGGGGCCAAGATCGAGACGGTGTCGCGGCGGGGCATCGACATCATCGTGGCGGTCGACACGTCGCTCAGCATGCTCGCCGAGGACATCAAGCCGAACCGTCTGGTCCAGGCGCGCGGGGCCGTCCTGTCGATGATGGATCTCCTCCAGGGGGATCGGATCGGCCTGGTGGCGTTCTCCGGCACCGCCTACGTAGCCTGCCCGCTGACGCTCGACTACTCCGCGGCGGCGATGTTCGTCGACGTCCTCGATCCCGATCTGCTCCCCGTTCCAGGGACAGCGATCGCCGCCGCCATCCGGACAGCGACCGCCGCATTCCCCGAGCAGGAGCGCCGCCACAAGGTCCTGATCCTGATCACCGACGGCGAAGACCACGAGGGGGATGTCGAGGCGGCGGCATCCGCAGCGGCCGACCAGGGGGTGATCGTCTTCGCCGTCGGGGTCGGAAGCCCCGCCGGTGTGCCGATCCCGCTGCGGAACGAGCGCGGCGAGGTGACCGGGTACAAGGATGACAAGGAGAACCGCAAGGTGACCAGCCGGCTGGGGGAGAGCGCGCTCGAGGCGGTCGCCGCCGCCACCCGGGGCAAGTACTATCGATCCACCCCGGAGGGAATCGAGCTGCGGCGGATCTACGAGGACATCGCGGCCATGGACAAGAAATCCCTCTCCTCCCGCCTGCAGACCACCTACGAGGAGCGCTTCCCGATTCCGCTGGGCGCAGCACTCCTGCTGCTGGTGCTGGAGGCGGGCCTGGGGGAGCGGCGCCGATCGGCAACCCCGGCCGGGGCGAGGCGCGAGAAGGAGGCGGCGTGATGGCTAAGAGCGTCGACATCGGCAACCAGGCCTCGGTGCGGTGGGTGGCCTGCTGCTTGCTCCTCCTGGCGCTCCCCGGGATCGCGTCCGCCGACGTGGCCACCAAGAACAACGAGGGGAACCGGCTCTACGAGCAGAAGAAGTTCGAGGAGGCGCTCAAGAGCTACACCGACGCCCAGGCGTTGCGGCCGGGGGCGCCGGAGCTGCACTACAACATCGGGAATGTCCTGTTCCGGAAGGGGGAGTTCGCCAAGGCGATCGAGGAATACCGGCGCGCCCAGTCGGCGGCCGGCCCCTCCCTCTCCGAGGCATCAGCCTTCAACCGCGGCAACGCTCACATGATGCAGGGGCAATTGCAGGAGGCGATCGGCGCCTACGTCCAGGCCCTGCGCGCCCGTCCGGACGATCAGGACGCCAAGAAGAACCTGGAGCTGGCTCTGCGGCTGCTGCAGCAGCAGCAGAAGAAACAGCAACAGCAGCCGCAGGACCAGAAGGACCAGGAGCAGGAGAAGCGCGATCCCCGGCAGCAGCCCCCTCCGCCCAAGGACTCGCAGCAGCAGGAGGAGGAGAAGAAGCCCCAGAAGCAGCCGGGCCAGATGAGCGAGGAGGAGGCGCGGCAGATCCTGGAGGCGCTGCGCGAATCCGAGAAGGACGGGGTGAAGAAGCACGCCCAGGCCAGCGCGCCGACCGACCGCCGGCCGGAGAAGGACTGGTGAGCACCAGGGGCTCGAGGGCGCTTCCGCTCCTCCTTCCGCTCGTGCTGCTGGCGGCGGCGACCTGGTCCATGGCACAGGACCAGGTGCGCGTGCGCGCCCAGGTCGATCGGACCGAGATGGGGGAAGGGGAGGATCTGCGGCTGCTGATCGAGATCGTGGGGCCGTCGCTCGACGGGGTCGGTCCCCCCGACATGGCGGTGCTGGACGACTTCCAGGTCTCCGGCGGTCCGTCGGTTTCCACCCGCTTCCAATGGATCAACGGCGTCAGCACCTCCAGCAAGACGTACGCCTACTCCATGACGCCGACCAAGACGGGGAAGGCGACCATCCCCTCCCTCGCGGTCCTGGTGCAGGGGAGGACCTACCGCACGCAGCCGATCGAGGTCGGCGTGCTGCCCAGGAGCGCGGTCCGCTCCCCCTATGGCTCGGCGCCGCAGCGGCGTGTCGGACCGGGCCCGCGTGCTCCTGGCTCGACGCCGGGCGCGCCGCGCGGGAGTGCTGTGCCCGCCGCCTTGCGGATCCGCTCCGAGATCGAGCCGTCCACGGCCTATGTCGGACAGCAGGTCACGCTGAAGGTCATCCTCGCCACGCAGACCGAGGTGCTCAACATCGGCTACCAGGAGACCCCGAGCTTCCCCGGCTTCTGGACGGAGGAGATCAAGCTCCCCGACCAGCTGGAGGTCCGCAGGGTGCCGATTGACGGGGAGATGTGGAGCGAGATCACCTTGATGAAGCGGGCCCTCTTTCCCACCTCCTCCGGGCCGCTCACCGTGCCGCCGATCGGCTGGCAGATCCAGGTCCGCCGGCGCAGCTCCGATCCGCTGGAGTCGTTCTTCTTCACGCCCACCGAGACGGTCACGCGCCGCACCGAGCCGGTCACCGTGAAGGTCCTGCCGCTGCCGGCGGCGGGCCGTCCCGCCGCCTTTTCCGGGGCGGTCGGCGACTTCAGCCTGCAGGTGACCGCCGACCGCAACGCGTCGCGAGTCAACGACGCCGTGGGGCTCAAGGTGCGCGTGGCCGGCGAAGGGAGCCTCGGGGCGGTCGAGGCGCCGGAGATCGCCGAGCTGGCCGACTTCAAGCGCTTCGACCCCAAGGTCACCTCCTCCACGAACGTGCAGGGCGACCGGCTGCGATCGGAGAAGGCGTGGGATTACGTCGTGATCCCGTTAGCACCCGGGACACAGACGGTGCCGCCGGTCAACTTCTCGTACTTCGACCCGAAGGGGGCGCAGTACCGGACGATCTCCAGCCATCCCCTGTCGATCCAGGTGACGCGCGGTGACGAGACCGGATCGGCCTCGCTGCCGCTGGTGGCGCAGAGCGACGTGCGGCTGCTCCGCAGGGACATCCACTATCTCAAGCTGGCGCCCGGCGGCCTGCGCGACCACTCGCGGCCGCTGTTCCGATCGCCCCTGTTCGCCGTCCTGCTGATCCTGCCGATCGCCGCCGACCTGTCGCTCTTCACGTGGGTCCGGATGCGGGACACGTCGCCCCAGGCGGCGCGCTCGCGCCGCGAGCGCCGGGCGCGCGCCGCCGCCCGGGCCCGGCTGCGCCAGGCGCGCCGGCGCATGAAGCCGGGCAGCGCGCGCACCTTCTACGCCGCGGTGGCGCAGGCGATGACCGACTACGTGGGAGACAAGTTCGACGCCCGCGGCGCCGGCCTGACGCACCAGCGGATCGAGGAGCTGCTCGCCGCGCGGGGCGCCCCCGAGGACCTGCGGGCCGACTTCCATCGCTGCCTGGAGGCCTGCGACTTCGCCCGCTTCGCGCCATCCTCCTCCGGAGAAGAGGAGATGCGGCGCACGCTGCGGGCGGCCGAAGAGACCCTGGTCGGACTGGAGAGGAGCCTGCCACGATGATCCCGCGGCGGAAGGGAAAGCGGGTCGTGCGGGCGGTGCTGCTGGCCATCGGCCTTCTGGCGGCGCCCCTCGGTGCCTTGCCGATCCGGGCCGGGGCCATGGAGGACCTGTTCGAGAAGGGGAACTCGGCATTCGAGGACGGCCGGTTCGAGGCGGCCGCGGGCTCCTACGAGAAGATCGTGGACGCCGGCGTCAAGGACCCGCGCGTCCTGTACAACCTCGGAAACGCCTATTTCAAGCTCGGGCGCCTGGGGGATGCCATCCTGCAGTACGAGCGGGCGCTGCGCCTGAACCCGGGGGACAAGGAGACGCGCGAGAACCTCGCCCTGGCCCTCGGGCAGATCCGCGACCGGGTCACGGAGCCGGAGCTCCAGTACCCGATCCGCGTGGTCCGCGAAACGATCGAGAGGCTGCCCCCCGATCCGCTCGCCGCCATTTTCCTGATCCTCTACACGGCGGGCGCGGCGCTCGTCGGCGGTCTCCTCGTATCGCGCTCCTGGGTGCGGCGCCGGCTCTTCGGCTACGGCGCGCTCTTCGCGGGCCTGCTGGCCGTGACCGCCGGCGTGGCCCTCCTCTACAAGGTCCGCGAATCGTCCCTGGAGGTGGCCATCGTCATGCAGGACAAGGTCGACGTGCGCAGCGGGCCGGGCAAGGAGAACACCATCCTGTTCACGGTCCACGAAGGCACCCGCATGGAGCTGCGCAACCGCCTGGAGCCCTGGATGCAGGTCAGCCTGCCGAACGGGCTGAGCGGGTGGGTCCCGTCCTCCGCGGTCGAGAAGGTGTGATCGGGCTCTACGTCCACGTCCCGTACTGCACGGTCCGGTGCAGCTACTGCTCCTTCTACCTGGTGACGCGGCGCGGCCGCGATCTCGCCGCCTACGCTCGCGCGGTGACCGCGGACATCGCCGGCGCGGCGGCCTGGTGCGCCGCCCGCAGGGAGGTGCTTTGCGGCGCGGCCGAGGTGGCCGACACCCTTCACTTCGGCGGGGGCACGCCGTCGCTGCTCGGCGCCGGGGGCGTCGCTTCGATCGTCTCCGCCGCGCGGGCGGCCTTCGGGCTCGCCCGGGGCTCCGAGATCGCCGTCGAGGCGAACCCCGAGGATCTGACGCCCGATCTCCTGGCGGGGCTCCGGGACGCGGGCGTCACGCGGCTCGCCATCGGAGTGCAGTCGCTCGACGATCGTCTCTTGAGGTTGATGCTCCGGCCGCACGACGCCTCCCGGGCCGAAGAGGCGGTGAGGTCGGCGCGGCGGGCCGGCTTCGGGAGCCTGGCCGCCGACCTCATCCTCGGCCTTCCGGGGCAGGAGGCGGACGGGGCGCTCCGGGATCTCGACACGCTCGCGGACCTCGGCGTCGACCACCTGTCGCTCTATGTCCTCGAGGTGCACGAGAAGACCCGTCTCGGGCGCGCGGTCGCCCTCGGCCGCACGTCGATCCCGCCGCCCGATGCCGTCGCCGACCTGTACGACCGGGCGGCCGATCGCCTGGCGCTTTGCGGCTTCGAGCACTACGAGATCTCCAACTTCGCGCGGCCCGGCCATCGCAGCCGGCACAACCTGAAGTACTGGACCGACGAGGAGTATCTCGGCTTCGGTCCCTCGGCGCATTCTTATTTCGGGGGGGAGCGCTGGAGCCATCCGGCCGATCTCTCGGGCTACCTGCTTCGCGGCGGCCAGGGAGTCGAGCGCGTCCCGGACCCACAGTCGCGGCTGGGACGGGGGACGGAGGCGCTCCTCGCGGGTCTACGGCTGGCGGAGGGCGTCGATCTGGAGGCGCTGCGCCGCCGGTACGACGACCGCCTGCCCGGCACAGGCGATCCGGTCGTCGCGGATCTGGCGGCGGCCGGGCTGGTCGAGACGCAGGGCGGCCGACTGAGGCTCACGCGTCGCGGCCGGCTCCTGTCGAACGAGGTCCTCGAGCGGCTGATGCCCTCCGCGTCCTGAAGTGCGGCCCCCTGCTCCCGCGCTCGAGGACAAGCGATCAGTTCACGTAGCCGAGCGAGCGCAGGCGCGCCCGATCCTCGTCGCTCAGGGATTCCTCGCCCGGAGGGAGGAGCGGGCCGGTGCCGTAATCGGCGAACTTCTTCACCTCCCGCAGCAGCCGCGCGCGGACCGGGCTGAGTGCCACACTCGAGGCGAGGTCTCTCGTCTCGCCCGGGTCCTCTTGCAGGTCGTAGATCTCGACATCCTCGCCGCCCGGCCTGGGGATGAGGATCAGCTTGTACCGCCCGTCCGAGGCCGCGGTCCACCGCCCGGCCGGACCGGGGATGCGATAGCGCGGGTTCTCCGGATGGATGAGCTGGAAGTCGCTCTCGGCCACGACCAGCGAGCGCCCTGGGGCCGGCGCGAAGCGGGCGGAGCCGGCGGACGCCGGGATCAGGAGAGGCCGCCCCTCGACGCCCTGCATCCCTGGGACTCCCACGAGCGTCAGGATGGTGGGGGCGATGTCGATGTTCATCGCCAGCGCCGGGACCCGCGCGCCCTCCGGCAGGCGACCGGGGAACCGCATCAGGAGCGGGATCCGCAGCCCGGACTCGTAGAGGAATTCTCCGTGGGCGAAGCGGTAGGCGTGCTCGCCGAGGCTCTCTCCGTGGTCGGCCGTCAGCACCAGGAGGAGAGACTCAGGGACGCGCTCCAGTCGTTTCAGGAGAACACCGACCGCGGCATCGGTCCTGGCGATCTCCCCATCGTAGAGGGCCTTGAGATGCTCCGCCTGCCGCGCCGGCACGACGTCCTCGAAGATCACCTGGCCCTTCGTCAGCCGGCCTGCGTCGAGGTCGGAATAGACGGTGAAGGGGCCTGCGAAGTCCGGGTCGAAGGTGCTGTCGAGAGGCGGCGGCGGCTCGTAGCGCCAGTGAGGATCGAGATAATGCACCCACAGGAAGAAGCTGCCGCCTCCTGATCGGCTGTCGAGCCACGCGGAGGCGGCGGCGGTGACCTCCTCGGCCGAGTCCGCGTCCCAGCGGCGCTCGGGGTTGTCGTACCGATCGAATCCCTGCTCGAACCCCTGGCCCGGCCGCAGGAAGGTGTTGGACACCACGGCCGCCGTCTCGTAGCCCGCCTCGCTGAGGATCTCCGCCAGCGTCCGGTTGACGGCGGGCAGGCTGGAGAAGAGGCCACGCGCCCCGTGCGACCTCGGGTGACGGCCGGTCATGATGGAGCCGATCGACTGCGTGGTGCGCGGCAGGGAGGTGTAGGCCCGCTCGAAGAGGGTCGACTGCCGCGCCAGCGCGTCGATGTGCGGCGACGTCTTTCGGTCGTAGCCGTAGCAACCCAGGCGATCGGGACGCAGCGTGTCGATGGTGATCAGCACGACCGAGGGGCGGGGCGCTCTGCTGCAGGCCGAGGCGACGAGGACCAGGGCGACGGCCACGGCCAGGAGGATCGCCGGGCGGCCCGAGGGGCGGCGCGCTCGATCCTCCCGGGCGCTGCTCCGGCGGGGCCGGCGACGGGACGTCATCGGGCGTGGATTATAGCGTGGCGTCTCCGGGGGCTCATGTAGGATGGGCGGCGAACGGAGAGACGAGGCGATGGACCGCCGCATCGATTTGCGCTCCGACACCGTGACCCGTCCGACGCCGGCCATGCGGCGCGCCATGGCCGAGGCGGAGGTGGGGGACGACGTCTTCCGCGAGGACCCGACGGTCCGCCGCCTGGAGGAGATGGCGGCCGAGCGCCTGGGCAAGCCGGCGGCGCTGTTCGTGCCCTCCGGCGTCATGGGGAACCAGATCGCCGTCAAGGTCTGGACCCGGCCGGGTCAGGAGGTGATCCTCGAGGAGCGCAGCCACATCTTCAACTACGAGATGGCGATGATGGCGGCGTTCTCAGGGGTTCTGGCGCGCCCGCTGGCGGGCCGGCAGGGAGGGCTGGGCGCCGAGGACGTCCGCCGCGCCCTCCGGCCGCCGGTCTACTACGTGGCGCAGACGGGGCTCGTGAGCCTGGAGAACACCCACAACATGGCGGGCGGGCTCCTCCTCCCGAGCGCCGACGCCGAGGCGGTCTGCGCCCTGGCTCGGGAGCGCGGCATCCCGACCCACCTCGATGGCGCCCGGATTTTCAACGCTGCCGTGGCCCTCGGCTGTCCGGCCGGCGAGCTGACTCGCCCCTTCGACTCGGTGATGACCTGCCTCTCGAAAGGTCTTGGCGCTCCCGTCGGATCGGTGATCGCGGGGCCGGCCGATTTCATCGAGGAAGCGCTCAGGGTCCGCAAGCGCATGGGTGGAGGGATGCGGCAGGCCGGGGTCCTGGCGGCGGCCGGGATCGTTGCGCTCACGGATCACGTCGACCGCCTGGCCGAGGACCACGCCGTCGCGCGCCGCCTGGCCGCGCGGATCGGAGCGATCCGCGGGCTGGCGATCGATCCGGGCCGGGTGCAGACGAACATCGTGATCTTCGACGTCCTGCATCCGGGGCTCACGGCGTCGCGGGTCGAGGAGCTGTGGCGCGCCGCGGGGGTCCTGTCGCTGGTGGTCGAGGAACGGCAGGTCCGCGCCGTCACCCACTACGACGTCGGCCCGGAGGAGATCGACGCGGCGGCGGATCGGCTGGCCGCCATCGTGTCGGAAGCCTGAAAAAAAAGGCGCCGGATCCGTGGATCCGGCGCCTCGACGCGGCAGAGTCCTTCGAGGGGCTCAGGCCTCGACGATCTTGATCTTCCGCGGCTTTGCCTCCTCCGCCTTCGGCAGCACCACCTCGAGCACGCCGTCCTTGTAGCGCGCCTGGATGGCGTCGGCGGCAATCGAGACGGGCAACACGAAGCTGCGCGCGAAGGTGCCGTAGTAGCGCTCGAGCCTGTGCGCGGACTCCGTGTTGACCTCCTTCTCCTGCTTCTTCTCGCCGCGCAGGATGAGGGTGCCGTTCTCCACCTTGATGTCGATGTCCTCGGCGCGGAGGCCCGGGAGCTCGGCCCTGAGGACGAGCCTGTCGGTCTCCTCGACGATGTCGACGGGAGGGAGCCAGGCCCCGACCGCCTCGGCCGCCGAGTGCGGCGTGAAGGCGTCGTTGAGGATCCGGCTCAGGCTGCTCTGAAAGCTCATCATGTCGCGGTACGGTTCCCAACGAGTTACGCTCACCATGGTCTTGCATCCTCCTATCAGTGTTCCTGACCTGGAACGCTGGGGAATATATAACATGAGTCTATCACTGTCAAGTTTTATAAAGTTTGTTGTTAATATTTCTAACATATAGTAAATACATGTGTTAGTTAAATTGTGTTCATCCTGACTGGCTGCAAAGCCGCTCTCCTGCGCGCTCGGGAGCGTTCGAGGACCGCCGTCCGCTGCGGCCTTGATCCGGCGTCGGGCGTGCAATAGAATCCAGCCGCACGGGCTGGCGGCTCAAGGGTTTGCGGAGGAATGCCGTGGAATTCCGGCTGACCGAAGAACAGGAGTTGACCCGCCGCACCGTTCGGGAGTTCGCCGAGCAGGAAATCGCGCCGCTGTCCAGGCGCCTCGACGAGACGCAGGAGTTCCCCGAGGCGCTGATGCGCAAGCTCGGGGGGATGGGCCTCCTCGGGGTGTTCTTCCCGCAGGAATACGGGGGCGCCGGGCTGGGCTACACCGACTACGCTCTCGTCATCGAAGAGCTTTCCCGGGTCGACGCCTCCATTGGCCTGTCGGTGGCGGCGCACAATTCCCTCTGCAGCAACCACATCTACCTGGCGGGGACCGAAGAGCAGAGACGCCGCTTTCTCGTGCCGCTGGCGCAGGGAAAGAAGATCGGCGCCTGGAGCCTGACGGAGCCGACCGCGGGGAGCGACGCCTCCGGCACGCGATCGACGGCCACGCGCGACGGCGACGGCTACGTCCTCAACGGCAGCAAGACCTTCGCCACGCATGGATCGGTCTGCGACGTGGCGGTCGTCTTCGCGGTGACCGATCGCTCCAAGGGGAAGCACGGCATCTCCGCCTTCGTGCTCGAGAAGGGGATGCCGGGGTTCCGCCCGGGCCGCAAGGAGGACAAGATGGGGTGCCGGGCCTCCGACACGGCCGAGATCGTCATGGATCGATGCCGGGTGCCCCGCTCGAACCTCCTCGGCAAGGAAGGTGAGGGCTTCATCGACGCCCTGCGCATCCTGGACGGCGGCCGGATCGGGATCGGAGCCCTGGCGGTCGGCATCGCCCAGGGAGCGCTCGAGCAGGCGATCGACTACGCCCGGAAGCGGGAGCAGTTCGGCCAGCCGATCGCGAATTTCCAGGCGGTGCAATGGATGCTCGCAGATTCGGCCGTCGAGGTCGAGGCGGCGCGCCTGCTGATCCGCCGCGCCGCCTGGTTGAAGCAGGAGGGCGGCGACGTCAATCTCGCTTCCGCCATGGCGAAGCTCTACGCCTCCGAGACCGCGGTGCGCGTGACCGATCGCGCGGTCCAGATCCACGGCGGCTACGGCTACATCAAGGACTACCCGGTGGAGCGCGCCTACCGCGACGCCAAGCTGACGACGATCGGCGAGGGGACCTCGGAGATCCAGCGCATGGTGATCGCCCGCAACCTCCTCGGACGCGTCCCCGGCGAGCCCGCGCCGTGAGGGAGGCGCTCGCTGCCTCCGTGAGTCGCGGCGACGTCCCGGCCCTGGCGCGCGCCATCTCGCTGATCGAGGACGGGCTTCCGGAAGGGGAAGCGGTCCTGGCCGATCTCTTCCCGGCCACGGGGAAGGCGACCGTCATCGGCGTTACGGGCCCGCCGGGGGCCGGCAAGAGCACGCTCGTCAGCCGTCTCGTCTCCCGCTACCGCGGGCTCGGCAGGAGCCTCGGGGTGATCGCCGTCGACCCGACGAGCGCCTTCAGCGGCGGCGCCATTCTGGGCGATCGCATCCGCATGCAGGAGCACACGCTCGACCCCGGCGTCTTCATCCGATCGATGGCGAGCCGCGGCCAGTTCGGGGGATTGAGCCGGGCCACGTGCGACGCCGTCGATCTGATCGACGCCTCGGGCCGCGACCCCATCCTCATCGAGACGGTCGGCGTCGGCCAGGACGAGGTGGACGTGGTGCGCGTCGCGGACACCGTCCTCGTGGTGCTGACGCCGGGCCAGGGGGACGACATCCAGGCGATCAAGGCGGGGCTCCTGGAGATCGCCGACGTGCTCGTGATCAACAAGGCCGACCATCCCGGCGCCGATCGCCTGGCCGCCGACCTCGACGGGATGCTGGCCCTGGGGGAGGCGCGCGGATGGAGGCCGCCGATCGTCAGGACAACGGCCCACGACGGGGGCGGTCTCGACGCGCTCGTCGAGGCGATGGACCGCCACGCCGCCTGGCTCGCCGGGAACGATGGCCGCGCGGCGCGGCGGCGCGCCGGTCTCAGGGCGCGTTTCCTCGCCATCCTGCGCGAGCGCATCCTGTCCCGCCTCGTGTCCGAGGAACCGGGCCAGGGCGACCTCGGCGCCTGGGAGAGCCGCCTCGAAGCGCGGGAAGTCGACCCGTACACCGCGGCCCGGGCGGTGCTGGACAGCCGATCCGGAGCGATCGAGCTCGATCACGTCGGCGTGGCCGTGCGCCACCTCGAGGAGAGGTCGTCGTTCTACAGGGATCTGCTGGGGCTGCCGCTCGCGGGAACCGAGGAGGTTCCGGGCGAGGGAGTGCGGGTCGCCTTCCTGCCGGCCGGCCGCACGCGCATCGAGCTGGTGGAGCCGACGCGGGACGACAGCACGATGGGCCGCCACCTGGAGCGGCGCGGCGAGGGTATCCACCACCTCTGCTTCGAGGTGAACGACCTGCCGGGCACGCTCGATCGGCTGGCGCGCGCCGGCGTGACGCTGGCGGGTCCGACGGCGCGCGCGGGCGCCGAGGGCACGCAGATCGCGTTCCTGCACCCCAAGGGCACGGGAGGCGTCCTGATCGAGCTGCGGTCGAAGGGGCAGGGAGCGAGAGGGAGATCCGAGCCATGAGCAAGGTGGTCCGGGACGCCGACGAGGCGATCCGCGACGTGGGCGACGGCGCCACGATCCTGATGGGGGGCTTCGGGTTGTGCGGCATTCCGGAGAACCTGATCGCGGCGGTGCTCCGGAAAGGCGCCAGGGACCTGACGGTGATCAGCAACAACGCCGGCGTGAGCGACTTCGGGATCGGGCTTCTCCTGAAGACCCGCCAGGTGCGGAAGATGGTGGCGACCTACGTGGGGGAGAACGACCTGTTCGAGCAGCAGTTCCT
>Ga0075428_100007736_pt1 | contig 11909 bp, 8 predicted proteins | sample RhiMetdeltSRZDD2_FD_75291 | JGI IMG/M metagenome (GOLD analysis project Ga0075428, IMG submission 75291) | Populus rhizosphere microbial communities from Tennessee, USA - Rhizosphere MetaG P. deltoides SRZDD2 | ecosystem: Host-associated > Plants > Roots > Rhizosphere > Soil | place: USA...
CCTGCTTGAATGAGCAGTAGTCGATGTATCTATCCGGAGGAGCTCGTGGCGCAGCTGCAGGTGCTCGGACCGGTTCAGCTCCGCGTCGCCGGCCGGGCCGTGGATCTGGGGCCGGCCAAGCAACGCACGGTGCTGGCCGCCCTGCTCGTGGACGCCGATCAGCCCGTACCGACCGAGACGGTGATCGATCGGGTCTGGGGCACCGATCCGCCGGCGTCGGTACGCAACGCGCTCTACAGCTACATCACCCGCCTGCGCCGGGTGTTGCGGCATGCGGGCGACGACGGTGAACCGCCACCGCTGCTGGAGTTCGTGCCGGGCGGGTACCGGTTGGCAATCAACGGTCACCAGGTCGATCTGCACCGGTTCCGCCAGTTGGTCGGGCTGGCCCACGACGACGGCTACGACGACGACCAGCGAGCGGCCATGCTGGACGAGGCGCGCGGCCTGTGGCACGGCCCGGCCTTGGCCGACCTGACGGGCGACTGGGCGGCGCGTACCCGCGACGTGCTCGAGCAACAGCGGCTGGATGCCATGCTGTTGTGGGCCCGGACCCAGCTGCGGGTCGGCCGGACGAACGAGGTGATCGGTCCGCTGCGGGAGGCACTGGGCGAGCATCCGCACGTGGAGCCGCTCGCGGCGATGTTGATGGAGGCGCTCCGCCGCGAGGGCCGGTCCGCGGAGGCCTTGGACTGCTACGGCGCGACCCGGCGCCGGTTGGTCGACGAACTCGGCGTGGAACCCGGGCCGGCGCTGCGCCAGCAGCACGCGGCCATCCTGCACGACGACACCGAGAGCCAGCCGCTCGCCGTCCCGGTCCAGCTTCCCCTGGACGTGTACGGGTTCACCGGTCGCGCCAACGAAATAGCCCGGCTCGACTCGCTGCTGGCGGCCGCCGCGACCCAGCCGAACGCGGTCGCCGTCTTCCTGTTGTGCGGGAGCGCGGGCATCGGGAAGACGGCGCTGGCCGTGCACTGGGCTCACCGGGTCGCCGATCGGTTCCCCAACGGTCAGTTGTTCGTGAACCTGCGCGGGTTCGACCCGGGCGGCGTACCGATGACGGCGGCGGAAGCGGTCCGCGTACTGCTGGACGCGCTGGGCGTCCCGGCGGAGCGGGTACCGGTGAGCGAGGAGGCGCAGGTCGGCCTCTACCGCAGCCTGCTCGCCGGTCGGCGGGTCCTCGTCGTGCTCGACAACGCCGCGACGGCCGAACAGGTCCGTCCGTTGCTGCCGGGGTCTCCGGGTTGCCTGGCCGTGGTGACCAGCCGCGACCGGCTCGGCGGACTCGGTACCGCCGAAGCCGCCCATCCGCTGACCCTCGACGTACTGAGTGCGGCCGAGGCTCGCGGCCTGCTCGCCGCCCGCATCGGCGCGGCCCGCGTCGCCGCCGAGCCGTCCGCGGTCACCGAGATCGTCAACCGGTGCGCCCGCCTCCCGCTGGCCCTGGCCGTGGTGGCCGCGCGGGCGGCCGCGCAGGCGCACCTGCCGCTGGCCGGCATCGCCGCCACGCTGGCCGAGGACCGGCTCGAGGCGTTCGCCGAGACCGATCCGGCCGCCGATCTCCGGGAGGTCTTCTCCTGGTCGTACCGCACCCTGAGTCCCGCGGCCGCGAGGCTGTTCCGGCTGCTCGGGGTGCACCCGGGCCCCGACATCGACATCGCCGCCGCCGCCAGCCTGGCCGGGGTGTCACAGCCGAGGGTCCGGCGAGACCTCGTCGAACTCGCCCGAGCCCACCTCGTCACCGAGGACAGAGCCGGGTGGTTCAGCTTCCACGATCTGCTGCGGGCGTACGCGGGCGAGCTGGCCCACGCCCACGACCCGGCCTCCCGTCGCCGCGCCGCGCTGCACCGGGTGCTCGACCACTATGTGCACAGCTCGACCGCTGCGGCCCACCTGATCATTCCGCACCGCGACCCCCTCGACCTCGCCCCGCCCCGGCCGGGGGTGTCCGTCTGCGTGGACTTCGCCGACCACGTGCGGGCGCTGGACTGGCTCACCGCGCGCCGTACCGTACTGCTGACCTCGGTGCGGTTGGCCGCGCGGGCCGGCTTCCACACCCACACGTGGCACCTGGCCTGGGCGCTCGGGCCGGCGCTGGACCGCAGTGGGCATTGGCGCGAGCTGGCGGTCGTGAACGAGCTGGCCCTGGCCGTCACCATCCGGCTGGCCGATCGGCGGGGCCAGGCGTACGTCCATCGCATGCTCGGCCGCGCGTGGGGCCGGCTGGGTGACCTGGACGAGGCCCACCTGCACTACGGGCACGCCCTCGACGTCTCCGCGGAGATCGGCGACGACGTGGGCCGAGCCCACACTCACCTCAGTCTCGGTTGGTTGTGCGAGCAGCAGGACAAGCTCCGCGACGCGCTGGAGCACGTGCGGCAGGCCGAGGCACTCTATGCCGCGGCGAGCCACGTCGCCGGTAGCGCCAGCTCGCTGAACCAGGCCGGCTGGTACCACGCTCAGCTCGGCGAGTACGAGGAGGCGCTCGCCAAGTGCGAGCGTTCCCTGGAGTTGCAGCTGGCGGCCGGTAACCGGTACGGGCAGGCCAGCACTTGGGACAGCCTGGGCTTCGCCAACCACCACCTGGGCCGGTACGGGCAGGCGGCCGAGTGCTACCGGCAGGCGCTGGGGTTGCACCGGGACAACGGGGACCGGTACCGGGAAGCGGCGACGCTGGCCCGGTTCGCGGACTGCCACGACGCGGCCGGTGACGTCGACGCGGCCGGTCGCGAGTGGTCGGCCGCGCTGACGATCCTCGAGAGCCTCAACCATCCCGAGGCCGCCGATATCAGATCGAAGCTGCAGCGACTGGCCAGCCCACCGCTTCGAGCAGCCGGTGGACGTCGGGACGGGTAGCGCGCAGCGGTACGAGAATCCGTTCCCCCAGTTCGTTCCACAGGTCGATGACCACCGCCCAGCTGTAGAACTGGTCCAGGTCGATGTCCAGAATCATCGATATCAGGCGGGCGACCCGCTCGTCCGCCGGATCCTGTGCGGCGCGTAGCAGCAACAGGGCGTACAGCCCCAGCGCCGGCCAGTCGTCGTCCTCGTCGGTCTCACAGATCCAGGCCAGCAGCTGTTCGGCGTACTCCGGCACCGGGTCGCCGATGGCCAGGCAGCTCTCGACGAGGCCGGGCGCGACATCGTCCAGCTCGTCTGCGTTGAGGCAGAGCAGCGTGCAGCACCACGCACGATCGAGGTGGTACACGTGCTCGCCGCGCGACCAGCGCGTCAGCGCGACAACCTCGGCCGGATGCCAGGGCAGGTTGCGCGGAACGAGCCCGGTCGTCACGATGTCGAGCAGCGCGGCACGGTGGTCGTCGAAGTCTGTGCCGTAGTCGGCCTCGGCGATCCGGTCGAGTACCTCCGGGGTGACCCGTTCCCGCAACCAGTCGAACAGCGGCGCGGGTGTGGCGTCCCACCCCGGTAGCGATCGCCGCGCGGCGCGCAGCGTCTCGGGCCGTACCCCGCGAGGTCCGATCCGGGCGGCCGTCTCGCTGTCGTCCAGCCATTGGTGGTACGCGGCCGCGATCGACCGCCGCGTGTCGTCGTCCTCGACGGCCGCTGCCGCCCGGTCCAGCGCCGTCCGGACGGCCTCGTGGCCGCGCCGGGTCTTCTTGCTGGCGCTGGCGATCTCGTACCAGTCCTCGGCCGAGACCGCGAGCTCGCGCGCGCGTGCGAGCCCGCGGTCGGTACCGGTGTCGTCCTCGTGCGAGTAACAGGCCTGCGCGAGAACGCACGCATCCTCGGCCGTGGTAGCCCGTTCCATGGCGGTCGCCAGCACCCGGCTCGACGCGGCGTACTCCTCGAGCCCGTGCCAGGCGTTGGCGACCGACCAGACGGCGTGCGAGTCGTCGTCGAGTAGCGCCTCGGCTTCGGCGGCGACCGCCAGCGCGGCCGATCGGTCGCCGACCTTGCCCAGCGTGCCGGCGACGCTCGCGAGGTCGTCCGCGTCGCGTTGCCGCAACGCCACCTCCCGCCCTTCGGCCAGGCACAGTCGCGCGCCGGGTAGGTCGTCGAGCGTCTCCGCGAAGGCCTCGGCCAGCAGTGCCCACTCGTACCCCTTGGTGTCCCGCCGGCGGAGCGCGTCGATGCCGGCCTGTAGCGCGCGCCGGGCACCGGACATGTCGTCGAGCAGGTCCACCCGTGCGGTCGCGACCTCCCGGAAGCCCCACAGCTCCCCGCTGTCGATCGCGCACTCCAGCGTCCGGTCGGCCAGCGCGGCCGCCTTCTGCGGCGTGACGTCCGGCAGCTCCTCGAGCGCGGCCAGGATCGCACACCACTCGTAGCACCGGCGGGCCAGCGCGGCGGCCTCGTCGAGGCACCGCTCGACCTCGCCGGCTCCGGTACCGCCACGGGCGCGCTCGAGCCAGTCTTCAACGGTCAGCGCCACCGGCGGAGCGTATCCCGTCGCGCCTCACCAGGGCACTCGTAGTGCTTTCATGATTCCTCCCGATGAATCGTTCATGTGCGATTCCAGAATGGTGGACGGCCATGTACCGTCGCCTATGCATTTCCTAGACAGGGGGAGTCTTGCTGTTCGGCGTCCTGGGCCCTGTCGAGATACTCGCGGCCGGCGGCGAATACTCGTTGGAGCGCTCGATGCGCAGGGCCGTGCTCGCCTTCCTGCTGCTGCACGCCGGCCAGGTCGTCTCGCTCGACCAGCTCGAGGACGCGCTGTGGGGTGGCGCGCCGCCGGCGAGCGCCCGTGCCCAGATGCACTCCGCGGTATCGCGGATCCGGCAGGTACTGCGCGAGATCGGCTGCGCCGACCAGCTCGTGACCAGACCGGGTGGCTACCTGCTGACGGTCGAGCCCGGGCAGCTGGACCTCGGGGTGTTCGACGCGCACATCGCCCGGGCGCGTGCCGCGGCCGGCACCGGCCAGCTCGCCGGGGCGGCAACGGCGTTCCGGGAGGCGCTCTCGCTGTGGCGGGGACCGGCCCTCGGTGGTGCGGCGGCCGCGTTCGTCGCGGCGGCCCGGCAGGGCCTCGAGGATCGGCGGTTGCTGGCGCACGAGGATCTCGTGGACTCGGAGCTGGGGCGGGGCAGGCATGCCGACGTCGTCGCCGAGCTCGGTGAGCTCGTGCACGCCAACCCGCTGCGGGAACGGCTGACCGAACAACTCATGCTCGCCCTGTACCGCTGCGGGCGGCAGGCCGAGGCGCTGGCCGCGTACCACCGGCTGCGGACCCAGCTCGCCGACCAGCTCGGCATCGACCCCGGACGGGAGGTCCAGGACCGGCACGAGGCCATCCTGCGCGGCGATCCCGCGCTCGACCTCGGTACGCCCGTCGTCGTGGCTCAGCAACACCGGACGGCACCGCGGGAGCTGCCCGCCGACGTGTACGCGTTCACCGGACGGGACGAGGCGATGGCCGAGCTCGACAAGATCCTCGACACCGCCGGCCGCGGCCCGGCGGTCGTCATCTCCGCGGTATCGGGCACCGCCGGCGTGGGTAAGACGGCGCTCGCCGTGCACTGGGCGCACCGGGTGGCCGGCCGGTTTCCCGATGGCCAGCTGTACGTCAACCTGCGCGGCTTCGACCCGACCGGCCCGGCGATGCGGCCGGAGGAGGCCCTGCGCGGTTTCCTCGACGCGTTCGCCGTGTCCCCGCAGCGCATTCCGTCCACTTTGGACGCCCAACGGGGCATGTACCGCAGCCTGCTGGCCGACCGGCGCGTGCTGATCGTGCTGGACAATGCGCTGGACGCCAACCAGGTCCGCCCGCTGTTGCCGGGCAGCTCGACCACCATGGTGCTCGTGACCAGCCGCAACCAGCTCACCGGGCTGGTGGCCGCCGAGGGAGCCCACCCGGTTACCGTGCCGCTGCTGTCCACTGTAGAGGCTCGGAACCTGTTGACCCGCCGTCTCGGTACCGAGCGCGTGGCGGCGGAACCGGAGGCGGTCGACCGGATCGTCGACGCGTGTGCCCGGCTACCGCTGGCGCTGGCGATCGTGGCGGCCCGCGCGGTCATCCGCCCGGACTTCCCGCTGCGCGTCCTGGCCGACGAGCTGTCCGCGACGCGTACGAGGCTCGACGCGTTCAGCGGCGGCGACCCGGCCACCGACCTGCGGGCGTTGTTCTCGTGGTCCTGCGACGCGCTCAGCTCCGCCGCCTTCCGGCTGTTCCGGTTGCTCGGGCTGCATCCCGGCCCGGACGTCACCGCCCCGGCGGTGGCCAGCCTCGCCGCGCTACCGGCCGCCGACGCGACGGCCCTGCTGACCGAGCTGACCCGCGCCCATCTGCTCGTCGAACAGGTCCCGGGCCGGTACGGCTGGCACGACCTGCTGCACGCGTACGCCACCGAACTCGTCCAGGCGGGGGAGAGCGCGGCCGACCGGCGCGCGGTGCAGCGGCGGCTGCTCGACCACTACCTGCACACCGGGTACGCCGGCGCGCGGCTGTTGGACCCGCACCGGGACCCGATCGCGCTGGCACCCGCCGCCCCGGGGGTCGTTCCCGAGACATTCGTCGACGCGGAGCACGCGTTGGCCTGGTTCACGACCGAGCATGCCGCGTTGCTGGCGGCCATCCGGCTGGCGGCCAGTACCGGGTTCGACCGCCACGCCTGGCAACTGTCCTGGGCACTGGTGGACTACCTGGACCGGCAGGGGCACTGGACCGAATGGGCCACGACCCAGGCCATCGCCGTGGCCGCGACCGAGCGGCTGTCCGATGGGGCAGGACAGGCACAGGCGCGGCGCAGCCTGGGCCGCGCGTTCGTCCGGCTGCGCCGGTACGACGAGGCCCGCGTCCACTTGCGACAGGCATTGGACCTGTACGGCTCGAGCGGGAACCAGATCGGGGAGGCCCGTGCCACGTTCGACCTCGGCCACGTGTGCGAGCAGCAGGGCAGCCACGACGAGGCGGTCGGCCACGTCGAGCGGGCGTACGACCTCTACCGGCTCGCCGGGCACGAGGGCGGTCAGGCCCAGGCACTCAACTCGCTCGGGTGGGTCAACCTCCAGCTCGGTCGACTCGAGCGTGCCCTGGACAACTGCCGCCAGGCGCTGTCGCTGTTCTCGCGGATCGGCGACCGGCGCAACGAGGCCACGACGTGGGACACCCTCGGCTACGCCCACCATCTCCGGGGCGACCATGCCGAGGCCGTGACCTGCTTCCGGCGGGCCGTCGACATGTTCCGGGATCTCGGCGACCGGTACCTCGAGGCCGAGGTCTTCGACCACATCGGCGACACCCGGCAGGCCTCCGGTGACGTTCGGGCCGCGCGTACCGCCTGGACCCGGGCGTTGACGATCTTCACCGAGCTCGGCCAGTCCGACGCCGCCGAGCAGGTGCGGCGCAAGCTCCTGCCCCTCTAAGCGAAGTCGAATAGCGGCGGGAAGACCAGCAGGACGATCCAGGCCCAGGCGGCGTACACGGCGACGTACCGGGTCTGCCACCGTTCCAGGTGCTCGATGGGGCGCCGCCGCCGCACGAACTCGGCGATCAGGAACGCCGTCCAGGCGAGGTTGACGAAGAGGATGATGTTCACGCCCAACGCGGCGGCCTTGTTCGGGGTCGCGCCGAACTCGGTGATGCGGCCGGCGATGGCCACGAGCGCCAGGACATCGATGAGCGACGCGGCGATCGCCAGCGCGAGCTGTAACCGGTCGAAGAGGTTGGGACCGGTGGCCGGGTCACGCGCCGAGATCGAGTAGAGCAGCAGTCCGAGCACGACGACCAGCAGCACGTCGAACAGGATCAACACGTCGCGTTGTACGCCGATGACGTTGCGGGTGGCGACGACGGCGATCAGGAACGCCAGCAGCGCGGCGGTGAACAGTGGCGTGAACAAGCGGGTCAGAACCGGGGCCATGTTCTCGATGACGCTCTGCTTGGCCTCGACGAGCCAGGCGGCCACGACAACCGCTCCGATGGCGCCGCACGGGATCAGCCAGGTTTGGTTGAAGTCCTCCATGTCGATACCGATCGCGTTGAAGACGCCGTATGTCACGCCGACGAGGACGCCGCCGCCCAACGCGATGAGTACGTAGTAGATGAACCACTCACCGGTGAACCGGATGAAGTCCATCCACTTCTGGCTGGAGAACCATTCGCCGTCTATGTAGGCCAACCCCACCACCAGCCACAGGGCCAACGGCAGGTGGATCGCGGTGAGCACGAGGCTCTGGGACTCCTCGCCCAGGGGGAATACGTTTGCGGCGAGGCCGCCGAGCGCGAAGAACGCCAGCAGGATGCCGGTACCGGCGAGGCCGATCCGGCGGCGCACCGCGAAGTACGCCGCCAGCGGTACCAGCGCGAACAGGCTGAGGTTGCGCACGTAGAAGGTCTCGGTCACGTCGAACAGGTCCGGCAGCTTGATCCCGATCGCGGCGGCCACGGCACAACTGATCATGATCACCAGCTCGCGGGCGGAGCCGGTCGACGCCGGCGCGTCCGGACCTCCGGCCAGGACCAGTTGCCGCCATAGGCGTTCGGAGTGGACCCGCGCGAACTCGCGGGACAGCTCGTCCTGGTTGCCCATCCGCTTTACGGCTACCAGGAACGCCTCGTCCGGTTTCAGGCCGGCCTCGACGAGCTCCGCCACCGTGGTCCGCAGGTGATCCTCGAGCTCCTCGACGTCCGCCTCGCCCACGGCGCGCCGCCGCCGCATGTACCCGCGCCACTCGGCGATCTGGGTCTCCAGGTCCTCGCCGCTGTCGATGGTCATGTCATGCCTCCAGCGGTAGCGCGGCGATCGACGGCAGCCCACCCGAGGGCCAGATGTTCTCGAGCGCCTTGACGACGGCCGCCCACTGGCGGCGTTGTTCCGCCAGCTCGGCACGTCCTCGACTGGTGATCCGGTAGTACTTGCGCCGGCGGCCACCGGGCGATGTGCGCCAGCTCGACTCGATGAGACCGAGCCGCTCGAGCCGGTGCAGTAGCGGGTAGAGCAGGCCGTCCGTCCACATCAGGTCGCCCCCGGATACCTCGTCGACCTGCTTGAGGATCGCATAGCCGTAGCTCTCGCCTACGGCGAGGATGCCCAGCACCATCGGTGTCGTCGAAGCCGCTACGAGGTCCTTTGCTACATGCATCGCACCACCCTGAGACCTAGAAGTACGATGCATGGTAGCTCTAGGTATGAAACGGCGCCCTCGGTCGATCGGGGGAGCCTCCTACCATGGGCGGAGTGCTAACCGAGCGGCTGATGAACGCGATCCTGGCCGGGGACGCTTCGGCGGTGGTCGCGTTGCTGCGCGCGGGAGCGGATCCGGTGGCGCCCGACAGTGAGGGCACGACTCCGCTGTACCTGGCAAGCGTTCAGGGCGAGGCCGAGGTCGCGCTGCTGCTGCTCGAGGCCGGGGCCTCGCCCGACGCCGAGAGTGGCCACGGGGACCAGGGCACGCCGCTGTGCGGGGCGTCCGCGCATGGGCACGCCGACACGGTACGCGTACTCCTCGAGCACGGCGCCGACCCGAACCTGCGCGAGGACCGTGGAACCGGCCAGGCGCCGCTGTACTGGGCGACGCTGTCGGGTGACTCCCGGACGGTCGAGCTGCTTCGGGCGGCGGGCGCGAGAGACTAGCGTACGGTCTCGATGTCGGCCCGCATCCGAACGAGGAGCGCGGCGGCTTCGGCTTCGGTGAGGCCGAGTTCCGTGAGGGCGTAGTCGTTGACCGAGATCGTGCCCACCGTCGACTGGTCGACCCAGCCGCAGCCGTAGAGAGTCTGGGCGAGCACCTTGTGTCGGTAGGTCTGGCACCACACCTGGCCGCCGAGGGGACCGGCGTCGTACTGCCGCAGCTGGCTGGAGTTGGGGACGAGCAGCCCGCCGGCGATCACGCCCATGCCGAGCGCCTGTTCGACGATGGTCTGGTCGACCGGTGGCGGTTGGGCCAGTTCGGCGCCCCAGAAGTACACCCGGCCCAGGCCGCGGCCGGCTTGGTAGAGGCCGAAGGCGGTACGGCGTACCGGGATGGTGCCGATCGGCCGGTTCTGGGGCGGGCTGGGCCAGTTACCTTCCTGCCCCGATCCCAGGGCCAGCTTGGTCAGGCCGGCGGCCCGGTCGGGGATGGTCAGCTCGGCTCCGGCCGCACCGAGTCCGCGCCCGGTAGAGCCGACTCCCTCGCCGGGTGGGCTGAAGGCGATGCGGCGGCTGTTGGCGCCGCACGCGGATCCGTTGCTCAGCCGGCAGTCGCTCAGCATGCCGTAGATCCGGTACGGGACATTGCCGGTGCCGTCGGTGATGTGCGGCTTTATGGACGGATCGAACTTCCAGCTCACCGCGTCGAGCAGGACGGGCTCGCCCATTCTCAGCGGCCCGACCCGGCCCCCGTCGATGCTCTCGACCCGCTGGTCGCCGAGTTCGATGACGATCTGCGCATGCGCCGTGATCGTCAGCTCGCTGATCTTCATCTCCGGGTAGTCGCGGTTCAGCGACGTCGCGATCTCCGGGCTCGGGTTGACGAGGCAGGCCGTGTGACCGTAGCCGTTGCCCCGGTCCAGCGCGTGCTCGTAAGCCTCCGGTGCGCAGGTAGTGGCGTACACCACGAACCGCAGCGTGACCTGATGGTCCTCGCCCGCCCACGTCGCCTGCTTTTCGGAGGTGCTGCCGTCGTCCGGTATGAGGTCCACCGCCCAAACCCGGGGATCGTCCTCGGCCTCCTCCTCGGGCAGACAAGCGGTGGAGCCGAACAGGACGACGACGGCGGCCAGCAGCGTGGCAAGTCTGGACATGTGACCTCCCCGACTCGATGGTCGCCGTAAGTACCGGCGGCCGCGTCGGGCAGATCGCCTTATCGTGGCGGCAGCGGGGGCGTAGACGGCTCAGGTGGCTACCGTCCGATGTGGACAAGGCGCACGTCCGGTAAGATCCGCAGAGTGGAGCAACGAGCCGCCGCGGCGACGCTGCTGCTCGAATCGATCGCGACAGGTGATTGATGGTCATATATGCGTTGGGTGAGCTGACCCCGGACATCCATCCGGACGCGTTCGTGCATCCCGACGCGGTGGTCATCGGAGCGGTCCGCATCGGCGCCGGTGCGTCTATCTGGCCCACGGCGGTGCTGCGCGCGGACTACGGACGGATCGAGATCGGCGGACTCACATCCATCCAGGACGGCACGATCGTCCACACCACCGCCGACTGGCCGACCATCGTCGGCTCCCGGTGCGTGGTCGGGCACAACGCCCACCTCGAAGGCTGCCGGATCCACGACGACTGCCTCATCGGCTCGGGCTCGGTGGTGCTCAACCGGGTTGTCATCGAGTCCGGCGCAGCCGTCGGAGCCGGTGCGCTGGTACCGGGGGATGCCGTCGTACCGTCCGGGCACATCGCGCTCGGCATCCCCGCCCGTTCCCGCCCCGCCCCCGACCTCGCCGACTGGATCGCCGAGGCCGTCGGCGATTACCGCGATCTGGCCAAGCGCTACCGGACCGAGCTACGCCGGATCGGGTGACCCCGCCACGATGATCAGCTTCCGCCGGCCGCGGTGAGCCGGTCGGCGAAGTCGGTGATCGCGGACCGGTCGACGTTGCTGAAGCTGACGCGGAACGTACGGCGGTCGTCGGGCAGGAACGCGGTACCGGGAATGACCAGTGTGTCGTACCGGACGGCCAGCTCGCGGACCACGTCATCGGTGGAGCGTCCGGCGAACGGGTGGCGTACCCAGCCGAAGAACCCGCCGGCCGACAGCAGCTCGAAGCCGCCCGGCCGGTCCGCCATCGCGGCCGTGAACCACTGCCGCTTCTCGGCGACCTCCGCGGCCCGCGCGCGTCGCCATTCCTGGGCCGCGGTCAGGCCCGCCCACGCCGCCTCCTGGCCGATCCGCGGGGCACAGATCGCCACGCAGTCCAGCAGCTTCATCACCTCGCGGACGAGCTCCGTGGACGCGACGACCGCACCGACCCGGTACCCGGGGATAGCGAAGTCCTTGGAGAAGCTGTGCAGGCTCACCAG
>Ga0075428_100007738_pt1 | contig 11908 bp, 7 predicted proteins | sample RhiMetdeltSRZDD2_FD_75291 | JGI IMG/M metagenome (GOLD analysis project Ga0075428, IMG submission 75291) | Populus rhizosphere microbial communities from Tennessee, USA - Rhizosphere MetaG P. deltoides SRZDD2 | ecosystem: Host-associated > Plants > Roots > Rhizosphere > Soil | place: USA...
TCGGCCGCCTCCTTGTTCGCGGGGTCCATCTGCAGCGCGCTGCTGTATGCACCGTAGGCGCTCGATATCCCCTCGGACAGCAGCGCGCTGTCGAACTTGATTGCGGAGAGCTGCAGGTAGTCGCGCCCCTGCTCCAGCAGCATATCGCGCAGCTCCGGGTCGACCTCGAAAGGCTCGCCGCTCTGCTGCGCACGCTGATCCGCCTCTGCTTGCGCGGTGTCCATCAGCTGGCGCATCAACTGCTCATCAGGGTTGGCACGGGTAAACCACCAGGCCCCGGCCGCGAGCGCCGCAACCGCGATTCCCGTGGCGGTCGTCGACAACAGCGATTGCCGAAGCGCGCGGCCGCGTGCGCCGAGCGGCCCGGCCAGTTCGTCGAGAAACGCCTCTACCGTGGGCGACCGGTCCGCCTGCCGGAACGCGAGCCCACGGACGAGCGCGCGATGCTGGCGTCGCCCCATGCCGGGCACGCGCTTGACAGTCATCCCTTCGTGCGCCGCCTTGACCGCGGTTGCGCCGCCAAACGGATGACGGCCGGTCAGCAGCTCATAGGAGACGCAGGCCAGTGCATAGACGTCGTCGCGCGGATCGGGTTGCTCGTCGAGCAGCATCTCGGGGCTGGCATAGGCCGGCGTCAGCGCGCCCAGGGAACCGGCGTCGAAGCGCGTACCGGCCGCGCGATCGTCGCCCTGGCGCGATAAGGCGCGTGCGATCCCGAAGTCGAGCACCTTGACCTTGCGCTCGCCGGCGACGAAGACATTGCCGGGCTTGAAGTCCGCGTGAATCACACGCTCCTGGTGGGCGTAGGCGAGCGCGCGTGCGCAGCCCTCGATAATCGGCCAGGCATCCTTAAATCGCAGGCCCTGAGGATGCCGCTGGATGAACCGATCCAGCGGCTCGCCCTCGAGGAACTCCATGGTCATGTAGATCAGCGACGCGTCGCGATCGAAGTCATAGACGGTCACGACGTTCGGGTGCGCGAGCGACTGCGCGCGGCGCGTCTCGCGCTGCAACGCCATCAGTGCCTCTGGGCGGCGGCGGAATTCGTCGTTCAGGAACTTGATCGCGACATACGGATCGCGGTCGCGCGCCTCTTCCTTGCGCAGGTCGCGCGCCTTGAAGACGACCCCCATGCCGCCCTCGCCCAGGCGCCGTTCGAGCACGAAGCGCTCCTTGACGACCATGCCCTCCTCGACCTGCTGCTCGATGATCCAGGTGCGGGTCTCGGTGGCCTCATTGTCCCGTCCGGTCCGCGGGGCGCTGGCCGGTCCGGTCGACCAGCCGGCTCCCGGGTGCGAGGCATGCCCGGCGCCGCCCGGCGCTACCCCGAGGGTGACTCCGGCCCGGAGGCGCGTCCCCGCTGGCGCGCCCGTGTCCGTCGGTGACCGCAGCACCGTTCGACCGCCACCGGCCGGCTCCTGCAGACCGGGATCCACGTCGAGGTGTCGCATCCGGGTAGCGGCGTCGCCGTGCGACGCAGCGGGCGGCGCTGTCGTCGCACGTGGCGGGCTGATCGCGCGCGCACGCACCCCGGCCTGCAGGCGGTCTTTCACCCGCAGGTAAAGGTCGAAATGCAGCTCGTTTCGCGCATAGAGCGCATCGATCTCGCGCTGCAGCGCGGCACCGGCTTCGGGCGAGTGCAGGTTTGCCTCGTCGACTCCGCTGAACAGTGCCTCGGGGGGCGCCTCGCCACGCATCACGGCATACAGCAGCTCGAGCAGGGCCTGCGGCGTCATCGGACCTCGGAAATGAGAGTATCCGCCGAGTCTGCGCCGGCATGCGCGTGCACGACAACGACGGTCACGTTGTCAGCGGCTTTGCCCTGCAGCACTCGCGTGATCAGCGCCTCCGAGGTGTCGGCCGCGCCCTCACCGGACATCAGCTCGGCGATCGCCTCCGGCGCGAGCTCCCCGTGCAGGCCGTCGCTGCACAGCAGGAACCGGTCGTCGTCGCGAACGTCGAAACTGAGCTGCGCAATGTCGATCTCCTGATGTCCGCCGAGCGCGCGCGTGATTACGTTCGTAGGCGCCGTCTCCGCGTTCGCTGCCAGCTCCACCGCCTCGCTGTGATCGACGGTGAGTTGCTCGAGCTTGCCGCCGCGCAGCCGGTATAGCCGGCTGTCTCCGGCCCACAAACAAACGCCCGTGCCCTCGCGCACCATCAACGTCACGAGCGTCGTACCGATCACGGTTGGATTGACGGCGCGCTGCGACAGCGAATAGAGGTGCGTGTTGACGCCCTCCAGCGTCTCGCGGACCACGCGGACGAACTCGGGGAACATCGCCTTGGGCTCGACGCTCGCCAGCGCATCGACTGTGGTGCGACTCGCGAGCTGGCCCGCGGAATGGCCGCCCATGCCGTCGGCCACGGCCCACAGGCCCACCTCCGGGCGCGCGACGTAGGCGTCCTGGTTTTCATCACGAACCCGTCCGGGATGAGTGCTGCCCGCGGACTCGATATGCAACGCCGGGGTCTCCGGCAGCATCCCGTTCGGCGTCGGCACGAAACTGGGCGGCGGCGCATTGCTCTGCCACGGCCATTCGTCCCAGCCGCCGGACAGCATCGCCGAGAATGCGCGCGGCTCCGGCAGTCCACGCGTGATGAGCCACGAGGGCTGGACACTGGCCGAACCGCTGCTCCACCAGAACACTGCGTCGGGCATCGCGTGGCTGATGGATTTCTCGAGCCAGAACAGCGCCGTCGGAGTGACGTCGACACGATTGCCGAGCGACAGGTGTACGCAGCCGTCGCTGATTGCGCCGAGGTCGTGCAAACCTCCCGGCGCTAGGTTCTCTGGCAGCGTGTCGATGGCTGCCGCGAGCCGCTCGGCGGTCGCGCCAATGGCCTCGTCGAGCGCATCGACGGTCCGGCTGTCGTCCTCGAGGTGCGCCAGTACCAGGTCCTCGACGCGCTCGAACCACACGGCGCAGCGGTCCGCCACGACGAGCCCGACACAGCGGCGCGGAAGCCGGGCAAAGACGGTGAACGGAAAATGCCGGCCCACGCGGTCGACGCTAGGAAACAGCACGCCGCAAACCGGTTGTTCATCGAGCACGCCGGGCTGCGCGAAGAACCGCCACATCGGTGCCGTCAGGTAAAGCTGCAGCCACGCATCGCCCAGTCGATCACGGCTGGCGGCCACGGCCTGCTGCAACCAGGCATCCCAGGCAACGACCGTGCGATCGGCGACCTGGCGACGGACGAAATCGCCGAGTATCGGCAGCTTGCCGTAGAAACCGACCGCGAGAGCGTTGGACATCGTCAACCGCCGCATCGGAACCGGGCGACGCCCGGATTGCTGAACGGGTTGCGGATGGAGCTCGCCTCGAGCACGAGTTGCGCGCTGTGCTCGCCCGTGGTGAGTTTGACGTTATGGCGCACGTCGCTCGCCGCCGTGACACTGGCGGCATCGAGCATGCGGAAAATCGCCCAGGGCCCGTCGAACACCAGGCTGTCGCCCGGGCCCGCCCCGCTGTCGAAGGTCGCCACGATCTGCTGCGCGGCCTCGTTCGGCCATTTCAAAGGCCACCGTGCCTGCGGGCCGTGTGCATATTCGAGCGTCTGGTCGCCGGTCTCGAGCACGAAGCGGCGCACGTCCGCGTCGAGCTGCTCGGGCATCAGCGTAAAGCGGACTTCCGGATCCGCGGCGCCCTGGCGGAAGTACTGCTGTCGGATCCGGTCGACCGCCTCGAACTGTGCCGGTATAGACGCCGGTAGCCCCATCGACCCGCCGCCAGCTTCACGCCAGCGCCACGGCGATCGTGTCGTATCGATCAACGGCGCGAGGTTTGCCTTGAAGAACGAATCGTAGACCCCGCCGTAGCCGAAGAGCCGCGCGAAATCCGCGACCGGAACGTCGGCTGCGGCGCCCCTTGCGAACGGGTAGCGCCCCGCGACGATCGCGTTGCACTCCGCCACCACCTCGCCGCGATAAAGCCCCGCAAGCTCGCCGCTGGCCTGGGTGCGGACCAGCGTCTGGCTGGAACCCGCCAGCGGTCCGAGGACGCCGGCCACCGCCGGCGGCAGCTGCGCGGCCTCGATCTCGATCGCGCGGGCGGCGCCACCGCCGCCACCCGACGTGACTTCCTGCAGGGCCGCCGCCCCGCCGACCGAGTCGCTCATCGCGCCAAGCTGCGTCGACATCTGTGCCAGCAAGGCGAGCGTCCGGTCAATCGGTGCCTGCCCCGGTGGCCCGGCGACCAGCTGGTGCAGCTCCGCGAAGTGCGCCGTGACCGCCGCGCCCGGCTTTGCGACCGGTACCGCCGGCGCTGCCGGCGTGCCGGCTCCCTTGAGCAGCTTGCTGAGGGGGGAGCTCGAGGCCTTCGCCAGCGCCTTGTCCGCGAGGGTCGCCGCCGCGGAGGGATCTTCCGCCGGTGTGAGGTTGGTCTCCTTCGCGACGACCGTGAGCAGCACCTTGAGCGGCGAGCTGCCACTGCCCAGGATGCCGAGGCTCTTCGCGGCGTTCTCGGCGCTCCCGAGCGGCTTTACCTCGAGGTCCGCGAGCACGCCATCCCAGGTCGCGATGTAGTCACGCTCGTAGAGCCCGATCACGTCGCGCGTCAGCTGATCGTCGACCGCGAGCGGCGTCGCTCCTTCGCCGAACACCCATGCGTCCTCCTTGAGCGCTGCGGTGATCTCGCGCCCACCTTTGCCGCTGACCTCGTTGAAGACGTCCCGGGTGTAGAGCGCCGGTACGGGCTCTGCGAACGATCGGCCGCTGGGTCGGCGAAACACGGCCCCGAGCCCCTGCACCTGCTGGTCGAGTCGCAGTGGCTCATGGTCCGGGCCGGTATAGGCGAGCTTGAGCCGGCTGTAGGCAAGTGCGGCCGGTGTTGCGGCCGCGAGTGCGTTGCGCGCAAGGGTGACAAGCGAGGCATCGATGGCGACCGGCCGCAGGTTCTCATCGGTCACCAGCGCCTCAAGATGCCGAACGAGCTCGCTGCGGACCTGTGGCTGATCCGGGTACTGGTTTTCCCACTCGATTGCCGCGAGGACCGCCATTTGCTCCGGGAGCAGCCTCTTTGGCTCAGCCAGCATCAGGTAGCCCTTGAGGTATTCGTAGAGCGTGTCGGGCTCACCGGCGAGCGCGGCGATGCGCGATCCAAAGGCACGTGCAAGATCGGGCACCAAGGTCGCGTTGAGCTCGCGCGCATACGCGTCGCGCGCGGCCTTGCCCACGGAGCGTCCCTGGTAGAGCCCGGACCGCATCGACCACGGCGCGGCCTGCCCGTCGTGACTCGCGACCTCGACGACGTGTTTCAACGCGGCGAGTCTCGGCAGCTGCTGCGACAACGGCGCCGGCGCGGCTTCGGGAGGCGTGTCCGCGAGCGCATCCACCGCCTGCCCGACCTCCCCGAGGTACGCGCGATTCTTTCCGAAGCTTATGGCGAGCGCGACGACGCCGAGCACCGCGAGCAGCGCCAAGCCTGCGTACGCCGCAAGCTGCAGGGCCGCCTTCTGCAGCTCGGCGCGCCGGTCCGTCCCTGCGAGACCCGCCTCCTGAAGCACGACATCGCGCAGCAGTTGCTCGATGAAATAGGCGCGTCCGGCCTCGGGCGCCGTGCTCCGCCCGTCCGTGCCGAGACCGGCGGCGCGGCCGAGGCTGCCGAGCAGGCGGTCGATCGGAGTGCCTTCCTGCGTGCCACTCGTCAGGTACACGCCCCGCAGGAACAACCGGCGGTCCTGTTCGGAGCCGCGAAACGTGCCATCGACAAGCTCCAGCACACGCGTCTTCAGCGCGGCGAACTGCTGCGGGAACCCGTACAACAGTGAACGGCGACGCGAATCGCGCTCATCCCTCAGCCGCTGGTTGATCCCGGCGTTCAGGCGTTCGACCAGCCCGTCGAACTCCGCCGGCAGGGTGCGCAGCGCCCGGCCGCTGCGACTATCGTCGAGCGCAAAGGTCGTGCCCCAGACCTGGCGGCGTCCGGCCGCATCGAGGTCATCGAAGTACTCGCGGAACCCTGCGATGAGGTCGACCTTGGTCACGAGCAGGTAGACCGGCAGGTCGATACCGAGACCGCGATTCAGCTCCGCGGCTCGCTGGCGTATCGCCATCAGGTCTCCATCGAACTCGGCGGGCGATCGCGTTAAGAGGTCGGACGCGCTGTAGGCGACGAGTACGCCGTTGATCGGACGCCTGCGCCGGTGTCTCTTCAGCAGCTGCAGGAACTGCGACCAGCCTTCGCCGTCGGCGATGCGATCCGAATCCTGCGTGGTGTACCGGCCCGCCGTGTCGAGCAGCACCGCTTCGTCAGTGAACCACCAGTCGCAGTTGCGCGTGCCGCCGACGCCCTTGATGGCGCGTCGGCCGACCTCCTGCTCCATCGGGAATCGAAGGCCGGAGTTCACCAGCGCGGTGGTCTTGCCCGAGCCGGGTGGCCCGATGATGACGTACCAGGGCACGCGGTAGAGATTCCCGCCGCCGCGCCGGTCCTTCTTGAGGCGCGTGACCGCGTCGTCGAAGCGCTGCCTGAGCTGCGAGGCATCGGCGGACTCCGCCGGTCTCGCTGCGCCGACCACCGGCGCATCCGCCTGCTGCGTCACTTCGGCAACGAGCTTCTGGCTGCCGCGCGTCTCGCGCCAGGTCCGCCACAGCATCGCCGCAAACCAGGCAACCAGCACGACGAGTGTCGCGATCACGCGACCGGTGACACTCTCCATGGGTTTCGCGCTGCCGAACGCGAAGTACGGACCCAGCAGCCAGACGACCACCAGGAGCAGGACGAGCCCGAGCACCGCAAAGGTCCAACGATTGAGCAGCAGCTTTTTCATGACACATCCCCGGAGGAGACGTGCACGATCTCGACGCGGCGGTTCTTCGCGCGGTTCTCGGGTGTGTCGGGCGGGTTGTACCTGGGCTGCGTGGATCCGACGCCATTTGCCTGCAGCCGCGCCGGAGCGCTGAGGCTCTTCTCGAGCCGATGCAGCACGGCAAGCGCACGATCCGAGGACAGCTCGAAATTGTTCTGATACCGGAACGAGCGGATCGGCTGGCTGTCGGAATGCCCTACGACGAGCACCGGTCCCGGCAAGTCTTCGAGCGCCGCGCCGACCCGGTCGAGGACCGCATCGAACCGCGGGTTGATCGTGGCGCTGCCGGGTGCAAACAGGTCGCCGCCCGACAGCGTCACAACGCTGCGCGCGCCCTGTTCCTCGACGGCGAGCGACCCCTGCTGTTCGAGATCGGCGAGCAGCTGCTTCAGTGTCACGGGCGGCGGAGTCGCCGAAGCCGGCGCTGTCAGGTCCTGCATGCCGACCTGCGACAACGCAGTCAACACCGGCTCGGCGGAACGTCCGAGCTGGATGCGGAAGTACAGATAGCCGCCGGCCAGCAGCGCGACGGCCGCGGCGGCGACGACCCACAGCGGCACGTAGCGCAACAGCGGATTGCGACGGTCGCGCACCCCCTGCCAGCGCGGCGAGAGCGGCTGGGCCGGCGTACCGCGCAGGCTGCGCAACTGCTCGAAGAGCTCGTGCTGCAGCCGGTCGCGCTGCATCGGGCCCTGCGGATCGAGAGCGTACTTGCCGGTGAACCCCAGGCTTACGCACGTGTACAGCAGCTCGAGCAGTCCGGCATAGGTGTGCGGATCGGCGCGGGTGCGATCCAGCAGCTGGAAGAACTTCTCCCCTCCCCAGGTTTCGCGATGAAAGATCGATAGAAGGGGTTGCGTGCCCCAATCGCCGCGCGCACCCCACGGCGTGCTGAGCACAGCCTCGTCGATGGTCGCGCACAGCGCATACCGCGCCGCCGCGACCTGGTCGACCGCGACGCCCGCCGCCTTGGCGCGTTCCTCGAAAGTGCGCACCTCGGCGACGAGCTGCTGCCGCAGCGTCGCCGGATCCCGCCCCTCCGCCGCGTGACGCAGCCGGCCAGCCAATGCGAGCGCGGGTGCTGCTGCCGCGACGAGCGGATCGAGACCGGCGGCGGCGTCTGTTGCGGTCATCGGAGCCAGCCCCCGCGGCGCACTCGGCGGAGGTGGCGGCGCCGCGAACGTGGCCGGTTCCTGGGGCGCGCCCGGCAGCTCGGCCGCCGGCGGCGGAGCTGGAGGCGGAGGCGCGGACTGAGCCGGCGGCTGTGCGGCGCGGCCCGCACCCGGGCGGGGCTTCAGGATCGTGCGATCGCCGGAACCGGAACCGTCGCCGTGCTGGTTGGCCATGGTTTTATCCGCGAATTGCCCACAGTTCCAACTGCAACCCCGGGAATTCGCCCGCGACGTGCACCGCCACGCCGCCGGCAGCCCGCAGCTGCTTCCACAGCTCGCTGCCCGATTCGATTTCGAAGTACTGGTAACCCGCGTGATAAGGGACCTGTCGGGGCGGCGCCGGCAGGCCGCGCAGCGGAACGCCGGGCAGACCCAGGTTGACGAGGTTCGCAATACGCTCGACCGGACCGACCTTCACCTGGGGAACAAACGAACGACGGAACTCCTCCACCGGCAGGTCTGCGCGCGCGGCGAGCACGAACACCGCGCTGTCGTACAGGGTCTTGTCGGCAACGACACCGACGCGGATGCCGAAGCGCTTGAGCTCGAGCGGAATCGACACTGCGTTCTGTTCGAGAACCGCGGCCAGCACGCTGCGCACCGCAAAGAACACCGGCTCGAACGTCGCTCGCAGGTCCTCATGCCGGTATGGCTCGAGCGGACTCGGCCGCTTCGCCGGCAAGGTGTAGGTCGCGAGCTCACCGGCGAGCCCCGCGGCAAACCGGAACAGGTCCTCGGGGTGCACCGAGCCGTTGGCCGCCAGGTGAGTCGCCACCGGCTCGTAGCGGTTGATCGCCTGCAGCATCAGGTAGTCGGCGACTTCGGCGCTCGCGCTGCGTCCGCTCGCGGTCACGCGACCGCCGAGTGCCTCGCCCCGCTGGTGCAGCAACCCGTGCAGCTCACGCAGAAACGATGCCAGCACCGGCGCGGTCGCGGACCGCAGCACGGTCGCGATGAACCGCTCGTCCAAAACGACTTGCCGGTCGGCGCGGCACTCGACGATGCGCGCGAGCGGTATGCAGGCGTATTCGTCGAGCGGGTCGCCTTCGATCAGAAGCTGCGCGCGGACGGCCGCGACTTCCATCACCGCGGGCTCTTCGTTGCCGCCGGTGTTGTCGCGGACCTCGATCTCAGCGCTCGAATGACGCGTAATTTCCCGTGGGCGGTCGGCGCGCCCCACGTCGAGCGCTCCCGCACGACGCAGGGGCAAGGCGAGGAACACCGTGCGATCGCGAGTCGCGCCTGTGACCTCGAGCGCCGGTGGAACCGGATCGTCGTCGGGCATACTGAACGGGGTGCCGTCGGGTAGCACACCACGCGCGCGCCGCACCGCAATTCGTCCGGTCGCGAGCAGGTCGCGCTCCAGCTCGAGTTCCGTAAAGCCCCAGCCCCAGGGGTGCAGGGAGGATGCCCGGATCTCGAGCTGGCGCTCGATGGCGCGTTCCTGCTGCTGGAAGTGCTGTGGCCGCAGGAACAGGCCTTCACGCCATACGACCCGGTTGTTTATCGTCATCCCGAGGTTCTCCGGACGCTCTGCGTCATTGCCATTGCGCAGTCACGGCGTCCGCGGTGACGCTGACTGCGAGCCTGATGGTCGATCCAGGTGCGGGCTGCGCTGGCACGGACACGTTGACCCGCCAGGTGGCCTTGCGAAAGTCGCGATAGGCCGCAACGATGCCGACCGACTGCATCGCCGGGTTCAGCTTGAAGGTCACGCTGCCGTTTGCGCCGGGCGCGAGCGGAACTTCGTGACGTCCGAGCGCCGCAGCACCGAGGGTCGCGGCGTCCTGTTGCCAGAGCGCAAAGAAGTCGGCCTTGCCGAACGCGGTGGCGTCGGCGAGCTGATGCACCCGCACGGTGATCGGCGAGGCACGCCCGTTCGGATCCGGGTTGACGTCGGGTGTCGCCGCGAGGTCGACCGCAACGGTCACCGGCGCCGGTGGCTCGATCACCGGCGGCTTCGCGCACGCCGCGAGCAACGCCGCCGCCGCAAACGCGACCGCCGCGGCGAAAGTGCGTGACCGGTCACGCTGCATCGGGCTCGGCGACATCATTCAGCCTCGCTCACCGCGCCCTGAGCGCAGCCGCTGGATCTGTTCCTCGTAGGCGCGCGCGAACTGGTCGCCGAACATGCGGCGAAAGCAATCGTCCGCGTCCGCGGTCGCCTCCTTGTAATACTCCTCGAACGCTTCCCAGTACCGGCCTTGCGTGCCAAAGCCGAGCGAGCGGCGGCCAGGCTTGGCGTCGAACTGCGCCTTGAGTGTCCTGGGGTCGAAGCGCTGCAGCATGAACTCGAAGGCCGCGCGCATCCCGGCGAGCATGGCCAGCTGGTGGTGGCGGACGTCCTTGAACGCGTCGTCGAACGCCGCGGTCGTGCCCAGGTACGCCGGATTTCGCTTCAGCAGCAGGTTGTGTATCGCGTCTTCGGCATTGACCGCCATCTTGAGCGGATTGTTATCGCGCGTCTTGAAGGTGGTCTGCGGCAGGCGGAACTCGTTGCGGATCTCGCTGCGCGCGCGCAGCACCTCCATCAGTCCCTCGATCACGGAGCGCAGCACCTGTCCGAACTCGTTCATTACCTCCGGCGATATAGCGTCGGCTGGCACGCCGGCGCCCCGGAGAAGACTGGCGAAGTCTGCGTCGCCGGCACCCCCGTAGACCGGCGGGGCCGGCTGCGCGACCGGCGGCGGCCTATACGCGTGCGGCGGAGGCTGCACCGCGCGGGCCGGCACGGGCGGCGGCTCCGGAGACGCCGCGGGTGCGGGCTCATCGAGATCCCAGTTGGTGGGAATCCCGTCCGCGACAGGTATCACGGGGGCCGCCGGCGGCGCCTGCACCCGCGGCGGCGCAAACGCGTCGTGGATGACCGGCCGCCCCTGAAGGCTCGCGGCGGTCGGTCCGGCCGCCGGCGCCGGAGGCGGCGGATCCAGGAGCGGATTGAAATCGCTCGGTATGACGCCGCCCGCCTCCGGGACGATGTCGCCGAGTCCGGTGGGCTCGGCCATCGGTACGTGTAGCGGTCCGGCTGCGGGAACGCCGGCGGCCGGCACCACGGGCGGCGCCGACTGGCCGCGGAGGATCTCGGTCGCGGCGCCGGGCTTGGTCATGGAGACCTGCACAGCGATCTCGAACGGATCTATGAAGACTTTGTCGCCGTCTTTGAGCGGGAACGGCTCGTTGGGGTGCAGCCTGCTGCCGTTGACGACAACACCGTTGCCGCTTTCATTGTCTTCGAGGAAAAACGTGCCGCCGATGGCCCGCACACGCGCGTGTCGCCCCGACACATGCGCATCCGGCAGCACCCAGTCGTTGCCGGCCCTGCGCCCGATCGAACCGCCCGCGGTCGTAAAGATCGCGCGGCTCGCCGCACCGAGCACGGCGGCTTCACGGCCGGTTACTTCGAGGATGAGGAACATCCGGTTCGCGCGGGCCCAGCCGTCACCCTCCTATCAGCACTGTCGGGCAGCCGAGAACGATCGTGCCGCCGTGCGCGGTCATGTCGCCCATCCGCGCCGCCGGCTTGTTGGAGATCAACACGGTGAACGATCCCAGCACGATGACGTCCGGGGGCCCGACGCAGACGCATTGTGAGGTCACAGTGGCGGACGGCAGATTACCGATCAGCACGGTGGGTCCTCCCGGCGAGACGATCGGGCCGCCGACGTGCGGGATGGGCGGGAGGCCCGGCGTCACCATCGGGCAGGTGTGCATATCCGTGATGCGTGCAGCGGGTTTCAATGTCGGCCTCCCGTCACCCCGGGCCCCGGGGCAAAAGTCGCCAGCGCCCGGTCGATGAACTGCGCGAGCTGCTCGTCGTACCGCGCGGGATGCGAGGCCGCCATCAGCTTGAGCGCCGCCGCAACGGCGTTACCGGACAGTCCGGGCGGGGGCGGCACCTCGTACTCGGCGGACGGCATCATCGT
>Ga0075428_100007741_pt1 | contig 11907 bp, 9 predicted proteins | sample RhiMetdeltSRZDD2_FD_75291 | JGI IMG/M metagenome (GOLD analysis project Ga0075428, IMG submission 75291) | Populus rhizosphere microbial communities from Tennessee, USA - Rhizosphere MetaG P. deltoides SRZDD2 | ecosystem: Host-associated > Plants > Roots > Rhizosphere > Soil | place: USA...
CTGCCCCGGTCCGCGCGGCCAGCCACGCTCGTCGCGGCCCTCGGGCTCGCCGCGGCGACCGTCGCCTACGAAGCGGCGCGGGGGCCCATGCGCCGCCCGGGGGCCGGACCCGCGCCGGCCGGCCCGGTGTTCGCGCTGGTGGGCGCGGGATACGCCGCCCGCATCGGGCTCGGTGCCGCGCTGGGCGGCACGAGGGGCTGGGCGCTCGGGGCGGCGGTGGGGTTCGGGTGGGTCTTCGGAACCCTGGTGGTGGTCATGACCTGGATGCTGGAGGCCGGCGGGCTACGGGCGGCGGGCGACCGGGCCGTCCTGGCCCGCAAGGCGCACCTCGCAGCGCTCGCCGAGCTGATCGGTGCCGAGCCGCGGTCCCTGGCTCAGCCCCTGCGGCGGGGTCGCGCCGCCCGCCTGGTGACGGCCATGGCGGCGGCGACGCTCGCGGCGGCCGTGGTCCTCGGCGTCGCGCTAGGGGGTTGGCTGGCGCCTCTCCTCCTGGTGGCGACGGTGGTGGGCGTCGTCGTGGTCGCCCGACCCTTCACCCCCGAGCTCCTCGGTCTCCCGAAGCCGGTCGGCGGGGGCGTCGAGCAGGAATCGGCGCTCGACGAGGCGGCGACCGGCGCGGCGCATGACACGGGGCCACCATGGCTCGCCGGCCCGGGGCAGGTGGGCGTGGCGGGGCTGGAGCCAGATCCCGCCGAGGTTCCGGGCCAGCAAGCCGTCGGTGAACGGCTGATCGCCGTAGACCGCGGCGCCCGCCAACGCGGTGCGCAGGCCACGGAGGGGCGGCAGCCGGACGAAGGGCTTGCGGGCCGCCGCCACCGCGTCCACCACGAGGTGCCCCGGGTGGGAGGGCGAGGCCAGCGCGAAGCGGGCGTTGGAGACGAAGGCCAGCCGGCGGATCCCGCCGTGCGCCACCACGGCGGCTAGGGCCTCGCCCAGAGCCCTCCGGCGCTCGTCCGCGGTCGAGCCGTAGCCGAGGAGGGTGTTCTCGACGTCGATCACCAGCCGGTCGCCGTGCCCGGCGGCGACGTCCAACGCCTCGGCCAGGTCCTCGACCACGAACCAGCCGGTCCGCATCCGCCGACCGGCACCTGGCATCGGCGACGGCTCAGGCATCGGCGCCGACCAGACGGTCGGATGCCGTCCATGCGACGGCGAAGCGGGGCACGACGACGACCTCGATCGTGCTGGGCGTGATGGCTTCGACGGTGGTGACCGAGGCCACGTCGGCGTCGGGGTTGCGCTCCCGGACCGCCGCGGCCGCCGCCCCGGCTTGCGCCGCCGCGGATGCGCCGTCGGGCACCTCGCGGGCTTCGATGTCCCGGTACTCCCCGTCGCCCACGATGGCCACCGCGAGCCACGGCAGCGAGGACACGGTCACCCGCGCGTCGTGGCCCGGTGGGATGAGCCGGCTGACCGCTCGATACCGGCGCTCGCCCTCCGGGACCAGGCCGATCTCGACCGGGAACGACGGGATGCCGAAGGTCTCGGCCAGCCAGCGGCGCACGGCGTCCTTCGCGGCGACCACGTCGATGAGCCAACGGCGCTGCTCCAGCAGGTTGAGCTGCTCGTAGACCTCCCGCTCGGCCCGGGCCAGGAAGCGGCGGGCGGTCAGATCCCGTCCCGCGCCGGTGGGCCACCGCTCGACCACCACGCTCCACCCGCCCGGCTGGGGCTCGGCCGCGTAGTGACGGCTGGTGGCGCGGTAGATCGGCTCCATGATCGGGTCGAGGTGGAACACGTGGGAGGTCCAACCCTCGACGCGGCACCACAGCGATCCGTCCGGCCGGACGATGACCCCGTCGGCCCGCACCAGGCTCTCCTGCAGCTCGACGATGCGGACGTCGCACCGCAGGTCGATCCCCGGCGCCGGCAGCGGCCCGAAGAGCCGGATGCGGTCCACCCCGATCGGCAGGGGCGACTCGCCCAGGCTGCGCTGGTCGATGACCCAGTAGGCAACCAGCTTCCCGAGGTTGTCGAGCAGCGAGCCGGGCGTGGCGAGGTTGTGGAAGTCGCCGAGGATCCCGTCGTCGCCGGCGGGTCCGAGCGCGGTGATGCCCTGGAAGCGCGGGCCGTGGAACATGACCCGGTGCTCGAACATCTCCTGGGCCGTGTGGCGGGTCGGACGGGGGTTGGTGAGCGGCCGCTCGTCGTACCGGGGCGCCGGCTCGAACCGCCCGAAGCGGAGGTTGGCCCGGCAGTAGCCGCCCAGGGCCAGGCTGAGCACGTCGTCGCCCTTGGGCACGATGGTCACGTCGACGTCCTGGGGTGAGGCCAGGTCGAGCCACCGGAGGTTGCGGACGCCGAAGACCTCGACCACGGGCCGCCCGCCCCCGTACGCCGCGGCGATGTCCTGGAGCAGCTGGATCTGGGTGGTCATCGCGACGATCGGGAACCGGTCGCCGTCGTCGGCCCAGCCGGCGGGCTGGTTGAACAGGGTGTGGTCCAGCGTCTCGGGCATGGTCTCCAGCGACAGCCGGCGGGTCAGCACGACCTTGCCCTGCGGCCAGGGCCGGTGGCCGTCCGCCGCGGGTACGGCCGGCGCTGTGGGCTCCGGATCCGCCGGCTCGGAGACCGGTGGCACGGGCACGGGCACCGCCTCCAGGCGGGCGGCCAGGGCCGCGAGGACGTCGTGCCCGGCCTGGGCCGCGGCGGCCAGCAGGTCGGCTGCGGCCGCCAGCGCGTCGGGCCGGGTCCCCACCGGACGGGGAGCGGGGCGGCTCGTGGGGGTCGCATCGGCGACGACCCCGACCGTCCCGACCCCGTCGACGCCTTCGGCCCCAGCGACGCCCTCGACCCACAGCGCGGTCAGGGCCCGCTGGAGCTGGGCCCATGCCGTCCGCTTGGAGCTGAGCAGGGTCACCGAGGCGTGGTCCAGGTCCCGGAGGGTGTCGTCGACGAACCCGGTGAGGCTCCCCAGGCCGACCTGGACGAAGATCCGCACCCCGGCCTCGTGGTAGAGCCGCTCCACCAGCGGCCGGAAGCGCACCGGCTCGACCAGGTGGCGCAGGTGCAGGTCGGGGACGGCCGCGGGGTCGTCCGGGTAGGGGCCGACGAGCGTGGCCGACCACAGCGGCGTCGCCGGAGGCTCGAACTGCAGGCTGTCGAGGTGGGTGCGGAACGCCCCGAGCAGAGGCTCGACGAAGGGGGTGTGGAAGCCGGACCGGAAGGCCAGCTTGTAGCCCAGGATCCCGATGTCCCGCAGGCGGTCGAGCGCCTCGTCGAGCGCCGCCGCCGGCCCGCAGACGACCGACTGGCGGGGGCTGTTGTCGTGGGAGACGACCACGCCCTCGACGGCGGCCACGACCTCGGCGATGGCGTCCACCCCGGCGGACAGGGCCGCGAAGTCGACCTCGGGCAGCTCGATCGCGCCGAGGTCGAGCCCGCCGAGCAGGCCGCTCGCCTGGTCGCGCCGGATCATGCCGGAGGCCACGGTGCCGCTCCACTCGCCGAGGCTGTGCCCGGCCATCACGTCCGGCTCGATGCCCAGCTCCCGCAGCACGAGGTCGAGGAAGATCCCCAGCCGGTAGATCGAGGCGCTGCGATGGGCGAGGGTGTCGTCGGACAGCTCCGGCGCCGCCAGGGCGAGCCGCCCGGCCAGGTCGTCCACCTCGAGTGGCGCGGCGTCGAAGGTCGGCTCGACGCCCGGGAAGAGGAAGGCCACCCCGCCCGGCGGCCGGCCCTCGTGGCGCTGGGCCAGCCCGGCCGGCGTGAACCAGATGTCGCTGCGGCCCCGCCACGGCTCGCCGGCCGCCAGCAGGCGGCGAGCCAGCCGGATCTTGCGCTCGTCCGGGTCGACGAGGCCCAGCCGGGCGGGAGCGCCGTCGTCGGTCGGCGGAACGATCGTCCGATGCGCCGGATCGTGATCCTCGGCCAGCCGGTCGAGCTGGGCCAGGAGGGCGTCGGCATCGGCGGCCGCCAGCCGCCAGACCACGGGATCGGTCGCTGGATCGGCCGGCAGGGCGGTCATCCGGCTCGGCTCGCCTCGACGTGGCCGCGGACGATGTCGCTGCCGGCGGTGACCATCCCCTGGAGGATCCGGAGGTACTCGGTGACGGCGGCGAGCTGGCCGGCGGTCAGGTCGCCGACCGCGGGCCCCGTCGCCCCGTCGGCCCCGTCGCCGTCGGGCGCCGGGCCGCGGCCGATGTGGATGAGCGGTGCCTCGTGGGCCGGGCGCAGGCCCTTGGGCAGGGGCTCGCCCGTCGCCCCGCGCGCGCAGTGCCCGTTGACCAGCCACTGGGGTCGAGGTCCGGGCTCGGTCCACCGGCGGGGGTCCGCGCCCCGGCCGGCTGACAGGGCCTCGGTTCCGATCGGGACGCCGGCCACCGCCAGCTGCGCCAGGGCGTGGAGCAGCGACGTGACGCCGTGGTCGCCCGGCTGGTCGACCGGGACCGCCACATGGGACCGGTCGACCAGCGCCTGCGCCACCACCCCGGTGAGCGCCGCTCCCGGACCGACCTCCACGAAGACCCGGACGCCGTCGTCGGCCAGCTCCCGGACCCGGTCCCGGACCGATGCCGGCGCCGGCGCAGCGCGCGGCTCGGCCGTCCCGGGGAACGGTTCCCACGGCACCGGGTCAGCCGGCTCGCCGCGGGCGACGGACCGGAGCCACGAGCGCAGCGCCGCGCGGCGTTCCGGGGTCGCGAGCAGCGGGTTCTCGTCGCCGACCAGGTGGTCGGGGGCGACGCCGCAGGTGGCGAGGGCATGCGCGAGCGCGAGGCTCGCGACGGGCAGAGCCTCCCCTGCGGCGTCGCCCAGCGCAGCCTGCTGCCGACGGTGGCCCTCGCCGAAGGGCTGGGGCGGCAGCATCACCGCGGTCGACGGGCTACGGCGAGCAGCCTCCCGCAGCCCCGGGAACGCGACGAGGACGTCGGCGGCCATGCCCGGCCGGACCGCGCGCGGACCGGGGAACAGGAACGCCACGGCCGAGGGAGGGGTCTCGCCGGCCGCCGGGTCCCGCCGGTACACGCCGGGCATCGGGAGCCGGTCCCGGGCGGCCGCCAGCTTCGCTGCCAGGTCGTCGAGGCTGTCGACCACCAGCGCGAGCTGGGCCGGGCCCTCGCTGGGCTCGGCGGCGGCCGCCGCGGCGAGGTCCCGGAGCCGGCCCCGGTCGGCCGGCCGGGGGGTGGCGAGCTCCTCAGCCAGGCGGGTGGCCAGGGCGTCCAGCCGGTGATCGAGGTCGCCGCCCGGAGCGCTCGCCTCGTCCGGGCCGTGGAGCACGAGCAGCTCGGCCGGCCACTGTGGCCGCCCGGTCACCACGGTGGTCGCCGGTGGGTGCCGTTCGAGGAGGGCGTGGAAGTTCGTCCCGCCGAAGCCGAAGGACGACACTCCCACCACCCGCCGCTCCTCCAGCCACGGGCGGGCCTGGTCCAGGAAGACGAACGGGCTGGTGGCCGGGTCCCAGACCTCGTTGGGCTGGGTGACGTGGAGGGTCGGCGGGAGCACGCCGTGGTACGCCGCCTTGGCCGCCTTGATCAGCGACGCCACGCCGGCGGCGCACTTGATGTGCCCGATGTTGGACTTCACCGAGCCGATGACCACCGACCCCGGCGCCGCCCCCGCCTCGGCGAACACCGCCGTCGTCGTGCTCAGCTCGGTCCGGTCGCCGGTCGGCGTCCCCGTGCCATGGGCCTCGACCAACCCCACCTCGGCCGGGGAGAGGGCGGCCTCGGCGTAGGCCCGGCGCACCGCCCGCTCCTGGCCCTCCTGGCGGGGGGCGGTGAGGCCGAGGTGGCGGCCGTCGGACGATCCGGCGACCCCACGCACCACCGCGTAGATGCGATCCCCGTCGCGCTCGGCGTCGTCGAGGCGCTTGAGCACCAGGCAGCCCACACCCTCGGCCAGGGTCATGCCGTCGGCGTCCACGTCGAAGGAGCGGCAGCGGCCCGACCGGGACAGGGCGTGCGCGGCGGTGAAGCTGACGTAGTCCTGCGCGCCGTTGTGGAGGTCCACCCCGCCGCAGAGCACCAGGTCGCTGCTGCGGCCGGCCAGCTCGTTGCACGCGATGTCCAGGGCGACCAGCACCGAGGCGCAGGCCGAGTCGACGGTGAGGTTCTTGCCCCCGAGGTCCAGCCGGTTGGCCACCCGACCGGCGATGACCGAGGTGAGGACCCCCGGCAGCCCGTCCTCGGTCAACTCGGGCAGGAAGGCGTCGAGCTCGGGTGGGAGGGCCGACGCAGGCACGCCGTGGCTCCGCAGCAGCAGCCGGAACAGGAACCCGGCCGGCAGGTCCGACGCGCCGCCCGAGCCGGTCGCGTAGATCACCGAGGCCCGGTCGCGGTCGAAGCCACCGGAGCCGTAGCCGGCGTCGACCAGGGCGTCCGCCGCCACCTTGAGCGCCAGGAGCTGGGCGGGATCGATGCTGGCCAGGCTGGCTGGCGGGATGCCCAGGGCCAGGGCGTCGAAGCCCACGTCGGGTATCCAGCCACCCCACTTGGAGACGCTCATCGGTTCGTCGCCGGGGCCCCGACGGGCAGTGCTGTCCACGTCGGGGTCGAAGTGGAGGTCGGGGTTCCACCGGGTGCGCGGGACCTCGGTCACGGAGTCGACGCCGTCGACGACGTTGGCCCAGAAGGCCTCGACGTCGGCCGCCCCGGGCATGACGCAGGCCATGCCGACGATCGCGACCGCTCGGCTCCCCCCAGCCATCGCATCAGTATCCCGACGGGTCCGTCATCCGTCAAGAATTCTGGCTGCTCAGGGCCATCTGTTCAGCAAAATTCGTCATGTGTTATTGTCGGTCAATAGGCGGGGGAGGATCTGGGGAAGCGAGGGGGACGTCATGACCAGGGACGGCGCGCTGTACGCCTCGGTGCGGACGACGGTCGAGGAGACCATCATCGACGTCGTCGGCCGCGTGTACTGGGAGGAGTGCCAGGCCGGCCTCGACTCGACCTTCGCCGTCGACATCGAGCTCGAGAGCATGGAGGTCATGGAGATCGCGGAGCGGCTCATCGACGCGTACGAGGGCCGGGTCGACTTCATCCCCTGGTTCTCGGACATGGAGCTCGACGACCTCATCGAGCTGACGGTGGGCGACGTGGTCGACTTCGTCGTGGACTCGGTCGAGCGCTCCCGGGCCGGGGCCGTCGCCCGGACTGCCTGACCCGCGCCCTGCCCATGGCCACGGTGCACGCCAACGGCGTGGAGCTCAAGGTCAACCGCTACTGCCTCGTCCCGGACGACCATGCTGGCGAGGCCGGCGAGGCCGGCGAGGCCGGCGACCGGGCGGACCGGCAGCCGCGGCCGGTGCTGGTGTTCGTCCACGGTCTCGGCTTCGTCGACCACTCGGGCCTGAGCTTCACCCTGGGCATGCCGCTCGCCACCGTCGCCGACTGCGTGCTCTACGCCCTGCGGGGCCACGGCCGCTCGCAGTTCGTGGCCTCCGGCTACCGGCTCGCCGACCACGTCGCCGATCTCGTGGCCCTGATCGACGCACTCGGCATCGCGACCCCGGTCCACCTGGTGGGCTGCAGCTACGGCGGCGCGGTCGCGTCGTTCGCGGCGGCCCGCCACCCGGATCGGGTCGGCTCGCTGTTCCTCGTGGACCCGGTCCTGCCGATCCCGGGGTGGACCGAGCTGGTCGGCGCCAAGCTCGAGAAGGCCGTCGCCCGCATGCGCGACGGGCTCACCATGGACGAGGCCATGGCGGCGCTGGAGGAGTGGTCGGAGCGCAAGGCGGCCGCCGCGACGGCTCGGGCCCGCCGCATCCTGCTGGAGACCAGCCTGGTCGACGAGGTGCGCACCGACGCCACGCTGACCGACGCCGACTGGGGCCGGATGGCGGGGCCGGTCACCGCGGTCTTCGGCGACGCGTCGGAGATGTACCCCCAGGCGGCGACGCTGCAGCGCCTGGTGCCCGCGGCAACGGTGCACGTGATCCCCGAGGCCGACCACCTGCGGGTCTTCGCGCACACCCGCGAGATCCTCGCCCACATCCGCCAGCACCTGGGCCGGTGACGTGGGCCGGTTCCTGATCGTCGTCCCGCCGCTGGTCGGCCACACCAATCCCACGGTCCCCCTGGGCCGCGAGCTGGCCCGGCGCGGCCACGCGGTCGCCTGGTGCGGCTATGCAGCGGTGGCCGAGGAGCTGCTGCCGCCCTCGGCCACCTTGCTCCCCATCCCCGACCCCCTCCCGCCCGCGCTGCTGGCCGCCCTGGACGATCGGGCCCACCGAGGTCCAGGGGGCGTGTTGGCGTACACCACGATGTTCACCGACTTCGTCCTGCCCGTGGCCCGGGTGATGCTGCCGGGGGTCCACGCGGCGGTCGAGACCTTCGATCCGGACGTGCTGGTGGTGGACGAGATCGCCCTGGCCGGCGTCGCCGTGGCGGAGCTGCGTGGCCTGCCGTGGGTCACCTCGGCCACCAGCTCCGGCGACCTCGTGGACCCGCTGCCCGAGGTGCCCAAGCTGGGTCGGTGGGTGCGGGACCAGACCCGGGCCCTGCTGGTCGAGGCGGGCGTCGATCCCGGGCGTGCAGCCGCGGTCGACCCGCTGTTCTCGCCCCACCTGATCCTGGCCTTCACCGTCCCCGAGCTGGTCGGGCCGGCCGCTTCGCTCCCGGAGCACGTTGCGTTCGTCGGCCCGTCCTTCGGCCTGCGGCCCAGCGACCCGCCGTTCCCCTGGGAGTGGCTCGACGGGACCGAGCAGCTGGTGCTGGTCACCCTGGGCACGGTCAACCGGGCCGGGGAGCGGTTCTTCGCCGCGGCAGCCGCGGTGCTCGCCGAGCTGGGGGAGCGGGGGGTGAAGGCGGTGGTGGTCGCGCCGCCCGATCTCCTGCCGGACCCGCCGCCGAACGTCCTCGTCCTGCCCCGGGTCCCCCAGCTCGCCCTGCTCGGGCGGGCGGCCGCGGTCGTGTGCCACGCCGGGCACAACACGGTCTGCGAGAGCCTGGCCCACGGGGCGCCGCTGGTGGTGGCGCCGATCCGCGACGACCAGCCGGTGGTGGCCGGCCAGGTCGTGCGGGCGGGGGTCGGGGTCCGCGTCAAGTACGGGCGGGTCACGGTGCCGATGCTGCGCGAGGCGCTGGACGCGGTGCTGACCGACCCGCGCTACCGCACCGCTGCCGAGCGCGTACGGGCGTCGCTGACGGCAGCCGGCGGCCCGGCCGTCGCCGCGGATCGGCTGGAAGGGCTGATCGCGGCGGTCGGGGCGCGGTGATCCCGTCGGGAGGGAGAGACATGCCGACCATCGACCTGCCGTACATCGACGCCGAGATCGAGAAGCTCGACGCCGGGGACCGGCCGCCGGGCTACTGGCGCCACTTCCACTGGGGCCTGTTCGAGGACCCGAGCCGGACCGACGACAGCCCGGACCGCTACCTCGCCGCGGCCGAAGCCATGACCGAGCGGATCGTCGGGGCCGGTGGGGTCGCCGGCGGCTCCTCGGTCCTCGACGTCGGCTGCGGGTTCGGCGGAACGCTGGACCACATCCGGTGGCGGCACCGCGGCTGCCGGCTGGTCGGGGTCAACATCGACCTCCGCCAGCTGCAGTGGGGGCGGCGGCTGGTCGCCGAGGCCGCGGGGGAGGTCGCCGGCCTCGAGAGCGCTGTGCTGGACCCGATCTGGTTCGTGACCGGCGACGGCTGCCGCCTGCCGGTGGCCGACGGGACCGTGGACCACGTGCTGGCCGTGGAGTGCGTGTTCCACTTCCCGAGCCGCAAGGCGTTCTTCCGGGAGGCGGCCCGCGTGCTGCGCCCCGGCGGGACCCTCGCGCTCTCGGACTTCCTGGTGGCTCCCGACGCGCTCGCAACGGTGGCCGAGAACGTCGCGGAGTTCTGGGTGGGGAGCTGGTACGGGAGCTCGGCCCGGCCGCTGACGGCGGCCGGCTACCAGCGCCTGGCCCGGGGCACCGGCTTCGAGCCGCTGGTCGACGAGGACGTCACCGAGCGCACCCTGCCCACCTATCCGGCGCTGCGCCGGATCTACGGCGAGCTCGGCCAGACCGAGGCGGTGGCGTCGGTGGCCGGCGTGGAGGCGCTGGCCAGGGCCGGGGGCTGGGAGTACCACGTCCTCGCCTTCCGCCGGTGATCCGCCCGTGATCCCCCGTGATCCCCCCGTCCGGCTAGCAGCACCGGCTAGCAGAAGGGGCGGGTCCAGACCTCGCTGCGGAGCCAGAGCTCCGCGGCCAGCTCGGCCGTGGCCACCGGGCTCGGCTCCTGCACCTCGCCCTGCTGGAAGTAGCACCCGTCGTGGGCCTCGAAGCCCGGCGCGGTCGCGCACTGCAGCGGTGTCCGGGCCCCGTCCTCGGTGGACGCCATGAACCGGGTGATCGCCGGACGGACGGGCCACGGCACCCGGCGCCAGATGTCGGAGGCGACGACTCCGGGGTCGACCGCGTAGGACGTCACCGCCACGCCGTCCAGCCGCCGCGCCAACTCCCGGGTGAAGAGCACGTTGCAGAGCTTCGACATCTGGTACTCGACCAGCCCGGCGGGTGTGCGGGTCCGCTGGCGCACGGCGTCGAAGTCGATGCCCTTGGCGCCGTAGTGGGCCCGGGAGGCCAGGTTGACGATGCGGGCTCGGCCTGCGGTCCGCAGTGGCTCCAGCAGCAGCATCGTCAGCAGGAAGTGGCCCAGGTGGTTGACGCCGAAGGCCAGCTCGAAGCCCTGCTCGGTCACACCCCGCTGCCCGGCGACGCCGGCGTTGTTGACCAGGACGTGGAGCCGCTCGCCCTGGCGGGCCAGGAGCCGGCCGCAAGCCCGGACGGAGGCCAGGTCGGCGAGGTCCAGCGGGACGTGCTCGGCGCAGCCTGCACCCCCCGACGTCGCGATCTCGTCGACGACCTCCCGGGCCCGGTCGGCCGACCGGCAGGCCAGGAGGACCCGACCGCCCCGGTGGGCGAGCCCGGTCGCGATGGCCCGACCGATGCCGGTGTTGGCGCCCGTCACCAGGCAGGTCCGCCCGACGAGATCCTGCTGCCTATCGTTCAACTATCGACCCCGATCCCACTGATTGGTCAACAAACTGGCACAGATTCGTTGTCTGGTCCATAATCTCTGACCAGGGCGGCGGACGCGAGAAGGGGGACGTGCGTCGTGGCTGGGGGACTTCCGCGCCGTGTGATCGGCGCCCTGCTGTGGGCCATGGCCGTGGCGCACGTGGTCGAGGCCGTCGAGCTGCGCCGCCGCCGCCGACGGGTGACGAGCCTGCAGCAGCCCAGCCCGCATCCGGGTGACGACGCGCGGGGCAAGGTCGACGTGGTCGCCGTGAGCGGTGCCGTGGTCGACGAGCGCGCGCTCGCCGCCGTCCGGGCCGACATGGAGGCCAGCGGGGCCGAGGTCGTGGACCTCGTCCCGGGCGACCTCCCGATCGAGCGGGCCCTGCGCCTGCTGCGCCGGGTCCAACCGGAGCGGCTCGGGACCGATGCCTTCTACACCCCGGGCGGCGCCCACGAGGTGGTGGCCCTCCACCCCACGCTCACCGCTCGCATGGACCCGGGACACGGGACCCGGGCCAAGGCCGACGGCACCGTGTCCCTGGACCGGGGCCAGCTGGTCCGCCAGACGCTCGCCGCCCAGCGCCATGCGCCGACCGCGGCTGCGATGCGGGTGACGCCGGGCGTGCGGGCCGCCGCGGCGACGGTGCGGGACCGCTGGCGGGAGCTCCAGGAGATCACGGCTTACGGCTGGCCCTACGGATCGCTGGCCCCGATCCTGGTGGGCCTGGAGACGCTGCACCTGGCCGCGATGACGGCGGGGCTGCTCCTCGCCCCACCCGCCGCCGCGGCCGCCCTGGCCACCTGGAGCGCCCAGCCGGCGCTGGTGTTCGGTCTCGCGGCGCCAGAGGCCAGCGCCCGGTCGTTCGTCCCGCCCGACCGGCTGCCCGGCAGCGTGCTCCGCCTGCCCCGGGCCTGGGCCGCCAACCTGCGCACCGCGTGGGTCGGCTACTGGGACACCCGCCTGCGGGAGA
>Ga0075428_100007744_pt1 | contig 11904 bp, 10 predicted proteins | sample RhiMetdeltSRZDD2_FD_75291 | JGI IMG/M metagenome (GOLD analysis project Ga0075428, IMG submission 75291) | Populus rhizosphere microbial communities from Tennessee, USA - Rhizosphere MetaG P. deltoides SRZDD2 | ecosystem: Host-associated > Plants > Roots > Rhizosphere > Soil | place: USA...
CCAGTGCATCGCTTGAAGTATCGGTCATTCCAGTCCTCCCGGCCAAACGCCTGGACGACGGCGAGGGCGGAAAACGTTTCTTCGACTGTGGTGTAGATCCGCCCCTCGAATTCCTGCTGGCGATAACTTTCGTCCAGCATCGGCTGCGCGTAGGCGCGGAAAACAAAGACCATGTAGGGCACTACCGCCACAGCCAGCAGCGTGAGCGTTGGATTCACCCGCCACATCACAGCGAACATTGCGACCAGGGTGACAAACGCCGAAATGACGGGCAGCAAGCCGTCCTTCACGATCGTCGCAATGCTCGCGCAGTCAGCCGTGACTCGCCTTATGGTGTCGCCCACTGCGCGGCGTGCGTGGAAGCGCAGCGAGAGCTTTTGCAACCGCGCAAACAAGTCCGCCGCGAGGTCGTAGACCATACGCTGGCCGAGGCTGATGCCGGTGTAAGTCATGAGCAGGCTAACAGCCCAACTGAGCAGGAAAAGAACCACGGTCGCGGCGACGCTCCAGCCAATAAGATAGTCTACTGTCGGCGGCCCGGGCAGGACTTCGATCACGTCCTGTACCCATCCGGGCATCACGCGGCCCTGCAAAATGTGGTCGACCAGAAACACCATGGGCCATGGCTTCAGCACGTCGAGGCCAACCTTTACCAGCATTGCGACCATTACGCCGAGGAGCGCTCCCCAGCGGCGCAGCGCATAGCGCATCGCCCAGAGAGAGACGGCAACTATAGTGGCGCGGCGCTTCATGCTCTTTCGGCGGGCTTTGGTTCGTGACGCTGGAATTGCACGTTGTGGAAACGCGCGTAAAGCTCTCCGCGCGCCATCAACTCATTATGGGTCCCGATTTCTTCGATACGTCCAGCCTTGAGCACCACCACCAGATCTGCGCGACGAACGGTCGAGAGCCGGTGCGCGATGAACACGGTGGTGCGCCCTTTCCTCAATCGCTCCATGGCATCCAGCAACAAATGCTCGGTTTGTGCGTCCAGGGCGCTTGTCGGCTCGTCCATGATCAGGATCGGCGCATCCTTCAGAATTGCGCGCGCAATGGAAATCCTTTGCCGTTCTCCACCCGAGAGTGTCGCGCCGCGCTCTCCCACTTGCGTGTCATAGCCGTTGGGGAGTTTTGAAATGAATTCGTGCGCGTTTGCCGCGCGCGCGGCGGACTCAATTTCCGCTCGCGTTGCATCCGGGCGGCCATACGCGATGTTTTCCGCGATGGTTGTGGGAAACAGCACGGATTCCTGCAGAACAAGGGCAATCTGGTCGCGCAAGCTCCGCAGTTTAATCTCCCGCAGATCGTGCCCGTCGATGAGCACTCGGCCGCGCGATGGGTCAAAGAAACGGGGGATGAGATTGACGAGGGTGGTTTTGCCGGCGCCGGTCGGTCCGACAATAGCAATGGTGCTGGCCGGTTTTACTTCCAGCAAGACGTCGTGCAGCACGGGTTGGCCAGGCTCGTAACCAAACGTGACGTGTTCGATTTGGATGTGCCCTCGCGTCTTCGGCAAGTCGCGTGCCGTGGACGAATCGACAATCTCAGGCGAGCTTTTCAATACCTCGACCACGCGGTCAACGCTGGCGCCGATTGTTTGCGAGCTTGTGTACATGTTCGCCAGAATCTTCATTTGCTCCTGGAGCGAATTCAGGTACACCAAAAACACGAGGATGCTGCCGATGGTAAGCGTTCCTTCGAGCACCTGCCGCGCTCCGAGCCACAATACGACCGCAGCGCCGAGCGTCATCACGAGTCCGGAGCTCAGGCTGTTGATGCTCCCCACCAGCGCGGTCCGTTGTTGCGCCGCGATGGCCACGCCGGCGTACTGCTGCAATCGTTCATTCTCACGACGCTCCTGCGTGAATGCCTGCACGACCGAAATACCGGCGAGCGTCTGTTGAATGTGCGATTGAATGCGGGATTCGATTTCACGCTTCATCCGGGCGGCCGCTCGCAGCGGTTTGCCTACCAGGAATGACGCCCCAACGATGAACGGCGCGGAGGCCAGCGCCACCCATGTCAGCAGCGGACTGAGTTGCGCCATCAAGAACACCATCGCCCCCATCGCGAGCAGGGCGTGCGCGGGTGAGACGACGATCGCTTCCAACGCGCGATACACGCTCCAACTGTCAACCGTAATGCGGCCCATGGTGTCGCCCACGGAGGTGCGCTGGTGATATAACAGTGAGCGCCGCTGTAATCGCGCGAACAAATCCTCCGCCAAATCGTAAACCATTCGACGCCCTGCGCGCGTCCACTTCCACGCCAGGACCGCGTGCAGCGTTGTGTTGAGCGCGAACAACACCAGTCCCGCGATGACGACGGTTGCAAGCAGTTGAGGGCGTGATTCCGGTATCCCGATGGATTTGAGAAACTCAGGAAGCGGCTTCGTCCCAAGCACGTGATCCACGAGCAGCTTCATTGGCCAGGGCTGCACCGCCACCAACGCTGACGACGCCAGTGTCAGCACGAATATCAGCAGCAATGTGCGCCGCTGGCTGCGCGCGTATCCGAGGAGCAATCGATAATCGTGCATGTAGCGCCGCCACAGGTTTACCAGCCTGGCCGCCTCGGAACAACCTAAGGAACTAGCACCCGGTAAAATCGCTGTGCCGATAGCACGGGATCAGTCACCATTTTCGTCGTCCCGTCACCCGTGATGGTGGTCAGAGTTTGCCAACTACTGGAAGGCAGTATGTCAGCATACTCGATTGTGTAAGTCTGCCCCACTTCAGTACTCAATTCGAAAACCAGCGACCCCGCCACTTCGTGCGGGTGGAGAATCTGAGGTGCTGCAGGCAGTACGGCTCCCTCCAGGCTAATAGCTGCCAGGGTCAGGCTACCGAAGTCCATGTCGTAAAGGCGAGTCGCGCGGTAATGGACCGTCAGCATCTGGCCGGGCGACGCAGCCTGATAGCCAATCGTGTACGCCCCATAACGATCGGCGAAAATGTCGTCCAGCGTTGTGTCGACGTACGCCGCAGCACTGCCGTCGCTCAGGAATGCCTGGAGCGTTCCCGCCGAGCCGTACGAGCCCACATAGACTTTCAACGTACGGGAAACTGTATCCGCCGGGGCCGTAATCTCGAACCCGTTTGTGAACCCGGTAATATAGATGCAGGCCCGCGTTCCGGCTTCGCTTGCCTGGGGTGTCCCATCACTCCAGGCGAAAGAGGTTTGATAGTCCGCGAGCCGCTCCGGAGGGACCGTGCCAAGAAGTGTCATATTGATTAGCGACCCCGCATTCGCCTTGTAGTTCACGCTGTTGGCGTTAACACGTCCCCAATGCATCCAGGAAGCGGTCCCCTCGCTCGTCAAGTCGACTGACGTGGGTGGAAAACTCATTGCGCCGGTAATCGCGCCGCCGTTGCCGTGGACAAACAGGTCGACTGGGTGCGATCGGCGGCTTGCTCCCTGGTCATCGACAACACGCGCGCTCACGCTATGATGCCCCGCGGTTGCTCCCGTCCAATCAAACGCGAATGGCGCGGCGTTGTCTTCGCCGAGTTTCGTGTCTCGGTCGTAAAACTCCACAAGAGCGACGTTCCCATCACGGTCGAACGCCTCCGCACCCAATTCAATCGGCGTGCTCGCGGCATATTGGCTATTGGGCGCGTTCGTGATCGCCGCGAACGGGGGATTGTTCGCGGTGGGCGTGGAGAGCGCGGCGGCTTGCAAAGTCACGTTTGCTGTAGCCTGGCGCGGCGAAGAGAGAATCCAACGAACGGTCAAACTCTGCCCGGCGGAATCTGCGGCGTAGTCGATAGCATAAACGCGGCCCGGTCCGTTGCGGATATTCGTTAGCGTCGCATTTATGTACGGTGGAGCGCTGGTGTCGCTCAGGGAAATCTCGATACTTCCGACGCCGGCAAATACGCCCACATAAGCTTTCAGCCTTCGCAGGGTCGTGTCCGCCGGTACCGTAAACAGGAAACCAGAGCCGATCGTCGGCGTTCCGTAGGCCCACACTCCGGTCGGCGTGTTCGTCACCGCCGTTTCCGACACACCGTCGCTCCAGCTATAGCCGTTGTAGTTATCGGCATATTGATAGATGTATGAGAAGCCGTTGGAGGCGTCCTGCCGGACGAAGTCGCTAATCAGCGGGGCAACGCCCGCCTTTCGATGCAAACTGCTGTCCGTGTGCAGTCCCCAGTGGACCCAATCCACCTTGCCTTCGCTGGTGAGGTCAACCACGGAGCCCTGAGGCACCTCTTCGAATGTGACCGACAACGTGCCCGCGCAGACAGGAGAAAGAGACACCACCATGGCGACAAATACGGCACGCCAAAACTTCATAACGGTACCATGGTTGCAGGATTTGGTTTGGCAGACAAGCTGCGTTAGGTGAGCCAGCAGGAATAATGCGAGCACCTTTGGGCGCATTGATTCCCTGCCGTTCAAGCCCTTGTCGAGTCGATTCGAAGGGCCCAATAGGACGCATTCGCCTTCCAAACCGAGGAACTGTTCGGGCGTTTGCTGTGGCTGGACGGGCACGGAGGATGCCGCGATCGGCGTTAGGTGACTGGCGGCCGGTTCGTCTATCTATTCAGAGCCCGAATCCGTCGGAGTATTTCACCGCAGTGAGGGCGAAGTAGACTTTACGTTCTATGGGATTCACCCCGAAAGAGGTCGATCTCTTCACAATTCGGTCCACGAGTTGGGGGAATAAGGCTGCTTTGCGTTGCCACCCAGGCACGTGTCGTAATGAAAAGCAGCGCCGCCGCTGAGCGTAGCATTGCTGGTGGTCAATGAACCAAAGTAACCCGCGGATCCGCTCAGGGTGGCGCTGGCGCTCGGCGCAGTAATGCTGCCGATGTATGCCCCGCTGCCGCTCACGGTGACTTTATCACAAGTCGGCATGCCGAAGAAGCTGCAATTGGCGGCGACTAGAGTGTCATTCACGACGCCGCCGCCGCTGACAGAAATCTCCCCGGCGGCCACGTACACTTTCAAGCTGGCGCCTGGAGCGATGCGAATGAAGCCACTACCGCTGATCTTGAAAGCTCCGCTGCAGTAGATCGTCGTCGGCGCTGTCACCAATCCCGGAGCGCTAAATTGAATCGCGCCGATTAGATAGGTGCCACCGGTAAAAATGCGCACGTAATTCGTGCCATTGACCGTTCCGCCCGGCGGAAGAGAAAAAGCGCCTCCAAGAGACGGTGGATCTACATTTGAAATCGAGATACTCGAGTCGCTGCTGCTCGATCCCGGCTGGAAGCCGGTGTTGCCATTCGCGTGCCAGGCCATATCTCCGACCGAGCCACCGGCAACCGTCGCAGTCCCGCCGGGGCCAACTGCGACTTTGCCATAGATTTCCGCGGTTCCGACATGGATGGCGTCTGCAGTTCCTGCGGTGCTGGCGACAGTGACGTGATCGGAGGACTTGGAGATGTCATAGACGCCGCCGGGGCCACTTTGAGCCGGGTCGCAGGAACCGAAACTGTCGATTCGCGAGCCGCCGCTCATAATGATTTGATTCTTGACCAGCAACCCGCCCGAACTATAAGTGCGCAGGCACGTAACGCGGACGCCACGCTTGATGTAGCCGGCCTTCAAAGGCGAATTATGGTAACTCCAACACGTGATCGTTGGAGTGGAGATGTTCGTGGAGATTTCCAGGAGATAGTACCCTTCCGTCACGTCTCGCCGTTTTGCATACACATTATTGGCAAGCGCAAACCCGTTCGTCGCCCATGTGGCCGGACTTGAGTTGAGATGAGCCAGCGCCTCTTCGATGCCTGCCTCCATCAGGGGAAGCGCCGCATTCCATGACTGTGATCGCACGGCGAGTTTGTTATGATTACCGATCCATGTGAGATAAGCGGCGAGTGTGATACCGATCAAACCGGCAATCACAAGCACGATCATGGTCGCGCTTCCCTGGGAATGTGAGTGAAGTCTGGTTTTCATTTTTGCTGTCGAATAACCACCTTGGCCGACTCGATGGCGGCGCTTTGTGTTTTGTGGCCGAGAATGTTGTGCGAGCAGGCCCAGCTCACCTGAACGACTTTGCAGTTCGCCGCCACGGCCGCCGGATAGTAGCCATAATTCCCGTTCGTCAGATTCCGTTGAAAGATGTCGAACCGAAGATAATCACACTCGGACAGCAGTTCCCTCGCTCTACCGTTTTGGATTCGCATCAACGTCTTGCTTGCGGGAGTATGCCGATACGTGACCTGGTTTGTGCCAAGAAGAATCGTCAACTCACTGGGCGCGTAAGCAGTCACGCGCTGGGCCTGGCGCACCTCTCGGCTCAGACTATCCAGAGCCGATTTGCTGTGCCCATCGAGGTCCACGTGCACGGCGAGTTCGGCAAACGATCTGGCTGTAAACAGATAAGCGGCCGCTACCGCCGTCACTAGCAGCCCGGCCAGCCCCATGGCCACGAGTATTGCCGCCACGGTCTCGCCCGAAAGATGCCGCTTAGTAGATGTAAGTTTGCATTCCATATCGCGCCACAAATGTCCTCATCCGCGCCTGGCGCATGTGCCCGCCAGAAGGCCAGTAAAGGTCGATGGTCACCTGCTTGAGATTCGTTCGATACGACTCGGTGATCGGGGCCGTTGCAATGGTGACGACGCCTGTGTAGATACATCCGGCTGCAGTGGACCGGACCGCCGCCGGCAGGTTGTTTGTTGGGGAGAAAGGAACATAAAACCGGTTGCTGATGTACCCTGTGCTGACCTGGTCCCAGGTGTAAAGTCGGATGGTATCCAGCTTCTCCTCCAGGATTTGAGTAGCGCGAAGGGTTTCCCGCGCAGAACGGACGGTCGAAACACCGGAATTCAGAGCCGAAAACAAGCTCATAAACACGATCCCAAACAGCCCGATCCCGAGTAACGTCTCCATTAGAGAAAAGGCCGCGCTTGGTCGACGCCGAAGATCCCTATATCCAAGGCAGTTCGGATGGACTAAAACGCCCTTCGCAATGGTGCGATCCCGGATTATCATCGATCAACATAGAGCAGCCGGGGTGCCGTCTCAAATCTGCGTCGGCACGGAGAGAGGGGGTAAGTGTCCTGATCCTGGACAAGAATTGTCGAATTCCCGGACAGGTCGAGCTGAGGCCGGGAGAAATCAGGGGAGAGGATTATTGGCGAAATTCATGCTCTATATAGAGTATCTATATGAGCAAAAGTGTGATGTTAAGCGACGCAGCGTATGAGACCCTGCTGAAGCAAAAGAAGGAGAACGAGAGCTTTAGCGATGTGGTTCGACGGCTGGCGCCGCCGCCTATTGAAACATTTGGCGACCTGGAGAAGCACCTGAATAATCTGGAAGGCCCACTGTTCCTGGACTTCGAAGCGCTGGAACGCATCCGAAGCCGAAAGGTCAGAGGGAGTCATGCTTACTGACACCATATTCTGGATAGATCTGCTGAAGGAACGGTACGAACACCGGAAAGGGGCTGCCACCAACTTTCTTACTCGGCAGCGAAATACGGTGCTGCGAGTATCGATGATCACCTGGGGAGAAATAGCATCGGGATTTCATTCACCCGAAGCATTGGGCGATCTGTGGGGTAAGGTCCGCGTGCTGGGCCTGCCCAAACAGGTGGCCTGGGAGGCCAGACAAATCGAACGGGACCTTGCGAACCGCCACGCCCGGCTGGGCGAGGATGACATTTGGATCGCGGCGACTGCCCGCACATGGGGCCTCACTCTGGTAACTCGAGATCCCGCTTTCGAATGTGTATTTGGTCTGAATGTGCAGCAGTATTATTGACGATCGAAAAGGAACCGACGGCGGCAGAGAAGTAGATGACATGCCAGTGCGCCGCGAACTGGGGAAAAGCCTCCGCACACCATCCGTGCTGACCTCCTTTAGGTTATCCGCGCCTTTGGTTTGCTGTTTCCACGTTCAAATCGTCACCTTCTATTACAACCCCTTAATTGGCTTGTGCTGAACAACTTATGATGGTGTGAGTCGTTGGGTGTCGGTGGGCTTTACAATTTCAAGCGCCGAGCTTCTGATGAGAAAGTCGCAAGTCATTATCAGTGAACAGTTTACGCGGACGGTATAAGGCCTGCTTAAGTATTGGACAACATATTCGTTCCAGTGCGGGGCACCTCGCGCTGGAATAACGTCCATAAAAAAATATCTATGAAAATAAGCATCAGCAGTTTTACACGCTCATTTAAGTTTCTCGTCGGAGCGTTGGCGTGTAGCGTTCTCGCTACTGCCGCCAGCGCGCACATCGCTGGGACCGTCTTTTGCGACACGAACGGAAACGGCATCCTGGATGCCGGCGAAGCGGGGATTCCGGGTGTCAAGGTAACGGTTTGCGATATCTTCAGGATCACCGATGCAAACGGTGATTACTTCTTTTCCGCGGCGGACCTGAACGCTGCCGTATGCATTCCTCCCGTTAACAGCACCAACCCGTGGATTGTTTCAGTGGATCCGAGCACGGTGACCGGTGACTGCAATGAGATCGCGTGCCCCACAAGCGTCATGGTGTTCGTCACCCCGGCCGACGGAGTCAATTTCTGCTTCCGACCTCCTCCGCCGAATCCCTGTCCAGACTGCGTTGACCCGGTTTTTGGGCTCGGAGCGGCGGCGGGATGCACGGTCCTGCAGCTCGGCCCGGCCAAGGTCTCGATTACCGGACCGGCAGGCGGTGTCCTGGGCGACGTTTGCATCGCGCCAGGCGGCAAGTTGGATATCACAGGCGACCAGTACATCACCGGTACCGTGCACCTCGGCACGGGCGCGCTCTTTTCGAACAGCAGCGGCAATAGCATCAATGTCATCCAAAACGTCGATTTGAGCCCTGAGATTAGCGCCGCCTACTCTGCGGCTGCGCTCGCGGCCAGCCTCCCGTGCACTCAATCCTTCGTTAAGCTGGACGGCAAGACCGTGACTACCATCACTGGCGGCGCCGGTCTTAATGTAATCTGTGTTCAGGACATCGTTCTTTCCGGCGTGCAACTCAACATTGTTGCTCCGGCGGGGGCCAAATTCGTTTTCAACATCACCGGAAAACTGGTCCTCACCGGCGGCGCTGACATCCGTGTCGGCGGCGGTCTGTTGCCCAAGGACGTCCTCTATAACCTCATTGGAATCGGAGGCGACGTTGCCTTCTCCGGCGGCGGCGGCGGTGTGAACTGCTGCGCCGCGATCGTGGACGGGACGATTCTCGCGCCCAGCCGCAAAATCGCTCTCAGCCCTGGCCGGGTCAACGGACAGATCATCTCTGGAAAGGATATCAGCATCGTTTCAGGGTCCAGCGTTCGCTGCCCGCCTTGCCCTTGAGTTACTGGTTGTCAGAGCATAAATAAACCGGAACGGGGCGGCCTTGAGCCGCCCCGTTCGTTTTCAGGAGGCACCGACCCTTGGCGTCGTTATGCCCAGACGCGATCGCACGGGCGAGTTTTGAAAGGCCGAAGACCGGCCTGCCGATCCTGGCTCAGCCGGCAGAGCGAGCAGAAGCGGAAGGCGGTTTAGGAGTTGCGGATCAAAAGATTGTCGCAACAGCCGAGGAAGAGCAGGGTGCCGCTGCCGTGAAAGAAGCCGTTGTCCTCATAGAGTTGCTGCGCGAGGATGAGCCCTTCCTTCGCGCCGGCCTGGAATACGTGGGCCACCAACGCGTTGGTTTGTCGTGCGTCGATTTTGCACGCGGCGAAGCGAAGGAGAACACAGGCTGAAACGGTGGACGCGTTTTGGGCCGTCCAATTGGCAACAACCGACGTGATCTCTTCATCGGACTCGAGATCTTTCATCGGCAGCAGATATGCCTGTGCGTCTTTCAAGAACAGAAGGAGAATCGGCGCGTCGCCGTTGCGCAGGCAGTTGTGGCCGGCGTCGAAAGTGGCGGTAATGATGGCGTCGAGGCTGTTACTGGCGAGACCTTCAACCGGCACGGCCGATTCAGCGCTGTCGGCTGCGGTCCAGATGCCTTTTTGCGACTCTCTGTAATTTACTTTCAGAAAGTGCTTCGTATCGCCTTCGGGAGAAACCTGAGTGATTTTGAGCATCTGCCGGGTAGGAGGCCGGGAGCAAACGACGTCTATGTAAAAATCGTTCGGATCTGCGTAGCGATAGCGCGGGTCGACGGCGCCATCCATGGCAGCCTCTACATAGTGTTGAAACTTCTCTTTGAGCAGCCTCAAACGGAGCTTGGGATCGGTCACGTTGCCGGCATCAGCGATGACCAAACCGATTCTGCGCTCGTCATTCGGCGGCACGATTTCGTCGATTCTTCCCGTGTCTTCAAGAGACATAAGCCCTGATTTGCGATGTATTCAGACGCACGTTTTCCACACCCGCCCAACACCATAACTGCGTCTTTATGACCTGGGCACTGCGGGCTGCAATTCGCAAACAAAAGGTGGGCAGGTTGCGTGCCAGTGAGGCTGAAAATGCCCGTTTTGCAGGCTCACCGGTGCAAGCGTGCGGAAAAGGGTCAACTTCGGGATTGCAACGGTCGCTTTCATCGTAGCCAAAGCTTATTGCTGTGAGCGTCGGATGTATCTTTCCGAGACACATGGAAGGCTAAGGTTTGCGGACCTGGAGGCGGTAGAAGCGCGGGACAGAGGGTTCGCTGACGGTATTGGTAAAGCGTTGGATCGTTGACGGCAAGTCGATGGCCTCGGGCAACGGAGTGAAACTGCCGGGAAGATTCGTGCTGACGGAAAGGGTATAGAGACGATCCGGGGCGGTGGTCCAGCTCAGCACGTCGACAGTGCCTTCCGAAACGGGATGGGCGATCAGGCGGAGCTGGCTGGTTGGGTCACCGGGGTCCAGGCCGGCTATGTACGATTGCCAGAGGGGAAGGCCGTTTGCGCCGATGGCGGAAACAGCGGACTCAAAGTCGTTCGTGTAACCGGAAGCGGCGAGCCACCACAGCGGGGTCGGATAATTGGTCGTCAGGAGTTCGCGAAAAACACCGACGACGGAGGTGTTCGTGGTGATCGAGAGAGTGAGTGGATTGTCGGTGGCGACGGTGTCGCCGAGCCATTGGCTGAAACAATAGTATGGCGCCGGCGTGCCTACCAGTTCGACAGCCGTGCCCGCGGGATACGTGGCGTTGGTTGGGCTGACGGTTCCCCACTCAGGATTGTTGACGGTGGCGGTGAGGCTGACGATCGGAGGATTGACGGTGAGCGTGACGAAAAGATTCGTGCTCCCCGCGCCGGTGGTGCCGTTGGTGATCGCGATGGTGTTCGTGTAAATGCCCGCTGCCAGTCCGTTGGCATTGTCGTTGAGAGAGATCGTGATTTCCATGCTTGCGCCACGGGGCAGGGGACCCGTCGCGGCAGAGACACTGAGCCAGTCAGCGCTCGTGGTGAGCGCCCAATCGAGCGCGCTGCCGCCGCGGTTGGTTAAGATGCAAGTGGCCGACGAAGGTGTGAACGGCCCGCCAACAGTTCCCGCGGCGGCCAGACCGGTCCACGCGAAAACGGCGAGTTCGCCCGGAGTCGGGTTTACCGTCAGAGTGACAACGCGGCTGCTGTTACCTGCGCCGGTGGTGACATTGGTGAATCCGAGAACGTCGCTGTAGTCGCCCGCGGCGAGTATCCTCGCATTATCATTTATAGAGACAATGATGTTGGTCGCGGCGCCCGCGGCGAGCGTCCCTTGAGCGGCCGAGAGTGTCAGCCAGTTCGCCGTCCTTGTCACGGTCCAGTCGAGGCTGCTCCCGCCAGCGTTGGTGAGCGAATAGGTCTGCGCGTCGGGCGTAAACGGGCCGCCTTCGACGCCGCTGATCGCGAAACCATTGACTGGGCTGACGACGAGATCTCCCGGGGTGGCATTGATAGCGAGCGTGACGGGCCGCAAAGTGTCGCCGTCGCCGGTCGTGGTGTTGGCGAAGCTAACCGTGTCATCATAAGTGCCGGGGGCCAGACTGTTGGCTGGGCCATTAATCGAAACAGTGACGGTCGCGCTGGCGCCAGGATT
>Ga0075428_100007745_pt1 | contig 11902 bp, 10 predicted proteins | sample RhiMetdeltSRZDD2_FD_75291 | JGI IMG/M metagenome (GOLD analysis project Ga0075428, IMG submission 75291) | Populus rhizosphere microbial communities from Tennessee, USA - Rhizosphere MetaG P. deltoides SRZDD2 | ecosystem: Host-associated > Plants > Roots > Rhizosphere > Soil | place: USA...
ATCGGTGAGCTCAACGAGCATTACGACCTCGGCGACATCGCGCTCATCCGTGCCGAGGGAGTCACCGACGAAGTGATCGTGACGGCGCAGCGGCAGGTTCTCGAGGCGAACCTCGACCGCCGCGTCTTCGACTTAGGCAGCGACATCGCACGCGCGACGGGCTCCGTTCTCGACGCCATGCGCGGCCTCCCCGGCGTCACCGTCACGCAGGAAGGGACCATTCAATTGCGCGGCAGCGATCGCGTCACGATTCTGATCGACGGTAAGCAATCCGGGCTCACCGGCATCGGCAATCAGACGGGGCTCGACAGCATCCCGGCCGGAAGCATAGAAGCCATCGAGGTCATCAACAATCCTTCGGCGGCGTACGACGCCAACGGCATGGCCGGCGTCGTCAACATCATCTACCGGCAAGACCGGGCCGAAGGCCTACAGCTCGATACCGGCTTCTCGCTCGGCGTCGGGGCCCTCGAGAAGCGCAAGGCCGACTTACCGACCGAGCTCGGCAGCTACTCGTCGAATTGGAAAGTCAATCCGCGCGTCAACCTCGTAAACAATAGCGATAGCGGCGGCTACTTCGTGCAAGCCGACGTTCTGTTTCAGGAAGATCTACCGAACAACGAGTTCACGAGTCGCTACTACGACGACGGCCGCGTGACCCTCTCGCAGGTCCCCGAGAACCGGGAGCAGGAGCAGGTTGTCGTGCGCGGCGGATTCGACCGCGAGATCGACGACTATCGCTCGTGGACGTTCTCGTCGCTCTTCGATTTCGAGCACCACACCGACGTGGCGCAGGTGCCGTACATCGACGCCGTGGCGCAAGAGCTGTACCGGTATTGGTTCTGGCAAGAAGAGGAAAAGACGGGACACCTGAACCTCCTCCTCACGCACACGCGCGAATTCGAGCAACCCGGCAAGGAGCTGCGCTGGAGCATCCAGTACACGCGCGGCTGGGAGGACGAGGCGTACTTCCTGAACGATCGCTCCGCGCTGCGCAATGCGCAGGATGAGACGCACCTCGACGCGCTCGAGCACACGCTGCCGTTTCAGCTCGACTACGTGAAGCCGCTGCGCAGCGGCCGCATGGAAACCGGGGTCAAGCTTCAGCGGCGCGAGATACCTGTCGACTACGACGTCAACCGCGGCGAGGAGTCGGTCATTTATCCGGGGCTCGGCGATTGGTCGGAGTGGAGCGAGAAGCTCTACGCCGGCTACATCAACTACGTGCGCGAGCAACCCAAGTACGCCCTCGAGGTCGGCTTCCGCGCCGAACAGACGGACGTGCGTTATGACCTGCCGCCCGAGAACATCTACTACAGTCAGAGCGACGCTTACGACTACTTCGAGCCGCTGCCGAACGTTCGCCTCACCTACAACCTGAGCGCGGACGACCGCATCGCCGTCTATTACAACAATCGAGTGGACCGGCCCGGCGAGCCCGAGCTGCGCATCTTTCCGAAGTACGACGACCCCGAGATCCTGAAAGTCGGCAATCCATACTTGCGCCCGCAGTTCACGGAGCGGTACGAGCTTGCGTACGAGCGCGTCTGGGAGCGCGGCAATGCGATCGTCTCGCTCTACCGGCGCAACATCGACGACCCGTTCGTGCGCGTGTTCGCGATCGACGATAGCAACCCCGATTACGACATCGTAAACCGCATCTACCAAAACGTCGGCACCGGCTCGCACACCGGCGTGGAGCTCATCTTCACGCAGGACATCGGCGAGCACTGGGAGCTCTCGGGCAGCGCGAACGTGTACGAGAACATCATCGACGCGGCGGAGACGACGCTGCTCTTCCCCGTCGTGCGGCCGTTCTCCGTGCCGCGCAGCGAGGACGATACCTGGGACCTGAAGCTGAACAGCCTGCTCAAGCTGCCGAATGGTCTCGAAGCGCAGCTGTCGGTCGTCTACTACGCCGAGAAGCCGATCGCCCAAGGCCGCGAGGCGGCACGGTCGTCGGTGGATCTCGGCTTCAAGAAGCCGGTGCTGCGCGACGCGGAGATCGTCGTCTCGATAACCGACCTCTTCAACGAGTTCGGCATTCGTCAGGAGATCGATGGCGACGGCTTCGACGCGGTCTACGAGAACTTCTACGAGACCCAGACCGTCACGATGGGCATGAACTACCGCTTCTGAGCTCGTCGTCCGGCGTCAGAACTGCCACAGCAGCCCAATGTTGCCGGTGATGCCGCCCTGTCCCTGCGTGTCGCGCACGAGCGTGGGCGAGCCATCGGGCGCCGTCGCCTGGTCGTAGCGGAGGCAACACACGTTATTGCGATCCGTCAGATTCGAGATCTCCGTAAAGAACTCGAGGGTCGTCGGCCCAAGCGCGAAGTCGCGGCTCGCGCCGAAGTCGAGCTTGCGCACGTTGCTCAACCGAACGGCGTTGCGCGGTCCCGGAACGGCGATGAACTCGCCGCCGGCGCTCTCGACGACGCTGAGCTCCGTCGCCGGCCAACCGCGATGCGCGCTCGCTGCAGCGCTGATCGTCCAGGGGCCCGTCGCCCAGGTCACGCCGGCACTCAGCGCTCGAGCCTGGTCCCAGCTTCGCGGCACTTTTACGCCGTCGACCGTATCGTCGGCATTCGCCAATGACACGCCCACCCACCAAGGGACGGGGAGCTCGCTGCTCAAGAACAACTCGAGCCCGTTCGCATCCGCGCGCTCGGGCGCGACGAGAATGCGGCTCGCGCGCAGCTCCGGCGCGACGATCAGCGGCTCGAACAGGTTCTCGAACCGCGGCCGCACGTCGTTCGTTCCCTTGTGATAGTACTCAGCGCGCACGGTGACCGTCTCCGGGAACCGATGCTCGATGCTCACGATCGAGTGCGCCGAGCGCTGTGCCGAAGAGAACGCGGTTACGCCGTCTTCAACCTGCAAGTCGAGTAAGCCTTCTGCCTGGAAGAAGCCTCCGTAGCTGAGCCGCAAATCGTCGCGTGAGGTCAGCTGCACGAGCACGCTCAACCGCGGACTATAGCGGTCGTCCGAGTCATCAACCGGCAGGTACGTGTGATGATCCCATCGCATGCCGAGATCGGCGACTATGCGCTCGCCGAGTCGCAGCCGATCTTCGAGGTACGCCGCATAGCTGTCTCCTCGCGGGGCGACTGCAATGTCGCGCGACAAGGACGGATCGTCCACGAGCGTTGCGAGCAAACCGCGACGATTAGCCGCGCTCGAGTAGCGATACGCGGCCTCACGCTGCTCGAATTCGAAACCGAAGCGCGCGAGCTGCCGTTCGCTCACCGCGTATTGCCAACGCTGCTGGGCTCCATACGCTTCGAGCTCGCGTTGATCGTCGACGGCTCCCACGAGCTCCGCGAGATCGGCAACGTCTTCGTGGCGCTCCGAATCGAAGCTCGTCGAGTGGAGCCACGTCGTGCTCGAAAGCCGGTCGGTCCACGCGCTCTCGAGCTTGAGCCAGGTCTGCCGCGTGCTCGTGTCGCTCGCCGCCTGCTCCCGATCCACCGGGCTGTCTTCAGTCGTGAACTGAATGTCGTCATCGAAGCTGAAATCGGCGAACACGAGCCGGTGCTTGGCGCCGAGATTGACGGTCATACGCAAGAACACGTCGGAGTAGTCGGGCTGTCCGATGTGGTCGGCGAGGACGCTATCGAGATTGCTGTCGCGCGCCGACAGCAACCACGACGCACGATCGTCGGCGAACGTGCCGCTCGTTAGGACTGACGTGTATAGCGCGCTGAGCCCGATCTCGTTCTCTAGCTCCTTCGGCTCGCGCGGCTCGACGACCATGAGGCCGCTCAACGCGTCGCCGTACTCCGCCGAGAATCCGCCCGCGAGCACGGCAACGTGCTCGACGATCCGCTGATCGATGGCGCTGAAGACGGACTGGAAGTCGCGCAAGTGATACGGCTCGATGAGCCGCACGCCGTCGAGGTGCACGGCCACCTCGTTGGGCGCTCCTCCTCGCACGTACGGTCGCGCCGAGAACCCGTTATTGGCCACGCCGGGGAGCCGCTGCGCGACGCGTAGCGCATCGTCACCGAGCGTCAGAAAATTCTCGATGTCGTCGCGCGAGAAGTCCGTCGTCGAAGGTTGCGCGCGCGTCGCGAGATCGTAGCGGCTGGCCGTCACCACGACCTCGTCGAGCTTCGCGACGGCTTCCGCGAGCGCCACGGGAAGCGTTGCCGTCGCGCCCGCGGTCACGGCGGAAGTGAGCCGTTCCGGCAGGAACCCGGTCGAACGCACGGTCACGGTGTAATTGCCCGGAGCAAGGGCCGGCAACTCAGCGCGGCCATTGACACCGCTCACGACGAGCCGCGTCGGCCCTTCGACCTGCACGGTGAAGGTTCCGAGCGGCGTGCCGGTATAGCCTGCGGTCGCTTCGACGACGAGCGTGCCCGGCGACCGCTGCGGCTCGCTCACGATGAGCCACGAGCCGCCTTCGGAGCGCAGCGTCAACCCGTGCGGCGCGAGTATCTCGCGAGCGAGCTCCAACGGTTCCGTAGCGCGGGGTTCCGCCGACACGATGAACGTGCTTGGCAACAAGCTGCTGCTGTAGACGAACGGAGTTCCCGCTGCACGCAGCTCTTCAATGACGGATTGCACCGCACGTCCGAGCAGAGGCCGTGCGAGTTGGGCGTCGGCGAGGCCAGCCGCGAGCGCAGCCGCGGCAAGCAGAAAGCGTAGGACTCTGAGCGACATTGCGCACCGGGCGCGCCCAAACGGGCACCGGCAGATTGTACGCAATGCGCGCGGTCGTCCGCGACGACGTCAGCCAGCGCTCAACGCGCCTCGATCACGACGCGATCGCCGTCGAGCATGTAGGTGAGATCGTTCACCGCGAGGACCGCGGCCAGCTTCTGCATCAGCGTCGGGAAGTCGGGCGAACCGCTCAACACGGCCGGCCGCTTGACGCGCTCGACCGCAGAGTCGGCGAAGACGACCGTGCGCCCCGTTTGCGCCTCGAACCACGCGAGGAACTCGCCGAGTGTGCGCCCGTTGATATCGAACGGCGGCGCGAGGCGCTCGGTCCATTCCCAGTCGCCGCCGACCTTCGCGATCGAGTCGCGGCGCAAACCGTTTGTTGCCTGCGTCGCGACGAGCCGCTCGCCCGCGGCGGCCGTATCCGACACTGCGCCTCGCGTCACGTTGACGAGCCCGTCGCGCACGCCGACGTCGAGCCGCTCGTCGTCGAGGCGAACGAGGAACTGCGTGCCGACATCGCGAACTCGGCCGAGATCCGTCATTACCGCAAACTCGGAAGAGCGCTGCGCCTCGGAGTCGAAGTACAGCATGCCCGCGAGCAGCTCTGCTTCGTCGTTGCCCACGAGCACGACGCGACTGCGCGGCGCGATACGCAGCGAGCCGCCGCTCGCCAACCGGAGCGCGAGCTGTCCCTCGCCGCTGTCGAGCCGCGTGCCGGCGACGACACCGCTGCCGGCGCCGAGGCGCGCACCGGTCGCCGTCGTCACAACGCCTTGCACCTGCTCGACGTGCGCAACGAGCACAGCCGGAGCGCTGGGCGCCGGGCCTCCGCCGACGTACACGAATGCCGTCACGAGCGCCGCCGCGGCTGCCGCGCCAAACGCCGCCCGCTTGCGCCAGATGCGCCGGCCCGTCACGGTTTCCCACTCTTCGAGCACTGCTTGGCGAATCTCCTCAGCATGGCTCGCCGGCGGTTGCGGCCGCGGCTCGGCATGCGCGAAGAGCTGCTGGAGTAGGCGCTCCCGTTCGACTTCTGGATCCCGTTGGTTGTTCATAGTGGATCAGCGACCGATTGGCCGCCCTTTGTTCGAGGGCCCACGAGATCGCTCGTGAGCGTCGAGTAGACCTCTTGGAATCCGCGCTTTGCGCGGGCCAACAACGACTGCGCCGCCTCGAGTCCCACCCCGAGCTTCGCTGCAATCTCTTCGACGCTGTAACCGTACAAATACTTCCACTCGAGCGCGTTGCCGTAGTGCGCCGGTAACTGATCGAGCGCCACTTGAATCAACCGCGTCGTCTCGAGCCGGCGGAAATTGTGCTCGGGCTCGTCGGCCTCGGGCGCCGCGATCGCTTCGACGGCTGCGCGAATGTCGGGCGCGTCCTCGGTCAGCACGACGTGGCGGCGCTCGCGCGCCACGCGCTCGTGATATTCGGCAATCTCATTGCGGCAAATCGTGCAGAGCCACGTAAACAGTGCCGCCTCGCCACGCCACGTCGCGAGCTTGCGAATGGCCTTTGTCAGCGTCACCTGCACGATCTCCTTCGTCGAGTCGGGGTCATTGCCGAGCCTGGTCCGAGCGAACCGATACAGGCGCGGAAAGTAGCCGTCGAAAAAGGCATTGAAGGCCTCTCGATCGTGCGCCAACATGCGCTTCACTAAGCGCCGGTCTTCGAGCTCGTCGGTCATTTCGATCCGTCTCTTAGGCCGTTAGACCGGCCCAGCCGCCGAAATCGGTCGCCGGGCCAGGACCCCACCGACCACCTTCGGCAACCGATTCCCTCGCGATGCTCCGTCTTACGCGGCATCGACCCCCATAGAGGAGGGATTGGCATGGCCGTTCCGTCTCCTACCCTGGTGCCCTCTCCAGCCGCCGTACCTCCGCCCGCCGTCGACGAGGTTTTCGCCCGGCCGCTCGAGCACGTCGACGACTTTACGTTCAACGAGCAGGTCGCGGGCGTCTTCGACGACATGGTCTCACGCAGCGTACCGCAGTACGCCGAGATCCAACGAATGCTGGCCGAGCTCGCGGCCTACTTCGCAACCCCGGGCTCGAACATCTACGACCTCGGCTGCTCCACAGGCACCACGCTCGCGCTCGTGGATAAGGCGCTACCCGTCAACGCCAACCTCATCGGCATCGACAACTCGGCCGAGATGCTCGACAAATGCCGCTCGAAGCTCACGACACCCGGGCTCCGCAATCCGTTCGAGTTGCGCAGAGCAGACCTCGATCACGGTGTCGAGATCCACGACGCATCGGTCGTGCTGCTCGTTCTCACTCTGATGTTCGTCCGGCCCCTCTATCGCGAGAAGCTCATGCGCTCGATCGGCGCGGGAATGCAAGAGAACGGCTGCTTGCTGCTGGTCGAGAAGGTGCTTGGCGACGGGTCGCTGTTCAACCGGCTCTTCATCGAGCGCTACTACGCCTATAAGCGCCGCCGCGGCTACAGCGAGCTCGAGATCGCGCAGAAGCGCGAAGCGCTCGAGAACGTGCTGATTCCTTATCGTCTAAGCGAAAACCGCGATCTCCTGCTCGGCGCCGGCTTCCGCGAGGTCGAGGTGTTCTTCAAGTGGTACAACTTCGTCGGCATCGTGGCGGTGAAGTGATGGTCGCGCTCGGCAACTTCCTGTTCCGCTTCCGCACGACGCTGTCGCCGTTCTTGCCGCTGTTGCTGTTACTTCCCGGCCCCGTCGTGCTGTCCGACCCGTTCGTCGCGGCGCTCATCGGCTTCGCCGTCGCACTCCTGGGTCAGATCGTTCGCGGCGGCACGATCGGTCTCGAGTACATCGTGCGCGGCGGGCGCAATCACCGCGTTTACGCCACCACGCTCGTGACCGAAGGGCTCTTCCGTCATACGCGCAATCCGATGTACGTCGGCAAGTTCCTGATGGTACTCGGCGCCGGCATCGCTTCGAATCATTGGTTCGCGCTGCTCGCCTTTGCCGGCGCCTACTCGCTGATGTACCAGGCCGTCACGCTCGCGGAAGAGGACTATCTGCGCGGCAAGTTCGGTGCGGCATTCGACGAGTATTGCTGCCGCGTGCCGCGTTGGTGGCCCAAGCTCGCGGGGCTCCGGGCGACGTTCGCGGCGATGCAGTTCAACTGGCGGCGCGTGCTCATCAAGGAGTACAGCGCACCGCTCGGTTGGACGTTGCCTATCGTGCTGATCGGGATCTGGAACATTCATCGCACCACGGGGCTCGACGCGCGGCCCGTCGCCGTGACCGTGCTGTGGGCGTTGCTCGGCACGGTCGGGCTGCTCTGGCTCATTCTCGGAACGCTGAAGAAAACCCGCGTGCTCTTCCTCGCCGAAGGGTAGCGTGGGGCCGTCACGCAGCTCGCCTGACGCCGCGGCCCGGCCGGCCGAGGCGCTCGCGGAGCCGCGTCGATGGTTGCTCGCATTTTGGCGGCCGCGGTACTGGCCCGCATGGTTGTTCTTGGCCTGGCTGCGCGCCTTCGCCGCGCTGCCGCTCGGGTGGTCCTTGGCCGTCCACCGCCTACCCGGCCGCATGCTGTACTCGCTGTCGAAGCGCCAACGACACGTCGTGCGCCGCAATCTCGAGCTCTGCTTCCCGGAGCTCACGCCGACCGAGCGCGACCGCTTGGTCAAACGCCATTTCGAGTCGATCGGCATGTCGCTAGCGGAATTCGCGTTCGCGTGGTTCGCGGCCAACCGCCGCAACCGCGGGCGCTTCGAGGTTCGCGGCCTCGAGCACGTGACGAACGCGCTCGCGCGCGGCAAAGGCGTGATTCTCTACGCCGGTCACTTCACGACGCTCGAGATTTGCGGACGTCCACTAAAGGGTGCTCTACCCAACTTCACGTTCATGTTCAGCCATCGCAGCAACGCGTTGCTCGACGAGATCCAACGGCGAGGCCGCGTGAGGCTCGCGCACGACGCCGTTCCGAGCGACAACGTGCGCGCGCTGTTGCGCGCCCTCAAGCGCAACGCCGCCGTTTGGTATGCGCCGGATCAAATGGATCCGCGCGGCGAGCTCCTGCCGTTCTTCGGCGAGCCCGCGATGACGAGCCTGGCCACGAGCAAACTCGCGCGGCTCTCGGGGGCGGCCGTCGTGCCGTTCTCGTTCCGGCGCAGCGACGCGCGCGGTCACTATGAGCTCGAGTTCCACCAGCCGATGCACGACGTGCAGACCGCCGACCCCCTTGAGTCCACGCGACGGCTCGTAAGCCGTCTCGAGGATTTCATCCGCGCGGCGCCCGAGCAGTACCAGTGGCTGCATCGCCGCTTCAAGGGCCGCCCACCCGCGTGGCCCGATCCGTACCGGACTGCGCGCTCTGCGCACTGACAGAGAGCTCGTCGCCTCCGCCTGACGTACGCGCCTCGGACCGAATACGAAACTTCCGCCATCGCCGCGGTCGTTCGCAAGTTGCAGGACGCCAGTCATCCCGTAGCCCGCGCGCGCGACTACAATGGCGAGCACCCATGAGCACCCCTCTCACAGGCAGCGGCGCGCCGAGCCCCGCGAAGCCCGCGGCACAGACCGGCGAACCGGACGGCCAGCCGCGCCGCTCGCTGCTCAGCTTCTGGCGCCCGCGCTATTGGCCCGCGTGGTGCTTCGTGGCGTGGCTCCGCCTCTCCGCAGCGCTGCCGCTCGCATGGTCTTTGGCCGTGCATCGCCTCGGCGGCCGCGTGCTGTACGCACTGGCGCGCCGGCAACGGCACGTGGCGCGGCGCAATCTCGAGATCTGCTTCCCGGATCTCACGCCGACCGAGCGCGAAGACGTGCTGAAACGCCAATTCGAATCGGTCGGCATGTCGATCGGCGAGATTGCGTTCGCCTGGTTCGCTTCCGACCGTCGCGTCCCCAAACACTTCGTCGTGCGCGGCCTCGAGCACGTCAACTCCGCGCTCGCGAAAGGCAAAGGCGCGATTCTCTACACGGGCCACTTCACGTCGCTCGAGATTTGCGGGCGCCCACTGAAGCTCGCGTTGCCGAACTTCACGATCATGTTCAGCCGGCGCAGCAACGAGCTGCTCGACGAGATCCAGCGACGAGGCCGACTGCGCGTAGCGCACGGCGCAGTCCCGAGCGACAACGTGCGCGCGCTGCTGCGCGCCCTGAAACGCAACGCCGCCGTTTGGTATGCGCCGGATCAGATGCACTCGGGCGGCGAGCTCGTGCCGTTCTTCGGCGAGCCTGCAATGACCAGCCTTGCGACGAGCAAGCTCGCGCGCTTGTCCGGCGCGCCGATCGTGCCGTTCTCGAACCGCCGTAGCGACAATCGCGGCTACTGGGAGCTCGAGTTCCACGAGCCGCTGCATGATCTACCGACGGCCGACGCGCTCGCGGACACGCGCGTGCTCGTGCGGCTACTCGAGGATTTCATTCGCGCGGCGCCGGAGCAGTACCAATGGTTCAACCGGCGATTCAAGGGCCGGCCTGCCGAGTGGCCCGATCTGTATCGCGCGGCGCCGCCGGCGTCTTGATCTACGCACGCAACCTCATGCTCCGCGCGACAGCTCACGGCCAACCGCCAGCGCGCACTAGCCGCGAGTTCAGCGCGCGAATGCCCAGTATTTGCTCGCGACGAGCTTGCCGAGCGCGAGCGTCAAGATGACGAGGTACAGCGAGAGCACATAGTCGATGCTCGTCCACTGGAGCACGCCGGCGTATGCCGCCTCCGTGAGCCCGAAGCTGATCAGCGAGATGATCGCGAAGCGCCACAGCGCGGCGCTAACATCACGCCCCTGCGCCGGAAACGTCCACCGCGCGTGACCGAAGAAGCCCCACGCGAACGAAAACAGAAATCCGACGAAGTTCGCGGACAACGGCCGCATACCGAGCGGGACGACGATCGAGACGACGGCCAAGTTCAAGGCCGTCGCAATGGTTCCGATGATCGTGAAGACGCCGAGGTCGCGCGCGAAGCTCCTTATAGACCAGCGGGGCCGCGGATGTGCTCGACGTCCTGGTTGTTCTCGTTGCAGATGTACTCCATGAGCTCCCAACCGGGCCGCAGCGTATGCCGATACTTCACAGTGAACGGCTTCGCATAGGCGCCGGGGTCGGTGACCGTGGTCACTACCTCGAGCTCGCCGAACTTGGTGCGTGTGTAGCGCTCGACGGTTTTGAGCTGCGTCGTGTGCGGGTGGCCCACGAAGTCGAACCAAAAGAGGTCGTTGAACCCAACCGTCTCGATGACGAGCGTGTCGCCCTCCCAGTGACCGACCGAGTGGCCGTACCACGAGGGCTCTTCGTCGTCGGGATGCTCGCGGCCGTCCATGAAGATTTGCCGGAAGCTGTGGATGTTGCCCTCGAACAAGAAGAATAAATGTGTCGCTTTGCCGTACGCCGGCGACTGCACGAGCCGCCACGGATACGGCGCGATGCGCGGCACTCCGGTCGGCAAGCAGCGCGCCTCGGGATCGTCGGCGGCCATGCGCGATTTCATGATCGCTTCGGCCGAGGGCAGCATGACGAGTTGTTCGCCGGGCAGCAGTCCCATGCTGATGTCGCCGATCGGACCGTTGCCGACCCAGACGCCGGACAAATCCGGCGTGCCGTCCGGCAACCGCGGCGGCGGACCTTCGGGTACCTCGCCGGCCAGCGCGGCATTGCTCGAGCCGCCGCTGCCGGCGGGCGACGTGGCGTCTCTGGGCGCCTGCTGCGCCGATGCCAACTGCGCGAGTGCGCCCGCGGCGAACGCCGCGATGAGCCATTGCGTGCGCATGACCTAGCCGCCGTCCTGCGCGGAGCGCGCGAACACGCGTGTGCCGTCGGGGAAGGTGACCAAACGGGCGTTCGCCATGTTGGCGCCGCTGCGCGCCATGGATCCTTCGACGGTGACCGCGTCGCCTTCTTTCAGCGAACCGCTCGACCAGCCCGCGCGCTTCAAGTAGTTCGGGCTCGCGAGCTCGAGGTTCCAGTTGACGACCTTGCCGTCGGCGCCCGGCACGTCGACGTAGAACCGCGCATGCGGGTTCGTCCACTCGATCTTCGTGACCGTGCCCTTCAGCGTCACGGGCTTGTTGGGATCGTATTGCGCGGAGAACGAGTGATGAGCGTAGGCCGGAACGGCCACGAACGCGGCGACTGCAAGAGCACTCCAAACGACCTTCATTGGTCTCCCCCTCCGAAGATAGCTCGAAGCACTCTAGCCCGACTCGGCGGCGCGAAGGAATAGGGTGCGCTCATCGCAACGCCCAGAACTGCGCGCCCTGCGCCTCGAGAAACGCTTCCGCGTCGGCCCCTTGCAGCAGCGCCAAC
>Ga0075428_100007747_pt1 | contig 11900 bp, 4 predicted proteins | sample RhiMetdeltSRZDD2_FD_75291 | JGI IMG/M metagenome (GOLD analysis project Ga0075428, IMG submission 75291) | Populus rhizosphere microbial communities from Tennessee, USA - Rhizosphere MetaG P. deltoides SRZDD2 | ecosystem: Host-associated > Plants > Roots > Rhizosphere > Soil | place: USA...
GGGCGTACTGGCGCACGCAGAGCCGCCGGCCCTTGCCGGAAGGATCGACCGGCGATTGGACCGTGGAGGCCCGCGATGCAGAAGGGCACGTGATCGCGAGTGTCGGCTTCACCTGCGTGGCGGCCGAATGACGAGTCCGTTCAGTGAGCTAGTCCGGCGACGTTGCTCCCTAACCCGCCGCACTTCGTCGGGCAGAGCACGATCACGACGCTGACCGGCCCGACGGCGACACTCCGCAAGCGCGGTCGGCACTCTCGGTCACGGACAGGACGACGAATAGACCTCCACCTTGTCGAAAAAGATGCTGGTGGGCTGGTTCATGCTCGAGTTGCTCCCTATGCCGAGCCCGATCTTTGCGACGCTAGCGGCGGGGTCGAGGGCGCCAGACCCGATGAGGACGTAGGAACCGCTGCCGGTCGCGAGCTGGAAGCTCCACGTATTCGACGTATCGTTCACGGCGACTTTGATCCCGTAGTTCGTGTTCACGGTGATGTTGGTCGTCGCCACAACAGCGTTCCTTACGGTGAGTGCGAGCTGGAGCTGGCCGGAGCTGTTCCTCACGAGACTCAGCGTGGCCGGCTGGCCCGACGAACCGAGAGAGCCGTTGTTCTTCAGAAGCCCGAAGATCGCGGCCCCTTGACCGTTCGCGAGCCCTGCCTGCGAAATGTAGAGGCGGGCGTGGCCGCAAACGGCTGCGGTCGATGTCACCGAGTGCTCGGTCCGCCGGTGCTTGGAGTTGGTCGTTGCCTGGGCCCGGAGCGCCTCCCCGAAGAACCCGTTGCCCGGCACGGGCGGGTTGTCCGTGGCGTTCGGCGTGATCGTCGCGCCGGAAGGGCTCCCGCTCTCCGCCCAACCTGAGAGGTCGTATCCCGCTTGCGTCCCTTGGAATGTCTCGTTCAAGAGGTTCCCCGCGGCAGGAATCGCTAGCGAATCTTCGGTAAAGCCGGAGTCGCCAGTGCGGTTCCGGCTTGCGTTGACCCGGTAGTAGACGGTCGTCCCCATCGGGGCCGTCGCGTCGGTGTAGGACGTGGACTGCGCCGAAGTGGTGTCAATGACCGGGAACGTCCCACCCGGCGAAGTGTCACGGCGGATCTCGAAGTAGTCCTCATTGCTCGATCCGTCCGTCCAGTGAAGGCTCGCCTCGAATGCCGGGGTGAGAGTCGCCTCCAGGCCTGTCGGAGCCCCAGGAATTCCGCCGAGCACCTGAAGAGGCGCCGTCGCGTAACCGACGAACACGTTGTCGATGTTCAACTGGTACGGCGCGGTCCCGGACTCGTCGTAGTGCCCTGGGGGGTCGTAGTTGCGAACGAGGTTGACGGCGGTGTCGACCTTCGAGTTATCCGCCGGGAAGCTCCCGACATCGCTCAGCGGCAGGGAGCCGTTCTCGCAGCCTGGGAGATTCGGGTCTTTCGACCCCTGGCACACATAGCGCTCGTTGACACGGATCAGATCCGCAGAGGTCACCGAGTATTCAGGATCCCACCGCACCGCATTGCCGATCATCTGCACGCTGACCGGAGACGGGCCCGACTGCTCGAGACGAACGCCTTCGTTTTGCAGGTCCTCCTCGAACATGGACTTCTGGATGACGGAGACATTGCCTCCGAAGTCGTCCAGACCAATCAGGTCCGTCGCGGATGTGCCGATGCCGACGGACTTTCCATTGAAGAGGCACACCTCGCCGCCGGTACCTCCGCCGCTCGCCAAGTGATCCCTGGCCGACCCCTCGCTGTAGGTGTTCGCGAAGAGGGTGCGGACGCCGTTCGTGCCGTTGACAACCTCAGTGTTGTAGTCGTTGCTATTCAGCAAGCCGGTCCACATCCAGACCCCCGATTGGAACGGCGCGGCCTGGGGGTTCTGCGGTCCCGCGACCACGCGGACCCCGATGTCCGTCTCCCCGTCCCCCGCCAGGCCGTAGACCTGCGTGTCGATGAGGTTCACGGACGGTCTCGGAACTCCGTCGATGAGAACGCCGACGTGCGCGGCCCCGGAGCCCTTGCCAGACTCGAATTTCGAGACGTACAGCCGCGCGTCATCCTGGTTGAAATCGTTGATGCGGATCGCCACCGCCCTGTTCACGGCCCCGGGGTCGGCGCCGAGCTGCAGGTCCCGGATCGTCAGCCCGTGTGGCTGGTAGCCGTCGATGTCGAACTGAACCCCGTTCGCGACGCCCGTCCAACGGAGCCACGTGTTCATGCCGTTGCCCATGATCGTCAGGTCCTGGCCCGACGGTACGGTCAGAGACGTGCTCCGCGGGTAGAAGCCGGATGGGAAGTGCACGATCGCTGGGTTCGGATCGGCGACCGCGGCGTCGATGACATCTTGGGCGTTCGCCGCATCCGTGACGGTGTAGACGGGGCGTTCCAGAACGGGGGAAACGGCGGGTTGCCCCGGGACCGGGAGGTCGAATGTGCCGATCGTCGGATCGTCGTTCTGAAAGACCTTCTTGTTGCCTCCCGAGTACGGTTGGCTCGTCGTGTACTTGTTGTGGAGCGCAACGACGTCGGTCGTCATCCAGGTTTCCGCTTCAACGGGAAAGTCACGCGGGACCCCGCTCCTGGAGGTGTCGATCTCGTTCCCCAGCAGGAGGAGCGGGCCGGGTGAGTAAATTGTTACCGCGCGGGCCTGGTACGCGTTCTGCTGGTCGAAGTTGTCGATCTTGTTCCGGATCAGGCTCACGGGGTGCACGGCGCCGGTGAGTCCGGGCGGGTTGACGACGAGGAAGCGCGCCGAGCCCTTCGACCAGCTGCCCTGGACGGTCACCTGTCCGTCCGGAGACATCGTGATGTCGCCTCCGCCACAGTAGCCGCCGCAGTAAGGCCCCGAGGGGCCCGATGTATGGTTCGCACAATTGGGATTGCTCGACACGCTGCAATTGTTTAGAAATCGGCCGCGTATGACGCGGAAGTCTCCTGCGTAATTGCCCGGTGTGCCGCCGTATATGGGCATCTCATCCGTGATGCCGACCTCGCGATTGCCTTCGAACAGGCAGTCCCAAAACCAAATGTCCAGCGCGTTGAAGTCCTCGATGCTGGTTCCGAAGTCGTTGTTGAGGAATTGGCAGCGGCGGATTGTCATCTCCGAGTCCTGAACGTGCCAGTGCCCAATGCGCAGTCCGATCCATGAATTCCGGAACGTCGAATCGATGTGCATGGTGCCGATGTCGGCGAAACCCTCGGCGTCCTTGAGCTGATACCACGAGTTGCCAAGGCCGGTGCATGCCGCGTTGAAGTTGAAGTTGCCGCTGGCCCCGCAGTAGGACTCGTCGAAGGCGACCACGTAGAGCTTGCCCCGATCGGATCCTCCATCCCACACGAGGTTCTTGAAGACGCTCCTGGGCGCGCCGTCCGAGTGGATCATCGGTTTCGTGGCGGTCGCAGACGTGCCCGACGCTCCGTTCCACTCGAAGACCACACCTCCCGCGCTCTGGCCATAGATCAACAGACCCAAGCGACCCTCCAGGAAGAGGGTATCGCTCAGGTAGTACGTTCCGTTGGGGATGTACAGCACGTGCGGAAGATCCGGGGCCAACCTTTGGTTCCCTTGAAGCCCGTCCACGTTCAGCGCGTTGAGAGCCTGTTGGAGCGCCTGCGTGTCATCGTTACCGTCTTGACCGTTGGCGCCGAAATCCGCCGCGTTGAGCCAGTCGGAAAAAGGCGGGCCGGTGAAGACAGCGACCGACCACGTCATGGTCGAAGGCGGAGAGTTGCCTGCGCCGCTCGTCGCGATGACTTGATACTCGTACTTCTTGCGCGCCACGAACGAGAAGAAATCACTGAATGTGGTGATGTCCGCACCGACTGTCCCAGCGATCGACCATGGGGTCGTTCCCGCCAGCCTCCGCTGCACCTGGTAGCCCGACTCTCCCGTGACGTTGGACCACGAGACGTCGATGCGGTTCGAGGCCTTCGGAACCGCCTTCACTCCCGTGGGGGCCGGAGGCGTCGCGAAGGCGAGCGTTTGGACAACGAACGTCAGCAGTACGACGGTGAGGTTTCGCATGGGGCCCCCTCAGTAGTGGCTAGGAATGCCGCCTCGGTGTGTGAGAGGCGTGAGGCTAACATGGCGCTGTCCAACTGTGGAGTGCTCTGCTGTGCTCTGGAGTGCTCCCCCAGTCTTGGAGACATGTTGGAGACGAAATCCCTCAAGCCCGGACAGACTCTGCTCGCGCTTCCGGTGGACTAATCGCCCCTCGCGCGCGTGAGCGACCGGATCTCGGCTAGAGACGTGGTCGGCGACTCCGGCTCGACGCGGCTTCGAGGCGAGGCCCGGTCTTCACCGGGGCCGTTTTGTTCTGCGCGGCGCAGCGTCGGATCCGGCCCTCCTCGGCGTCGCGGATCAGGTCCTGCTTCTTCCAGCCGTTCGTCAGATGGGCCACGCAGCTGACGCCCTTGTCGTGCCTCTCGTCTCCCAGGAGGCACCGCCTGATGAGGTCAGCGAAGGTGCAGCCGTCCTCGAACTCGTGGTTGCCGACGCCGGTCTCGCAGTCGCCTACGGCCACCGTCGGCGTCAGGATCGAGCTGAGGCACGAGTCCGAAGCATCGCACACCCCGTCGCTGTCGTGATCCTGAAATGAATGGACGCACGCCCCGTCTCCCTCGCATTCGTCGAGGGTACAGGCGTCGCCGTCGCTCGTGCACGCGGTCCCTGGCGAACGGAACCCGTCTGCCGGACATGCCGCGCTCGTTCCCGTGCAGCTCTCCGCCACGTCGCAAACTCCTGAAGACGCACGGCAGGCCGTGCCGGCCGCGACGAACTGTTCCGGGCACGCCGCGCCGACACCGTCGCACGAGTCGTTGGCGTCGCAGACCCCGGCCGACGAACGACACAGAGTCCCAGCATTCCCGGGCGTGTGGAGGCATCCGGAGCGCGAATCGCATGAGTCGACCGTGCACGGATTGTCGTCTTCGCAGGGGAGCGGCGCGCGCGCGCAAGCGGCGGAGGCGCAAGCGGTGCCTTCGCGCAAAGCACCACCCTGGGACTCGCAGGTCAGGACATCCAGGTCCTCCGCGCAGGACCCGCCGGGCAGGCAGCACGCTCCGCGGTCGGAGTGGAACACGACCTGGAGGCGGGGTCGCAACGAGTCGTCTGTGCTGTCGCGGCTCCAAAACGCCTTGATCGTGCCGGGCGCGTCCTCCCCTCCGGTCAGGACCCATCCGAAGTTGTGCAGCGGATCGTCGAGCCAGTCCTGCACGTCCGCAGTGAGCTGGGTCGAGGACCACGTGTACGGAGGACGGGAAACGACCGCGCTGGCCATGGAGGCGAATGCGCCCCCGGGGACGCTCCAGAACACGGTGTCGAAAAAGCGGTGCCGCCAGGTCGCATCCTCCGTCTGCGCCGGTCCGCCTTTGCCACGACCGGAGGAATCCGAGGCCCCCTCGCCCCAGTCCGCGAACACGCGATTGAGCTCGATCGGCGCGACGATGTAGGAATTCGTCGAGCGGGGTCGTAGCGCAAGCTCCGCGCTCACGATCGTCGAGCCCGGAGGAATGGCGCCGGCGACGTCGAACGCCAGCAGCGCACGGCGTCTCAGCCCGGAACCCTTCGGGATGCGTCCCACGAAGAGGCTGCCATCTGCACCGTCGCTCAGGAGCCCTTCGGGATCCTCGAAAAGCGTGTTATCCCTGACGGGCTCGAGACTGACCGAGCAGGTCGATGAGCCGCAGCTCGCGCAGGTCAAGGCGCAACACGCAGTCCTGTCTCCGGAGTACGAGCCTCCCAGCGCCAGGCAAGAAGGCTCGGGAACTTGCTCGCAGGAGCCGTCGAACCGGCAGCAGGCACCGTCGCACGCGCCCACGTCGCAGAGCGTCCCATCGCCATGATACGTGCCGCCGAGGTTCGAGCACGAATACGATCCTCCAACGGAGCACGCGCCGCGAACGCAGCAGGCGCCGGTGCATACGACGTCCTCGCAGTCCGTCCCGTCGCCGTGGTATGTGCCGCCGTAGCTCATGCACGTGCCTTCGTCCCACACGGCACAGGTGTCGAACACGCAACAGGCTCCGACGTGGGCGCAGGAGGTGCAATCCGTGCCGTCCCCTGCGTAGGTGCCGCCGTAGCTCGCGCAGATGTCCGGGTAGGTCGTCCCGTAGCATCCGTAGGCATAGCAGCAGGCGCCCACGGGAGGGCAGGTGCCGGTGGTGCAGTTTGTCCCGCCCCCGGCGAAGGTCCCGTAAGCCGCACAGAAATCCGGCGGCGTGAAGAAGCAACCGTTCGTCGCGTACGGCGTGCAGCAGGCGCCGCACATCGCGCTCGCGCAATCCGTTCCGTCTCCGGCGTAGGCGCCGCCGTTGGCCGAGCAGGTGTAAGGATCGACTACGTCGCAACCGTTCTGCGAGCAGCACCCCCCCGTCGGACAGGTGGCGCTCGCGCAGTCCGTGCCGTCTCCCAAGTAGTTCCCGCCAATGGACGAGCACTCGGTGTTCGCGGTCACGCTGCAGCCGTTCTGCGAGCAGCACGCGCCACGCGGACAGGTGACGCTGGCGCAGTCGGTGCCATTCCCGAGGTAGAAGCCGTACAAGGCGACGCTGCAGTCGAATGGGTCCAGCTCGTCGCAAGCGCCGTTGGTGCGGCAGCATGCCCCGACCGCATCGGGAGCGATCGTGGAGACTCGGCTCGCCTGTTCGGTGACCGTCCCATCGCCGGGCCGAGGTGTGCTCTGAGGCTCCCCCGCGACGATGCCTCCCCGTGAGAGTACGCCAAGGAGGAGGACCACCGCGATCGTACTGAGCCGTTTCTTGCCCTGTGATTCAGGACTCTGAGCGGTTCGCATCCACCCCCCCGATGTCACGTCACCCACGACGAGCGCCGACCTCGGCTGCTCGAAGGTCTCGGTGTTTCTCAGATCGACCCAAAGATCGCGGCCACGCGGCAGGATCTCGACCAGCGTCCATTCACTTATAACAGCCGTAAGCCGGATTCAAGCGGATTCTGGGACAGCATTGGCGTCCGAGGCAGCTACTAGCAGCTCGAACGGGGGACATGATGGAGACGAACTCCCCTGTATAGTGATGCGCTCGCCGCGGCGCCCGCCTCAACCACCCGAACATCCTGACCGTCCACGATGTCGGCATCCAAGGAGCGACGCACTATCTCGTTACTGAACTCCTCGACGGACAAAGCCTGCGGGATGCGCTTCGGGACGGTCCGCTCTCCATCCCCCAGACGGGCCGGCCGCCACCGTGTTTGGCCGTCGCCCGCGCCTGACGCGAGCGCAGCGAGCGGAGGATTCACTCCGGACGGGACGCCATGCATTCCGACATTCGCGCCCCGATTACGAGACGGGGTAGGAACGACCTAGGCGCCGATGAAAAGGCCCACCGATTCGCGCCCGGCACGGGGATCGCAGGGTCTTCGGGGTGGTCGAGCGAAGAGCCGCTCGACTTCGGAGGTGCCGTGTGCGAGCCACTCTCTCGATTCTCGTCGCATCAGCGATCTGTTTCGGTATCGTCTCCGCTGCCGAGCCCGTCCGCGGTGGGCACCACCACGGCCGCCCCCCCGGACACGCGAAGCACGGCGGCCTCCCGCCGGGGCTCGCCAAGAAATTCGGGCGCACCATCCCCCAGCGGTGCTACATCGCCGTCGACCCGCGCTACGACGATCGCGCGTGGTTTCTGATCGAGGGGCGCTGGGTGCTCCGGCAAGGGTTCGACCCCGACGTGCGCGTCGAGGTGCGGCAAGTGATGGCGCTCTCGGCGTTGCCGAGTCCGCCGCCGGTGCCCCTCCCGAAACTCCAGGTCGGCTTGCACGTCGTGTTGTTCGGCTCATGAACGTGCGCGGCGCGGACCTCCAACGACCGACTCGCCCGCGCCATCGCCGGCTGTCAACGCAGGGGTCCGAGACCCGATGTCGATTCACTTCTGCCCGAACGATGCGCTGCACGATGGCCCCGTGCACGGCGACGGGTCGTAGCGCTTGAAATAGCCCTGCCGATCACGGCACCCAGTAGTCGCGCGGGTAGAGGCGGTCGACGACCGCGCCCTGGCCGACCGCGGTTTGAAGGTACTGCTGGTAGGCGTCTAGCTGGGCGTCCGGCCCGATGACGAAGAAGACGCCGTCCTTCAGGCTCGCGGGTGCCGGCCCACCTGGGTAGCCGGGCATGATCGAGCCGTACACCGCGGACATCCGTCCGAACAGGGTCTCGGCGAGATTCTGGCGTGTGCGCAGCGCGGCGAGCTTGCCGCGAAACGCTCGGATCGCGTCGGGCGTGATGCCGTCGGTAAGGTCTTCGGCCATCGCGCGCGTGCGGTCCTCATAGCTGTCGGCGACGCGCGACGAGTACGCGCCGGCGATCGCGTAGGCGGTGATGTCGGGGTCGACCTTCGCCTTCTGCAGCTCGGCGATCACGAACTTCAGCGTGGTCGGCAGTTGGGGCGAGCGCTCGGCGTAGTACTCGATGCGGCCGATGCGCGGCATCGAGTGGGCGCCGTTGGAGTAGGCGAGGCCGGCGGCCCACGTCTTCATGAAGAGGCTGTGCGCGCCGTGGCCGCTGTAGAGATGGATGGTGAGGAAGTCGAGGATTTTCGACTCGTCGGTGTCGACGTACGACGCGCCTGGCGCGCTGTTGAGAAAGGCGCCGCTCTGCGTATCGGGATTGACGAGCCCGATGAAAGTCGGAGGCGCCTTCTCGTGATCGGCGAGGCGCGCATCGATTGCGCGCGCGGCGGTGTAGCGCTGGCGCGCCGGGATAGCGTTGTCGAGACGGCCGACGAGCGCGGCGACCTCCGGCTCGAGCGACTTCACGCTCGCTGCCGAGCCGAGAAGGTAGGCGCGGGAGTTGCCCTGCGCGAGCACGGCGGCGCGCACGCGGACCAGGGCGGCGAGCGCCGCAGCCGGGCCGCTCCGCAGGCCGGCCTTCATCTCGCCCACCAGTGCGGCCCAGTCGGCGCCGAGAGTGGCGTCCGGAACGTCGGGCAGCATCGCGGCGAGGTCCTTGCCGGCTTCCGCGAGCACCTTGCGCGTTTCGGCCGACGCGTTCACGACCGGAAGGAACTTCATCAGCGGCGCGGCGACCTGCTTTGGCCGGTTTTGCAGAGCGACCGCGAGCTCGGCGAGCTGCGCGCGGGTCAATTTTGTCGCGCCGGCGAGGGTGGTGAGCGCGGCGTCGACCTCCTCGGTGGTCCCCGGCATCAGCATCCAGCGCAGGCGGAAGATGTCGTGCGCCTGCGTGAACGCGGCGTTGGTGTGAAGGAACTGCGGCCAGCTCTGGCGCCAGTAAGCGTTGCGCGGGCCTTCGACCCAACCCTCCTCGGGGCCTTGCATCACCTGGCGGTAGCCGGCGAGCGACTGGTCGACGACGTCTCTTAGACGCGCGAGATTGTCCTGGCGCCAGTCGGGCTCGAACATCACGCGGCCCATCCACGACAGCGCCGCTTTGGTCTCGGCGAGGTCGTTGCCGGCGCCCTCGATCACTAGCTCGACGCGCCCGGTGCGCAAGTCGTCGGTGTAGTAGACGTCGAGTCCGAGGATCTGCCGGCGCAGCTGCTCTTTCATCTGATCGGCGGGGATCGCCTTGCCGTCCTCGTAGATGCCGGCCTCGCTCATCAGCGCCGGCAGGAGCGCGAGGTAGGGTAGGTCCTCCTGCTGCACGCTGTCGACGCGAAACGCGAGCCCGACGCGCGCGCTGGTCATGCCGTCGAAACGCGCGGTCAGCGCCGGGACGCCGCTTATCCTGTCGGTCGCGTACTGGAGGTCGTCGTCGAGCGTCTCGGGCGGGCTGTCGACGAACGGCGGCATGTGTACCGACTTGCCGGCTTCATCGATCGTCTTCGATTCGGCGTCATAGTCGGCCTGGTACTTCGCGAGCGTCGTCGCCTGGGCGGCGGTGCGGTAATGGGCCTGGAGGCGTTTCAGCTCGGCGTCCATGCGAACTTTGCGCTCCTTTGCGTCGGAGGCGAGCCGGTCAGGGCTCGGCCGCGCAGCGACGCCGTACGGCGTGTCGAGGAGTCCCCACGTGGCGAGCCGGTCATGCCACGGGTTCCCGCCGCCGGCGAGGATCTTCTCGACCTCGGCGAGCGCCGGCTTCTGCGTCAGCGACTTCTCGAACCCGGGCGATTTCGAGAGCAGGTGCAGGAAGTCGGACCACTCCGAGCCGGTCCCGCGGTAGCCGAAGCGTGGCGGCGAATTGAGACGCTTGGCAAGGTCGCGGCGGGTTTCGACGATGCGGCTCGACACGCGCGCGTCGAGCGCGACCAGCTCGGGGTCATCGCCGGGGAGCTCGGCGATTCGCTTCAGCTTGGCGAGCACCTTAGCGCGGACCGCCTCGACATCGGCCCGGGTCAGGTGCTCCGGCTTGACGTTTTGGAGCCCGAGGAAAACCGGCATCCCTTCCTCGGTCGAGAGGAAGGCGTAGACCGCGTCGGCGCCCGTTTCGATCGTTCGGGTCTTCGAGTCGATGAACTCCTTGTAGAGCGTGGTGCTCTCGTCTCCGGCGAATGAGCTCAGGAAGAGAGACAGCAACAGCCGATCGGCGTCGCCGAGATTGCGGGTCGCCGGCCACGCCAGCAGCATTGGCCCCGGATTCGCGGTCGATGCGAACGGATAGTCGAGGATTTCGATCGTGCCGCGCGCGGCGCCCGACGGCGCCGGGAGATCGGCCTCGGTCGTGACCTTGCCCTTGCGGCCCGCGAGCTCGTCGAGGATCCGGCCAGTGTGGTCGAGCACGTCGCCGAGGGCCATCCCGCTGGGGAACGCACCGACCATGCCCATGTTGGCGAGATGGTAGTTGGCGTCGTGGAAGCTGCGAATGTCCACCGCAGTGAGCGTGCGAAGCGCCGCCGGCGTGCCGCCCGAGCTGAGCGCGAGCGGGTGGCCGGCGCCCCAGATCAGCCGGCCGAGCTCGTCGTACGCGATCACGGCCGCCTGCTCATAGGTGCGGACCATCTCCTGGTAGACCGTGCCTTTTTCCTCGAGGTGCCGCTTGCCGTCGGCAGCGGCCTCGATGCCGAAGTTCCGGACTTCGCGCCGGATCTCCTCGTCCGAGTAGTCGGGGTTGAGCAGCGCGTCGAGCTGCCCGCGGAACACGGGCCAGAAAACATCGTGCGCCGCGACCGTGTGGAAGTGGTACGCGGTGCGCCACTGGTTGGTGAAGGCGGATGACTCGGCGAGAAGCATCGCCTCCGAGCTGCCGAGCGCGCGGCCCTTGTTCCCCTTGCCGAGGAGGAGATGCTCCTGCGTGTGCGGCTCGCCCTTGTCCGAGGTCGGGAACGAGTTGGCCCAGATGTAACCCTGCGGCGCGCTCTCGATCCGCAGGTAGTCGAAGGTGAAACCGGTCTTGTCGTGCACGAAGCGCGCGCCCATCCGCTGCCCGGCGTCGTCCAGGTAGACCGCGACGGACGTGAATCCGTGCGTGGAGTCGTGCTCCTTGAGCTCCGCGAGCGGGACGGCGGCGCCCGTCGGGCGCTTGCTCGACGGGTGCGGCGAGCTCGTGCAGCCGGCTAGCCCGAGGAGAAGGATGGCAAGGATTGGGCGCGACATGGGTCAGACTCTAAAGCGTCTGCGATCCTCGTGGGGACACCAAATTGGGTGAGGTCTCTCCAGTCCTCAACCGTAATCGGCAATCGACCTCGCTCAGCGCGGCGAAGGCGCGCCGTGAGGAAGCGCGCCCGCAGGGCGCATCACGCTGACAACGTCACGCGAAGCAGGGGCCCCCGGGGGAAGAGGTTTTGAGAAACGGGGGTCCCATGGTGCTGAGAATCGACACCACGATGCGTCGACCACGCCGATGGTAATCTCCCCACTCCGTGGAGGATGTTCCGATGGATTCCACCCTGGCGGTTCGACCGGCCGCAACCCGCGACCGACCGTTCTATCTCGCCATGGCGATCGCCCTTGCGCTGACCGTGCTGTTCGGGTTCGGCCCGACGTACTACTTCACGATTTTCAAGGGCGGGCCAACCCAC
>Ga0075428_100007750_pt1 | contig 11899 bp, 12 predicted proteins | sample RhiMetdeltSRZDD2_FD_75291 | JGI IMG/M metagenome (GOLD analysis project Ga0075428, IMG submission 75291) | Populus rhizosphere microbial communities from Tennessee, USA - Rhizosphere MetaG P. deltoides SRZDD2 | ecosystem: Host-associated > Plants > Roots > Rhizosphere > Soil | place: USA...
GGCTGCTCGCTCACTCTCGAGGACCGAACCTCGCTCCCCGACGCCTTCGATCTCGTGCTGGGCCTGGACGGCGGCGTGCGCGTGCGCGCGGAGCTCGTCTATCACGAGCACTTCGCGGGTCGCGACCACGTCGGGGTGCGCTTCGTCGACCCGCCGGCAGAACTGCGCCGGGCGTTGCTGATCGGCGTGTTCGCGCGCAGCGAAACCTGGGAGAAGCTCCGCTCGGAAGAGAGGCGCGGCCGCTTCGCACTGGCGGCCGCCTTCGTGGGCGGCCTCGCCGGATACTTCCGCGAGTCGCACTCCTTGCAACGGCGCTACCCCACCCGCCGGGTCTTCGCGTTTCCGCAGCGGCTCGGCCGCAACAAGACGCGGAGCGTCTGGCTGCGCGACCTCTCGCCGGGGGGCGCCGGGCTCCTGTGCACCGGCCGCCGGCCGCGCATCGGCGAGCTGTGGAGGATCTCCGAGCTGCGGTGGGGCCGCGTCGTGCACACACGGCGACGCCTCGGCTTCCTGTGGCACGTGGGCATCGAGGAGATCGAGCAACCGGCGGAGTGGATCGAGCCCGCGTGGGAGCGCTGCCTGCCTCGTGCGGAGACACGCGCACGTTTCCCGCAATCGTCCGAGGAGCCCGATGAGGCGTGAGCTCGGGCTGGCGTTGCTCGTTGCGTACGCGGCGGCCGCGCGCGCGGCCGAAGGACCACAGCCGGACAACCCGTTCGAGGGCGCGCGCTTCTACGTGAGCCCCGGTTGGACCGCGCAGGTCGAGTCCGCGGCGGCGGCTTCGCCGGAGAAGGCCGCGCTGGTTCGCAAGGTCGCGTCGCAGCCGGTGGCGCTGTGGATCGACTCGTCGGACGACGCGATGCACGCCGTGCCGCGCTGGCTCGACGACGCGCGCGGGCAGCTCGCCGTGCTCGTGCTCTACGACCTGCCGAACCGGGATTGCGGGGCGCGCTCGTCGGCGGGCGAGCTCGGCCCGGAAGACGAAGGGCGCTATCGCACGGACGTCGTCGACCCGCTCGCCACACAGCTTCGCGCGCACGCCGCGCAGCGCATCGCCGTCGTGATCGAGCCCGATGCACTCGCAAACCTCGCCACGAACGAAAACATCCCGAAGTGCGCTGAGTCCAACGAGATCTATCGCCGATCGATCGCCTACGCGATCGCGACGCTCTCGATGCCCCATGTGTCGCTGTATCTCGATGCCGCGCATGCGGGATGGCTCGGGTGGGACGGCCCTCGCGGGAAGGTCGCCGCCATCTTCAAGGACGTGCTCGATCGCGCCGGCGGTGCGCGGAAGATTCGCGGCTTCGCGACGAATGTCTCGGGCTACGGCGTGCTGCGCGGCGATGATGCCCGCAGGCTCGAGTCCGGCAATCCGTGTCCCGACGAGCTCACGTACGTCGAAAGGCTGTCCGACGATCTCGCGAAGCTGGGCATCACGGACAAGACCTTCGTGATCGACACGAGTCGCAACGGCCGCGCGGGCGTCCGATCGAGATCGAACCAGTGGTGCAACATCGAGGGCGCCGGCCTCGGAGAACGGCCGCGCGCGTCGCCGGCGCCGGGCGTGGATGCGTACTTCTGGATCAAGGTGCCGGGCGAGTCGGATGGAGCATCCGATCCGAAGGCGGCGGGCTTCGACGCGGCGTGCGCATCCGAGGACTCAGCTCCCGGCGCGCCCGAGGCCGGTCAGTTCTTTCCTGCCTACTTCCTCGGGCTCGTGGATCGCGCGAATCCTCCAGTGAAGTGAAAGACGATCGGACGGGAGACCCGGGGTTCGAAGGCCCCGCCAAAGCCCCGCCGCCAGCCAAATCTTCTGGGCAACCTTCGGGGCCTCCGCCGCCCGCTGACCGGCCGCCCCCCCCCTCGGCCTGCCAGGTTGCTCTGCCGCCGGCCGTGAGCGGGACTCGAACGGGACCCGAGACGATCCGACCGCGGCCGCCGGTCGTTCCTTGGTACACTCACGGGCGGCCGGCAGCTGAGCGCCGGTCCGTTCGGCCGGAGCAAGAACGATGCTTCTCAATCGAGTCGAATACCTGCTCATGAACAACCCCGTGCGTGCCGCGATCCAGCGGCACTTCGAGGCTCAGCGTCTGCTCCACATGGGCGGTCCCATGCGCGGCGGGCGCGCTCTCGAGGTTGGCTGCGGGCGGGGAGTTGGCACCGAGCTGATCCTCGACGTCTTCGGCGCCGACTCCGTCGATGCCTTCGACCTGGACCCGCGCATGCTTGCCCTTGCCCAAAGGCGACTCGCCGCGCGCGGCTCCCGGGTTCGCTTGTGGGTGGGCGATGCAAGCGCCATCAGCGTACCCGCCGCAACCTACGACGCCGTTTTCGACTTCGGCATCATCCACCACATTCCAGAGTGGCGCGGTGCATTGGCGGAGGTTCATCGCGTTCTCAAGCCAGGTGGCCTGTTCTACGCTGAAGAGGTTCTCAGGCGCTTCATCGTCCATCCCCTCACCCGTCGCCTTCTCGAACACCCACATGGCGATCGATTCGACTCGGCCGGCTTCGCCCAGGAGCTGGGTGCATCGGGCCTCGAACCCTTCGCAACCAGGGAGCTGTGGGGCTCCATCGCCTGGTTTGCCGCACGCAAGCCAGCTGCGGCCTAACAAGGTGCTGCGCAGGGGACCGGCCGCCGCTTCTCGGCCTGCCCAGCCCTTCGTGAGGACGAGTCAGCACGAGCTTCTGTACTCCTCCGGCGAGAGGCCGGGGCCGAAGGACCGCTCGACAATCTGGGTGTCGGCACGATCGGCGGCCACCAGCACCTCCATTTCCATGCTTCCTCGCCTTCGTTCTGCCTCGGAGTCCGCCTCGGGCAGTCTGGAGATACTCTCAGACGCGCCCAATCCCCTCGGGGTGCGGGGTGCTCGAGAAAGCACGCGCGACAGCAGGCTGCCCGGTTCCCGATAGTCTGGCGGCATCACCGGTCGAGCAGCTCGGCTAGAGGGGAGGATCTCGGAGCGCGACCCAGGCTTGAAGTTCCCAGCCGCCGGCGGATATTTCCACTGCGTGCTGGCGACGACCGGGCCGGGGTACCGTGTGGAGCGCGTCGAGCGCGAGGGCGGTGTCGAGACGCTGCGCTTCGCGGGCGAGCTGCGATTCCGGGAGTGTTTCGCGTCGTGGGAGAGGGTGCGCGGGCTCGCGCGCCCGGCGTCCCCGCGGATGGAGTTCGACCTCTCCGCGGTGGAGCATCTCGACGGCGCAGCGACGGCGCTCCTCCTCGACCTCCGCAACGAGCTGCTGGCGGCGGGTGCCCAGACCGAGATCGTCGGGGCCGCCGGGCCAGTGAAGGCCCTGCTCGACCTCTACGGCGCGCACGCGCGCCGGCCGAGCCACAAGACACCACCCACCCGGATCGGCATCCTCGACCAGATCGGCCGCGACACGCGCGCGATCTTCGGCGAGGGTCGCGCACTCGACTTCGTGGGCGACTTCGCGCTCGCGGCGGCGCAAGCCGTCGGTCGCCCGCGGGCGGTGAACTGGGCCGACCTCCCGCGGCTGATGGAGCGCGCCGGCGCCGACGCCGTTCCGATCGTGCTGATGCTCAACTTCCTCGTCGGGCTCGTGACCGCCTTCCAGGCGGCGGTCCAGCTCCAGCAGTTCGGCGCCAACATCTACGTCGCCGACCTCGTCGGCTTGTCGATGACGCGGGAGCTGGCACCGCTCATGACCGCCATCATCGTCGCCGGCCGGTCGGGCGCCGCGTTCTCGGCCGAGCTGGGAACGATGCGCGTCTCCGAGGAGATCGACGCGTTGCGGACGCTCGGTCTCGACCCCTACCACTTCCTGGTGTTTCCACGCGTGGTCGCACTCGTGCTCGTGCTGCCGCTGCTCACGATCCTGGCGGACGTGGCCGGCGTCGCCGGGGGGGTCCTGGTCGCACTCGGCCTCGACCTCACCTTCCACGCCTACTTTCTGGAGATCCAGAAGGCGGTCCATCCGTGGGACATCTTCTCGGGTATCCTCAAGACCGCCTTCTTCGGGCTCGGCATCGCGCTCATCGCGTGTGAGCGAGGGCTCGCAACCCGGGGCGGCGCCGAGGGCGTGGGTCGTGCGACGACTTCCGCCGTCGTAACGAGCCTTTTTGCGATCGTGCTGATCGACGCGATCTTCACGGTGCTGTTCAATGCCCTCGAGAGGTGAGCGGCCGATGATCGCGGCCGAGCGGCTAACGATCGGCTATGGCGAGACGGTGATCCTCGAGGACCTCGACTTCAGCGTGCCGGAAGGCGACGTGTTCGCCATCCTCGGCGGGAGCGGCAGCGGAAAGTCCACACTGCTCCGGAACCTGATCGGGCTCGACGAGCCGCTCGGCGGGCGGGTCCTGGTCGACGGCTCGACCCCGGCCCAGGAGCTCGGAGCGCCGCACTTCGGGGTGCTGTTCCAGTCCGGGGCGCTGTTCGGCTCGATGACGCTCGCCGAGAACGTCGCCCTGCCGATGCGCAAGTGGACCGCGCTCGCCGCGGAAGCCATCGACGTCGTCGTGCGTGCGAAGCTCCGACTCGTGGGTCTGGAGGGCTTCGAGAACCATCTGCCCGCGGAGCTCTCGGGCGGGATGAAGAAGCGCGCCGGCATCGCGCGCGCGCTGGCGCTCGATCCGCCGCTCCTGTTCCTCGACGAGCCGTCGGCCGGGCTGGACCCCGTCTCCTCGGTGGAGCTGGACGAGCTGATCCTCGCTCTGAATCACAGTCTGGGGATGACGACGGTCCTCGTCACCCACGAGCTCGCCAGTATCTTCACGGTTGCCCGTGACTGCATCATGGTCGACCGCGACGCACACGGTATCATCGCGCGAGGGAACCCTCTCGAGCTGCGGGACGGGAGCCCCGATCCGCGTGTGCGCGCATTCTTCAACCGTCGGCCGGCGTGAAGTGGCGACGACGGCGGCCAACCACTGGAAGCTGGGTCTCTTCGTCGTGACGGCCCTCGCCGCCGTCGTGGGTTTGACGTTCTGGCTCGGGTCGTACCTCTTCCAGCGCGAGTCGTTCGAGGCGATCAGCTACTTCGACGAATCCGTGCAGGGCCTCGAGGTGGGATCGCCGGTCAAGTGGCGAGGCGTCACCGTCGGCACCGTGCGCGACATCACGGTGGCTCCTGACGGGCGCCACGTGCAGGTCAGTTCCGACATCTTCGTCGACGCGCTCAAGCGCCTTGGCCTCGAGCGACCCAAACCAGGCGCGGCCTTCATCGATCCGAACCTCCGCGTCCAGCTCGCGTCGGCCGGCATCACGGGGATCCGCTTCCTTCAGACCGACTTCTTCGACCCCGCGCGTCACCCACCGCCAGAGCTGCCGTTCGCACCGCCCTGGAACTACGTGCCCTCGACGCCGTCGACGCTGAAGAGCGTGGAGGAGTCCGTGCTCGAGATCCTGAACCGATTTCCGGCAGTCGAGAGCGAGGCCGAGGAGGCCCTCGGCGCGCTGCGCGGGACGCTCGCATCCGTCGACGGGCTCGTCGCGATGCTCCAAGCTGACGACGGCGCCTTCAACGTCCTGCTCGTCCAGCTCCGGAGTACCGCTGCACGCCTCGAGCGAGCGTTGAAGGAGGCGGAGATCGGGAGTACCACCGCCTCGCTGCGGAGCAGTTCGGGCCAGGTGGGCGAGGCCGCCGCGGGCGTGAGCAGCGCGCGCGAGGAGCTGGCCGCGAGCCTCGTCGCGCTGCGCGAAGCGCTCGAGTCCGTGCGGGCCCTCGCCGACTCGCTGGAGCGGGATCCGAGCACGCTGCTCCGTGGACCGCGCGCCGACGGCGCGAGCCCGCCCAACGCGCGCTGATGCGGGCGGCGTGGATCGCGCTCTCGATGCTGGCCGCCGGATGCCTGTTTCGGGATGCCGCCGAGCCGCGGTTCTTCCGTCCGGAGTCGGTGGCCTTGAATGGACCCCAGAATGCGCAACCGCAGGGCGCAGGCAATCCCCTTCGCCTCCAGCCCGTGCAGGGCACTCCCCTCCTGCGCGAGCGCATCGTGTGGCGCGCCTCTTCGGTCGAGTACGGCCTGTACGAACAGCGACGCTGGACTGAGTTGCCTGCGAACTTCGTCGAGCGCGCACTCCAAAACGCGCTCGGCGCCACGCCGGGAATCCAGCTGACCGGAGCACTCGCGGCCGCGACGCTGCGGGTGGAAGTCCTGGCATTCGATGAGGTCCTCGCGCCGACTCACGTAGCAGCCTTGTCGCTCGCCGTCTTGCTCGAGGATCAGGAGCAGCGCACGCTCCTCGACCGAACCTTCAGCGCGGAAGAGCCCATCACGAGGGAGGTGCCGGCGGCGATGGCGATGGCGATGGGCAAGGCACTCGATGCCGTGGTGACCGAGGTGGCCGGAGCCGTGACCGTCGCGCTGCGACCGCGCTGACCCGATCCCATCCTAGCAGGCGCGGAACGCCATCCTCATGATCAAGGAGCAAAGCGTGACCGATCCCAAGTACGCGGCATTCACGGCGCTCGACCCGTTCTTCGACACCGTTCAGCAGGGTTTGGCCGGCCTGGTCGACGGCGACCACTATTTCGACACCATCGCCGACGACGCGGAGTTCGAATTTCGATATCACTTCCCCGGATGGCCCCAGACACTTCGTGGTCGTGACGCCCTGATGGCACTCTATGCGGGCTACGGCAACAGCATCGTCCTCCACGACGCTGACGAGCTCGTCGTGCACCGATCGCAGGACCCTCGCGTTGTCATCATCGAATACGATGTTCATGGTAAAATTGTCGCGACCGGCTGCTCATACGACAACCGGTTTATCTCGGTCGTTACCATCGAGGGCCGAAAGATCGTGCAATGGCGGGACTATATGGACTCGCTGGCAGCCATGACTGCGCTTGGTCAGGTGCAGTAGCAGCTGTTTGGGCTCCCGCGAGCTGCAAAGGCTGAGGCACATCGGGGTGACTTGGACGGCCCTGGGGGATTTCTCGAAGGGCGTCGGCCAGGCGGTTCAAGCGTCCACGCGCAGGAAATGCGCGCGGCTTCGCCCCCTTCCCTGCGAGAGATGCTCAAGGAGTGCGTCGTGAAGCGAATGCGGTCGATTCTCGTTGCCTCGCGGCTCGTCGCGCTGTTCCTCCTCGTCGCTGTCGCGCTCGTCGCGACGCGAGCGGAAAGGGCGGTCGCCGAGGATGATCCGGTCGTCCTGCCGGAGTGCGGCCAGGCCGGCGCCGCGCCGCTCTCCGCGACGCTGTTCCCGTCTCACGAGGACTCGAGCGTCAAGACGCGCATCGACCTGGGCGCGTTGAACCCGGCCGACTATCTCTCGCTCGGAGTGACCGTCGCCAAGGAGGACGGGGTCGACTACTTCCCGGGCCCCCCGGGCTTCTCGCTCGGTGCCACGATCCGTGAGCTCACGCCCGGTGGCTGCTTCGACCGGGCCTTCTCGAACCTCAACCCCGGCAAGACCTACGAGATCTGCCTGATCGGCATCCAGGCGGATTTCACCAGCACCGGCCTCTTCTCGTGCGTCTCGGTCGAGACGGAGGCGAAGAAGCGCGAGACCGCCTTGCTGATCACGAACTCGAGGACCGAGCGCATCGACTCCGCGATCGACGACTGGGTCGATGCGGTGAAGAAGAAGAACCGCCGCCTGAGCATTCGACGAGTGGAGGTGTCCAGGAGCATCACGGTCGAGAAGCTGTACGAGCTGATCCGCCGCCAGTACCTGACCCGGAATGTCACGACCGTGATCCTCGGCAGCCCTGGCCTTCCCTTGCCGATCGTCGACAACTTCGGCGCGCTGGTCAGCTACTCCGGCGCCTATACGACGCTGTCGCGCGGCTTCGGGGTGGACGACGGGTTCTTCAATCCCACCAACGACCTGTTCGAGGTCACGATCGTCTCGTGGGGAGCTCCCTCGAATACGATCCTCAAGCAGTACCTCCACCGCGTGATCCGATACTACGAGGGATCGATCCGCTTCAGCCGCCGATTGCTGGTCGCCAACGCAATGATCCCGGACGAGCTGCCGCTCGGGAAGAGCGACTTCGTGGATGCACGCTACCCGGAGAACCGGGTCGAATACGTCGGCGACATCACCGCCTATCTCGACGATGTGCAGGGGAGCGCGTGGCGCGAGAGGTATGCTTCACTGCTGACCTCGCTCGATACGAACCGGAGCTACGAGCTCTTGCTGATCGAAGCGCACGGCAGCACCGCGGTCCACTATCCGTGCGATTCGGCCGGCTGCGTCGATGCCCCATTCATCCGTGACGCCGTCCCGCGTGCGCAGCTCGTGGTCGCGGCCAGCTGCAGCATCGCCAACCAGGGTGTCGCGGACAGCCCGATGAGCGCCTACGTGTTCGAAGGCCGCTCGCTCGGCGGCCTCGGCGCCGAGATCACGTTCTTCACCAACGCCGGCGTGCTGCTCGACATCAAGTCCCGCCTCGAGGCCGGCACTCCGGTCGGCGAGGCAGGGCGCCGCTACGGCTTCACGGCCTTCGGCGATCCGTTCCTGCGGCTGCCCTGAGCGCGTCTCCGTTCGCAAGGCTCCGCGCCTTCGCCCGGGGGGCGAGCTCGAACTCGCCGCCGGGGTACGGCCGGGACAGCCGCTGCGCTCGGCGCCCAGTGGCGCACCGCGCCGGCGCTGTACATTCCGGCGCGTGGCCGCCGCCGCAGAAAGCCACTTGCCCTCGGGGTATTCCCTCCGCCTCATGGCCGAGCGCGACTACTCCGGCGTCTCCGCCATCTGCGCCACGGTCTATCCCACCGAGTCGCCCTACACCTCCCAGGAGCTCGCCGCGCATTACCGCGTCTTCCCCGAGGGTCAGTTCGTCGTCCAGCACGATGCGACCGGCTCGGTCGCCGGTGCGCATTTCACGCTGCTCCTCCTGCTCCGTCTCTTTCACCTGGACGACCCCTGGGACACGCTCACGGCGGGCGGGTCGTTCACAGACCACGACCCTCTCGGACACACGCTGTACGGCGCCGACCTCTTCGTCCACCCCGCACACCAGCACCACGGCATCGGTCGTGCGCTCACCGTGGCCGCGCGCGAGCTCGTGCGCGCGAGGTCGCTCTGGCGCATGGTGGGTGGAAGCCGCATGCCGGGCTACGGCAAGGTGGCTACGCAGATCGCGCCCGACGACTACATCGAGAAGGTGAAGAGCGGTGAGGTGATCGATCCCGTGCTCACCGTGCATCTCCGCGACGGGTGGGACGCAATCACCGCGATCCGCGGCTACCTTCCCCACGACGACGAGAGCGCCGGCTGGGCCGCACTCATCCAGTGGCTGAACCCCGCGTGCCCTCCGCCGCCCGAGTTCGATGTCACGCAGCTGCCGCGGCGCGGGTAGAAAAAGGAGCAGCGATGGCGTACTACAGCCCCCGCGACCCCGGCTTCTGGGACCTCGAGCCCGACTTCCTGCGGCCGGTGCAGGACGCGTGCAAGCCGTTCGACATGAACATCCTGCACTTCGTGCTCGGCGATCCCGAGGATCCGCACACGCCGGTCGCCGCGATGCTGAAGCTGCCGCCGGGTGGCGTGATCGCACGGCACGCGCACAGCGTGACGCGCTTCGAGGTCGTCGTGCAGGGATCGATCCTGGTCGACGGAAAGACGCTGCTCCCCGGCGACGTCATGGTCAGTCCGCCCGGCGAGTTCTACGGACCGCACGTCGCCGGGTCCGAAGGCGCCACGACGGTCGAGGTGTTCAGTTCGGTCCAGGGCACGGGCAACGTCGTCTACGAGACCACCGAAGGCCGCAAGCCCGTGAGCTACCGCTAGGCGGACTCTTCGTTCCGTCGTCTCATTGCGGTCCAGGGTCGCGGCGCCTCGAGAGCCGCCACCGCGAGAGCAGGGCCAGGCACGGCAGCGCGACTCCGAGCGACACGCCGACGCCGGGCTCCGGGATCGTGTGGACGGCGACCGCCTCCAGGCTCCCGCTCTCGAGGATGGCCACGGTCTCCAGCGGCGCGGCGTCCACGTCCATGCGGAAGTTGAGAAGCGTCCCCCAATCGAGGGCCTTGCCTGCAGGCGCAGTCCAGGTGATGCGGCGATCGGTCAGGCTCACCGTCCAGTCGTCGAGCGGATCTCCGCCCGCGTCGCCGAAGCCCGGGTTCGAGACCGTCTGGCCGGGATCGAGCGGCAGGGAGAAGCTGCGGATCTGGCGCTCGAAGTCGAAGTTCATCAGCGCGTACTCGTAGTGGAAGACCCCGGCGCCGAGGTCGGTGGTGGCGACCGCCAGCTGCACGCGGCCCTCACCCGTGTCGTGGAGCACCGTCGCCTCGCCGGGTCGGAGGTGCTGCGGATCGACGAAGACGTCGAGTATCGAGCCGTTCACGATTCCGGCGTCGATCGTCGGGAACGACCAGGTGGAGCCCGCGAAGGTGGGGGCGGCCTCGCGATGGCCCATGCTGTTCGCGAGGTTCGTGTCGTTCGGCGCCATGTACCAGCCTTCGTAGAAGTAGCGGGCGCCGGACGTCTGGAGGTCGGGCTCCATCACCACGAGGCGGTGGTCGAAGGCGTCGTGGGCCGCGTCACCCCCGTGGTCGCGGACGTCGTCGGTCGGTAGCCCGTCGAAGTGCGAGCCCAGGCTGGTCCACGCGAGGCCGTGCGCATCGATCTCGTCGCGTGGGGCCAGATTCGTGCGGTCGAGGTTCGTGAAGGCCCCGTAGATGTCCTCGCAGCCCGCGTAGAGGATCTGCCCGCCGGCACAGGCGCAGTTGCTATTCGCGGCGAAGAAGGCGTGCTTGAGATCGGATCGACCGATCTGCGTCAGCACACCGCCCGAGAGCCGGTAGAAGTGCAAGGCCAGGTACGGATGCGGACCCACCGGGCTCGCGGGCGCGATGGCGCGGAACCATGGCACGTCGCCCGGGCCGAGGTTGCGCACCCTGGCACTGGCAGCGACGGCGACGCGCCCGCCGGGCTCGCGCGCGGCCTGCGTCATGCCCGAGAGCTCGAGCAGCAGGAGGTCGATGGGCTGGGTGAAGTCCCCGACGCAGGCGCTTGCCAGCGCGGGGGGAATCGCCTCGGATTGCGCGGCATCGAGGATGAGCTGCGCGTCCAGCACCCCGATGTAGCTCCCAGAGAGGTCCGGTCGGCCGAGCAGGGCCGCGAGCTCGGGGGCGATGAGCAGGTCGGCGCTCGCCAGCGAGAGGCGGTCGGGTGCGAGGAGCGCATGCGGCTTGTCGACGAGGAGCCAGCGCAGGCCGCGGGCGTCTCGTAGCTCGAGCGCGTTGGGGACGGGGGCCTCGGCCAGCCGGAAGCCCGCGAGGTCTACGCGTGCGCCCCGGAGCCTCAGCGCGAAGCCTCCTGCGTGGCGCAGATCGGCGGCGGCGAAGCCCTCGAAGTTCTCACCCGTCGCGTCGAGCGCAAGGGTCGATCGCGTGGCGTCTACCGCGAAGCCGAGTGCGCCGTCGCGCACCGGAGAGCTCGTCTCGGCCACGTCGACGATCTCGATGCCGAGGTCGGCGAGGATCTCCGCGCTGAAAAGAAGCGAGGTGTTCCCCGCGCGCAGCGGCGAGCCGGGGGGCGCCGCGGTCGAACCTGCCGCCACGAGCATCACCGCGGCGGCCAGGGCGACCCCATGGACGAAACGCACCGACCGGATGCACCCCGGACCCCGAGAGTGGCTGGCCCAGCCCGGCGCGCACCAGCGGATGCGGATGCAGCGCGCTTCCGAAAACGAACCATCCCTGCTGGCGCGGGATCTCACCATCTGAGAGGGCCTGCCTGCACCACGAGTCTGGCGCCGGAACGCGTCTGACGTCAACCGGGCACGTGCCGGACCTCAGGCCCGCAAACCTTCGCGCCCGGCCAGGATCAGTGACTCTTGCCGCCGTCGACGTTGAGGATCTGTCCGGTGATGAATGAAGCTTCGTCCGACGCGATGAAGACGATCGCGTTGGCAAGCTCCTCCGAGAGGCCGAGGCGACCCATCGGAACAGTCGTCACCAGAGCCGCCTTGTTCT
>Ga0075428_100007753_pt1 | contig 11898 bp, 6 predicted proteins | sample RhiMetdeltSRZDD2_FD_75291 | JGI IMG/M metagenome (GOLD analysis project Ga0075428, IMG submission 75291) | Populus rhizosphere microbial communities from Tennessee, USA - Rhizosphere MetaG P. deltoides SRZDD2 | ecosystem: Host-associated > Plants > Roots > Rhizosphere > Soil | place: USA...
GTGCAGGAGGAGCAGACGGCCCTGCAGGCGATCGGCGGCAAACCGCGGCGCCGTTCGGCGGTACCCGTCGGCATTGTTCCTGGGCAGCTTCATGTAGCGCTCGGTATAGATGGTGTCGTAGTCGCGCCAGTCGGTGACCGGCGCGCCGACGATCCCTCCAGCCCAGCTCGTGCTGTGGGTCATGGCGTAGGCGGTCATGAACCCGCCGTAGCTCCAGCCGCTCAGCACCAGCTTCGAGGCGTCGACGAACGGCTGCGTCTTCAGCCAGGTCACGCCGTCCTCGAGGTCCTCGAGCTCGCGCTCGCCCAGGCGGCCGTACACCGGCCACTGCGCCTCGACGCCCCGGCCGCCGGCGCTGCGGTTGTCGAGGACCCATACGATCACACCCTGCTGGGCCAGCAGCTGGTGAAAGACGTACTGTGATCCGCCCCACTGATTGCGGACCTGCGCCGTGGCCGGCCCGGCATAGGTGAACTGATAGACGGGATATCGGCGCGACGGGTCGAAGTCGGGCGGTTTCAGCATCATCGCATCGAGGGGGAAGCCGTCTCTGGCCTTGATCTGCACGAACTCCGCGTTCGCGAGCCGGTATTCACGAAGGGCCTTGACGTCGTTCGATTCGATGACGCGCAGCTCGCTGCCATCGGCGACGTGCAGCCGGGTCTGCGGCGGCGTGCGAACGTCGCTCCACACGTCGACGTAGCGTGAGAACCCAGGGCTGAAGGTGGCGCGGTGCGTCCCGTCGGTGCGCGAGATCCGCGTCATGCCGTTGCCGTCCAGGCCGATCCGATAGATGTCGGTGCTCAGGTGGTCCCGGGCGCCCGCCGCGAAGTAGGCGATGCCGGCTTTCTCGTCGACGCCGTACAACGCGCGAACGTCCCAGCGCCCGCTCGTCACCGGCCGCCGATCCTTCCCGTCTGCGCTCACGCGGTACAGCTGCTTGAAGCCGGTGCGCTCGCTGAACCACAGGAACGACCCGTCGGCGAGCCACATCGGGTTGCCGTTCTCGTTGACCCACGCCGACGTGGTCTCGCGAAATAGTCGTCTCGACTGGTGCGCGGCGGGATCTGCAAGGTTCAAGTCGAGCCACGTCTGCTCGCGGTCCTGAACCTGGTGCACGACGAATCGCGAGTCGGGCGTCCAGGCCACGTTCACGAGGAGGATTTCAGCGCCGGCGTAGGCCTCGAGACTCGCCCACTGCACTCCAGCGGTCCCCAGCCGGGCAATGCCGAGACGGACGAGCGGGTTTGGATCGCCGGCCTTCGGGTAGTCGGTCGTTTCGAGTGCGCCCCTGTACGGGATGTGATCGAAGACGACGTACTCGGGCACCGGGCGTTCGTCGAGCTGAAGAAACGCGAGCTGGGATGAATCGGGGCTCCACCAGAACGCGCGGAACCGTCCCCGTCCGTAGATCTCCTCCTGATACAGCCAGTCCAGCTTGCCGTTGAGCATCTGCGGCCCGCCGTCGCTGGTGAACGACTGCTCCTTCTGCGTCGCGACGTCGACGGAGTACAGGTTGTTCGCGCGGACGAAGGCCACGTGCCGACCGTCGGGGCTGAACTGCGGTTCCTCTTCCTCGCCCGCAGCATTCGTCAAGCGGACCGCTGCGCTGTTGCCGAACGCGTAGAAGTACAGGTCGTCGGCGATCGTGAGGAGCGCGCCGGTCTTCGATGGATTGAGCGTCAGCCCGCCAGACTGTGAGAGTTGCCGTGCCTGATCGGACGACACGCCTGGAATCGTGGCGAGCGCGTTTGCCATCTGTCCGGCGTCGAAGAGATCCGACGTGCGGCCCGACGCGGCCTCCACCTTCACCCACTCGGCGCCGCGGCCACCGCGCCGCGTCGTCAGGTAGGTGTTGTCATCGAGCCAGGTGATCTCCGGCGACGGAGCGCCGCTGAAGTCGACGCGACGTGCCGGGTCGTAGATGGCTTCGAGCGTGAGCGTGCGCGCGGACTGCGCTGTCGCGCCGGTTGACAGCATCAGGCCGACGAGCAGGAGTGACGAGGCCGCGCGGGTCAAGGGACGCATACGGAGAGAGTATCGCCCAACGAGTGAACGGTGAAGTCCTCGGGTTTTCGAACCCGAACCTCGAGTCCCGAGTCCCGAATCCCGACCCTGATATCCTGCCGGCGATGCTCTCATTGACGTTTCTCGGCGCGGCGCGCACCGTTACTGGCTCACGGCACCTGCTCGAGGTGCAGGGCAAACGCCTCCTCGTGGACTGCGGGCTCTTCCAGGGTCCCAAGGAGCTTCGTCTTCGAAACTGGGAAGAATTCCCTGTCCCGCCGGCCACGCTGGATGCGGTCGTCCTCACCCACGCGCACCTGGATCACGTGGGCTACCTGCCACGCCTCGTGAATCAGGGCTTCCACGGGCGGGTGTTCTGCACCTCCGGGACCCAGGATCTGTGCCGGCTCGTGCTGCCCGATTCGGCGCGCATCCAGGAGGAGGACGCGCGCCAGGCCAACCGCCACGGCTATTCGAAGCACGACCCTGCGCTGCCGCTCTACACAGAGGTCGACGCCCAGCGGGCGCTCACACATCTGCAGCCGGTCGGCTACGACCGCGCCATCGAGATCGTGCCGGGGGTGACCGTCGAGTTCACGGTTGCCGGTCATCTGCTCGGGTCGGCGTACGTCGTGGTGCGCGCGGCCAGCGGGCCGACGGTGCTCTTCGGCGGCGATCTCGGCCGCTATTCGAGGCCGGTCCTGCCGGATCCCGTGAATCCGATCGCGGCCGACGTGATGCTGGTGGAGTCGACCTACGGCGACCGCGATCATTCGCCTGACGACAACGGCGAAGCGCTTGCCACCATCATCAACGAGACGGTGGCGCGTGGCGGCAAAGTGATCGTTCCGGCGTTCGCCATCGGACGCGTCGAGGAGGTGTTGTACTGGCTTCGCCGCCTCGAACAGGAACGCCGCATCCCCGTGCTGCCGGTGTACGTGGACAGCCCGATGGCGACTGAGGCGTTACGGCACTACACCGCGCGCGTGTCCGAGCTCGACGCCGACATGCGGCCGACGCAGAAGGGCGTGTCGATGTTCGCCACCGCGCGCTTCCAGGCGATCGCTTCGGTGCAGCAGTCGAAGGAGCTCACGGCGTCGAGCCGGCCGGCTGTTGTGATCTCGTCGAGCGGGATGGCGACGGGCGGACGTGTGCTGCACCACATGGCCGCTGTCCTGCCCGATGCTCGCAACACCGTGCTCTTCGTCGGCTACCAGGCGTCGGGGACGCGCGGCCGTGCGCTGGTCGATGGCGCGCGAGACGTGCGGATCCACGGGCGCGAAATCCTCGTACGGGCGCACGTGGCGAAGATCGATTCCATGTCGGCCCATGCCGACCGGGGCGAGATCCTTCGCTGGCTTGGCGCCAGCCCGGCGCCCCCCGGACGGCTGTGCCTGGTGCACGGCGAGCCTGAACCGATGGACGCGCTGAAGCGGCTCATCGAGCAGCGTCTTGGCTGGACGGCGTATACGCCCGCCCATCGCGAGACGGTGAGGTTGTAAGTCAACGTCACACGCCATGTTCTCGAATCGACTCCCTCCACACCAGGAGACCAACGCGCTCAGTCGGGCGGTCGACGACATGCGTGCTCGAGGCGTGCCGTTCGTCGACCTCACCGATTCCAATCCGACAGCCGCCGGGTTCGACTACCCGCGCACGCTGCTCGCCCCGCTGGCGCACCCGCGCGCGCTTGCGTACGAGCCGCACCCGCTCGGTGCCAGGTCCGCGCGCGAGGCGATCGCCGCCGATGGTCTGAGGCGCGGCGCCACGATCGATCCCGGTTCCATCGTGCTGTCGGCGAGCACCAGCGAGGCGTACAGCTGGCTGTTCAAGCTGCTGTGCGATCCGGGAGACTGCGTGCTCGTGCCGCGTCCGAGCTACCCGCTCTTCGAGCATCTGACGCGTCTCGAGTCGGTCCGAACGTCACCGTACGATCTCGATTACCACGCTCGCTGGGAGATCGACTTCACCGGCATGACCAACGCGCCGCCGCGGACGAAAGCGGTGCTTCTCGTGTCGCCGAACAATCCCACGGGGTCGTACGCCTCCGCCGCCGAGCTCGAGCGGCTCACTGGCATCTGCCGCGACCGCGGATGGGCGCTCATCGTCGACGAGGTGTTCGCCGACTACCCGCTCGACGAATCGGCGCCTCTGACCGATCTCGCCACGCGCCTCGACGTGCTGACGTTCACACTGGCCGGCGCATCGAAGTCGCTCGGCCTTCCCCAGGTGAAGCTCGGTTGGGTGATCGTCGGCGGACCGGACGCCGATCGGCGCGCGGCGCTCGGGGCGCTGGAAGTGGTGGCCGATACGTTTCTGTCCGTCGGTACACCAGTTCAGACGTCGGCGTCGGAACTGCTCTCCGCGGGTGCAGACGTGCGGCGCGCTATCCATGAGCGGATCCGCGCCAACTTGCGGCACGCGCGGCGCCTGGCGGGTGGCTTTCCGGCGTCGGAAGTCCTGCGCGTCGAGGGAGGCTGGTCGGTCGTCCTGCGCGTGCCGTCGCGGGGCGGAGAAGAACAGCTCGTCCTCGATCTCCTGGAGCGCGAGCGGGTGCTCGTTCACCCGGGATACTTCTTCGATTTCACTCGCGAATCCTACCTGGTCGCCAGCCTTCTGCCGCCCGAGGACACCTTCGCCGGCGCGATGGCCAGAGTGCTGCGGGCGGCTTCGTGACGGCTCTGGCGCCGGCGCAGGTCTCTGTGACGGCGCGCATCGCAGGTGTCACACGCACGTCACGCCGGAAGCAGCTCATCGCGGCAGCAGCAGACGCAGTACGATCGTGACGCCGTGAGCGCACAGAAACGCCACGCTGCGGCATTTCCCTTGCACATTTCGCCGCAACCGGTATGAGCCGACCGCACCCACGCCGCCGCGCCGGAATTCTCGTTCCGCTGTTTTCGGTCCCCTCATCGCGAAGCTGGGGCATCGGCGAGATCGGCGATATCGCATCGATGGCGCGATGGCTCGAGCGCGGCGGTCAACGCATCCTGCAGCTGCTGCCGATCAACGAAATGCCGCCGGGCGAGTGTTCGCCATACGCCGCGCTGAGCGCGATGGCCATCGATCCGCAGTTCATCACGATGGAGGAGGTCGAAGACTTTGCGGCCATCGGCGGCGAGCACTCGCTGGAGCCGGCGCACCGCCGCCGTCTCGACGCCGCTCGTGTGGCACCGTCGATCGACTACGCCGCGGTTCGCGAGCTCAAGCATGCCGCGTTCGTTCGCGCCTTCGCGCACTTTCGCGACACCGAGCTGGCCGGCGGCACCCACCGCGCGCTGCGGTTCCGGCAGTACGCCGAGTCGCAGTCGTGGTGGCTGGACGACTACGCGCTCTTTCGCGCGCTGCACGCCCGCTATGAAGAGCGCGCCTGGACAGACTGGCCGGAGCCGGTTCGCCGTCGCAGCCCGGAGGCGCTCGGGTCCGCGCGGCTCGATCTGGCCGACGACATCCTCTTCCGGCAGTACATCCAATGGCTGGCCGGCGAACAGTGGGCGCGCGCGCGGGCGGCGACCGGCGATGTCGCGTTGTTCGGCGATCTTCCGTTCATGGTGAACGGCGACAGCGCCGACGTCTGGGCCCGGCAGGACGAGTTCCGTCTCGACGCATCGGCAGGCGTCCCGCCGGACGCGTTCAGCGAGACCGGGCAGGACTGGGGCTTGCCGGTCTACCGGTGGGACGTCCTGGCGGCCCGCGACTTCGACTGGCTGAGAATCCGCGCGCGCCGCAACGCCGATCTCTTCGACGGTTACCGCGTGGATCATCTCGTCGGGTTCTACCGCACCTACTTCCGGCTGCGGTCGACCAACGCGGCAGCGTTCGTGCCCGACAACGAGGCCGAGCAGCTGGCGCTCGGCGAGCGCGTGCTCGAGGTCTTTCGGGAGCCAGGGACGGAGATCATCGCCGAGGATCTCGGCGTAGTTCCCGACTTCGTGCGCGAGTCGCTCGCGCGTCTGGCCGTGCCCGGCTACCGCGTCTTCCGCTGGGAGCGGCGCTGGCAGGAGCCGGAACAACCGTTCAAGGATCCGCACGACTATCCGCCCGTGTCAGTCGCGACCTCCGGCACGCACGACACGGAGCCGATGGTGCTGTGGTGGGAAAACGCCACAACCGAGGAGCGGGAGGCGGTGCTCGATATCCCGTCCATCGCGCGGTGCCTCGGCGCGACCGAACGCGAACGGGCCCTCGGCGTCGACGCGCTGTCGCCGTCGCTGCGCGCCGCGCTCACCGAGGTGCTGTTCGCCTCGGCGTCCGATCTGCTGATCCTGCCGATCCAGGACGTCTTCGGCTGGCGCGATCGGATCAACCAGCCGGCCACCGTCAACAACCTGAACTGGACGTGGCGACTCCCGTGGCCGAGCGACCAGCTCCTTGTTGAGCCCGAGGCGGTAGCTGTTGCTGATCAGTTGAGGGGGTGGGGGGCGAAGTATAGGAGGTAGCTACCCCCTACCTCCTACCTCCTTACTCATCACCCTCGCCCAGCTGTCCCGCAGCGTCACGGTCCTGTTGAACACGAGAGCGCCCGGACGCGAATCGGGATCTACGGCAAAGTAGCCCTGGCGCTCGAACTGGAAGCGTGCGCCTGGAGCCGCGTCGGCAAGTGCCGGCTCGATCTTGGCGCCACTCACGATCTCGAGCGAGCCTGGATTCAGATTCTGAAGGGGGTCTCGTCCGCCCTCCTCAGGGTCGTCCGCGTCGAAGAGACGTTCGTACAACCGGATCTCCGCGTCGAGCGCGTGGGCGGCCGAAACCCAGTGGATGGTGCCCTTGACCTTCCGGGTCGTCGGACCGTGCAACGACTCGAGGTCCACGCTGCAGCGCAGCTCCGTAATGGCGCCGTCCGCGTCCTTGATGACCTGCTCGCATTTCAGCAGATACGCGTATCGAAGCCTCACCTCGCTGCCCGGCGACAGGCGGAAGAACTTCTTCGGCGGGTTCTCCATGAAATCGTCGCGCTCAATGTAGAGCTCGCGCGAGAACGGCACGCTTCGCCGCCCGGCCTGTGGGTCTTCCGGGTTGTTCTCCGCCTGCAGGCTCACGGTGCCCTCGGGGATGTTCTCGATGACGACCTTGAGCGGGCGCAGCACCGCCATCGCGCGCAGCGCGCGGCGGTTGAGATCCTCGCGCACGGTGGCCTCCAGCAGCGCCACGTCGACGACGTTCTGTTTCTTGGCGACGCCGATCCGGTTGCAGAACTCCCGGATCGCTTCGGGCGTGTAGCCCCGGCGCCGGAAGCCGGCCAGCGTCGGCATGCGCGGGTCGTCCCAGCCGCGAACGAGGCGCTGCTCGACGAGCGCCAGCAGCTTGCGCTTGCTCATCACCGTGTAATTCAGGTTCAGCCGTGCGAACTCGATCTGCTGCGGGCGCGAGGGAAACCCGCCCTCGACCCGGACGTGTTCGACGACCCAGTCGTAGAGCGGCCGATGGTCCTCGAACTCGAGGGTGCAGAGCGAGTGCGTGATCCCTTCGATGGCGTCGGAGATCGGGTGTGCGTAGTCGTAGGTCGGATAGATGCGCCAGGTCTCGCCAGTCCGGTGATGCGCGGCGTGGCGGATGCGGTAGAGCGTCGGGTCGCGCATGTTGATGTTGGGCGACGCCATGTCGATCCGCGCGCGCAGGACGTGTGCGCCATCCGGGAACTCGCCCGCCTTCATCCGCCGGAAGATCGCAAGGTTCTCCTCGGTCGGCCGGTCCCGGTAGGGGCTGTTGCGCCCGGGCTCGGTGAGAGTGCCTCGATACTCGCGGGTCTCGTCGGCCGAGAGGCTGTCGACGTAAGCCAGGCCGTCGACGATCAGCCCTTCGGCGCACGCGTACATCTGGTCGAAGTAGTCGGAGGCGTAGAAGATCCTCGGCCCCGGATCGAAGCCGAGCCACTTGACGTCTTCCTTGATGGCTTCGACGTACTCCACATCCTCCTTGGTCGGGTTGGTGTCGTCGAAGCGCAGGTTGCAGACGCCACCCAGCTCTTCGGCTGCCAGGAAGTTCAGGCAGATGGACTTGGAGTGACCGATGTGCAGGTAGCCGTTGGGTTCTGGCGGGAAACGTGTGTGAACGCGCCCGCCATGGCGGCCGGTCCGCTGGTCGTCGGCGATGATCTCGCGGATGAAATCGAGTGGACGGTTCTCCACGACCTCGGCATCAGACATGGGAACCTTGAATTTTACTCGTTATCCGCGCAATTCGGCGGCTCGGCGACGGGAAGGGCCGTGCGGATCGCCTGGGTCCTGATCGGCCTCGACGGTCGCGTCATCGGGCAGCCCCATCAACCCGGCCTGCTTGAGGACCCGTGGGACGGTGTCGATCGGTTCGGCGGCGGGCAGCTCCGGCGCCGTGGTGACCTTCAGGTCGCGCAGCCGTCGTGCGCTGACGAGCACGCGTGTCTCGAAGGAGCCGGCGGCCTGGTTGTAGGCCTGGACGGCGCCGTCGAGACGCTTCCGGATGTCGTCGAAGAACTCGGTGAACTTCGCCAGGCGATCGTAGAACTCGCGGCCGACGGCCGCCACCTCGCGGAAGTTCTCGGTGAGCGCCTCCTGCCGCCAGGTATGCGCAATCGTCGTGAGTAGCGCGATGAGCGTGATGGGGCTCGCCAGCAGCACCCGTTGCGCCAGGCCATACTCGATGAGCGTCAGGTCGTGCTGCAGCGCGGCGCTGAAGAGCGTTTCGCCGGGCAGGAACATCACGACCAGCTCGGGCGACTCCTCGAGCTGCTCCCAGTACGCCTTCGCCCCCAGCTTGTCCATGTGATCGCGCACCTGACGGGCGTGCGCCTGCAGCTTGGAGACTCGCGTCTCGTCGTCGGCGCTCTCCTGCGCGTCGAGAAACGCTTCGAGCGGCGCCTTGGCGTCGACGATGATCCGCTTTCCGCCCGGCAGGTGGACGGTGAGGTCGGGGCGCAGGCGGCCGTTCTCCACGAACAGCTCGCGCTGCTCGTCGAAATCGCAGCGGTGCAGCATGCCCGCGATCTCGACCGCGCGGCGGAGCTGCATCTCGCCCCAGCGGCCGCGCACGTGCGGCGTACGCAGCGCCCGCGCCAGCGTGTGCGTGGTCGCGCCGAGCGCCGCGACCTGCTCCATCAAGCGTGAGAACGTCTGCAGCCGCTCGCGCTCGACCTGGTCCAGCCGGACGTCGACTTTCTTCAACGCGTCGCTAATGGGCAGCATGAGATTGTCGAAGGTCTGCTGCCGCGTGTCCATCTGAAGCGCGGCTTCCTTGTGCAGCCCCTCGAACGAGGCGCGGGCGAGCTCGAGAAAGGTGCCGCGGTTGGTGTGCAGCGCCTCAGCCGCCAGCGACTGAAACGTCTCGCGCAGCCGGCGGTCGGCGTTGTCGAGCAGCTCCCGTGAGGACTCGAGCGAGGAACGATGCCGTGCGACCTCCTCGCCGAGCCAATGGTGATCCTGTTTGAGCGCCGCATGTTCGGTCCTGATCGCCGTGAGCTGATCCTGCCGTTCGACGAGGTCCGCCTCGAGCGCGGCGAGCCGGCGCTGGGCGTCCTGCGCGAGCGCCTGTGCAGCCGCGAGCTCGGCGGCCGTCATGGCCCGCGTTTCGGCCAGCCGGCGCAGGTGGATTGCCCAGGCGAACAGGCCTGTGGCAAGAACCGCCGCGAGAACGATCAGAGCAACTGTCAGTAGCGTCAATGCTGAAAGCCCTGTGCCCGTGAATGAAGGCCCCATGCCCGAGAACTCTTCGCCAGTCTGCATTCTGCAGCCGACGTGTGACAGAGGAGGTCACGCCCGCGGAGGGACGGCCTGGCGCCTCTGACGCTGCACGGCCGGCAACGAGACGGGTCGACAGCGCGACCGGCGCGATGCGATCGGCGGCTGGAATGGTACGTGCGGTCGCGGCTCTCCTCGGCCTCATATTACTGAAGCCGGTCCCGACATGACCGATTTGTAACGTAGGGACGGCCTCGCGGTAGTCATTCTGCGGAAACCCTCGGCTTTCGCGCGCAAGCCGTTCGGAACGAGGGCTGCCAGCGAAATAGCCGGATTCTGACGAGAGGTTGATAGGATTGGTCGTTCGAATGCGACGGATCTATCTGATCCCCGGTGCGATCATCGCCCTGATGGTCCTCACCGGCGTGCCGGCCTGGATGCGCAGTGAGGCGCCCCAAACCCCCAGGTCAGCGAACGCCGATGTGGTCCTGCCCGGCGAGTCGGTAGTCGTGCAGGGGGTGGTGCCTCCCAGCACCACGCTCGATGCACTGCTGCGGAATCAGGGACTCGGGGACAATGTGGCGCCGGTCATCGAAGCGGCGTCCAAGGTCTTCGACCCCCGGCGGCTGCGTTCACGGCAACCGTTCGAGCTCGAGCGCAGCTTCGACGGTGGGTTCCGCCGGTTCGAGTACGAGATCGACAGCGAGGCCTCCCTGCGCGTCAGGGTCGCGGCAGGGTCGCCCGGCATGCTCACGGCGGAAGTGCTGCCGATTCCGGTAACGCTCCGGCATGCGTCGGCGGCGGCCGAGGTGACGCGCGAGGCCTCGTCGCTCTTTGCCGCGATGAAGGCCGCGGGCGAAGGCGACGAGCTCGCGATTGCGATGGCGACCATCCTTTCTGGCGAGATCGATTTCAATTCGGAAGTGCAGCTCGGCGACAGGTTGGCGGTGGCCTTCGAACGCCGCCAACGGGAGGGTCGGCCGAGCACATATGGGGAGATCAGCGCCGCAGAGTTCTCGATGAGCGAAGAGGGCCGCACGGTTCGGGCCATCCGCTTCACGACCCCCGACGGCCGCGCCGGGTACTACGACGAGCAGGGCCGCTCGCTCAAGCGCATCTTCCTGAAGTCACCGCTCAAGTTCGAGCCGCGCGTGACATCGGGGTTCTCGATGCGGCGCATGCATCCCGTTCTCCACACCTCGCGGGCGCACCGGGGTGTCGACTATGGCGCGCCGACCGGCGCACCGGTCGTGGCGGTGGCGTCGGGCACTGTCATGTCTGCGACGTACGACGGCTCGAATGGCCGCATGGTCAGGCTGCGGCACGGCTCGGGATACCAGACCTACTATCTGCACCTGTCGAGGTTTGCCCCCGGCATCCGGGCTGGTGGCCGAGTAGACCAGGGAGACGTCATCGGCTACGTCGGCTCCTCGGGGCTTTCGACGGGACCGCACCTGCATTTCGGCCTGACCAAGAACGGCGCGTTCGTCAACCCGATCGCCGAACATCGCAACATGCCGCCGGGCGAACCGATCCCCGAGTTGTCGATGACGGCGTTTCGCGCCGTCCGCGACCAGGCGCTCGCAGAGCTCGCGGCCGCAGCGCGCGGCGTCAGCCGCGCGAAGACACCGAGCTAAAGCTCGGTGCTGCGGAGGGCAGGTGCGACGGTCCTGATACTCTTCTAAGCGATGGCGGTCCTGCGTCCGTTTCGCGCGCTGCGGCCCGTGCCGGTCTCGGCGGCGCGGGTGGCGGCGGTCCCGTACGACGTGGTGACCACCGCCGAGGCGCGGGCGCTCGCGGCACCAGAGCCGTTGAGCTTCCTCCACGTGTCGCGCCCGGAAATCGATTTCGCGGACGGCACCGATCCGTATTCAGCGGTGGTGTACGCGCGGGCGGCGGCCAACATGGCAGCGCTCGAGCGCGTGGCCCCGCTCGTCGTCGAGGAAACCGCGTCGCTGTACCTGTACAAGCTGCGCATGGGCGCGCACGAGCAGAGCGGCATCGCCGGCTGCTTCTCGGTCGACGAGTATCGCGGCGACGTGATCCGGAAGCACGAGCGAACACGTCTGGCGAAGGAAGACGATCGCACGCGGCACATCCTGGCTGTTCGGGCACAGACCGGTCCGGTGTTCCTGATCTATCGGTCGACTGAAGCGATCCGATCGGTCGCGTCGACGGCCAGCGGGCGGACGCCGCTGATCGATTTCGAAGCCACCGATCGCATCCACCATACGATTTG
>Ga0075428_100007754_pt1 | contig 11898 bp, 12 predicted proteins | sample RhiMetdeltSRZDD2_FD_75291 | JGI IMG/M metagenome (GOLD analysis project Ga0075428, IMG submission 75291) | Populus rhizosphere microbial communities from Tennessee, USA - Rhizosphere MetaG P. deltoides SRZDD2 | ecosystem: Host-associated > Plants > Roots > Rhizosphere > Soil | place: USA...
TGCCTTGCAGTCACGCTCGCGACCGTCGATTGCTTCGATGATGGGGTCGATCTCTTTCCAGGGAGGCGGGCATGATCGAAAATTTCTTCACGCCATCGCTTTGGCGTCTTCGGTCAAACGTTTAGCAGGCTGTGTGCATCTCGCTTCCGAGCGTGACTTCACTCACACTTTCGATTTTCGCCCGGTCGGCGACGACTCGGCCAAGCTAGCCGCGGCGGAAGATCGGAACGGGTAGCGCAGCGGCCGACGTTCCCACCGAACGGGTACCCGCAGTGTCGGCCATTCGCCGAACGGACGTTACGGAATATCGGGCCGGAATTGCCAAATCACTCTGGCTTGATGCCTGCGGACTTGATCACCTTGGCCCATTTTTCGGTTTCCTCGGCGATGAGCTTACCAAAATCGGCGGGCGAGCCGGCAATTGGCGAAACTCCCAGTTCGGAGAGCCGTACTAGCATCTTGGGATCGGCGAGTGCGGCGTTAATCCCCTTGTTAAGCCGGTCGATGATTTCGGCGGGCATATTATTGGGCGCGCCAACACCATACCATGAACCTGCCTCAAACCCCGGGACTGTCTCGCTCACCGTCGGAACGTCGTTTAGCATCTCTGAAGGCGTGCGAGCAGTTATGGCTAGCGGCCGAAGCCTGCCGGCCCTGACATACTCGATGGATGAGGGAATGGTGGCAAACGCCATCTGCACTTGTCCTCCGAGTAGATCAGTTAATGCCGGTCCAGAGCCGCGATAAACGTCCCGGGACGCATTGGCCGGTGTGGGCCTCGCGTATCTGATCCCTCAATCACCTACGAGAGACGATCGTCTCGGCGGTGTAGCGGCCATGCTTGTAGTTTGCCGTTGCGTGCCTCTCTAGGGCCTCCGGATCCTAAGCCTGAGCAGCCCATGGGTGTCGCATTGGGACACGTGGGACCCCGCAGTGGGACAGGCTTCTACGGCCGGCCCACCTGGCTCCCTCGGGATGCCCTCTGATGCACAAATGCAACGCATCGTCACTTTCGTACTCCGGCATCGTTGTTTTCTCAGTCTGCCGTATGGCACATGAACCTGATAGTGCGGAGCTGGGGTGCGGAGTTGGGGGCAAATGCACAAACTGATCGGATGTCTCGTCGCCCTTGTTGGCGTCGACCGGACGGCCGCTGAAAAGGCCGCCGGCATGGTTCTCCATTCCGCCGCGAGGACGGCTCTCCCCGAGAACATATTCGCGGACCCCCGCGCGCGCGGTGACGCGCACCGCACGTGCCAATTCCAATTCCGGCCGCACGACCGTCGACATTCGCGTACCGAGGGCAGGACCGAGCGTGCGCGAGGTCCCAGCAATCGGTGGCGAAACAATTCACATGACCGGGGCGAACGCAGTCGGCACTGCCGTCGCGCCGGCTAACACTAGGCGGCGTGCTGTTAGGCGCGAGGAGAGCTATGTCGTATCCCATCGCCGACGTCGGGACCGATGCGGACGAGGCCAAACGGCTCAGAGCGCTCAGGATCAGAACCTCCGAGCGCCTGCTCGAAGCGGCAAAGAATCCAAAGGGGCGACGCCAGCTCGCGGAGGAGACTGGCATCGCCGAGAAACGTCTGCTGTCGCTTGCCAACTGTGCCGACCGTATGCGAATCAAAGGTATGGGCAAGGAATACGCCGCGATCTTGCCGGCGGTCGGCGTCGATACGGTGAAGGAGCTGAAATATCGCAATCCTGAGAAGCTCGCCAGAGCGATTGCCGAGCTGAACAAGAAACGAAAGCTGATCCGCTTCCTGCCCCCCCTGCATCTAGTGACCCGCTGGATCGAGCACGCCAAAAAGCTGCCGCTGAAGATTACCTATCGCTGAGCATCCGTAATGCCGGCATCTGCTTGCATACAAACCGGCCGAGATCGACCAACTGCACACGAGCAAGGACGCGGAGCGGTAGCTGTCAGACAACCCTCATCGGCGGAGTGACCGCTCTCCCGCATCCAGCTCTCGGACAAGACTGCGAGCCGAGCGAACCGCCCCTCGGCCCGTCTGATCAATGGTACCAGAGAATGGTGCAAACGGGCAACGCGCCCTCCCGCTCGCATCGCCGTAGCGCCAGCAGCTTGGCGTCGATGGTTCCAACTGCGAGCCCAAGCGGTCCCCTCATCTTTGACCCTCCTCAGCCCACAAGGCAGTGGAGGCATCCTGGGACGTCAGCGCGATGTGGCAGATAAGTCGCACTAAGACTCGATTGCTTTCACGGTCAGTGGTCACCGCCGGTCGAAGCGGGCGGTCGCTAAGCTACTCACGGGCTGGGCGGATTGTATGTGTACCCACCTATGTATGTGTACCCACCCGTCTGGCCCGCTCCAAGCCTACTCAGCCCCGGCGGTGACCCCCTCCGGGGCTTTTTTCGATCTACCGCCCCTGCTTGCATCAATCGAGGCCGCGGATCATCCCAGTGCCGGTCCGAGACCTGCTCAACCCCCAAGCAGAACCCGACTGAGGCTTCAGACCACCGATCCGAACCGACGCGCGGCAGAAGCTCGACTGACCTGATCGCTGGACAAAATAGAGCCAGATGTCGCCCTGGGACGCGACGCAAGCGCGAATGCTGTCACCTGTGTGCAACGGCCGCTACATTCAATGAGTGGCGGGCGCACAAAATACGCATGCACGCTGTAGATTTCTATCATTATTGACGTGGTGCGAGATAATGCCGGAAGCGGCACTTGTGCCAACGCAAATGTGCCCCGTGTCCATCGCGCCACGCCGAGCGAAAATCTGTCCGCCAAGTGCATTTGCGATTTGCGTTGTGCGGACAGCTCTGGCGTAAGCTAGGCGCCACAACGATCTCTGGCAAAGACGACGATGAAACCCGCTATCCACCCCCAACCTCCGGTGCCTCCGATTCAGCTCGGCCCGGTGACAGCATACAGGCCGGTCCGATGCCCGGTGTTCGGTAGTGTTGCCCTTGCGGCGGCCATTGCAGGGGTCGTTGTCGTCATTGGGATGGCAGTGGTCTGACCCGTAAGCCAGCTGGGCGCCATGCCCCGCACCTATTTCATCTTCGGCGACATCGAAGGCAAGCTCGACGCGCTCCGCGTCGAGTGCACTAAGTGCGAGCGGAGGGGCCGATACAACGTTGGCAAGCTGATCGCGAAGCACGGCCGCCGGGGCAACATGGGCCTAATGGCGCGAGGCTTGGTGAGAACCGGCGTGCGGAGAAATGAGTTTTTCCTCGATCTCGTGGTAAACCCGCTTGAGCCACTCCTCGGCTCGCTCAGCGCGATTTTGCAGTTGATCACGCTCAACCTGCAAGTGTTTGTTTTGATCCTCTGCAGCGCGCAACTGGATCGAAAGCTTGTGCGCCAGGCTCATAGCGCGTTCGCATTGTTCGTTCGACAAATTGGCTGCCTGCTGGAGCAGCGTAAGGATCGCCTGTCCGGCATGATCCAGCGCATCACCATGATTGCTCGACGATTTTTCCTTGGATGCAAATTGCAGCACTTGCTCGGACACGTCGGGTTGGCGCGCACTCATGACTCACTCCCCTCGCATTGACCCCCAAATCTCCCCGCGCGTGATACCCACCTCTTCGGCGTTCAGCACGGACCTCTTATGTTAAGGCTCCCTGGGAAAAAAGGACTCCGCAAAGCAAAACTGCCAGCACGATGGAGCCCACAATTGTAAGCCATTCCGTGTAGAGCTCCGTATCAGGAATCCCACTTCCCCAAGAGTCGCGCATCGCATCACCCATTTGAGTATGTGCCATTCCGGTCGCGGACTCTTGTATAAAAAATTGGCGACAATACAGAGCATATGACGCAGCCTTTCAAAAGTTGTCTGGTGTAGCTTTTGGGTTACAGAAAAGATCAATGCCTCGAACAACTGACCCAACTCGAGCACGGCTACACCGGCCGCTGTGATGAAGAGCCGGCGCTGGGGCGCAGGAGCTGCGTACGTGCGATTTTCTGCTCACCAGCGCGCATAGCAACCCCCGACCAAATTGGAGTTGGTGATCAACCTGAAGACCGCCAAGGCGGCGGGGCGCGATCCGGTTATGCGATCGGTGCCCTTATGAGAGTCTACCCAGGCATCATAGATTGCCTTGGATTGCGGATCTCGCGGCCAGAAACCCCGCACCCGCAATCACGGCCCGCCGCTTGAAGGCTGCGACAAGTGATCGTCAAGAGAACGTTTTGGTCACCAAAATGGTCACCAACGCGCCACCACGGGCGGCGATTGAACGGCACGCCACAACACGCGCCGCCATAATTCCTAATACAAATCAACACTTGTCAGGACAGAACAAAACGGGTCGGGGCGACCGCCAACAAATTTCGAGTGCGGTGCTTTCAACCGCCCTCAATGGCCGCAAAGAGAGCAATTTGGTTTGGTCGCCTTCGTGCGTCACCGTGCGCGGCCCAAACGTTGGGATGATCGTTGGTCCGGTCCCGTTGAACGCGAATCATAAAATGATATCAATGGGGTTGGGCGGACACCCTCTCCGCCAAGACATTGTCCAGCATCGTCCACCGTCGTCCAGAAACTTCGATAATTGCTCAATAACCACGGGCTTTATCGGCCGGTGAAATGCATTGACGTCCGCCCCGATCCGCCTCATGATTGTGGGTAGAAATGGGGTAGATATTGGCACAGACAATCGGAAAGCGCACCGCGCTGAAGGTCGCACGGGACCTGTCGCCCGGTATGTACGCCGATGGCGCAGGGCTCTATCTGCAAGTCACGAGGGCCGGAGCGAAGTCTTGGATCTATCGCTTTTCGTTGGCCGGCAAAGCCCGAGAGATGGGCTTGGGTTCGCTTTCCGCAGTGAGCCTGTCAGAAGCTCGAATCAAGGCTGGCGAGTGCCGGCGGCTTCGCGAAGAAGGGGTAGACCCTATCGAAGCGCGCAAGGCCCGTCGCTTGCAAGCCGCCCTGGACGCGGCCAAGACGCTTACCTTCAAGGAAGCGGCGGCGAGTTACATTGCCTCGCATCGGATGGGCTGGCGCAATGCCAAGCACGCCACACAATGGGAAAACACGCTCGCGACCTATGCGGAACCGGTTATCGGAGCGCTCTCAATTCAGGCGATCGACACCGCACTCGTGTTGAAGGTGCTGGAGCGGATCTGGAAGGCGAAACCCGAAACGGCGACCCGGGTTCGCGGGCGAATTGAGGCAATTCTGGATTGGGCTAAGGTGCGCGGCCTGCGTCAGGGCGAGAACCCCGCACGGTGGCGGGGGCACCTTGATCACCTATTGCCGGGGAGATCAAAGGTGAGGCGGGTCAAGCACCATGCCGCGCTTCCCTATGCCGAGCTGCCCGATTTCATTTTGCAGTTGCGCGCCCACCAGGGCGTTGCTGCCCGTGCGCTCGAATTCACGATTTTGACGGCCGCGCGTACCGGCGACACGATGGGCGCGGTTTGGGATGAATTTGACGCATCTGACAAACTATGGATCGTTCCGGCCGAGCGGATCAAAGCCGGCAAGGAACATCGAGTGCCACTATCCGATCGGGCGCTTGCAATCCTAGGTGATGCGGAAAAAATCGCCCGCACACCCAGCGGCGATTATGTGTTTCCTGGCGGAAAGGTGGGCAAGCCTCTGTCCAATATGGCGATGGTGGAAGTGTTGCGGCGCATGGGGCGTGGTGACATCACGGTGCATGGCTTCCGTTCGACTTTCCGCGACTGGGCGGCCGAACGTACCAACTTTCCAAGTGAGGTTGTGGAAATGGCGCTGGCCCATGCGGTAGGCAACAAGGTAGAGGCCGCGTATCGTCGCGGTGATCTTTTTGAGAAGCGGCGCCGGCTCATGACGGAATGGGCCACCTACTGCAACATGCCGAAGGCAGCGACGCGCACAATCATTCCACTGCGAGGCCGCCGCCGTTAAGGGTGCCCGCCTTGCCAAGGTCGGCGTCGAGGGTTCGAATCCCTTCGCCCGCTCCAAATTCTCTATAAAGATGAAGTCATTAAACGCACCGCCCCAAGCTTCCCCTGATCGAGTGTATTTCGGGGAAGCAAGGGGGAAGCAGTCGGAGAAAAATTCCCCCAGTCCGAAAACTTTGTGAACCCGTCGCCCCCGGAGCACTCAAATGATGAGATGGCGCAGATCAATAACAGAGCAGTCTCCCGCAGATTGAGCGACGCGGCCATCAGATCGTGCTGAATGCGCCTGCCCTCGACATTCTCGCCAAGCTGCCCCGCGTCGGCGGCTACGTCATTGCCGGGCAGGCGGCCGGCACTCCTGATGATAAGCCGCGGGCCGACCTAAATCGGCCGTGCCGGGCGGTCCTGAAACGCGCCGGCCTGACCGGGCTCCGCATTCACGATCTTAGCCACACCCATGCGAGCGTTGGTGCGGGACTCGGCCTCGGGCTCCCGATCATCGGCAAGCTGCTGGGGCACACACAGTCGTCAACTACCGCACGATATGCGCACCTCGACAATGACCCTCTTTTCCACCTTGTGAACTACCGTTTCCACAGACCACTTTGGCACCTGCAAGCAGAGAGAGGGCACCAGATCGCGCGGGGAGTGCCCTTAATGCGGAAAATGCGCCAACGGGCAGGCTGTGCAGGAGGTGACTTTTTCGAACGAGTATCATAAGTTGTGCTACCGGTTTCGCCGGCTACCACTGAGGTCTACGAGAACTAGGTATAGATTCCGATCGCATTTGGATCAAGGAGGACGCCTCCGTCATGCGGATCGATAATCGGTCACACAATATGGGTGGCGAACGGTTTGTGCCGAGCCGATGGTACCGTTGGCGTTGCCATTTAGGAGTTCTTGCATTCCTATCTTTTCTCGTGCCTTGCCACGGCATCGCGATCTGCGAAGTGCTGGGCCTGAGTAAGCAATACCGACTCACGGCAGCAGATGGGACTGTTGCGGATCACTTCGAACTTAAGGCACCGACTGCAGTAAATGCAGTGTTCCGAGAAGAGGAAAGTGAGACTTGTTCCAACTGGTTAGAGCTTCAGATCATCTCGGCGAATGGTGTGGAGATAAGCGCTTACCTGCCGCGACCCGTCCTCTTGCCAGCCGGGACTTATCAATTTGTAGCCCGTCTCGGCGAAAGCAGGCCACCGGGTTGTGAGTATGAAATGGCGCTCGTCTTCGAAGGAGTTAAGAGCGGAAGGTCCTTACTTGGCTCTAAGCTTAAACCTGAAGTAATCGATCTGTACAAAGAAAGTCTGTTGCGAGCAGCAGTCATCCAGTCCGATGTGAATCAATCGATAGAAGTCAATTCCATAAGGTTACTATTTCTCGATGGCGTTGCGGCAGAAAGAGATATTCGGACTCTCGTTAATGCCGCTTGCAAGCGAACAGAATCCTTCGATGCTAAGTGGCCGGAGGAAGAAAATGCCTCAGGACTAGATCGGATAATCAACGATCGTTACAAAGCCATCGTCAGTTTAGGAGTTACTATTGAGAGCGGCGGGCATCATGATAGATCTTCATGGAAGCGAGTTTGTACTTCCCCATGGAGTGCCAAAATTAAGACGCCGCGCGTCTATGTAGAATGGGAGCCGACTCGCAACGATGAGCTTGCTTTTCAACTTGCTGAACTGAAGATGGCAATATTGTTGCGCCGCCTATTTGGTTTGGATAACAAGACATCCTGATCCGGTATCGTGTCAGTCCTTGTACTTACGTCGTCAGGCACGTCGGAGAACGTCAGTTTCGCTCTAAACGATGTTATGGGAGCACTGGCCTCACCCGAAAAGCGCAATTTGATGATGATCGTCAGCCGATGAAAGAGCGCATTACAAGGGCTGTCCGCGAGACATTTGATAAGAATGCGGAGCTGGAATTCCTTATGGAAGAAAGTCATCTATTCCGGATCAAGCTGAAGGCACGTAAACTAATCATAAAGTCGAATAATTATTGGGAGCTCGTGTTTCTTAACGTTATTCCGGCAGTAGGTGAAGTATCGGCTATTATGGACGCCTATTATGTAGCGGGATTAAGTAACACCCCGCCGCGCGACAGGAATATAAAAGGGATTACCGAGATCGATTTTTTCGAGGAGATGCAGTCGGTCCTTTATAAATTCATCGGAAAATTGACCGCCGCCCAACAGCAGTAGAACTTGTGTCGTCGAGAACTGGCTCATTGTGCTCGCCACATGTGCTCGCCGGGAGCGCTAGCAGAACAAGTCAGCTCGCTAGGGACATTGGCAGGATGACAGCGCACGTTGGCAAGTAAGCCAGAGGAAAAGAGGGCATCCCATGGAACGCCTGCGTCTGACAACAGGAGTTGTGATCTTCTTCGGGCACATTTTTAACTTCGGACTTCTGATACTATTCTGGCTCTTGGACGGCTATACATTCGAAGAAATGCTCAATGTATTTGCGGTGATTGCTCCACTTTTTGCCGCCTATCTTTCCCTTATCGTGAACTACTCATTTGCCCCACTATCCGATTCGGATGCCACGCCGCCTCATCCGCTAGCGGCGCTTTTCTCAATTGCTTTTCCAATCATATTTGTTGTGGCGATCGCAGGAGCGATCACCATGAAGGCGTTTATGGTTGGGCTAACCTCCATGGACGCCCTAATCAAGTTTGTGGGATTAATTGAGACAATCGTCGGGACGTACACCGCCATTGTGGTCAAGAACTTGTTCCCTGCGCAAAAAAAGACTACGGCACCGCGCCGGACAACTTCGCGCTGAATGCCTCTAGCGCCGATGTTATATCGCGTGAAAAATCGATCTCAGTCACTCGATTGAAACTCCTGTCTGGGGGCGGCGCGGTGGTTAAGCCTGACACGTAGTACGCATCAATGATCGCCGTGATGGACCCTTCGGAGGGAATTACGTGGAGATATACGAGCTCCCAATAGTTGTGCGATTTTATGATTAACTGGCGAGCCTTAATCTTTATACGAAAGAGGTGGCTCCCATTAATAAGAAAGTCTTTTGTCTTCGCACCAAAAACGTCACGAGCAGCGTCTTCAATTCGCGCCTTCGTAACCGAAGCAGCATTTACACTCGCCGCCCCTTTAACGTCACCTGGTGCGATCTTAGTGTCGATTGGAATAACGATTGTTGAACTACCGCGAGGATAGCATTCTCTAAATCGTCTCTGACGGACATCTCCGTTTCGGATAATGTAAGAGCAACCGGCACGATACTCAAATATGATGTCTTCTGGACTAACGCCAAAAATTCGTTTCAACAGCATCGCCATCTTCGTAACAATAAGCTGCTGATCGGCTTCGCTAATCCGAGCAACAAAACGTTCTCGTCTGCCTGATTGGCTACCCCGAGTATCAATAAGCTGGTCGACGGTCTCCTTCGACAGGTCCCTACGTATTGAAAATTTTACTAGAATTTCCGGAATAGCCAATTTGGCAAGTACTCCCCTTAATGAGTTCTTTTCACAGATCTGATCCTCTATAAAGAAGCTGTCGCGGCGCTCCTTTCTCTCCCCAATAATCTCGCCCATGGCATAAGAAAGGATCAGCCGATATCGATCCTTCAAAAGTTCATTCCGATTTGATTCGACGGTACTTGGCGAATTCTTAGCTTTGAGTGTCCTTATTTGTTGGCAAGCCGCACTTACGATAGTGGCAAGGTTGCTTCTCGCCGCCAATCCATCGAGAAAAGCCACCTCAACTGACCGGACATTAACAAAACGATCGAGCTCTGATTCAATAATGGCATCGAGCAAGAGGCTTTCTTTGTAAATATCAATTATAGGATGGCGCACATTGAGATTGAGAGAAGAAGTAACGTCTTTCGCATTTATGAGATCTACTGTCACTTCGTACACGGCTTCGTACACGCAAGGCGAGCCACGAGTGGGATCGGGTTCCGCTTGGAAATCGGGTTTCGCTTCGAACTCGTAACTCCCTGCTGGCAAGAGCTCAAGTCTAGTCTCATAATATACTCGCACGCCGTCCCCAGTGCGGCCGGTGTCGCCAGTGACTACCGCGACGCCATTACGGGAAATTCTGTAGTCCCAGCTCCAGAAGCATTCGTCATTCTCAGGCGCAGGAGAGGGGAGAATCACTGCTTTGACGAGGCCTGGCTCCTTTAGATTAAGAGGAAAGGATAGCGTCGAAGCCGTGGGGCTAAGTTGATGTTGGTGTTTGGTTTGGCCCGACACTTGAGGCGTCGCTACGTCGATGGAGATTGCTAAGGAGACTGCAATGGCTAGGTGGTAGCCCAAACACAAACGCAGTCCATTCGATCGGTCGGAAACCTTCATGGGAATGCTGGCCTGCTCTTTGGCTCACTGCACTCAATAGATGCAGCGTACCATATTTTCTATCCTGGGGAAAGGCGGCGCGCGCCGGGAGGGGTCGTCAGGTTGTCTCGCCCAAAAGCTAGGTCGATCGGGCGCAAGGACGAAGGAATTGGTCCCTAGAAACCGCTAAAAATTCTGTTGAAGCACCGCATAGGTACGAGCAACATCAGCTTGTGTCTCGCCCGCAGAAAGTCTCGCAAGTGCCTCCCGGCGCTGATGCGGGGTGAGCTTCGGCGGTCGACCAAATCGGACGCCCCTGTCCTTGGCTCGCTTCCGCCCCTCGCCGGTTCAGCGTGTTGTCCCTGCCGTCTTGTCGGCCATTAGCGGTGACTTCTATGTGGACCTCACCGTCCGTCACGGCCCATGGGGCCGCGAGACGTTTTCCTGGCAGGCCGTCGACAAATGGCGCCGGTTCGTCATTGAGAAATGGAGCGAAATCGTTGACCTGCGCGCGTACTTGAGTGGACCCGGTCTCACCCTGAGCTTCAACTATGAGAATCTCTACGAGAGAGTCACACTCGAAGTCCGCGCGCCGACCAAAGGGGCTTCCGATAATTTGGTAGCGGAGTTTGTAGGTCAGCTCGGCCTTGAGCCGTTGGGCGAGGCTCAGCATTGGCTGGTGAGGACAACGGCGGTCTATACCGTGCCATTGTTCAGCAATGAAATCTTGTCCACCCAGCTCGAAGCGGTGGTTCGGCTGCTCTTTCCCGGAAAGCACATGCTCAATGAAGCGCGAGTTCTCGAACCGCTCACTGATAGGGCTGGAGAGCCCGATAAACAAACTGTGGTGCAATATGCGTCACTGGATGAGTTCCTGGCACGGCTTCGCAATGACAGGGACTACACGGAAGCGCACCTTCGGTCGGAGGGCCCACGCGGCAGAGCGCTCTACATCGGACTGACGGGTAAGCTCTCTAGGCTGGAAATCCGGTCATCCGAACGACCCGGGGATTTTAGCCGCATCGTAAAGCAGTTGGAAAAACGTCTCAACTTAACGGTCGTGTCAGTCACACCGACGGCCTCCGAGAAGAAGACGCTGAAGGACAGCGCATGGGTTCTAATTGTGCTACCAATGGCGACCGCATTCGCGACAGGCACGATCTTCTCCGATACTTTTCGTGGCTGGATCACAACCAAGCCCAAGCTTCACATTATCACCCCCTAAAGGGCGTCGTTTCTCCGAACATCGAGGTCAACTGGCAACTGCAGACGGAGAGCTACGGCAGAAAACACATCATTGCCGATAGTAAGGCTTCGTTCCTCATTCTCCGGGAGGGCAACCGAGAAAAGGAAAAACACTGCGTCTCTTCCGGAGAAAAAATCGACGGCCTACCTCCAGGCAAGTACTCTGTTGTTGTCAATTCCTGCGACTATGGTGAATTTGGTGAACAAGAGTTCGAGGTTCGCCCTCCTACCCGATGATCTGATGGCCTGCCCTTGTGTGCGTTATGGGCATCTGGCCACTCAATGAAATGGTGCGGCTGGGGTTCTTGACCTTGATCCAGTTGTCAGTGCGGCCAGAGACGTAGCGCGAGCCGACGCGCTTACTGACGATGCCGTCGCAACCCGATCAGGCTAATTGTTGGGGGTAAACGTCAAGGCCCCGCCCGGGGGGCAAAAGCCGCCGCACCAGGCACAAATTGTGGTCTTCGGAAAAATTTCAAAGC
>Ga0075428_100007756_pt1 | contig 11894 bp, 8 predicted proteins | sample RhiMetdeltSRZDD2_FD_75291 | JGI IMG/M metagenome (GOLD analysis project Ga0075428, IMG submission 75291) | Populus rhizosphere microbial communities from Tennessee, USA - Rhizosphere MetaG P. deltoides SRZDD2 | ecosystem: Host-associated > Plants > Roots > Rhizosphere > Soil | place: USA...
GGATTGTTCTCCGAGCCGATCCGCGTCTACCGCCCTCCCGTGACGCTGCCGCGGGCTCGCCTCGTGTCGGGCGTCCGCGTGGCTACGGAACCGGACGCCTATCGGCTGCTGGTCGATCCGGCGTTCGACCCGGAGCGCGAGGTGATCCTGGCCCAAGGCTCGAACGGCATCGCCGAACCGGCACTCGTGGGGTCGGCGAGCGTGACCCAGATCCGAGCAGATCGGGTCCAGGTCGTCACGCAGGTCGACCGGCCGGCCCACCTGGTGCTGGCCGACGCCTGGGACGAGGGGTGGCGAGCATCGATCGACGGCCGACCGGCCGCCGTCTTGAGGGCGAACGTCCTGTTTCGAGCCGTGGCGCTTCCCAGCGGCCGCCACGAGATCGTCTTCGCCTACGCACCCCGGCTCCTGCGCGTGGGTGTCGCCGTCTCGTCTATCGGAGTCGTTGGGTTGATGGGGCTTGCGGTTGCTCGGCTCCGGACTCGCCGATCGGGAATCTAGTCGGACCGCGTCGGCGGGACGTTCCCACACTGGTCGTGGTACCTTCCGGCACGGTGCTCCTCCCCGGGGCGAATGTCATCGTTACCGGCGGCGCCGGTTTCCTGGGCGGTCATGTCGTCGAACTGCTGCGGGCCCGCGGAGCCATCGTCGTCGTCCCCCGCAAGAGGGACTACAACCTCGTCGACGCCGCGGCCGCCGGGAGACTCCTCGACGACCACCGTCCCGCCCTGGTCATCCACCTCGCCGCCCGAGTCGGTGGGATCGGAGCGAACCGCGACAATCCAGGCAGCTTCTTCTACGACAACCTCATGATGGGCGTTCAGCTCGTGGAGGAGTGCCGTCGTCGCGGCGTGGAGAAGCTGGTCACCGTCGGGACCATCTGCTCGTATCCGAAGTTCACGCCGGTCCCGTTCCGCGAGGAGGAAGTCTGGAACGGATACCCGGAGGAGACGAACGCGCCGTACGGCCTCGCCAAGAAGATGCTTCTCGTGCAGGGACAAGCGTACCGCCAGCAATACGGAATGAACGTCATCCACCTCCTGCCCGTCAACCTGTACGGCCCGCGCGACAACTTCGACCCGGCCTCGTCCCACGTGATCCCGGCCCTCATCAAGAAGTTCCAGGACGCGCTCGACGCAGGCGCGACGGAGGTCGAGGTCTGGGGCACGGGGAAGGCCTCGCGGGAATTCCTCTACGTCGAGGACGCTGCGCGCGGGATCGTGATGGCGGCGGAGTCCTACGACGGCTCCGAGCCCGTGAACCTGGGGGCCGGCTTCGAGATCCTCATCCGCGACCTCGTCTCCCTCATCGCGCGGCTGATGGGCTTCGAGGGCGAGATCCGATGGGATGCGAGCAAGCCGGACGGGCAGCCTCGGCGCTGTCTCGAGACCTCCCGCGCCGAGCGGATGTTCGGCTTCCGAGCCGCGACGGGCTTCGAGGACGGTCTGAAGCGCACCATCGAGTGGTACCGCGCCGAGCGGGGTGCGTCCCGGGCATGAGCGACGCGCTCCTCGAGGAGATCAAGCGTTTCTATGAAGGGAAGCACGACAGCCTGGAGCGCGCGCGGCAGGCTCGTCGCTACTACTACGACTACCTGACGCGCGTCCTGCAGGCTCGCGTGCCTGCCGGAGCCCGCGTGCTGGAGATCGGCTGCGCCTCGGGCCAGATGCTCGCGGCGCTCCAGCCCTCGCACGGCGTCGGCATCGACCTCTCGTCGCGGGCCGTGGCCAAGGCGCGCAGGCTCCACCAGGGCACGAACCTGCATTTCATGGAAGGCGACGGCGGCGACCCCGCCGTGCTCAAGGAGGCCGGCGGCCCCTTCGATGCCATCGTGCTCTGCAACGTGCTCACCCACCTGCCCGACGTGCAGGCCGCCCTCGAGGCGCTCCACCTCGTCTGTCATTCGCGCACCCGCGTGCTGATCTACAGCTATAGCCGCGTCTGGCAGCCGATCCTGCGCCTCGCCGAGCGCCTCGGTTTGAAGCATGAGCCGCCTCCGGAAGCCTGGCTGCCCGCGGAGGAGGTGGCCCACATGCTGCACCTCGCGGACTTGGAGCCTGTTCGGTACGACTACCAGATGGTGTTCCCGGCCGGCGTACCGCTCCTGGCCGATCTGTTGAACCGTTACATCGGCAGGCTTCCGCTCGTCGAATGGCTGTCCCTGGTCTACGGCATCATCGCGCGTCCGGCGCCGCATCGGTTCGCCGGCCATCGCTCCTCGCAGCCCGCCACATCGGTCGTGATCCCGTGCCGGAACGAGGCGGGTCATGTCCAGCCGCTCCTGGAGCGGCTGCCCGATCTCCCTCCCAACAGCGAGGTCTTGTTCGTGGAGGGAAACTCGCAGGACGACACCGAGGCCGTACTCCGCAGGGCAATCGACGAGAGGCCCGATCAGCCCTGGCGGCTCCTCAAACAGACCGGCCGTGGCAAGGGCGACGCGGTCCGGCTCGCCTTCTCGCAGGCGAGGGGAGAAGTGCTCGTCATCCTGGACGCCGACATGGGCGTCGCTCCGGAGGACATCCCCAAGTTCATCCTCGCCCTCGTGCGTGGCAAGGGCGAGCTGATCAACGGATCGCGCATGGTCTACCCGATGGAGGGAAGAGCCATGCGCTTCCTCAACCTGCTCGCCAACAAGGGCTTCGCCTGGCTGTTCACCTGGCTGCTTGGTCAGCAGGTGCGCGACACGCTCTGCGGAACCAAGGCTCTCTACCGCGAGGACTATGAACGGATCGCTGCGAACCGCGCCCACTTCGGCGATTTCGACCCGTTCGGTGATTTCGACCTGCTGTTCGGCGCATCGCGGCTCAACCTGCGCATCGCGGACCTCGCCGTGCGTTACCACGAACGCCGCTACGGCGAGACCAACATCTCGCGCTTCCGCCACGGGTGGCTGCTGCTCGGAATGAGCCGCTTCGCGGCGCGGAAGCTCAAGTTCCTTTGAGCGCTCCTCTCTCTCGCCTCGAGCGCGAGATGGCCCACGACCGCGAGATAGCGGCGCGGGCCGAGCAGATCTGGAACTGGGACAGTCCCGCCGGGCGACGTCGGGCCGACCGCAGGGCCGGGCTGTACATCGAGCGTGCGGCGTTACGCTCCGGCCGCCTCGCTCTTGAGCTGGGTTGCGGCACCGGCCTGTTTCTCGAGCGCGTGGCGCGCTCCGGAGCGACGCTCGTGGGCATCGACGTGTCCGTCGAGCTTCTGGGTCGAGCCCGTGCCCGTACAGGGCCGCTCGGAAACGTGCGCATCCTCGAAGGCGACGCTCATCGTCTTCCCTTCTCCGATGCGACCTTCGACGCCGTCTACGGCAGCTCGATCCTCCATCACCTCGACCTGGTGGCCGCGCTTCGCGAGGCGAAGCGGGTGCTCAAGGTCGGGGGGCGTGTGGCCTTCACGGAACCCAACCTCTTGAACCCGCAGGTGGCCTACATGTATTACGTGGGCCCGCGCGCGCGATTCGGCCTCTCGGTCGACGAGATGGCATTCACAAAGGCGCGCGTCACGGGCGTGCTGCAGGAGCTCGGCTACGTGGACATCGCCGTGCAGTTCTTCGATTTCCTCCACCCCTCCACTCCCCCGCCGATCCTCGGCGCCGTGGCGCGGATCGGTGCGGTGCTCGAGGGCCTGCCCCTCGTTCGCGGGCTGGCGGGCTCCCTGCTCGTGTGCGCCGCGCGCCGTTGAGCCCAGCGGGGGGCTCTTGAGGGGCCCGACGCGCATCTTCCCCGCGCTCAGCACAGCCTATGTCCTGGCGCGGCGTTCCGGTCTCTTGGAGCGCCGCTGGTTCAAGCGCCTCTACGGGCGCGCCTATTTCGCCTACAAACGCCACCTCGAGGACCCCTTCGAAGGCCTGCTGCGAAGAAGGCCCGAGCTCGTCAGCGGCGGCAACGTCGTCGACGTGGGCGCCCACATCGGCTATACGGCCGGCGTGTTCTCCAAGATGATCGATCCCGAATTCCGTGTCTACGCCTTCGAGCCGGACCCCTCGAACGCGGCGCTTCTGCGAGAGAATCTAAAGAGCCGCATCGACCTCGGTCGCGTCGTGGTGGTGGAGGCCGCCGTGGGCTCAGCCTCGGGAACCGCCGAGCTCCTGCGCAGCCCGGCGCATCCGGGCGACCACCGCATCGACACTCCGGCGTTTGCCGCGAGACAGGGACGCTTGCCCGTGACGGTACCGCTCCTCAGTCTCGACGAGTTCTTCGCGTCCCGCGAGAGTGAAGCTCTGGCCTTCGTCAAGCTGGACGTCCAGGGATACGAGCTGCAAGTCTGCCGTGGCATGGAGCGGACCCTGGCGCGCTTCCCGAGGACGGCCGTGGCGCTCGAGTACTCGCCCAGCGAGATGCGGGCGATGAACTTCGACCCGGATGACTTGCTGACGTACTTCCGCGAGCGCGGCTACACGCTCCACGTCCTTCTGCGCCGTGGAGTCATCGAGCCCTGGCAGGTCGAGCGCGTGCGCTCGATCGTCGCCCGCCGAGGCTACGCGGACCTGCTCTGCGTCAAGTAGGATCGCGGGCGATGGGGCCGTCCTCGGTCGGCGGGCGCGGCTGGGCCGTCATCCTACTCTCAACAGCGTCGCTGATCTGCGCCGGCGCGGGTGCCTCGCTGGCGCTGTCGAGCCTCTGGCCGGTCGCGGTCGTGACCATCCTCGCTGCGGGCCTCACGCTCGCCGCGGCGCGTTCGAGCGGATGGAGTGAGGCTCTCCTCGAGCACGGCATCGTGTGCGGCGAGGCAGTCGACCGGCTGGTGGCCAGACGGCCCGGACCCTGGATCGCGCTGGCCGCGGCCGCGAGCCTGTGCGGAGAGCTTCTGCTGATCCGCTGGCACGCCTCAAGCTTCCAGCTCTTCAGCTTCTTCAAGAACGTGTCCCTGCTCGGCTGCTTCCTGGGCCTTGGCATCGGGTACGCCCGGGCGTCGGCGCGCCCGTTGCTCGTCTCTCTCGCGCTGCCGGCCGTGGCGCTGCAAGTCGTGGCTCTGCGGTTACTCGCGCTGAGCCCGGTGCAGGCCCAGCTCCAGAACCCGGTCTCGGAGCAGCTGGCTCTCGGGCTGCTCGATGAGAGAACGCTCGGCCACTGGCTGCTCACCTACGGCGTCCTGACGGGCGTCTTCATGCTCACCGTCGTGACATGCGCGCCGCTCGGGCAGCTCGCAGGGCGTGCGATGCTCGCGCTCCCTGCGCTTCGCGGCTACGGCTGGAACCTCGTCGGCAGCCTGTTGGCGGTCGGCGCGTTCACGCTGCTGTCCGAAGCTTGGAGCCCTCCAGCGATCTGGCTGCTGGCCCTCGCCGCCGCGGTCCTGCCGTTCCTCCTGGCGGGCGCTCCGCCCGCCGCAGCCCAGGCGGCGCTCCTGGCGCTGGGCCTGGCCCTGGCGACGCTCGCGATCGATCGCCCCGGAGCGGTCGACTTCTATTCGCCCTATCAGCTGATCACGCTCCGGCTGCGGCCGGTGGCCCTGGCGGTGGAGTCGAGCCACTCCTACTTCCAGACGATCTGGGATCTGAGGCCGACGGTTCCGCGCGTAGGCGAGTTCGCGCAGGTGGCCGCCTACTACGACCTGCCCTACGCGGTCGTCCCGCGTCCGGCGCAGGTCCTGGTCGTGGGCAGCGGCGCCGGCAACGACGTCGCCGCGGCGCTTCGCGCGGGAGCCGGAAGCGTGGATGCGGTCGAGATCGACCCGGTCGTGCTCGACCTCGGAAGGCACCTCCATCCCGAGCGACCCTACCGAGACGCCCGCGTGCGCACGGTGCTGACGGATGCTCGGGCGTTCCTGCGCCGCAGCGACCAGCGCTACGACCTGATCGTGTTCGGCCTGCTCGATGCCCATGCGGCGTTGTCCGGCGCCTCGAGCGTGAGGCTCGACAGCTATGTCTACACCGTGGAGGCCCTGCGCGACGCCGGTGCGCGCCTGAAGGATGACGGCGTGCTCGTGATGAGCTTCACGCTCCTGTCTCGGGAGATCGCCTGGAAGCTGCTGCTCATGGTCCGCGAAGCGCTGGGCGGCGAGCCGCGCGTCTTCGAGACCCTCTATGACGGAGGCTTGACGTTCTTGGCCGGGCCGGGGCTCGTGCGACGCGTCGTCCCGACCCTGCCCTTTCCCGAGGTGACGAGCGCGATGCGCGCGGCCAACCTGCGCGCGGACGTCTCGCGGGACGACTGGCCGTTCCTCTACATGCCCGTGCGCCGCTACCCGATGTCGTACCTGCTCATGACGGGCCTGCTGCTGGGCGTGTGCGTCGTCGTGCTGCGGGCCGCGCTGCCACTGTCGGCCTCGGGCCTCACGCTGACGCCCTTCGCGCTCGGGGCTGGTTTCATGCTGCTCGAGACCAAGGCGATCACGGAACTCGCCCTGGTCTTCGGCAGCACGTGGCAAGTAGTCAGCGCGGTGATCGCCGGCGTGCTGGTGATGGCCTTCCTGTCGAACCTCTGGGTGGAGCGTGTGGGGCCACCCGCCACGCTCGTCGTCTACGCACTGGTCGGCGCGAGCATCCTCGCCGGCTATGTTGCCCGGCCCACCTCTTGGGGCCTGTCGAGACCCGTCGAGGCGCTGGTCGCGACGGCCCTTGCGACGCTGCCGTTGCTGTTCGCCGGCGCCGCGTTTTCGCGAGAGCTCGCGCGCGTGGGCGCTGCCACGTCGGTGCTCGCATCGAACTTGCTGGGAGCGATCCTCGGAGGCCTCCTCGAGTACAACGTCCTCTTCGTCGGCGTCCGAGCGCTAGGGTTGTTGGCGCTCGCGCTGTACGCGGTCGCGTTCGTCGCCGCCCTGCGCCGCCCATAGCTCGAGCAGCGGGGTCCCGAGGATCCGGCGAAAAGCCGGTTCTTGACCGAGCCAGTCCGCTCGGCCAGCCGGCAGCGCGACGAAGGCGGCACGGACGCCGCGCAGGTATTCGATGCGCCATGCCGCGGAGGTCGTGGGATCGTAGAAGCGCTCCGACTCCCGGCCTCGAGTCTCCCGATCGGGCGTGAGCACCCAGTGCCCGAGCGCGACGTGGCACGGGGTGAGCCCTGCGACCAGGATGCTGAGGTTGATCGGGGCAACGAGCACGTCGCCCGGCCGACAGCTCCGCTCGAGCGCATGGACCGCGGCGTGATAGTCGCGCGGTGCGAAGAGCTGCGGGCTGGGATTGAATGCCTGCCACAGGAGCAGGAGTGAGCTAGGCGCCAGGACGCCGGCCACCACGGGAAGCCAGCGTTGATGTGTGCCGAGGGCCGCGAGCAGCAGCAGCACGGCGCCCAGGCTGTTGAGAAACTGGAAGCCGTAGCTGACGAGCACCGAAAGCCCCACCATGCAGAGCGCCGCGACCGCCAGTGCCCTGCGCAGCCCAACGGCCAGTGCGCCGGACGCGCCGCCCCGCGCGCCGGCGGCCGCGAGGACGGCGGCTGGCGCCAGGGCCCAAGCCAGCGCCGCAGCGCCGGGCGACGCGATGGAGTTCTGCGCGCTGCTCCAGACGGCGAACGAGGGGTGGAGCGCGAAAGCCAGCACGTCGTAGAAGAGGACGGGGGCGAGCCAAGCGAGATCGAGAGACGCCCGTAACCAGTGGCGACCAGGATCGCGCTGGCGGGCGGCCTCGATGCCAAGCACCACTGCGGCCGTCACGCAGAACAAGCCGAGGTCGAAAGGGCGGATCAGCCCCAGGAGGGCCGAGGGCACGAGCCAGCGCAGACGCGAGCCACCCGCGCGCCATTCGACGAGCCCGAGGAGCGCCCACAGGAACAGGCCGCTCCCCAGGAGCGCATGCGGCCCGCCAGCCAGCCGCTGGTTCCAGGGGAACAAGGTGGTGGCCAGGTCGGGCAGCGCCCACGCGCGGTCGCCCATCCAAAACCGGAGCCACCCCAGCCCACCGCCCCCGAGCACCAGGGCGAGGCCCCACAACAGACTTCGGCAGCCGCCAGCGAACAGCACGCGGCTCGCCGTCAGGACGAAGCCAAACGCAGCCACGAAGCCCAGCACATGGAAGCCCCCGATCGGACCGAGCCTCAGGGCACGCGCCAGGACTCCCGCAGCGCCCCACTCCAAGTTGACGAGGAAACCCTCCTGATGGCGGATGTCGAACTTGTTTCGAAACAACAGCTGGCCGCGGCGCGCCTGCTCGACGAAGGACAGGTCCTGATAGAGGTCGTCCTGGTAGTGGAAGAAGCCGGTGAACCAGCGCCCCTTCGGTGGCAGCGCTGACGCCTGAAGGAAGGGCAGGATGGTGAGCGTCGACCAGGCGGCGAACGCGAGCACGACTCGCCGCCGGGGTAACCGAACGCTGACGGAGCCCCCTGGCGGCGTCAGGCGGCGACCGGCACCCCGATGAGGGGCAGGCGCACTTCGGCCTCGGTGCCGTGCGGCGAAACGCTTCGGAAGGTGATGTCGCCGCTATGCTCTTCGACGATGCGGTAGACGATGGCGAGTCCCAAGCCGGTGCCGCGAGGGGTGTCGGACTGGAACGGCTCGAACAGCGCACGCAGCGCGTCTGCATCGATGCCCCGACCCTCGTCGCGGAACAGCAGGAGCGCGTCGTCCCCCGAGCGCTGGAGCTGAACATGGAGCACGCCACCCTGCGGCATCGCCTCGAGACCATTGCGGGCAAGGTTCCAGAACACCTGGGCGATCCGGTCGGCGTCTCCCATGCATTGGAGCGGCCCGGCGTCGGCGCGGAACTCGACGCTATGGCGCTCGGAGACCTCAGGGCTGTTGCGGAGCAGCGTGACCGCCTCGCCGACGACCCGGGTCAGGTCCACCGCCTCCATCGGCCGGTCCGACGGCCGCGCCTGGAACAGGAACTGGTTGAGCGTACCGGAGAGGCGCTTCGACTCTCGGGTGATGATGGCGAGGAGCCGCGCATGGTCCTTCGGCACGTCCGGCTCAGCCATGAGCATCTGGGCCGAGCCGCTGATCGCGCCCAACGGGTTGCGGATCTCGTGGGCCAGGTACGCGGCCATCTCCCCCACCGCGGCCAGCTTCTCCTTCATCCGTATCTCCCGCTCCATCCGCTTGACGTCGGTGAGGTCCTGGAACACGAGCAGGAAACCGGCGTTGCGCGGATCGGTCGTCGCGAGGGGCGTCAGCGAGACGCCGAGGTCCACGTGCCTGCCGTCGGGGGCCACGTAGGCGACCTCGAGGCGCGCGAGGCCGAGACGCGCGGGCTGCGACGCGAGGCGCCGAGGCTCCAGCTCCGGCGCCCCGAACAGCTCGGCCGCGGTGTGTCCTTCTCCCTGGCCGGAGGCGAGGCCCAGGATCCGCTCGCCCACCTCGTTGAGATAGAGGACGCGCCCCTCGGCGCTGGCGGTCGCGAGCCCGCTGTGGATGCTGTCCACGATGACCTTGTTGAACTCCTGGAGGTCCGCCATCTGCTCCGCCGCCTCGGACAGCCGCTGCCCTGCGCTCCTCAGGCTCTCGGCGAAGTACGAGCCGATCGTTGCCACCGTCGCGCACGCCACGCCGGTGACGAAGATCGAATAGATGAGGTGCTTCGCGGGCAGGAACGGCACCTCGTAGAGACCCTGGGCCGAAACGAGGCCCTCTCGAACGGCGAACACGAGGCTCCCGTAGAACACGGTCGCGAGGCCGGCGAAGACGAGCCCCTGTCGGCGGAACAGCAGGACGCTGCCGGAGAGCACCGAGATCGGGTACAGCAGTGTGAAGCCGGCCCGCGTGCCACCGGTCAGGTAGACGAGCCCGGTGATGATCAGGAGGTCGCCAACGACCTGGCCATACACCAGGGGCGTCCGATAGGAGGTCAGTCGCAGCGCGAGCGCGTGCGCGATGGTCAGGGCATACGTCGCGACAATCAGGAAGTAGAGCGGGTTGACGCGGAGCAGCGTCTCCGAGACCGTCTCGACGTATATCGCGATCAGCAGCAGGGTCGTCACCATGACGATCCTGAACAGCATCAGGCGCTTGAGCTTCTTCTCGATCGCGACGTCCAAGAGGTCCCTCGGGCCTCGCGCGGACTCGGCCGCCGGGAGGCGGGCGGCGCCTCCCTAGTGCGGCGTGAGCTGGGAGATGAGCGAGAACAGCGGCATGTACATCGCGACGATGATGCCGCCGACCGTGCCGCCCAGGAAGAAGATCATGACCGGCTCCATCAGGGTCAGGAGGTTGGCCACCGCCTGGTCGACCTCCTCCTCGTAGAAGTCGGCGATCTTGGAGAGCATCGCGTCGAGGGCGCCGGTCTGCTCGCCGACGCCGATCATCTGGACGACCATGGGCGGGAACTCGCCGGATTCCTTGAGGGGCTGTGCGATCGTCAAGCCGCTCTCCACGCCCTTGCGGACGTTCATGATCGCGTCCTCGATGATCGCGTTGCCCGACGTCCTCGCGGTGATCTCGAGGCCGTCGAGGATCGGAACACCTGAGGCGACCAGCGTCGAGAGCGTGCGGCAGAATCGCGCCACGGCGATCTTCTGCATCAGCTCGCCGAGGATGGGCATCTTCAGGATCGTGCGGTCCACCACGCGCCGGCCGCCGTAGGTCGCGTAGTAGCGGCGGAAGGCGATCACCCCCACGATGAGCAGGATGATCAGGAAGGGCAGCAGCCGCACGAACCAGTTGGACATCCAGATGACGATGCGCGTGGGCAACGGCAGCTCGGCGCCCAGGCCTTCGAACATCGAAGCGAAGGTCGGGATGACCTTCCACAAGATCACGCCGATCACGATCGCCGCGATGCAGATGACCGCGACCGGGTACACCATCGCGCCCTTCACCTGCGCCTGGAGCTTGACCGCCTTCTCGATGTAGACCGCCAGGCGCTTCAGGATCGTGTCCAGGATGCCGCCCGCCTCACCGGCCGCGATCATGTTCGTGTAGAGGTCGTCGAAGGCCTTGGGATGCTTGCGCATGGCATCGGCCAGCGACGCGCCGCCCTCGACGTCCATCCGGGTCTGCTGCAGGATCTTCGCGAAGGTCTTGTTCTCCTGCTGGCTGCCGAGGATCTCCAGGCACTGGACCAGCGGGAGGCCGGCGTCGATCATGACCGAGAACTGCCGCGTGAAGATGGCCAGCTCCTTCGCGGGCACGCCCCCGCCGAGCTTTGGGACGGCGAGCTCCTTGCCCTTCTCCTTGACCGACGAGACCAGGATCTGGTCGCGCCGGAGCAGCGCCATCACGGCTTCCTTGCTCTCTGCGACGCGCTCCCCCGAGACCGCCTTGCCGTCCCGGGTCTTCCCTTTCCAAACGTATGCGGGCATCCGAGCCTCCTGAATGGGGGCCTGAGAGGGGCCCTACCGGGGTCTCACGGCCGGCCGGCCTCCGGACTGCGGTGTCGCGAGCCCGGCGCCGCGGTTGATCATGTCCTGCAGTTCCTCGGGGTTGCTGCTGATGCCGAGGGCCGTCTGGAGCGAGATCTGCTTGGCGAAATAGAGGCTGGCCAGGGACTGGTTGAAGGTCTGCATCCCGTACTTCTCCTGCCCTGTCTGCATGGTCGAGTAGATCTGGTGGATCTTGTCCTCGCGAATCAGGTTACGGATGGCGGCGTTGGGGATCATGATCTCGAGGGCCAGGCAGCGCCCGGTGCCGCTGGCCTTCGGCAGCAGCGACTGGCACATGACGCCCTCAAGCACCAGCGACAGCTGGGCCCGCACCTGGGACTGCTGATGGGCCGGGAACACGTCGATGATGCGGTTCATGGTCGAGGCGGCGGAGTTCGTGTGCAGCGTCGCGAAGGTCAGGTGGCCGGTCTCGGCGATGCGAAGCGCGGATTCGATCGTCTCCAGGTCGCGCATCTCGCCGATCAGCACGACGTCAGGGTCCTCGCGCAGCGCAGCGCGAAGCGCGTTGGTGAAGGAGTGGGTGTCGGCGTGGAGCTCACGCTGGTTGACGACGCACTTCTTGTGGGCGTGCAGGTACTCGATCGGATCCTCGATCGTGATCATGTGCTCGTGGCGCTCGTTGTTGATCTTGTCGAGCATGGCCGCGAG
>Ga0075428_100007757_pt1 | contig 11892 bp, 10 predicted proteins | sample RhiMetdeltSRZDD2_FD_75291 | JGI IMG/M metagenome (GOLD analysis project Ga0075428, IMG submission 75291) | Populus rhizosphere microbial communities from Tennessee, USA - Rhizosphere MetaG P. deltoides SRZDD2 | ecosystem: Host-associated > Plants > Roots > Rhizosphere > Soil | place: USA...
CCCGACACGGCGGTGACGCCAGGCCGCGGCCCGCGTTCGGGGGTGTGCGGGCCGCGGCCTGACGAGACTGGGTCAGCCGCAGGGACGGGTCGTCGTTCAGCGCGGGCGGCGGGTGAGGAGCCGGGCCCGGAGCCGGTGCAGACGCGGCGTCATGCCGTAGATCACGATCGGGACCGCGACGGTGACCAGGACGAACGTCCGCAGGACGCTGGGGGCGTCGGCGAGCAGGTCCCCGAGAAGTAGGTTCAGCACGGTCAGGGTCGGGAACACGGCGACCCAGATCATCAGCGCGAGCTGGTGCTTGGTCGGCGGGGGCAGCTGCACTGCCTGGTGGGCGGTTCGGACGTCGGACATGGCTCGCTCCTGGAATGGGTCGTTGCTGGGTGGGGTGCAGGTCAGGCGGCGAGGCCTTTCCGGTACTCGGTCAGGGCGTGGACGGTGGCTTCCTCGACCAGGTCGTTGTTGATCGCGATCGCGGCCGCTGAGCCCTCGCCGGCGGCGGTGACGACCTGGGCGCGGGGGTTGACCGCGTTCCTGGCAACGAACACGCCGGTCACGCTGGTCTGGCCGACGCTGTCCGGGACGACCCACCCGTTCTCGTGGGTGGCGCACCCCAGGCCAACCAGCAGGTCGCTGCTGGCGAGGAACGCCGGTCGGACGACCACGGCGGTGCGGGGCACGACCTGGCCGGACTCGAGCTCGACGCCGGTCAGCCGGTCGTCGGCGACGACGAGCCGCGCCACCGGGCCGTCGACGACGCCGATGACACGGGCGACGAGCCGCTCGCGTTCCGCGGCGGACAGCTCGCTGGTGTGGTCGAAGTACACGACGTCGTCCGTCCAGTGCCGCACGAGCAGTGCATGGGCGACGGCTTCGGGGGTGCCGCCGAGGACGCCGACGGGCTGGTCGCGGACCTCGTAGCCGTGGCAGTACGGGCAGTGGAGCAGGTCGCGGCCCCACCGTTCGGCGACGCCTGGGATGTCGGGGATCTCGTCGCGCAGTCCGGTGGTGACCAGGACGCGGCGGGTGGTCAGGACCTGACCGTCAGCGAGACTCACCGCGAACCGCGGACCAGCCGACTCACCGGTGGTGACGGGGCGGATGTCCGTGACGGTGCCAGCGAGGAGCTCGCCCCCGTAGCTGGTGACCTCGTCCCGACCCTGCTTGAGCAGGGTCGCGGGCGGGGCGCCGTCCCAGCCGAGGAGAGGACCAGAACGGCGGACAGTCCGGCGGCGCCGCCGCCGACGACCAAGACGTCGTAGTTGTTCATGTCCCCAACGGTCGCCCGGCGCTAGTCCGGCGACAACGTCTGTTGCTGTTTCCGGGACGCCGGGGGTGGAATGGCCGGGTGAGCAGTGACGCGACCGCCCGGACGGAGGACCCCTCGACGATCCACGCAGCTCTCGACGGGGTGGCTCCGCGGCTGCGTCGGGTCCGTGACCAGCGGGGATTCACACTGACCGAGATGTCTGAGCGGACCGGGATTTCCAAGAGCACCCTGTCCCGGCTGGAGAACGAGCAGCGCAAACCCAGCCTGGAGCTGCTGCTGCCGCTGGCGCAGGCGTACCGGGTGCCGCTGGACGACCTGGTCGGCGCCCCGGAGGTGGGTGACCCGCGGATCCGGCTCAAGCCCCGGCGGGTGAACGGCCGCACCGTGCTGCCGCTGACCCACCCGGGCGGAGTTCAGGCGTGGAAGATCGTGATCCCCAAGTCCCAGACAACACCGAACCCCCGTGCTCATGACGGGTTCGAGTGGTTGTACGTCCTGGCGGGGAAGATGCGGCTCATCCTCGGCGACCAGGATCTTGTTCTCGGGGTGGGCGAGGCAGCTGAGTTCGACACGCAGATCCCGCACTGGTTCGGCAGCACCGGCGACGGCCCGGCTGAGGTGTTGAGCATCTTCAGCCGGCCCGGCGAGCGAGTGCACGTCCGCGCCGAACCGCACGGCGACGGCCAGGGATAGCCGGTGCGGATCGCGTGCACGGGCAGCCGGAGGCGGCGATGAAGGTCCCGCTGGTCGAGACCAAGCTGTTCGTCCCCCCGTCCCGGCCGGGCGTCGTCGCGCGGCCACGGCTCATCGAGCGGCTCGCCCGTGGCCAGTCCCACGACGCGGGGCGGTTGGTCCTGGTCTCGGCCCCGGCCGGGTTCGGCAAGACCACCCTCGTGCGGACCTGGCTGACGGGCCCAGACAACGAGGCCGACACGGTCGCGTGGGTCTCCCTCGACGAGGGCGACCAGAATGCGTCCACGTTCTGGATGTATGTGGTCGCCGCCCTCGACCGAGCCGCCCCCGGGGTCGGCGCTGGCGCCCTGCCGCTGCTCCGGGCGGGACAGGAACCGACCGAGGAGCTCCTGGCCGGCCTCCTCAACGAGCTGAGCGTGCTGCCGGGCGAGGTCACCCTCGTCCTCGACGACTACCACCTGGCCGACGGGCCCGGCGTTCGGCCCGGGATGAGCTTCCTCCTCGACCACCTGCCCCCACAGGTGCACCTGGTCATCAGCACCCGCGCCGACCCCGCCCTGCCGCTGGCTCGGCTACGCGCCCGCGGCGAGCTCACCGAGCTCCGCGCCGCCGACTTGCGGTTCACCACCGACGAAGCAGGTACCTACCTCAACGACTCCAGCGGCCTGAACCTCACCGCGGGCGACATCGGAACGCTGGAGGAACGCACCGAAGGCTGGGTCGCCGCCCTCCAGCTGGCCGCACTGTCTCTGCATGGCCGCGAGGACGCGTCCGGGTTCATCGCCGGATTCGCCGGCGACGACCGCTACGTCGTCGACTACCTCCTCGAAGAGGTCCTCGACCGACAGCCCGAGCCGGTACGACGCTTCCTGCTCGAGACCTCCATCTTGGACCAACTCACCGGCCGCCTGTGCGACGCCGTGACCTGCGAGACCGGCGGCAAGGCAATGCTCGAGCGGCTCGACCGGGCCAACCTGTTCCTGGTCCCTCTCGACGACCAGCGGCGCTGGTATCGCTACCACCACCTCTTCGGCGCCCTGCTCCGTTCGCGCCTGACCGACGAACATGGCGCAGCCGACGGCGGGATCGCGGAGCTGCACCGGCGCGCCAGCCGCTGGTACGACCAGGCGGGTGATCCGGTACCCGCGGTCCGGCACGCGGTAGCCGCCGGCGACACCGAACGCGCGGCCGAGCTCGTCGAACTGGCGGTCCCCCGGCTGCGTCGGAACCGGCAGGAGGCGACGCTCTGCCAGTGGATCAGTGACCTTCCCGACGACGTGGTCGAGCGGCGGCCGGTCCTCGCGATGGGGTTCGTCGGGGCCCTGATGGCCAACAACGACTTCGAGGACGTCGAACGCCGGCTGAACCACATCGAGCAGACCCTGAACACCCAGCACGACGCGGACACGAGCCAGACCGCAGGAAACATGTCTTCGCTCGTCGTCGTCGACGAGGAAGAGCTCGCCCGGCTCCCCGGCGAGATCGAGCTGTACCGGGCCGGATTGGCACTCCTCGGCGGTGACCCGGCCGCCACCCTGGACCATGCCCGCCGGGCGGTCGACATGGCGCCCACACATGACGACCTGACGCGCGCCTCGGCCGCCGCCCTGTTCGGGCTCGCGTCGTGGACCACCGGCGACCTCGAGGCCGCCCACCGCGGCTACACCGATGCCGCCGACGGGCTACGACGCCTCGGATACGTCTCGGACGTACTCGGGTGCACCGTCACCCTCGCCGACCTCGAGACTACCCACGGCAGGCTGCGTCAAGCCCAAAAGTCCTACCAGCGCGCTCTCGACCTCGCCACCGACGAACACCAGGGCATGCGGGGTGTCCGGGACATGCACACAGGCCTGGCCCAGCTCGCGGTCGAACGCAACGACCTGACCACCGCCCACGGACACCTGCGCCGCTGTGACGAGCTCGGCGAAGCGGCCGGCCTCCCGCAGAACCCGTACCGCTGGCGACTGGCGATGGCACTCCTCCGAGAAGCCGAGGGCGAACCCGACACCGCGCTCGCGCTCCTCGCAGACGCCGAACGCGTCTACGTAGCCGACTTCCAGCCGAGCTGGCGACCCATCTCGGCCCTGCGAGCACGGATGCTGGCCACCCACGGCGACCTACCCGCCGCGCTGGACTGGACGCGCCAACACGCCGTGAGCGTGGACGACGACCTGTCCTACCTGCGCGAGTACGAGCACGTGACCCTCGCCCGGGTCCTGCTCGCCCAACACGCCGCGGACGGGTCCCCACGGTCGCTGGCCGATGCGGTCGGGCTGCTGCAGCGTCTCCTGGCGGCGGCCGATGGAGCCGGCAGGACCGGCACCGCCATCGAAGTTCTGGCACTGCAGGGGCTCGCGCACCAGGCGGCTGGCGAACACGCGGAGGCGCTCGCGGTGACGGAGCGTGCGCTGACCATGGCCGAGCCCGAAGGCTACGTCCGGGTCTTCGCCATGCACGGTGAGCCGTTGGCCGCGCTGCTCTCAGCCCTGGACCAGCGCCGACCCGACTGGCCTTACCTGGGCCGGATTCTCGACGCCACACGCAGCCCCACGCGGGAGTGGGTCGCGGCGTCCCCGCCCGCGTCAGGCCGACCCGCCCAGGACCGCCTCATCGACCCGCTCACCGATCGGGAGCGAGACGTGATGCGACTGCTGGCCAGCGAGCTCGACGGACCCGCCATCGCCCGCGAGCTCGTGCTCTCGCTGAACACGGTGCGAACCCACACCAAGAACATCTACGCCAAGCTCGGCGTCACCAGCCGGCGGGCTGCCGTCACCCGCGCCCACCAGCTCAACCTGCTCTCCCGCACCAGCCCCCGCTGACCCACGGTCACTGACGGCTCCGAGTGACCGGCGGCCCCGAGTGACCGGGCGCGAAGTTCACCATCCACTTCACCACAAGATGTGATCCGACTTCACCACTTCGGCTTCTAGCTTTCGGATATCAAGACGGGCCCCGCCCCAGCGGAAACCCGTGAAGTCCGACACGAGGAGCACCCCGTGAACACGCCCACCACCGGTCAGCCGCACGAGGGCAGCTGGTACGAGATCCGCCTCGCCGGTTGCCTCGAACCCCGGTGGTCGGCGTGGTTCGACGGACTCGTCCTCACCGCCGGAGACGACGGCACCACCACCCTCCGAGGCCCGGTTGTGGACCAGGCCGCCCTCCATGGGCAGCTGCAACGGCTCCGCGACCTCGGCCTCCCCCTCATCTCGGTCACCCCGGTGGAACCCGACCCGGCACCCCACCCCGCAGAACCCGACCACACCAACTCAGGAGACCCGTCATGACCACCACCACCCGGCCCACGCCAACGCGCGTTGCCGCCGACCCGACCCGCAACCACGCCCGCGCCGCCGGCGCCTTCTACCTGCTCACCTTCGCAGCATCCATCCCCGCCCTGCTCATGATCCAGTCGGCCGTGAATCCCGACCTGACCGTGGCCGGCGGACACGACAACGGCCTCCTCGCCGCCGGGTTCCTCGACTTCGTCAACGCGCTCGCCGGCGTCGGCTCCGCCGTCGCGCTGTACCCGATCGTGAAGCGGCAGAACCAGGCCATGGCGCTCGGCCTGGTCATGTCCCGGATGACCGAGGCTGCCATCATCATGACCGGCGTCGTGAGCCTGCTGGCAGTCGTCACCATGCGCCAGGACGTCGCCGGTGCCGACCCCGCCATCAGCCAGGCCCTGGTCGCAGTCCGCGACTGGACCTTCCTGTTCGGTCCCGGGTTCATGGCCTGCTGTAACGCCGTGCTGCTGGGCACCCTGATGTACAAGTCCGGTCTGGTCCCGCGGATCATCCCGATCATGGGTCTGGTCGGCGCGCCGCTGCTGTTCGCCGCGAACACCGCGACCCTGTTCGGCCACAACGAGCAGACTTCCGGGATCAGCATGCTCGCCACGCTGCCGATCGCCGCGTGGGAGCTCTCGGTGGGCACTTGGATGCTGGTCAAGGGGTTCAAGCCCTCCCCGATCACTGCCGGCCTCACCCAGGTCGACTGACGGACCCGACACCCTCCCCACAAGGGACATGGATGCGGCTCACCGCGTACGCGGTGAGCCGCATCCTCACTTGACGAGCCGGCCTGGGGGTGTTCCCGCGACCCGTGGCGACGACGGCAGCCGATAGGGCAGCAGCCGGTGCAGCACGAGCCCCACAGCTCAGCAGGTAAGTAGGAAAGCCCAGGTCAGAGCAACGATCGAAGGCCCTCTCGCCATCCGGCGGGAGGGCCTCTTTCGCATGCCCGAAGGAGGCCTATGCGCAGTACGTGCGCAGCGCGCCAGCCCTATCGGCCCTGGTCTTGGTCATCCAGGAGCTGGCGGGCCCGGTGGGCGTCGGTCCGGTCTGCGTCGTCTACCGCGTGGGTGATCTGCGCGTGGAGGCGGTCGCCGCGCTCCAGCAGTCGTTGAGCCTCAAGGCTCTCGCCGTGCTCAGCCGCCAGACGAGCCAGGGCGTCAACAGCCATCAGCTCGGCCTCCAGGTCGCCGGTTCGACCGGCCTCGTTCTGCAGATCCCCCAGACGAGTCGCCGCGCCGGGGTCAGCGGCGGCCAAGACCGAAGCGAGCAGTACCTCGGTGAGCAAGGCCCTGTCGCCGCCGGCGGTCCGGTACCACCGGCTGGTCTCCTCGAGCAGCGTGCGGGCGGCGACCTCGTTCCCGATCTGACGGTGGATCCGGGCGAGGGTGACGTGGGCGGTGGCCGCGATCCGGAGGTCGCCGCTTCGCCGGGCCGCGGCGGTCGCCTGGTCCAACGTTTCGATCGCGCCCTCGGGGTTGCCGCGCTGCTGCTCGACACGGCCCAGCCTGGTCAGGTGCAGCGCGGCCTGGCCGAAGAACCCGAGCCGTTCGGACTCGACCGCCGCGCGGGCCAGCGCCGCGGCGGCGTCGTCGAAGCGGTGTTCGGCCTGGGCGATCGCGCCGAGCATCCCGTGGGCGTGGACGACGCCCCACGAGTCCCCGATCGAGTCCAGCAGCTCGAGAGCCTCTTCGGCGGACCGTGAGGCTGCGGCGGTGTCGCCGAGCATGATCGACCCGTACGCCGCCAGCACCAAGCTGGCCGCCGTCTCCCAGGACAGGTCCAGGCGTCGGGAGGTCTCCAGGCTGGCGTCGGTTTCAGCAAGAACGTCGTGGGGACGCCCCTGCTGGATCCGCAGGAACGCCAGGTGCCGACGAGCAGCTGCGAGAAGCCGCGGGTCGTCGAGCCGTTCGGCCAACTGCATCGCGGTGTCCAGTTCGGACTGGGCCAGGGCCACGTCGCCGGCGGAGGCCTCGAGCCAGCCGGCCAGCAGCAACGCCTCGGCCTGGGTCCGCGGCGGTGTGAGGGCCCCTGCTGCGGCTATCGCGTCGCGGACTCGGGCGGCCCCGACCGCGCCGTCGCCGAGCACGGCCCAGGTCCAGCCGAAGCCGATGGCGATGCGGGTGCCCAGCAGCGGGTCATGTTCGGCGCACCACGCCAGCGCGGCGTCGATGTTGGCCCGCTCCTGGCGGGCTACGGCCAGGCAGTCCGGTTGGGCGGGACCTCGCACCAACTCGGCGGTTCGGTCGGCGACCTGGGCGAACCAGGCGGCGTGCGCGGCGAAGGCGAGGTCGTCGAGGCCGGCCTCGCCCAGGCGGTCTCGGGAGAAGGCGCGGACGCTGTCCAGCAGTCGGTAGCGGACCGCGCCGTGGTCGTCCTCGTCGACGCTGACCAGGGACCTGTCGACGAGCCGGTCGACGACGTCGGCCGCGGACTCCGCGGGGACACCGAGTGCCTCGAGGAGGTGCACGGCCGCGGGCAGCGGGGCACCGCCGGCGAAGCAGGCCAGAGCCCATAGGCCGCGCTGGTCGTCGGGGAAGAGGAGGTCATAGCTCCAGCCGATCGCAGCCGCCAGGGCCCGCCGCCGTTCCGGGGCCCGGCTCGTGGGGTCTCGCAGCAGGCCGAACCGGTCATCCAGCCGGCGGGCGATCTCCCGCACCGACAGGGACCTCACGCGGGCCGCCGCGAGCTCGATGGCCAGTGGAAGCCCGTCCAGCGCTCGGCACACCTCCTCGACCGTCGCAGCGTTGTCGTCCTTGAGCTCGAACTGCCGGTGCGCAGCCGCCCTGCTCGCGAAGAGGGTCGTCGAGTCCGAAAGTGGCAGCGGCCGCAGCTCATGGACGATCTCGCCGTCCAGGCCAAGCGGCTGCTGGCTGGTGGCCAGCACCCTCAACTGCGGTGCCCGGTCCAGCAGGTGGGTTACCAACTGCGCAACCTGCTCCGCGACGTGCTCGCAGTTGTCGAGGAACAGGACCGTCTCGGCGCCCGCGAATCGGTCGGCCAGCATCGCCTCCCCACCGGTGACGTGCAGCGTCTCGGCCACCACGCGAGGGATCGGCGCGGAGGAGTCCACGCCATCGAGCCGGACCAGCCAGACACCGCCGGGCGTCTCGATGCAGCGGGCCAGCTCGATCGCTGTACGTGTCTTGCCGACGCCGGCCGGCCCGACCATGGTCACCAGACGGTGCTCGCGCACCAGTCCGGACAGCGTGGCCAACTCATCTTCCCGCCCCACCAGCGGCGAGGTGAGGCCCGGAAGGTTGCCCGGCCTGCCGAGTGATGGCTCCTGATCGTCGGCCAGAGCCGGGCTCTGTCGGAGAATCTGCGCTTCGAGACTGCGCAGGATGGGGCCGGGGTCGACGCCGAGCTGCTCGGCGAGCAAAGCCCGCACCCGGGCGTACGCCGCGAGGGCGTCTGCCTGCCGGCCGGCGCGGTACAAGGCGGTGATCAGGGACGCCCACAGGCCCTCGCGCAGCGGGTACAGCTCGACGACCGCCTCGAGCTCGCCGATCACGTCACCGCCAGAACCCAGCGCGACCCGGGCCGCGAGCCGGTCCTCGACCAGACCGAGCCGTGCCTCCTCCAGCCGGGCCCGGTGTGGCTGGAGCCACGCACCGTCACCCGCACCGGACAGGACATCGCCGCGGAAGAACTCCAATGCCGTGGCCGCCTCTTTCGCGGCGGCAGCCTGATCCCCGGAGTGGCGCGCGGAGGTCACGCGGGCGGCCAGGGCGAGGACGGCGAGGGCGTCCACCTGATCGGAGCCGACGTGGAGGGTGTAGCCGCCCTCACGACCCGTGACGAGGTTCGGGTCGCCCAGCGCCCGACGTAGCTGCGAGACCTTCGACTGCAGTGTGTTGCGGCCGGTGCCGACGGCGTCGGACCACAGATCCTCGATGATCCGCTCGGCGCTCACCGCCCGCCCGGCCTCCAAGGCCAGTCGGATCAGCACTTCGGTGGTCTTGCCGGACGGCACCGGTAGCAGCTCGCCGTCACGGCGGACCTCCACCGGCCCGAGCACGGCCACGGTCAGCATCCACCGAGCCTATGACCGCGGCGCCGGGTCTGCGTCAGTTCGTCGTCAGCGCATCGTCAGCGGTCATCGAGACGGTAGAGCCGTGAACAACGACGAGATACTGATCCGCCAGCTGGTCGCCGGCAACACCACCACAGTCACCGCGACCCTGGCCCGGCCGAACACCGAGCACAGTACGGCGACCCTACTGGTTGCCGCGTTGGTGGCCAAGACGCCGGAAGGCCTGCTGGAACGGGCATCCCGGCTGGCCAGAACCACCCGAGACCGCCAGCTCGTGGCCATCGCGGCCGCCCACCTGGCCGGAGACACCGACCGGCTCGGTGCCCTCATCCGCGACCACCTCGTCGACCACCCCGACAGCCTGCTGGCTGCCTGGATCGCCACCCAGCTCGCCGGAACCACCGGCACCAACCCCCAGGAGTGACCATGCACGCCGTCCAGACCACACCGTCTCCGACCATCCGCATCAGCGCGCCCCGAACCTTCTGGCGGTGGATGGCCACCGTCACCGGCTTCCCGCTCGGCGGCTACGCCGCCTACTTGATCACCGGACACGTCGACAGCCTTCGTCCCGCCCTTCTGGCCGGCCTGATCACCGGCGCCATCCTTGGAGCCGTCCAGGTGTGGGGGCTCGGCCGGAACCGGCCGCCCGCCACGTCGTGGATCACGGCCACCGCCGTCGGGATGATGCTCGGCCTGGGTCTCGGATCCGCCGTCGTCGACTACCACACCAGTCTCGCGGACCTGGTCACCCAAGGCGCCATCACCGGACTCGTTGTCGGCATTACCCAAGGGCTGGTCCTGAGGCGCCGCCTCGGCCGCCTCGCCCTTGCCTGGCCAGCCTTCCTCGCCGTCATCTGGGCCGGCGGCTGGGCGGTCACCACCACCGCCGGCATCGACGTCGACCTCCAGTTCCCCATCTTCGGCTCCAGCGGCGCCCTGATGGTCACGGCACTCACCCTCGTCCTCCCGTACGCCCTGAACCGCGAAAGGAACCAGTCATGACCCGCCACGTCGTCTTCGGCACCGGCCAGGTCGGCCGACATGTCATCGGACAGCTGACCGCCCGCGGCGTCGACGTCGTCGCCGTCAACCGCAACGGCTCCGGCGAGCTGCCCGGCGCCACCATCGTCGGCGGCGACGCCACCGACTCCGCCTTCACCACCCGCGTGAGCGCCGGCGCGGACGTCGTCTACTTCTGCCTCAACGCGATAAACTATGCCCGCTGGGCCGAGGAGTTCCCGCCCCTCCAGCACGGCGTCCTCGCCGGCGCCGAGGCCGCCGGCGCCCGCCTGGTCGTCCTCGACAACCTCTACGGCTACGGACCCACTCACGGCCACGACCTGGTGGAGACACTGGCCGCCCGCCCCACGTCGGAGAAGTCCGCCACCCGGGCCGCGATGACCGCCGAGCTGATGGCCGCCCATCAGGCCGGCCGGGTCGAGGTCGCCATCGGGCGCGCCTCGGACTACTTCGGACCCGGCGCCACTCGCTCCGCCCTCGGCGAGACCGTGTTCGGCACCGCACTCGCCGGCCGCCCCGCCCAAGTGATGGGCGACCCCGACCAGCCGCACAGCTACTCCTACACCCCCGACGTCGCCGCCGCACTCGTAACCCTCGCCACCAGCCCGGGTGCCACCGGCTCCATCTGGCACCTGCCGGTCGCGGAGACCCGGACCACCCGTCAGGTCGTGGACTGCGTCTACCAGCTCGCCGGGCATCGGACCCGCCTGTTCACCGCCGGCGCCACCACGCTCCGCCTCCTCGGCATCGTCAAACCGGCGATGCGCGAGTACCTGCACACCCTCTACCAGTTCACCGATCGCTGGGTTGTGGACGACACCAGGTTCCGGGCGGCGTTCGGCGAGCTCGCCACCCCTCTCCACGACGCCTTGGCCACCACCCTCGACTGGTATGCCACCGCAGCCGGCCGCACCCAGCAGGAGACCGCCCGATGAACACCACAACGACCCGCCGAGCCGCCGCGGGCTCGATGACCGGAGCCGCCCTGCTAGCCATCGCCGGCTTCACCGCCCTCGGCTCGGTGTTCGACTACCCCGCCATCCTCAAGGAGCCAACCGACGAGATCCTGGCGCTCTACCGCGAGCACCGCGCCGCCGTCAGCGGCTGGTTCCTGGTGCTGGTCGTCGGCGCCGCGCTGCTCGCCCCGGCCGGCATCCTCCTCGGCCGGCTCACCAGCGGCCGCCTCGGCCGCTGGATCGCGATCACCGGCATCGCCGCCGCCACCGTCCAGGTCATCGGCCTGTCCCGCTGGGTGCTCTTCGTACCCGGCCTCAGCGATGACGCGACCAACCCGGCCACTCGCACGGACGCTCTGAACACGTTCGAGCAGCTCCACACCTGGCTCGGCGAAGCGCTCGGTGAGACCGTCGGCTACGCACTCACTGCGACGTTTACCGTGCTCGTGCTGGTCGGCCTCGGCCGAACCGGTGCCCCCCGGTGGCTGCTGGTCCTCGGCTACGCGTCCGCGGCACTCATAGCCACCGGCGTCGTCATCCCGCTCGGCGTCGAGACCGCCGAGCTCACCAACTTCGCAGGCTACGTCGCCTGGAGCCTGTGGCTGCTGGCCTTCT
>Ga0075428_100007761_pt1 | contig 11890 bp, 10 predicted proteins | sample RhiMetdeltSRZDD2_FD_75291 | JGI IMG/M metagenome (GOLD analysis project Ga0075428, IMG submission 75291) | Populus rhizosphere microbial communities from Tennessee, USA - Rhizosphere MetaG P. deltoides SRZDD2 | ecosystem: Host-associated > Plants > Roots > Rhizosphere > Soil | place: USA...
GTGAATCCCGGTCCCGCGACCCGCCATTGGACCGCCGCCAGGTTCGGAAGGCAACTGCCTGGGTCCCAAACGCCTTCCTTTGCCGCAGTCAGCTTCCGGTCATTTCTTTCCCCGAATTTCGCGGCAAACATTCGGCCGCCCCACTGCGTATGAGGGATACCGGCCGGTTTGTCGGTATTCGTCAGAGGAAGCTCATCCGAAAGGATTTAGAACTGCCAGCTTCTCGCTGGCGAGAACATGGGTGGGAGCCCAATGCCGAGGATGCTGGCAGCGGAGACTTTTCCGGTCGCCCAGAATGGATGTTGACCGCAAGCAACATGCGGCCGCATCGCCACGCGGCCCGGCCGGGAACGTGGCCGCAAAGAACCATTTGTCGCCCGAAGGCAACCGGGCAATCGGGGCGTTCCACACGGTCGCTCGCAGGTGATTGTTTCGTCACAAGCGTGCGGGGCTGTGGAAACCGGCACAGAACGATGCTGTCAGTTTTCGGTCCAAATGTGGTCAGCGTGTGGCCGATGAAGGGTGTACTGGAAGTGCTAGCGTTCGCAAGGTCATTCGGCCTGGCACGGAAACCGCCCCCAAGACATGGAATGCGACGCAGTTTTGGACCCCAAGACTTAGAGTAAGGGGACGGGAACGAATCGCCGATGCGCAGGCCCAGATTCTGGGCCATGTTCCGACCGCGCCTATTCGGCAATTCGGCGTCTCGTCCCTGTTGGAGCGTTTTCCATTTTTTGGGACAATGGGGGACAGCGATCGAGTTCGCTATCCACCCGCCGCCCCAGGGAGAGACCCGCGATGCAGATTTACGGCACGGCCCACATTCACTCCGCACAGCCTCTCAATGCCCCGCACCGGATGACCCCGGCGCAGGCGCCGCCAGCGACGCCCGCCAGCTATGGAGTTGACCAGTTGGACATTTCTCCCGAGGCGGATTTCGTCAGCCAGGTTCGCGACTTGCCGGAGATCCGGGCCGATAAGGTGGCCGCGATCAAGGCCCAAATCCAGGCGGGCACTTACGAGACGGATGAGAAGCTCGACATCGCGCTCAGCCGGCTGCTGGATGAGATCGCCTGAGTCTCCGTAGAACGGAATGAATTCCGTTCTCAAACCTCATGTCCAACGGAACGGATAACTTCCGTTCTACTTGTCGCTGGGGTTGAGCATCTTGAAGACCACTGCCGCCAGTGCGCCGCCGGCGAAGTTGGCCACCAGGTAGATCCAGATTCTGGTCCAGCTCGTGACTCCCATGATGACGATCGCCAGGGCCACTGCCGGGTTGAAGACGCCGCCTGAGATCGGGCCAACGGCAAACGCTCCGGCCAGCACCGTGAAGCCGATTGCCAGTCCGTAAAAGGAATTGCCGCTGGTGCCTTTGGCGGTGGCGACGTTGAGCACGACGGTGGCCAGCGCGAAAGTGTACAGGAACTCCACGAGCAGCGCCTTGGCGACGATCAGCTTGAGCGGCCCCGGAGGAGGAGCTCCCGTTCCCTTGAGGAACAGAACGATCCCCGCGGCCAGGACGGCGCCGGCGACCTGGGCGAGCATGTAGGGACCGACGTCGGCAACGGGGCACTTGCCGCGCAGGTAGACGGCCAGCGTCACTGCCGGGTTATAGTGGGCTCCGGAAATGTGCCCGCCGGCAAAGATCATCACCATCAGTGCCGAGCCGATGGCCAGCGGGGCGAACATTCCACCTTCCCCCGCATGGCCAAGGACCGCCGCACAGCCGATGGTCAGGACGAGGAAGAACGTGCCGATGAACTCGACGATGTACTTGTTCATTTCACCCTCATGGGACGTGGATCAGGTTGAAGGATGGCGACCAGACGCCGGAGCGTAGAGTGTAGCAATCTCGCGGCCTGGCGAAAAAGGCACTTGCTGTAGGATCAGGCAGTCGAGACGGCTGCCGCACGGGGAATGGGCAGGTTATTCTGGCTGAAATGCACTTCCGCACGCGAGCCATCCACGTCGGCCAGGAGCGCGACCCGCAGACGGGCGCCGTCGTTCCGCCAGTTCATTTCGCTTCCACCTTCATCCAGCCGGGCGCAGGGGAGTGGGCGGAGTTCGACTATTCCCGCAGCGGCAATCCGACTCGCAAGGCGTTTGAGACGACGCTCGCCTCGCTGGAAGGTGGCGTCAGGGCCTTGGCCTTTGCCACCGGCATGGCGGCGACGACTTGTGCCACGATGATCCTCTCTGCCGGCGATCATATCGTCGCCGGATCGGATATCTACGGCGGCACCTACCGGCTGCTTCACAAAGTGGTGAATCGGCTGGGTATCCGCGTGACCCTGGCCTCGAGCACCGACCTAACGGCATTTGAGAAAGCGATCACCCCCGAAACCAAACTCGCCTGGATCGAAAGCCCCGGCAATCCGCTGTTGAGCATCACTGATATTCGGGCCGTTGCTGGCATCTGCCACCGCCATGGCATTCTGCTCGGCGTGGATAATACGTTCGCCTCGCCGGTGCTGACGCGTCCGCTGGAATTGGGGGCCGACATCGTCATGCACAGCGCGACGAAATACATCGGCGGCCACAGCGACCTTTTGGGGGGTGCGCTCGTCGTCAAGGACAAGCACCTTTACGACCGCCTGTACTTCGTTCAGAACGCGACCGGCGGCGTGATGGGGCCACTCGAGTCGTTTCTGGCCAGCCGCGGACTCAAGACGCTCGAACTGCGCGTGCGAGAGCAGTCGCGGACGGCGCAGCGACTGGCGGAGTGGCTATCCCAGGACGCGCGCGTCAGCCGCGTGCTCTATCCGGGATTGCCGACGCACCCGGGGCACGTGATTGCCCGCCGGCAGATGGACGGTGCGTTCGGCGCGATGCTGACGCTGGAAGTCCGCGGCGATTTGGCGCGAGCCAAACGTATTTGCGAAACGACGAAGCTCTTTCAGCTCGCTGTCAGCCTGGGAGCGGTCGAGTCTCTGATCGAGCAGCCGGCGACCATGTCCCATGCCAGCTATGACGCGGCCGCCAGGGCCTCATTCGGCATTACCGACAGCCTGATACGGCTGTCGGTGGGCTTGGAGGCGTTCGAAGATTTGAAGGCGGATCTCGATCAGGCGCTGGGCGCCTCGTAGTGCTTCGCTTAGCGCAGCGGATTGTGCGGCACGATGTCCATCGCCTTCGGCCAGGGAGTCTTCGCTGGCCTGGCCGTTTCGATTTCCTCTTCGTAGCTGATCCGCTTGAGCACCGAGGTCGGCTTCTTGTTCACAACCGGCGCTACATGGTCGGCCGTGCTGAGGCCGCTGCCAATCGGCTGCGCAACGCTGGACATCGTCCCCGATTCGCTTGTGCGAGACGGTCCTTTCAATGGCAGGGCCGCGGCTGTCAACTGGCGCTCGTAGGCGCGGGCCGCAGGACCGCCGATTGGAGCGCGACGAGTCTCGCGCGGTGGCTCGGGAGCAACCGGCTGGTCGCCGCCGACCGGTCCGCGATACATGGGGGGCGCTACTTCGCCGCAGCCTAGATCGCAACACTTGTTGGGATGGAAGATTCCCGGACGGCCGCAGGCGCCAGGCATGCAGCCCGACCCAGCCCCGATGCAGCAAATGCCGCAGCCGTGGCCGCTGCGCGGCCCGCAGGGAAGCAGGCAATCGAGCGTCCGGCCAATACGCCGCAGTGTATTGGGCACGACGCATAAGAGGGGCGTGCAGCACGGATCGCAGCAACGACGGCAAATGCCGCAGCCGCCGCAATCGGGATGCTGCTCATAGCCAGCCCAGAGTTCGGCGGAGGCGGGGCGAATCACCGATGGCTTGTGTGCCGTGGCACACTCACTGCACGAAACCTCGGCACGGGCGAGGGCGGGGATCGTTGCCACCAGTGCCGCACCAATCAGCATCCTTGCGTTCACAGTTCCCTCCTGGATCGAAATGCGAGAGGTCGTCCCATATGGCGTAGGACAGGTTGGAAACCTGTTCGATACTCTTGGACAGGTTGGAAACCTGTCCTACGTAGATGGAATGACTGTCATCTTTGATCGAACCGCTACTATCGGCAGGGTCAGAACTTTCGGATCGGTGTGCAGAGTCTACGTAGAAAGCCAAAATTGCCCCAGCCCCCTATTTTTGCGGCGAAGTCGCGAGGGGAATTCTTCCCGAGCGTCAAAAGATCTGCTGGCTGCCGGCGAATTACTCTTCCAGGTAACCCACGCTGGCACCTGTTCGCGAACCCATAGCGGCTGCTAAGGAGCACCCATGTTTGGCAAACCTAACTGGTTTCGGCCCAAGATGATCGGCTTTGGGCTCAGGCCCGTGACATGGCAGGGATGGACCTACGCGCTCGCTTGGGGTGGCGTCCTGCTCGTGCCGTTTTTGGCCCTCTTGCTGCGCCATCAACCGCTGGAATCGCTGGCGTGGCTGGCGTGCAGCGCCGGAGTGCTTGCCTACGATGTATGGCAGATTCGACGGGGGATGATTCCACCCGTAGTCGCCAGCCAGCAGCCCGCCCGGCCGGCCAACGATGGCGTCTGGTTCTTGGGGGATGAGAATGCGGCCAAGCCAGTCGCTACGCGGAATTACGATCTGAAGCTCAAGCGGTAGCTGCGACTTGGAATGAATAAGGCATTTTCGGCCGCTTTTAGCTGCGCAGCACCCGGTTTGCCAGTGCCGTCGTCGTTTCGTCGTCGTTGTCCCACAGTGCCGCCAGCGCTCCCTTGATGCGACGCCCCGCCGTTTGCAGGTAGTAACGTCCCGTCTGCAAATCGAGCCGCAATTGCTCCTCGTCGCCATGGTGGTTGCCGGCGTGCATTCGGATCAGATGATCGAGCCGATTGAGCACGCACGCACTCACGTAGATTTCCGTCGCGGCGTCTGCGACCCGGCCGAGCTGGTACTGTCGATCGACGATCTCCTTTTGATATTTGACCAGCAGGCGCTCGACCTGGCTGCCGAGCAATCCCACCAGCCGGGCGAGCTGGGCCGCGTCGTTTTCCAGCTCGCTAGACCGCACGGGTACCGTCGGAGACACCAATAGCGACCCCAGCTTGCGACCGGCGAATCGCGAGAGCCGCGTGAAATTCCCCAGCGGCGAAAAAATGGCGTTTAGTACGCCTTCCAATTCCAGCCCGACATCCCGCATGCCCACCAGCGCGCTAAACGCCCGCAGCACGTCGTTGGCCCCTTCGCCAATCGTATTGATGCGGGCATCCCGAACCATGCGCTCAAACGGCTGATCGGTGAAGTACGCCAGGCCGCCGTGGAGCTGGAACGTATCGCTGAGAATCTTTGCCAGTGTCTCCGTGGCAAACACCTTGAGCATGGCCGTTTCCAGCATGAAATCGCCGATGCCGGAGTCGATGAGTGCCGCGGTCTGGTACGTGCAAGCCTCCATGGCGAAAACCCCGGCTTGCATGTAGGCCAGCTTCTCCTTGACCAGCTCGAAATTGCCCAGCGTCTGACCGAACTGCACCCGGGAATTGGCGTGCTGCACCGCCCGGGCCAGGCAGAACTTGGCGGCGCCGGTGCAGCTTGCGCCGAACGTGGTCCGGCCGAAATCAAGAACCGTCAGCGCCACCTTGAGCCCCTTGCCGAGCTGTCCCAGCACGTTCTCCCGCGGCACGAACATGTCCTTGAATGCCAGCCGGCTGGTGGCCGTGCCGCGGACTCCCATCTTTTCCATCCGCTTCTCGACGACGCGAAACCCGGGCATGTCGGGGGTCACGATGAAGGCGGTGATTTTCGACTGGCCGGCTTCTGCCGGCGTGCGGGCCATTACCGTCAGCACGTCGGCAATTCCGCCGTTGGTGATCCAACGCTTCTCGCCGTTGAGCAAATATCCCTTGCCGTCATCGGTCGGCGTGGCCGTCGATTGCACGTTGGCGGCATCGCTGCCGGCATTGGGCTCCGTCAGCGCAAAGGCGCTGATCCACTGGCCACTGGCCAGTTTTGGCAGCCAGCGACTTTGCTGCTCGTGCGTGCCGAACAAGACAAGGGCGCGTGGCCCGATCGAGTGATGAGCGTTGACAAACAGGGCCGTGCTGCCGCAGTGGCCGCCGAGGACTTCCAGGAGCCGGCAGTAACTGGTTTGAGAGAGTTCCAGGCCGCCGCAACTTTTGGGCAGGCACGCGCCGAGAATGCCGAACTGGCCCAAACCGCGGATCACGTCGGCTGGAATTTCCGCGCTGCGGTCGATAGCCACGGGGTCAACGCGCTGCTGGCAGAACTGGCGCAGTTCGTCCACGCGCTGCTCAAGCTGGTCGTCGTGCGAGGTATCCGGATAAGGGAGCAGTTGGCCGTGCAAAAACTGCCCGAAGAACAGCCCTTTGACGAAACCGACTTGCTTCAAGCGATCGCCGAGTATCTCCTCGGCCTGCTTCATTTGTTCGGCGCGCTGTGCTTCGTTCATCCGTGCGGCTCCTGGGGACGAAACGACCGCTTGGGAATCGGATTTTGGCCCCGCAGTCCACCTGTGCAATGATACGGCGCTGGCACACGTTGGCGAAGGCAAATTGGCGCCAAGTGCAGCGCCGTCAGACCTGAAAATCCTGGTATTGTCAACCTCTTGCGCGCGGTTGATTTTCGTTTTTTCTAAAGCAATTCGCCCCCGCGGGTAAACCTGCCCCCTTTACGAGTGGGGGTGTATAATCCACTCAACAGCGAAACTCCATCCGCGGGCACCGGATTACCGTCTAGCGATGTCACGTCGAGACAACATCGACCGAATCATGCGTGACTGGCCGTACGATCCTAACGGGATTAGCGTACGCAAACGTAAGGGAAATGATGGGCGCGACGTGCTGCAAATGCGGCTCGATCTGGGTTTGCTGCAACTAGAAACCGCTGGCCGGCCAGACGGGACCCGCCCCCAGGGGGCGGAAACGTTCTACGACCACTTGATCCAGCGGACGCTGTCGGACGGTGAAGTATCGATGTCCGAAGAGGACTGTGAAGAGGCGGATCGGGAGTTTGTTCAGTACTACCACCGCCGCATCTGCTGGCTGGCTTTGCGCGAGTTTGAAAAGGCGGTCGCGGACGCGGATCACACGCTCAAGTTGATGGATTTTTGCCGCGATCATTCGCCCGATGAGCAGTGGACGATGTCGCACGAGCAATACCGCCCTTTTGTGATGTTTCACCGTACTCAGGCGGCCGCTCTGTCGGCACTGGGCGACCGGGGGGCGGAAGCGGCGGTCGAGGAGCTGAATCGGGGCCTGGACCAGATTCGTCAGGTCTTCGTCGAATATGAGGCCGAGGAGGAGTTTGACGACGACGAGCTGGTCGCTCGGCTGACCGAACTACGGGAGTCGCTGCGGCAGCATTTTCGAGTTGGCCGCACGCTGCCCGAGCAACTGGCGGACGCCATTGCCAACGAAAAATACGAATTGGCAGCCCAAATTCGCGACGAACTCAACCGCCGCAATGGCCACGGCGCCCGTAAGGGGGTCTGAAAAGGGGTTCCAGCCGCCGCAAATAGCGCCCTTGGGCGGCCACTAGGGCCGGCATTTCCGTTTTTTGCGGAACTCAATTGCGTTTCCCGACGTCTAACGGCCGGCAAGGTCTGCGCGGAGTGCACCAAGCTGGGCCAATTCATTGCCCAGTTTGCAGCCGGCAATTACCATGTACAGAACCCTTGACGCGCCATGATGGCCGCGCCATTCACTTGAATCGACTTCATCGCGAACATCACCCAAGGGCAGGAGGTCCGCGGCTGGTGCAGGCGGCATCTTACCCTCATGGCGCATCCCCGTTCCACCGGGAACTTAACGCATCTGGCAGGAGCAGTCCGCCGGAAGCGCAGGGACGCGCAGCGCCGCCGCATGTTGCTGGAGCGTTTGGAAGACCGCTCCCTTTTGGCCAGCTTGCCGTTTGGCGCCATGCCCGATGACACGGGCGAGTACATGCTGGGGGATGTGCTGGTCAGCGTCGTGCTGATGGAGTCCAACAACAGCCTGTCTCCTTTCGACGCCAGCACCGAGAACTGGACGCCTGGATTGATCGCGGCGGTCAAGAGCCAGATTGAAGAGGGACTGAATTGGTGGAGCCAGTCGCTGGATGCGATGGAAAACGTGCGCGATGGGCTCTTGACGTACACGATCGATTGGACGTTCGCTGAAAATCCCGTGCAGACGGGGTTCGAGCCAATCACGCGCCCCAGCACCGATTTCTCGCTTTGGGTGCAGGACTTCCTGGCGACGGCCGGCTTCACCCAGGGAAGCGACTTTTTGGCGAACATCCGGGCCTTCAACAACGCTCAGCGGCTCGCACACGAGAAGCACTGGGCCTTCACGATCTTTGTGGTCAACAACGCTGCCGATATTGCCAGCGGCGGCGACGGTCGATTTGCACCTGGCGGCTTCAGCCGTTCGTTTGCCTACGCGGGAGGAAATGCGTTTGTCATGCCGGCGGATCGTCCGCCGTCGACCGTGGCCCACGAAACAGGCCACATGTTCTGGGCGCTCGATGAATACAACCGGACGGCTGGCAGCTACAGCCTGCGCCGCGGCTACTACGACACGCAAAACACCAACGCCAACCCGGCGCCCGACTATATTCCCGAAAACAGCATCATGGGGAGCGGCGACAGCGTAGATGCCGCTTATGCCGCCTCGACGAGTTCCACCGCGTCGCTGGAGATGATCGGCTGGAAGGACAGCGACAGCGACGGGATTTTCGACGTGCTGGACGTCAATTTTTCCCTGATCGGCTCGGGACGCTACGACTCTTCGACCGGCGATTTCCGCTTCGTGGGCACGTCCGCGGTGCGCACGCTGGAAAACAAGAATCCCAGCGGGCTGCAAAACGACATCACGATCAACGAGATCCGCCAAGCGCAGTACAAATTCGACAGCGGCGATTGGCAAACCGCGGCGTCGTACCAGGGTTATGAGGTCGATCTGGATCTTCAATTCTCGGTCCCGGCGGGCGCGTCGACGATTACGATGCGGACGATCGACACACGCACGGGCGTCACGTCCGACGAGTACGTCTACACGCTCTCCGGTCCTCCAGGGCAATTCACTCCCGGCCCCGGCGGCGGCGGATACGTGCTTGACGATCCGGACAGCGACGGCTGGCAGGATCCAGGCGAAGGAGGCCTGGGGGGCTGGCTGGTCGGCCTGGTTGATCCGCAGGGTAATGCCGTGAACCTGCGCAGGAAGGCCGAGCCGAACGCCTTTGCGGAAGGGCTGGCGCTCAGCGTCTTCAACACGGGCGCGATCCTCACGGGCATTGGCGGCGATGTTTCCTCCGCCATCATTCGTGCGCAGACCAGCACCTCCGTTCCAGCCGCCGGGCGAGTGTTTGCCGTCGCCAGTGCGCTCGAGGGGGCGTATGTCGATACGTTTACCAGCGCTCGCCGCCTGAAAGCCGAGTTCCAGTCGCCGGTCAACAGCGTCAGCATCAAGGCCTATGGCGTCACGGCTGGAAGCGTCGCGCGGCTGGAGGCATTTGACGCGCAAGGCAATCTCCTGAAGCGCGTAACCTCCAAGGTTCTGGGTCACAATGCCTCCCAGAAGCTGTCCATCGACCATCCGAACATCGCCTATGTAGTCGTCAAAGGGCACGCCAACACCAAGGTGGTCCTGGATGACCTCGAGTGGGGCGCCATTTCATCCACCACGACCGACGCGTTGGGCGCCTGGACGCTCCCCACATTGCCTGAGGGGGAGTACCGCGTTGCGGTCACACCCAAGCGTTTTTACGGGCAGACCGGTCCGGAAAACGGGTATCACGACATCGTCGTCGATGCCGACGGCGTGCGCGGCGCTGATTTTTTCTTCCATCGCTTTCCCAATCCGTGGCGCAACGACTTCAACCCGCTTGACGTCAACCAGGACGAGATCGTAACGGCTCGCGATGCCTTGGCGGTGATCAACTGGCTCAATGCCAGCGGCGGTGCGGGGGGCGAACTGCCGCCGGAACCCGAACTTACCGATTTTCTGCTCGACGTGAGCGACGATGGCATGGCGTCTCCGATCGACGCTCTGCTCGTCATTAACGAGCTCAACCGCCGCGCTAGCGAGCAAATTGCCGGCTCTCAGCAAGGCAGCTCTTCTACGGCAACCACGAGCACTTCTTCGTCCAGTTCATCGTCCAGTGGAGAAGCGGAAGGAGAAGGTTTGGCCGAATTGGCCGGACCAGCTTTGGCCGCCAAGTACTACGCCACCTCGCCGCTCCACGTGACCGACATACCGGGAGTTGATCCCACCAGCGGCGGCTGCACCTGCGGTCAATGCCAGGCGATCAACGAGCTGGCCCTGGGGCTCGTCGGCCACTCGCCGGCAGCCAGCGGCACGGAAGCGGAACTTGATAGCGATCTCGTCGGCCGAAAGGGCAAAGCGTCAGATGACGACGTTCATCTGGATGACTCGCTTCTGTCGGATCTGGCCGATTAGCATTCCGCGGGCGAATCGAATCGCCGCCGGCGAGCTGGCATCGGCCTAAGAAATGTCTGCCGCCGGGACCGGAAACTGCTGGCACATCGCCGATACCTCGCGGCGAATTCGCCCTTGAATTGAGGCGTCCGATGGGTTCTTGAGCGCCTCGAGCATCCAGCGGCCGATCCGCTGCATCTCGCCAGTCCCCATGCCGCGGGTGGTCAGGGCAGGAGTGCCGATCCGCACGCCCGAAGGATCCATCGGCTTGCGGGTATCAAACGGAATCATGTTCATGTTCACGGTAATGCCGCACTTTTCGAGCGTCTCAGCGGCCAGCTTGCCGCCGATTCCCAGGGGCGTGACATCGACGAGCATCAGGTGGTTGTCGGTGCCGCCGGAGACGAGCTTGAGCCCGCCCGCCAGCAGCGTTTCCGCCAGCGCCTTGGCATTGTCGATGATGGCCTGCGCGTAAGTCTTGAACGCCGGCGCCAGCGCCTCGCGGAAACAGACCGCCTTGCCGGCAATCACGTGCATCAGCGGGCCCCCTTGCAGCCCGGGAAAGACGTTCTTGTCGAGGTCTTTGGCGTATTGGGCCTTGCACAACACCAGCCCGGCCCGCGGACCGCGGAGGGTCTTGTGCGTGGTGGTGGTGACGAAGTCGGCCACCGGCACCGGATTGTTGTGCAGCCCGGCGGCGACCAGCCCCGCGTAGTGAGCCATATCGACGAACAGCCTGGCGCCGATTTCGCGAGCGATCTCCGCAAATTTTTCGTGGGGGATTTCGCGCGGGTAGGCGCTGGCCCCGGCGACGATCAGCTTGGGCCGGTGCTCGCGGGCCAGCCGCGCCACCTGGTCGAAGTCAATCCGGTTCGTATCGGGGGTGACGCCGTACCGGAAGAACTTGTACAGCCGCCCCGAGATGTTCAGGTGCATGCCGTGCGTCAAGTGACCGCCGTGGGCCAGGTCGAGTCCCAGCACCGTCTCTCCCGGCTCCAGGCAAGTCATGTAGACCGACTGGTTAGCCTGCGAACCGCTGTGCGGCTGCACGTTGGCGTGCTCGGCCCCAAAAAGCTGTTTGGCCCGGTCGCGCGCCAGGTTCTCGACCACGTCCACGTGCTCGCAGCCACCGTAATATCGCCGGCCGGGGTACCCCTCGGCATACTTATTGGTGAGCACGCTTCCCACGGCTTGCATCACCGCCAGCGACGTGTAATTCTCGCTGGCGATCATCTCCAGCCCGTCCTGCTGTCGCACCATTTCGGCGGCCACGGCGGCATACACGTCGGGGTCTTGCTGCTTCAGAATATTGAGCATCGACATCAGTAGCAGGCACACTCCGTGTGCCGCGGGAGGAAGCGACTGCGGCGCTAGAGCGCATCATCGCCAAAACGTGTGAGTAAACGGAGTGTGTCCGCTTACCGGAAGATCGTCAATTGGGGTGCTGCGGCCCAGGTTCATGCGGCTCCAGGTGCACCAGCACGTCGCGCACGTTTCTGAATTCGCCCAACAGCGAATCTTTCACCCGGTGGCCGATCTCGTGGCCGGCGGCGACGGTCGTTTCCG
>Ga0075428_100007763_pt1 | contig 11889 bp, 11 predicted proteins | sample RhiMetdeltSRZDD2_FD_75291 | JGI IMG/M metagenome (GOLD analysis project Ga0075428, IMG submission 75291) | Populus rhizosphere microbial communities from Tennessee, USA - Rhizosphere MetaG P. deltoides SRZDD2 | ecosystem: Host-associated > Plants > Roots > Rhizosphere > Soil | place: USA...
GGGCACGGCGCTTGCCACGTCGGCCCTGCGAGGCGGCTCCGATGCAAGCGGGCCCCGGTCTCCGCCATCGTCTCGAGCGCGCGCTGCGCCAGATCGCGCAGCAGCACCGCCAGCTCCACGAGCTCGGCGCCGGGCTCCTCGCGGCACTCGCAGCGGGGGATCGCGGCGCCGTCCGCCGGGACTTCCTCCGCTATCTCGAGGCGGTGGGCGCCCACTTCGCGCTCGAGGACGGCGTCTTCTTCCCGGCGCTGCACGGCCTCCACCCCGAGCGCAGCGGCGAGCTCGAGCCGATCGGAGCGGAGCACGCCGGACTGCTCGACGCGCTGCGCCGCCTCGGCGAGCGGCTCGGGCCCGAGGCCACGGCGGCGTTCGCCGAGGGCTTCGAGTCGCTGCGAGCGGCGCTCGCGGCGCACGAGCGGCGCGAGGAGCAGGTGGTCTCGCGCCTGACCGCCGCACCGCCGGCGCCCGGCGCGGGATCGCGCTGAGCGACGGGCTCGATCCGGTGGACTGCCTGCGCGAGGTCGAGCTCAACCGCCGTCTCGCTCCCGGCGTCTATCTCGGCGTCGCAGCAATCGAAATCACGCCGGGCGGCTTCGAGCCGCTGCGTACCGAGGAGGGCCTCGCCGCCGAGAGCGTCGACACGAGCGACCCGGCCTGGCGCGAGGCGCTGCTGCGCCGCGCCGCGGGCTGGATCGGGAGCTAGGCCGCCGCCGGCAGACGCTCTCCGGCGAAGAATCGCCGCGGGTTCTCGCGCAGCAGCCGGTCGACGTCGTCGTCGCTCGCACCGCCGTCCTTCAGCCGGGGGACGATCCGCCGCAGGAAGTGGCCCGGCTCCCAGGTCTTCGCCAGCGCGGCGAAGGCCTCCGGGCGCGCCACCGGCTCGCCGCGCCAGCACCAGACGGTGTCGTGCGAGACGACGACCTGCGCGCCCCGGCCGGCGCGCAGGAGCCGCAGCAGCGCGGCGACGCGCTTCTCGTCGGGCTGGAGCACGTCGATGCCGAAGCGGTCGAAGCCGAGGTAGGAGCCGCCCTGCGCGATCGCCATGTGGTAGGCGTGGTCGTCGGTGCCGCAGCAGTGGCCGATCACGATCCGGTGCGCGGGCACGCCCGCCTCGGTCAGGATGCGCTGCTGCTCGTCGCCGAGGCGGCCCTCGTCGGTGTGGGTCGTGATCGGCGCCCCGGTGGCGACGGAGGCCTTCGCCGCGGCGGCGAGGATCGCGCGCTCGTAGGGCGTGATCGCGGGCGCACCGGTCGCGACCTTGATGATGCCGGCGCGGACGCCGGTCGTGCCGATGCCCTCGGTGATCTCCTTCTCGAAGAGCTCCGCCATCGAGTCGACGCCGCCGCCGGTCGTCGCCCGGAAGGCCCAGTAGCCATGCGCGCCCTCCGCCTGCTTGTAGAGACCCGTGGCGACGACGATCGGGAAGCGCGTGTGCTGCGCCACCTTCGCCGCGAGCTCGACGTCGCGACCGAGATCGTTGGGGCAGGGGTCGACGAGCGCGCCGATGCCGAGGTCCTTCAGCTCCTCGACGCGATCGACGCAGACTCGAAACCTCTCGTCGCGCGTCGGGCCCGGCCGGATCGTGTCCGACTCGAAGCCGGGGTACCCGATCACCAGGTGCTCGTGCATCAGCGTACGCCCGAGCGCCTCGGGAGAGACGGGCCCGAGGGCCGTCTGGATCGCGCGTCCTGCCATCGCTCCCTCCGCTCGTGGAGGGCGCCAGTATGCGCGCAGCGAATCGCCGCTGCCAAGCGGCCCGGCCGGCGGGGGCGGGTCCTCGCGCCCCCGCCGGCCCCGCCTTCAGGGCTGGTCGGCGTGCTTCGGCTCCTTCTCCTTCGCGTGGGCCGCGGCCGCCGCCGGGGCGAAGAGGTGCTTCGGCACGGTCTCCACCGCGTCGCAGCCGCGCAGGGCGACGCCATCGTGCGTCGCCCCGACCAGGCAGGCCTCGGCGTCGCCGAGCGCGATCCCGGCGAGCGGGATGCGGTGGTGGCTCACGAGGTCGGCCCAGCCGTCGCCGTTCACGTCCGCGACGCGCGAGCGCTCGGCCGGCGCCCCGGCGGGCCCGAAGGCGAGGGAGGCGGGGTCGACCTGCGCCACGTCGAAGCCCTCGGCGCCGAGCAGCGCCACGAGCACGTAGCCCTGGGCGAAGGGGTTCACGCGGTTGTGGGGGCTCCCGGGGCGCACGTCGATCGCGACCTCGAGCTCCTCGGGCTCCACCGTCCAGCGCAGGTTGTCGACCCCATAGGGATGGCGGCGCGTCCCCGTTCCCATGCCGACCCAGCGCAGCTCGTCGACCTCCTCCACGAGCGCGACGGTCATCCAGGTGTTGACGTCCCCGAGCGTCACCACCTGCTCCTCGACCATCGCGCCGCCGCGGTAGCCCCGCAGCGCGAAGGCGTCGCCGGCGCGGGAGCCGGCGGAGCGCGCGACGTCGACCGAGACCTCGCGCACCGGAGCGTCGAAGCGCGTCGTGAGCGCGTAGCTCGAGCCGTTGAAGCCGACGAAGGCCGTGCCGTTCGTGCCCTCGAGGCCCCAGCCGCCGGGGTCGCCCCCGGACATCCCGGCCCACACCGAGCCGTCGTCGGTCGCGCTGAAGTGGACGCCCTCGGCGGCGTAGTCCTCGGCGAGCGCCGGCGCGTTGGCGTTCACCGCGGGGATCTCGTCGAAGCTGATCTCTCCGGCGCCGGCGACCGGCGGGCCGAGCACTGCGAGGGCGAACGCGAGAAGCATGCGGGACATCGCGGTCTCCTGGGTGCCGCGTCGTCCCCCCCCTGCGAGCGGGCGCGATCGGATCGCGCACCCGAGGCGATCGGTGCCGCCCTCCCGCGCCTTGAGAAGGCGCGGAACGCGCGCGGCTGGGGCGCAGGCGAGGGGCGCGGCGCGTGCAGCGACGCGGCAGGTGCGGCCCGCGGAACGCGCCCGCGGGGCGCGCTCAGCCCGCGAGCGCGCCGATCGTCCCGGCCGCGAGCACGGCCTCGAAGGCCGCCGCGATGCGCGCGCGCGCCGCCGCGATGCGCGTGCCGAGCTCCTCCGCGGCGAGGCCCGGCGCGACGAGCTCGGCGACGAGCGCGCCGCCCGGCGGGGAGAGGTCGACCGCCTCGACGCTGCGCCCGGCGAGCCAGCGCGCGCGCGCCTCGACCCGACGCAGGAATGCGTACTCCGCGAGCAGCGCCTCGGAGGCGGGCCCCGGCTGCGCCGCGCGCAGGAGCTCGGGGATCGCCGGCAGCGCCGGAAGGCGCTCGGGGAAGCGCTCGAGCACACCGCCCTCGGCGAGGAAGTCGAGATCCATGAGGCCGCCGGCGCCCGTCTTGATCGCGGCGGCCTGCGCCGACTCCCGGCCGCGCTCGGCGTGGACGCGGCGGCGCAGCGGCCCCAGATAGGCCCAGGGAGGCTCGGCCGCGGCGAGGATGCGCTCGCGCACGCGGTCGAGCGCGGCCTGGCCCGGCCCGACGCGGCCGGCGATCGCGCGCGAGCGCAGCAGCGCGAGGTGCTCCCAGGTCGCGGCCTGCGTGGTCTGGTAGCGCTCGAAGGCCTCGAGCGAGGTGACGAGCGCACCCTGGCGGCCGGAGGGGCGCAGGCGCGTGTCGACCGCGTAGGCGACGCCGGCTCCGGTCATCGTCGTGAGGTAGGAGATCAGGCGCTGCCCGACGCGGGAGGCCTCGGCCAGCGCGTCCGGGCCGCCCTCGTGCAGGAAGACGAGGTCGAGGTCCGAGTGATAGGTGAACTCGCGGCCGGCGATCTTGCCGAGCCCGATCACCGAGAGCTCGGCGCTGCGGCCGAGCCGCGCGAGCGCCAGCGCGCGGCGTGCGATCGCCTCGGCGAGGCGGGAGAGGAACCCCGAGGCGGCCTCGAAGGGCACGGCGCCGCCGAGGTCGAGCACCGCGACCAGACAGGCCTCCTCGCGGCGCAGCACGCGCAGCGCGTCGAGCTCGCCCTCGAGGTCCTCGCCCGCCGCCGGCGCGCCGTCGCGGTCGAGCTCGCCCGCGCGCGCCTCGAGCGTCTCCGCACCCGCCCCGGCGATGCGCGCGAAGAGCGCCGGGCGGTGGCTCAGGAAGCCGGCCACCTCGGGTCGCGTCGCGACCACGCGCGCGAGCCCGACGAGCGCGCTCCCGTCGAGGCGCTGCGCGGCGGCGTCGGCGCCTCGGCGCTGCACGAGCGCCTCGGCGGCGTGCGGGAGGCGCTCGGCGAGCGGCGAGCCGGCGAGGGCGTCGCGCAGCCGGTCGGCGAGGCCGCCGCTCACCGGGCCTCCTCGAGCACGAGCGCCTCGAAGTGCGCGCGCACCTCCGCGCGCACCGCCGCCCAGTCCTCGAGCAGGCGCGCGCGGGCGGCGGCGCCGTCGGCGTCCGCGTAGCCCATGCGGCGGGCGAGGGCGAGGCGCGCCGGGGCCTCGCGCGGCAGCCGCGCGGTCTGCTGCTCCTCGGCGAGCTGGATCGCGTGCTCGCAGCGACGCAGCCACGTGTAGGCGCTCGCGAGCGCCGCCGCCGTCGCCTCGGGCAGCAGGCGCAGCCGCGCCAGCACCTCCAGGCACTCGAGCACGTTCCCGGTGCGCAGCTGGCGCTCGCCGCCGCCGAAGAAGAGCTGGAACGACTGCACCAGGAACTCGACGTCGCGGATGCCGCCCGGGCCCTCCTTCAGGTCGGAGTCGAGATCACGCCCCGCGCGGCGCCGCTCGTCCTCGATGCGCGCCTTCATGTCGCGCACGGAGCGCATCACGCCGGGGTCGATGTGGCGGCGATAGACGAAGGGGGCGATCTCGCGCGCGAAGGCGTCGCCGACGCCCGCCGGCCCGGCGACGGGTCGCAGCCGGATCAGCATCTGCCGCTCCCACTCCTGGCCGAAGCTCTCGTAGTAGGCGAGCGCGGCCTCGAGCGAGTTCGCGATCACGCCCGCGCGGCCCTCGGGGCGCAGGTCGAGATCGACGCGATAGGAGAAGCCGCCCTCGAGCGGCGTCTCGAGCCGCGTCTTCAGGTGTCGCACGAGGCGTCCGACCTCCTCGTTGCGCGCGAGCTCGCGGCCCTCGGGCGCCGGATAGACGAAGAGCAGGTCGACGTCCGAGGAGAAGTTGAGCTCGCGGCCGCCGAGCTTGCCCAGCGCCAGCAGCGCCGGAGCGCCGACGCGCGTCTCCTCCGCAGCGGCGGCGAGGGCGGCGACGAGGCAGCCGTCGGCGAGGTCGGAGAGCTCGCGCAGGCTCGCGCGGAAGGGACGCCCGAGCAGGTCGCGGCCGGCGACGCGCAGCAGGCCGCGGTACTTCGCCGCCTGGATCGCCTCCCAGCTCGCGGGCGGCGGTGCGGCCTCGGGCGGCTCCGGGAGCGCTCCCTCGAGCTCGCGCCAGCTTCCGGAGTGGCGCAGCAGCACGCGCGCGAGCGCGTCGCTCGAGCCGAGCAGGAGCGGCAGCGCCGGCGCGCGCGCGGGATCGGGCAGCGGGGCGCCGTCCGCGCGCGCGCGCGCGACGAGCTCGACGAGGCGCTCGGCCCCGGCGCCGGGCCGCGCCGAGCGCAGCAGCGCCGGCGCCCAGACCGCGCGCGAGCGCGCGAGCTCGGGATCGCGCGCGGCCCGCAGCAGCGCGGCGGCGGCGCGCTCGGGCTCGGGATCGCCGGCCCGGCCCAGCGCCTCGACGTCGCCCTGGTCGCGCTCGAGGTGCGCCAGCAGGCGGGCGGCGAGCGCGTCCATGGGGCGGGAAGAGGTACCGCGCGGCGCGCCGATGCGCTCGCCGGCCGCGGGGCAGCCCGACCCCGCGCGGCGCCGGCCCTTGAATCGGTCGGGCCGGACGCGAGAATTGGCGCGTGCCGCCGCACGACCTCGACCAGCGCCTCGCCTTCCTCCACCTGCGTCCGGCGGACCTCGAGGTGCTCCGCCACCTGCGCGAGCCGCTCGAGAAGCATGCCGACGCCTTCGTCGGGGCCTTCTACCGCCACCTGCTCGCGTTCCAGCCGACGCGCGAGCTGCTGCGCGATCCCGCGGTGAAGGAGCGCCTGCTCGCGAAGCAGCGCCTCTACCTGCTGAGCCTCGCCGGCCCCGACCTCGACCCGCGCTTCGTCGAGGAGCGGCGCCGCATCGGCGAAGTGCACCAGCGCGTCGGGCTCGAGCCGCGCTTCTACCTGGGCGCCTACGCGCTCTACTTCTCGCTGCTCGCGCCGATCGTCGCGGAGTGGTTCGCGCCGGAGCCCGGGCGCGCCGTCGAGATCCTCGTCTCGCTCCAGAAGCTGCTGATGCTCGACGCGCAGCTCGCCGTCGAGACCTACATCGAGCGCAAGGAGAGCGAGCTCGCGTACCTCACCGAGGAGCTCGCGCGCGAGGGGCGCCGCCTCGCCTCGGCCTACGAGACGCAGGGCGTGGCGCTGCGCGAGACCGCGACGCGGGCGCGGGCCGCCGAGGAGCTCGCCTCGGTCGGCGCGCTCGTCGCGGGCCTGGCCCACGAGATCGGCACGCCGATGGGCGTGATCCAGGGGCACGCGAAGCTGCTCGAGCCCGCGGTCTCCGGGGAGGCCGCGCTGTGGCGCCTGCGCACGATCCAGGAGCAGATCGCGCGCATCTCGCGGATCATCCAGACGCTGCTCAACATGGCGCGTCCGCGCCGCTCGCGCCGCCAGCCGGTCGCGCTCGCGCCGCTGATCGAGACCTCGCTCTCGTTCCTCTCGGAGAAGCTCGAGCGCCGCGGCGTGCGCGTGCGCACGGAGCTCGCGCCCGCGCCCGGCGTGCAGGGCGACCCCGAGCGCCTCCAGCAGCTGCTCCTGAACCTGTTCCTGAACGCGATCGACGCGATGCCCGAGGGAGGCGAGCTCGCGATCGCGCTCGAGGCGGGCGAGGGCGGCGGCGCCGTGATCCGCGTCCGCGATACCGGGGTCGGCATCTCCGAGGCCGACCTGCCGCGCATCTTCGAGCCCTTCTTCACGAGCAAGCCGGCCGGCGAGGGCAACGGGCTCGGGCTGATGGTGGTGCACGGGATCGTCCAGGACCACGGCGGCTCGATCGACGTCGAGAGCCGCGTCGGAGGTGGGACCCTCTTCCGCGTTCGCCTCCCGCCGACCCGCCCGGAGCCCCGCGCGGAGGCCGCGGGCGAGGCCTGATCCGCGCCCCGGCGACTCCTCACCCGCCGAGGCGCCCGGAGCCCCCGGCGGAGGCCGCGGGCGAGGGCTGATCCGCGCCGCGGCGACTCCTCACCCGCCGAGGCACCCGGAGCCCCCGGCGGAGGCCGCGGACGAGGGCCTGATCCGCGCCCCCGACGACTCCTCACTCGCTGCAGCGCTTCACGAAGTCCGATTCGGTGAGGATGCCGACGAGGCGCCCGTCCTCGACCACCGGCAGCGCGCCGATCTTGCGCGTGAGCATCAGGCGCGCGGCCTCGGCGAGCGGGGCGTCGGGCGCGATCGAGATCGGGTCGTTCGTCATCACCTCCTTGACGAGCAGCTGCCCGAGGAGCTTCTGCTGCGCGTGGGCGCCGTAGCCGAGCGCGCGCGCGAGAGCGCCGCGGAAGAGATCGCGCTGGCTCACGATCCCGACGAGCCGCCCGTCGTCGTCGAGCACGGGCAGGTGGCGGATGCGCCCGAGGCGCATCACGTCGTCGGCGATCGAGAGCTGGTCGTTGCGCTGCAGCGTCGCCACCTCGCCGCTCATCAGGTCGCGCACCCGCGCCGCGTTCGCCATCGATCGCGTCCTCCCGGGGCCCGGAACAGCACGTCGCGTGCCAGCCCCGCGCGGGGGGTCCGGTCGCGCGCGGGCCGGGCCGGGCCGCCCGGGCTGTGCAAGAATGCCACAGGCCTGGGGCCTGGCGTCCCATCCGGTCTCCCGCGGCGCCCTCGCGCGCGCGCTCCGCTGGCACGCAGGCTGCTCCTTGGACCGACCATGCAGAACCCGGCCTCGAGCGTCCTGATCGTCGACGACGACGCCGCGATGCGGCAGATGCTGCTCTCGCTGCTGCGCGAGCGCGGGCTTCCCGCCGCCGAGGCGGCCTCCGCGGACCTCGCGCTCGAGAAGCTGCGCGAGTCCGAGTTCGGAGCCGTGCTGAGCGACGTCAAGATGCCCGGCCGCAGCGGCATCGACCTCGTCGGCGAGGTCCGCCGGCTCCGGCCCGAGACGCCGGTGATCCTGATGACCGCCTTCGGGAGCATCGACGCCGCGGTCGAGGCGATGCGCGCGGGCGCCTACGACTACGTCACCAAGCCCTTCGAGCCCGAGTCGGTGCTGATGACGATCGAGCGCGCGCTCGAGCGGCGGGCGCTCGAGGAGGAGAACCGGCGCCTGCGCCGCGCGGTCGACCGCACGGCGTCCTTCGGCGAGCTGATCGGCCAGAGCCCCGCGATGCGCGAGATCTTCGCGCTGATCCGCCGGGTGGCCCACGGCCGCAGCAGCGTCCTGATCACCGGCGAGAGCGGCACCGGCAAGGAGCTCGTCGCGCGCACGCTCCACTACCACGGCGCGCGCGCGGAGAAGCCCTTCATCCCGATCAACTGCACCGCGATCCCCGAGGGCCTGCTCGAGAGCGAGCTCTTCGGCCACGTGCGCGGGGCCTTCACCGGGGCGCACAGCGCGAAGCGCGGCCTCTTCGAGAAGGCGAACGGCGGCACGCTCTTCCTCGACGAGATCGGCGACCTCGGGCTCGCGCTCCAGGGCAAGCTCCTGCGCGCGCTCCAGGACCAGGAGATCCGCCCCGTCGGGGCCACCGAGGCCGTGAAGGTCGACGTCCGGATCGTCGCCGCGACGAACAAGGATCTCGCGGCGGAGATCGCCGCGGGCCGCTTCCGCGAGGACCTCTACTACCGCCTCGCGGTGATCCCGATCCACGTCCCGCCGCTGCGCGAGCGCCCCGAGGACATCCCGGCGCTGGTCGACGGCTTCGTGCGCAAGCACGCCGGCGGCGCGCGCCGCGTGGTGACGCAGGCGGCGCTCGACCGCCTCGCACAGCGGCCCTGGCGCGGCAACGCGCGCGAGCTCGAGAATGCGATCGAGCGCGCGCTCGCGCTCAGCGACGCGGCGGAGATCGGCGCCGCGGAGCTCCCGCTCGGCGGGGCCGGCGGCGAGGATCCGGCGGACGACGCGGAGGCGCTGCTGCGGCGCGCCGGCGAGGAGCGTCTCTCGCTGCGCGAGCTCGACGAGCGCTACATCGAGCGGATCCTGAGGCTCACCGGCGGAAACAAGGTGCGCGCGGCGGCGATCCTCGGCATCGACCGCAAGACGCTCTACCGGCGCGCCGAGCGCCGCGCGCGCGGCGAGGGCGAGGACCCCGTCAGCGGCTAGCGATCCCGGGGCCGACCGGGGTCGCCATGCGCGCGAGCAGCGCGGAGAGCTCGTCGAAGGCCTCGAGCTCGTCGGGCGCGGCCACCTCCGACACGAACGAGAAGCCGAGCGCCGGCGCGAGCGCCGCGAAGCCGCCGGCGTAGAGCGCTCCGCGCAGGAGCCGCCGCCGCGTCACCGGTCCGCTGTGCAGGCCGGCGGTCGCGACGAGCGCGGCCCCGAGGCCGATGCCGGCCCCGATCCGGCCGTCGCGGCGGTACGAGCGCGCGAGGACGCGGCCCTCGCCGAGCAGGCGCGCCGCCGTGGCGACCGCGGCGGGGTCGACGGGCGGCGGGGGACTCCCCGCGCCCGGCACGAGCTCGGCGGTGACCACCACGCCCGCGTGGTTCGAGCAGGCGATCTCCCGGTCGTGGTGGCGAAAGAGATCGTCGAAGCAGCGCTCGATGCGCTGGATGCGCAGCCCCGCCTCGGTGCCCGAGCGCCCGAGCAGGAGGTCGATGCGGCGGTCGGGCTTGCTGGAGCTCGCGCGATAGGGGTTTCCCCGGTAGACCGTCGGCATGCGCGCATCGAGCTCGGCCGCGCTGTCGCGCGTGCCGGTGAGCCCGAGCAGCACGCCGTACTCCTCGTGGGTGTCGCCGAGGTTGAAGTCGCCGGCGACGAAGAGCGGGTCGCGGACGCCCGCGATGCCCGAGGCGAGCTCGACGATCTGGCCGACGCGCTGCGCGCGGTACTCGTGCGGAACGTCGTTCGTGTAGCGCGCGAGCAGGTGGGTATCGACGAGGGTCAGCGGTCCGGCCGGCGTCGCCAGGCGCAGCTCGACGAAGCCCTTGCCGCCGTAGAAGTCGCTGAGGCTCGGGACGCCGCGCAGGTCGTAGGGCTCGAAGCGCACGCCCTCGATCGGGAAGCGCGAGAGGGCGAGCAGGCCGCTGCCGCGCAGCCCCGACTCGCCGTGCCAGGCGTGCGCGAGCCCGGCGACCTCGCCGGCGCGGCGCAGCCGCTCCTGGGAGCGCTCGGTCCACACCTCCTGGAAGGCGATCGCGTCGAGCTCGAGCCGGGCGAGCTGGCGCCCGATCTCGCGGATCCGCGCCTTGAGGTCGTCGGCGAACGGCTCCGGGAGGCCCCAGGTGTTGAGGGTCGCGATTCGCACTGCGCGCGGCTCCTCTCGCGACGACGGAGTGCAATCCCCCTGCCATGAGTTGGACACCGCACAGGCTCACGCGGGATCGAGATGCGGCCGCGCGCGGATCGCGAGCCTTCCTGCGCGCGCGCTGCGCATCGGGCGCACGACCGCCGAGGGAACCCGGCTTCCACGCGCGCGGAGCGGCGCTTCCGTCGGCGCGCGGAGCGGCGCTTCCGTCGGCGCGCGGAGCGGCGCTTCCGTCGGCGCGAAATGGCGGGTGCGTCAGGCGCTCGCACCGCCGGCGCGCGGCGGCACTCCGGCGGCGCGCGGCGGCACTCCGCCGGCGCGCGGCGGCAGCCCGCCGGCGTCGGCGCGCTCGCTCGGCGGGCGGGTGGCGAAGCGCCGCGCTCCCCAGAGCCACTGCGCCGGCCGGGCGCGGATCGCCTCGCCGAGCGCCGCGTTGATCTCCGCCGTCACGCGGCTTCGCTCGCCCTCGCTGGTCGGGCCGGGCTCGATCACGCGCCAGAGCCGGATGCGGTAGCGCTCGCGCGCCGTGCGCTCGCAGCTCACCACGGCGATCGGCGCGCCGCTGCGGCGCTGGAGCCATGCCGCCGTCGTACTCGACGCGGCGAGGGTGCCGAGGAACGGCGAGAAGACGCCTTCGACGGGTGCATCCTCGTCGGCGAGCAGGCCCGCGATCTCCCCGCGCGCCAGCGCCCGCGAGAGCCCGACGAGCCCCCCGCGCTGCGCCACGCAGCGCTGGCCCCCGCTCGTGCGCAGCTCCCTCAGCAGGCCGTCGAGCGCCCGCGCGCGCGGCCGACGCACCAGCACCGTGACCGGCAGGCCCCAGACGCTCGCGGCGTGACCGAGCAGCTCCCACACGCCCACGTGTCCGGAGACGCAGACGAGCCCGCGCCCGCGGCCGAGGAGCTCGCGGAGCCGCTCGAGCGCCGCGACGTCGACGTGGCGCCCGAGGCGCCCGGCGTCGAGCCGGGGCATCCGACACAGATCGACGCCGAGGTGGACGAGGTGCCGGGCATGGCGCGCGAGCAGGCGCCAGCGCGCGCCGCCGCCGAGCTCCTCGCGATAGGCGATGCGCAGGTTGCGCCGCGCCCCGCGGCCGCGGCGCGCCGCGCGCAGCTCGTGGACGAGCGCCCAGGCGCAGACCGCCGGCAGCGCGGCGTCCGCGCAGCCGTAGGCGAGCGGCGAGGGGAGGCGGCGCAGCGCGCCCGCGGCGGCGCGCAGGCAGCCCGCCGCCGCGCGCTCGACGCGCGAGCTGCGGCCCGCTCCATCCACGCCTCGACCGTAGCAGCCCCCGAGCGCACCGACGGGAAGCAGCGCCCCGACGACGCCCAGGAGGCCCCTCGCTCGCCGACAGGGAGATCAGCGGCGGCGCGCAGCGCCGTCCGCTGCATCTCCCACCCCGAGGCCCGCTCCCGCCCCGCGCGCTCGTTCGACCCCGCGCAATCCCCTCTAAAACTTGATCTCGAACGACAGCCCCAGCCTCTTCCTCGGCATGGCCGGCCCCTGGATGCTGA
>Ga0075428_100007768_pt1 | contig 11888 bp, 10 predicted proteins | sample RhiMetdeltSRZDD2_FD_75291 | JGI IMG/M metagenome (GOLD analysis project Ga0075428, IMG submission 75291) | Populus rhizosphere microbial communities from Tennessee, USA - Rhizosphere MetaG P. deltoides SRZDD2 | ecosystem: Host-associated > Plants > Roots > Rhizosphere > Soil | place: USA...
CTATCCGTGCCGTCTCTGCCGGCAAATCAGCGAGTTCCTCGCGCTCATCCACCACCGTGACGTCATGGCCGCGCGCCGCAAAATACCGGTAACTCGACTTTCCTTCCATTCCGTAGCCAGCAATCGCAATCTTCATAGCTCTATTCTACTGCTTTTCGAACAACGTGGCTAATTTACTATTTAGCCCGATTAATTCCTCTTTCTCACCACTACTGACGCCAGCCAGCACCCAGGCATCGCTGGCGATGAATTCGCGCGCAACAGAAATCATGCGGTCGCGCGAAATTTTACGAATCGCCTGCGGGACTTTTTCGTAATCCTTCACCACGCCATCGGCAAAATAGCGGTTCGTATAAAAATTGCTAATCTGCGACACCGTCTGCGCGCCCATTTGGTAGCGACCCAGCGCGTACGATTTGGCCGCGTCTAGCTCGGCCTCTTTAATATTGCCGTCCAACACGTGGCGCATTTCGCGCACCACAATCGCAAACAGCGCGTCCGACGTTTCCAAATTCACCTGCCCGCCAAAATCCCAGCTGCTGTCGTAAAAACCAACCGACGTATCAGACGATACATGGTACGCCAATCCCTTGCTGCGTGCCGCGCCAAATATCCGCGAATGCATCGTGCCCGTCAAAATATGATTCAGGCAGTTCATCGCCTCCGCCTCTTCGTCGCTCAGTTCCCGAGGCATTGTCAGCGACCAACCGAAGGTCAAATTAGAGGCCTCTTTACGGCGAATCAGCGCCGGATTGGCCCGATGCAACATATCTTTCGGAATCTCAAACCGTTCACCCTCTGGCAATTCCCAGGCTTCAAGTTGCCGCTTAATCTCGCTTTTGCGCCCCTGCAATTTGCCGGCAATCACAAAGCGCATATTTTTAGCCGTGTGCGTGCGCATATGGTGCTCGCGAATATCAGCCAAGCTCACCTGGGGAATCGTTTGCAACCGTTGGCGGAATGTATAAATATCTTCACCAAGTGCCTGTTGTACCTTTAACCACAGAATGTGATTGTGGCTGTTCAAAAAACCCGTCAGCTCGCTTTTCACATTGCCCTTTTCGGCCTCCAGTTCGCCGGCGTTGAATTTCGGCTGGCAGATAGACACCCGCTGCAAGGCAAAAATTCTATCCCACTCAAAATCCGCGCAGATCGACACGTACGCCATGGAATGATCGCTGGTATAGGCGTTGTGCGAGGCGCCGTTTTTCGTAAAATCAGCCTCGTATTCGTGCTCGTTTTTGTACTGCGCATTGGCGCCAAACGCCATATGTTCCATAATATGCGCCGTCTCGTAAATATCTTTGTCGCGCACATAGCGGTTGCCCGCGCGGAACTCGAACTGAAAACTCATCACCGTCGCCCCTGGAATATCTATCAGCAGCCCGCGCGCACCATTACTCAGCTTTACTTCTTCAACTGTATGTTTCATCTATCTGTCACTCCTGCCGGGCGGTTATTTGCGATTCTTTTTACGATTTTGGCGCGAGGCCTTCTTTTTCTTGCGGGCGTCATTTTTGTGCTTGGCAGCCTCGGCCGCCGTCTTGGCTTTTTTCACCTTAAAATCAGCGTCGCGATTTAGTTCGCCGCCAGTTACCTCGTTCACGCCGCGCTCGACGGCGTTTTCAGCCAACCGAGTCAATTCGGTGTCGTGATCTTCCTCTTCGCGCGCCACCACGTCGTGCTTATGAACATGCATAATAGTCCGCAGCACTTCGTCGCGCAGCATTGCCTGCAAGCCTTCAAATAACGTTTGCGATTCGCTGCGATATTCCACCAACGGGTCGCGCTGCCCCACGCTGCGCCAGTGAATCCCCTCGCGCAAATGCTGCATATTTTCCAAATGCTGCATCCACAGCGTGTCCAGCACCTGCAGGTACACTTCGCGCTCTACCTTGCGCATTACCTCTGCTGTCAATTCGTCTTCTTTGCTGGCGTAAAATGCCAACACTTCCTTTTCGGCCAGTTCAAACCGCCGCTTGTCCTTTTTCTCGGCGCCCACAATCGCAATTTCTTTGGCGTCGACCGGAAATACCTCTTCAAATTGTTCGGCAAATTTCGGGTTATTTTTAATCGGCACGTAGGTTAATTCGCGTAATTTTTCCTCTATCAACCGTTGAATCTCAGGCTTAATATCGTCGCCTTCCAAAATCTTGCGCCGCATCGTGTACACTACGCGGCGATGACGATTAATCACGTTGTCGTACTGCACCACGTTTTTACGCGTGTCAAAATTGTAGCCTTCCACGCGTTTTTGCGCCGATTCCAACGTCTTAGACACAGCCTTATTCTGAATCGGCTGGTCTTCATCAACCCCCAGTTTGTCCATCAGACTGGCGATGCGTTCGCCCTGGAAAATCCGCATCAGGTCGTCTTCGGTCGACACATAAAACTGCGTTTCACCAGGGTCGCCCTGTCGGCCACCACGGCCACGCAGCTGGTTGTCAATCCGGCGCGATTCGTGCCGCTCGCTGCCTATCACCACCAGACCGCCCAGGTCTTTCACGCCCTTACCCAGCACAATGTCCGTCCCGCGCCCAGCAATGTTGGTCGCCAGCGTAATCGCGCCCTTTTCACCGGCTTTGGCAATAATAGCCGCTTCGCGCTCGTTGTTTTTGGCGTTCAATATTTCGTACGGCACCTTTTCTTTGTCGAGCCACGCAGCAATTAATTCGTTTTTCGCAATCGACGCCGAGCCCACCAGCACTGGCCGGCCTTCCTTGTGGTAATCTTTTATAGCGTCGGCCACAGCCTTCAGTTTGCCCTTTTCCGTTTTGAAAATCAGGTCTTCGTGGTCCATGCGAGCCAATGGTCGATTCGATGGAATCTGAATCACGTCCAGGCTGTAAATTTGCTGGAACTCTTCGGCCTCAGTAAACGCCGTGCCGGTCATGCCCGAAAGTTTCTTGTACAAACGGAAATAGTTCTGGAACGACACCGTTGCCAGCGTCATGCTTTCTTGCAGCACTGGTACGTTTTCTTTCGCCTCGATAGCCTGGTGCAAGCCTTCGTTGTAGCGGCGCCCCTGCATCAACCGGCCAGTGTGCTCGTCCACGATTATCACCTCGCCAGCGCCAGTTACCACGTAATCTTTATCGCGCTTGAACAAAGTCTGTGCACGCAGGGCTTGATCCATGTGATACACCGAACGCACGTAATCCGGGGTGTACAAATTTTTTATACCCAACATTTTCTGCACCTTTTCAACACCTTCGTCGGTCAACGACACGCTGCGACGCTTTTCGTCCAGCAAATAATCTTCGGGTGTCAATTTTGCACCAATCTTAGCAAACTGATAATAACTCTCGGGATTTTCGGCCGCGGGCGCGCTAATAATCAGCGGCGTGCGCGCTTCATCTATCAGAATCGAATCCACCTCGTCCACAATCGCAAAATGCAAATCGCGTTGGCGCAGCAGCTCCACTTCGTTCACCATGTTGTCGCGCAGATAGTCGAATCCGAATTCGTTGTTGGTACCATAGGTAATATCGGCAGCGTAGGCTTCCTTGCGCGTCACCGGGCGCAATTTGCGCATACGCGGGTCGTCGTGAGCGTCGTTGTCGAAATCTTTGTCATACAAAAACGAGGCATCGTTAATAATAACGCCCGTGCTCATGCCCAAAAAATCATACAACTGCCCCATCCAGCCAGCATCACGCTGCGCCAGATAGTCATTCACCGTCACCACATGCACGCCTTTGCCCTCGAGCGCGTTTAGGTAGGTAGGAAGCGTCGCCACCAGCGTCTTGCCTTCACCGGTTTTCATCTCGGCCACGTTGCCTTCATGCAGCGCCATGCCACCTATCAGCTGCACGTCAAAATGGCGCATCCCCAATGCGCGGTCGCTGGCTTCGCGCACCAAGGCAAAGGCATCAGGTAAAATATCGTCGGTTTTCTTGCCGTCAGCCAGTTGCTTTTTCAGTACGTCCGTCTGTTTTTGCAGCTCAGCCTTTGTCATTTGCGTGTATTTTTCAGCCAAGGCATTTATAGCACCGACTTTTTTTTGCAACTTTTTCAAAATCCGCGTCTGCGGATCGCCGAACACCTTGGTCAGCGCTTTTTGTCTACTAATCATAAGAACCCCTCGCAAATACTGTAAATACTATACGTATTATACGCTGTTTGGGCGGCAGATAAAAGTGTGATACGGGGCGAAATCTACTGTACTTCGCGGGCGTAGCTGCGCTTGAAACGACTCAATACACCACGCTGCACCGTGGTCATATCTTTGTATTTGCGTAGCTGCGCCACCAGTTTCGCCTCTACAATATCCACGGCAGCCAGCATATTAACCGTCGAATCTGTTGCCAGCAACACCTTGTCGGGCACGGTCAATATCACCTCGGCTTCGTATTTGTTGCCATGGTCGCGATTAACTTGTTTTAGCTTTACCTCGGCTGATGCGCTTTTGCGGGCATGTTTTGGTAGGTAGCGGTCGAGGCGGCCGATTTTTTTCATGACGTACTTTTTGGTCGTTTCGTCCGGTTCGTATTTCACCCCACTAATGTCGATTGTTGCAATCATACTACCCTCCGATCGTTAGGCTTGTGGTTTTATTATACCTCTTTTTTCAGGAGGTATTCAAATGCGGCGTCTTCGGCCTTGCCTATGCCGCCCTCGGCAATGTCGAAATAGGTGTAACCGTGCTCCAGGCACAGGTCCCGGTAGCGGCGGGCACGAAGCGCGTTAAATTTCGCCCATTCTACCAACTCTTCGTCTGTATAATAGTCCGACTGCTCGCGCATCCAGTTATGCTCGACCGTTTCGTCGTCGCGAATCTGCCGCAATCGCCTGTCATCCGTCGACGTGTCTATCAGAAAAACCGCCCTGTGATCCACACCCAACGACGCTAGCAAATCTGGCCAAATACAGCCCTCTATGAGCAGGTCATCACCAGATACCTTAACCGTCTCTTCGACATAATGCCGATAGAAAACCCACATCGCCTCGTCGCGCGTGCGCACCCGACCCAAGATAGCTTCGGCAGTCTTCGACCGGTTCGAGTCGTCAGAATTAGCTGCAAAAAGCTCGGGCATCCATTCAGGGCGCAACACGCCCTGCAGGCATTTCACAAACGCATCGCCCGCTATCGCCATGCCGTCTATCTCTTTGCGAACTCGCTTGGCGAGCGTCGACTTGCCATCACGCGCCGGCCCACCTATCAAATAAATCATAGCCTAAAGTACCTCGCGGCCGCCCAGGTACGGACGCAGCGCCTCGGGCACGCGTACGTCGCCATCCGCCGTCTGAAAGTTTTCCAATATCGCAACAGGCCCGCGGCTCAACGGCAGCGCCGTCGCATCATTCGTGTGAATCAGCTCCACCTCGCCACCCGTTCGGCGAACGCGCGTTTTTAGCCGCCGCGCCTGATAATCCGTCATGTAGTCGGCAGTATGAGTTTCACGATATTTCCCCTGCCCAGGCAGCCACGCTTCTATGTCAACGCCGCGCGCATTTGGCTTGCCAATATCAAACGTGCACTTCAACAGCACTTGATACGGAATACCCAGTAGCTGCATAATCTTTTCCTGGATAGCCACCATGAAAAGATGCTCCTGCAAGCCGGCCTCGGCCACGCCTAAACTTTCCATTTCTAGCTTGTCAAACTGGTGCATGCGGAATATACCTTCCATATCTTTGCCGTACGTGCCGGCCTCACGCCGGAAGCTAGTGGCGTAGCCAATATAGCGCAGCGGCAGGTCATTTTCCTCGATAATCTCATCGGCGTGCATACTGCCCAGCACGTGCTCGGCACTGCCTTGCAGCCACAAATCTTCGTCTTCAATCTTATAACGATCATCACGCGGCTCCAGCCTGTCCATCGCATCGTACAATTCGGTGCGCAGCATAAACGGCGGCAAAATAGGCACAAATAATTTGTTGCTCACCTGCAGATTATTTTCGGCGATAATTCCGTCGATAAACGCTTGGTCGGTGAGCTTGTCCATGACAAACTGCACGATTGCGAACTGTAATTTCACTAAATCACCCTTCAAATAGGCAAACCGACTACCGGCTACCTTGGCTGCGCGCTCTTTATCTAGCCAACCTTTAGTATCGGCAATCTCGGCATGGTTTTTTGGCGCAAAGTCAAATACTGTAGGAGTACCCACCGTTTTCGCAATCACGTTTTCATCTTCGCTGGCGCCCACGGGCACATCGGCTAGTGCCATGTTCGGCACTTTTTTGAGCAATTCGACAAAAGCGATGTCCGCTTCTTTTAGCTCAGCCTCCTGTCCAACCAGCTGCTCCTTTATCGCCTTGCCCTCCGCCACCAGCTCGTCCGTCGGGCGACCACCTTTCATCTGCGAGGCAATGCCGTTGCGCTTTTCACGCAGCTCGTCGGTACGGGTTTGTAGTTCGCGCTTGCGACTGTCCAGCTGTAGCAGCTCGTCGATGTTTATTTCGTAGCCTTTGCGCCGCGCATTTTCCTGCACCGCCGCGGCATTTTCGCGGATGAAACGGATATCTAACATACGGTTAGTATACTACAGATAACAGCCGCTCACTAGAGGCCTAGGCTTTGCGAATCCAGGCCGTCAAAGTGACTATGTATGTTTGCAGAAATTCCCGCGACCCCGCAACAACCACGCCCGCCTCGTCGAACAGCTCGCCCGATGGCCCAAAATATACTTCCGGCTGCCCCAGTGGTCGCATCTCCAAATACAATAGCGTCTGGCGCAGTGCCGCCTGGGCAACCGCCGTCCCAATTCTGCCGCTCGATGCACCCACAATACCCGCAGGCTTACCCTTGAAAGAATTACGACCATCTGGTCGGCTCGCCCAGTCGATGGCATTTTTCAGCACGCCCGATACGCCGCGATTGTATTCCGGCGTCACAAATAGCACGCCGTCAGCTGTCTCTATCTGCCGCTTCATCACCGCAACCGCTTGGGGTAAATCGGCCTCCAAATCAGCATCAAACAGCGGCAAGTTAATATCTACGTGGTCAAATTCCACACCCTCCGGCGCAAGTTGTTCCAGATTTTTCGCCAACAACTTGTTGTACGACCCCTCGCGCAAACTTCCCACCAATACTGCAATCTTTGTCATCACACCCCCTTATTTCACGTATCAGAACTATCCCTGGCCACCAGCTTGGCTGTTTCAAACTTCACCTGTGGATACGTCGCCTTCGTTACCTCGTCGATTTCAGCACGCAGCTGCGGGAAAACCACGCCTTCGCGCGCCGTGACGCCTTCTAGCATCCAGAAAACACGCTCGCTGTGGCCATACCCACAGGCTGGCGGCATGCCATATTCCAGCATCTCTACAAAATCAATATCCAGCATCATCGCTTCGTCGTCGCCGGCATCACGCATCTCTTGCTGCTCGACAAAACGGCCAAGTTGGTCAACCGGATCGTTCAATTCGCTATATGCTTTGCAGGCTTCGGTACCGCCCAATATAAGATTAAATTGTTGCGTCAACCGCGCGTCTTGCGGCTGCAATTTCGCCAATGGCTGCAGGAAAGTTGGCATATCTATCAAAAACGCCGGGCCAGGCAATTCGACGCGAATTTTCTTCCACAATTTGTCTAGCACGCGCGATCGGTTGTCGATTTTCTCTACTTCGCCGCCAATTTTCTTTAATTCAGCGACCGCTTCTTCCAGCGTGCATGTAAACACATCCAGGCCATAGCGGTCTTTTAGCAGCTGTACAAAGCTCAGCCGCGGCCAATCTTCGCCGTCATTGCCCAGGTCAATCTGCTGGCCATTTAGCAGTGTAAACTGGCGCTTACCCCATGTTGCGTCAGCCACGCGGCGTATCATCTTTTGCGTAAAGTCCATGCCCTGTTCCCAGTTGGCGTACGCCCAGTACCATTCCATCGCCACGTGCTCAGGAAGGTGTTCGTCGCTGTAATTTTCGTTGCGAAAACGTGCGCCAATGTCGTACACCTTTTCGTACCCAGCGCCCAGCAGCCGTTTCAGCGGCAATTCGTGGCTAATACGCAGGTAAAAATCTTGGTCAAGCGCGTCCATATGCGTCACGAACGGATTGGCATCAGCACCGCCCGTCGTATGCTCCAGCACTGGAATGTTAATCTCAATAAAGCCGTTTTCGTTCAGAAAATCGCGCGTCGCCTGCCAAAATCTGCTACGCCGTACAAATCGTTCGCGCACATCAGCGTTCACGTTCATGTCTATGTAGCGGCGGCGAAGTCGTTCTTCTTTGTTTGTCAGCTCGGTTGGCATTGGCCGCAATGATTTCGTCAGAAGCTGTAATGTTTTGACGCCCACCGAAATCTCGCCGGTTTGGGTTTTCATCACCACGCCTGTCGCTTCTATAAAATCACCCGTATCCAATAGTGGCAGTTCCGCCATCCCCAGGACGCCAGCGGGCGCGTCCAAAGGCTGCACGTCGCCGTCGCGTAAGAATAATTGCACCTGGCCACTAAAATCACGCAGTACTATAAATGCCAGCTTGCCAAATTTACGCAAGCCCATCACGCGGCCAGCAACCGTAACCGTCTGCCCCTCTAGCGTGGCAAAATCCACCGTTACTTTATTCGCATTATGCGTTCGGTGACTTTCGGCCGGATAAGGATTAACCCCTAGCGCCTTCAGCGCATCAAGTTTGCGCAGCCGTTCATTGCGGTAATCTTGTAGTGTAGCCATATCTGTTATAGTATACCGCATCTCTTGCGGTTCAGCCAGCCGCGCTAACCGATTTTGACGATCTCGTACACAGTCTCGCCTTTGGGTGTGCTAATAGTTGCGCCATCGCCAAGTTTTTTACCCATGAGCGCCAGTCCGATTGGCGATTCGTTGCTGATTTTGCCTTCCAGCGGGTTAGCTTCCACCGGGCCAACTACAGTATATACTACGGTTTTGTCGCCCGTTTTCAACTCTACCTTGCTACCTAGGCCAACTTTGGTTTTGCTGCCGCCCTTGATAATCTCAGCATTCAACAAAATATCTTCAATTTCAGCAATACGACTTTCCACCAGACCCTGCTCCTCGCGAGCACTGTCGTATTCGGCGTTTTCACTGAGATCGCCAAAACCACGTGCATCGGCAATCTTATCTGCAATCGCGCCTCGGCGACCCTTTAGTTCCTCTAGCTCGTCTTCTAGTGCGCGCTTGCCTTCGTCGGTGATTTGATACTGTTTCTTCATTATGTAATTCCTTTTATCATATTACCACAGTAGCGCATCGTCAAGATACACATACGCTACATATAGCGTGAGGCTTTCGTTACGAGCTTCACAATCAACTCAGTGTATCAAGCAGTTCTGCGCGTGTCAACAGCTTTGTTTCCCCACCCATACGCGGTGTATATTCGTACTGCCCCGCCTCTATTAAACGGTCGCTAACCGTCACGCGATGCGGGATGCCCAGCAGCTCGCTATCGGCAAACTTCGCACCTGGCCGCTCGTCACGATCGTCGTACAGTACCTCAATCCCCTTCGCCTTTAGTGTTTCGTACAATTCATCTGCGTGCTGCACCGCAGCCTCACCCTGCCCAATCCGCACCAAATACACCTTGTATGGCGCGATATTTTCGGGCCACACCAACCCCTTGTCGTCTGCGAATTTTTCTACAATCACACCCATAACCCGGGTGATGCCTATACCGTACGACGCCAGGTAAAACGGATGATCCTTGCCGTCACTCCCCGTAAACTGAATGTCCATTTGCTCTGACTTTTCAGTGCCAAAGTTGAAAATATTTCCCACTTCAGCGCTCTTCACGCGTTCCAGTTCATCCTTGGCAATGCCCAGTTCTTTCACCGCATCATCCAGCACCTCTTCGTTCACTGCAATGTTCTTGCCATGATGAATATACAGAATATCCTCGCCGGCATCGCACACCGTCTGGAATTCGTGACTAAACTTGGTGAATGCCCCTCCGCTGGCAAACGTCATGTACGTATCTTTTCCGATACCCAGACGCTCAAACACGCGCGCATAGGCACCTTTCGCTTTTTCGTAATACGCGTCCAAATCAGCTGCCGTTTCGTGCAGTGAATACATGTCCTTCATGACAAACTCACGGCCACGCATAATGCCGCTTTTCGCCCGCAGCTCATTGCGCAATTTCGTCTGGAACTGGTACACACTCACTGGCAAATCTTTGTAGCTCTGCACAAACTGGCGCATCATTTCCATAATCGCTTCTTCGTGCGACCACGCCAGGCCAATTTCAGTCTCATCTTTCAGCTTAGTTTTAAACCACACATCCACCACCTCATCATCCCACCGCCCCGTCACATCCCAGGTTTCTTTTTTCTGCAAACTGCTCATAATCAGCTCTTGCCCGCCAATTGCGTCCATCTCTTCGCGCACAATTTGCTTGATGTTTTCCAGCACCCTCAGACCAAGTGGCGTATAGGCATACACGCCGGCCATAACTTTATAAACATACCCCGCCCGTATCAACAGTTGGGCGTTTTTTGCCACCTCATCGGCTGGCGCAGTTTTGCTGGTTTTAGTGAATAGTCGCGATACTCGCATGTATTGGTACTCCTGTAATTAGATTGAAAAAGCGCGTGGATACATAATACTACCGGCGAACCGGCATGCGAAGTGCGAAAGATGGAGCCAAATGGAAACTCATTACCCCCCTATTGTATGCAAAATCGTCGGATTAATAAAGAGTAAATAAAAGGCGATGCCATTTTTGACCATATGTAGCAGCACACCAGCCCAAATACTCCCCGTTACCTCGCGTAGTCCACACATCACTACACTCAACACAAACACGTCTAGCGCCACATTCCATTGGCCATGCACGGCGGCAAATAACAGGCTGGTGGCGAGCATGGCCACCCACATAGGCACACTGTTGCGCAGCTTGCCGTATAAATAGCCGCGGAAAAGCGTTTCCTCGGCCAGCGGCGCAATCACCACCAGCGTCACAAACGCGAGCAGATATTCGTAGTAATGCCCCAAATACGAAAAGCCCGTCTCTTGCACCTGACTACTATCGAACCCGGGCAGCAACTGCTGCGCAATCCAGCCCAGCAACAGTGAAATGGGCAGATACAACACAAAGGCCGCAGGGGTTAGCAAAATATCCATCCAGCTGGGTAGTCGCGCCAAACCAAGATCTTGCAGGGTTGTGGGGCGTTTTTTCAGCCACCAGGGCGCACCTACCACTAAACCAATAGTCACGATGTAGGTGATGGCTGCGCCAATCGCATTTAACACCGCCGGATCGATAGTCCGCAGCGGAACACCCGCCCAACTCAGCACCATAGCCAGGCCAATCACCAGCCACTGCGCCACACTAAAGCCCACAGCCACCCACACCAGTAGCAGAATTGCGACGCCCCAATTATTCTGCCGCTTCTGCAGCAGACCTACGGGCGACACCGGTAGATTATTTGAAGAGTTTGCCAACATCGACCACCGTTATCACGACTATCAACCCCATCAGCACCATAAAGCCGATTCCCTGAATTTTTTCCTCACGCTCCTTTGTGAGCGGCTTTTTCATCAACCGAAAGACTGTCATCACAAACCATCGGCCGCCGTCTAGCGCTGGGATGGGCAATACATTCATGACCGCTAGTGTCAGCGAGATAATGGCTGTAAGAAATGCCAACTGCACCAGGCCAGCTTGCTCGGCTGCCGGGAAAATAGTTCCTAGGATACCTATTGGTCCCGCCACACTCCCGCTTGCCGCTTCTAGGTCGCTGCGCGCCTGTTGGCGGATGTCAGCGTTGGGGCTAAACTGCAATACGACGCCGCCCACCACATTAGCCACCAGCTCGCCCAAGCCCTGCAACGTTGCCCAGGTAAACTGCGCAGTCGTCACCACACCCACTAAAGGCGCCGACCAGCTGGCGTGAATCTCTTCGCGCTGCCCCGAGCCAACGCCCAAATACCCGCGGCCTTCGCCCGCATCGGCCAATAACCGCACTCGCGTGCTATGTTCCATAC
>Ga0075428_100007770_pt1 | contig 11887 bp, 6 predicted proteins | sample RhiMetdeltSRZDD2_FD_75291 | JGI IMG/M metagenome (GOLD analysis project Ga0075428, IMG submission 75291) | Populus rhizosphere microbial communities from Tennessee, USA - Rhizosphere MetaG P. deltoides SRZDD2 | ecosystem: Host-associated > Plants > Roots > Rhizosphere > Soil | place: USA...
GGGAGTTTCTTCCAAAGTGTTTTTGAAGGTGACACCAGTCTTTTGTGGAGAAAGGGATTCAAACAATGTAGGCTGTTGGGCCGCGGCTTCGTCAACTACGAGACATACTAAAACCAGGAAATAAAAAAACCAGCTTTTCATAGATAAAAAAGGTCTACGCGGGCTCATTCTGTATACGACAGCGGATGAAACTTTTGAGTATATGAAGTACAAGTTAAAGCAGAATCTCTAAAAATGTGATTCAAAAAGGAGTTATTTTGTCCGTTAGTTATACTCTTATTTCTGCCCTTTTTACATATGAGGTATTATCATTTTGGATTGTCTGCTCCTTGCGCCACGTGGAGTTGTTTGGTATTTGTGATACTCCTGTGCGGATGCCAAAAAAAGAAGAGTACGTTGATTTGGAATGAGGACTTTCCTGTGATAGGTTCCCAGTCCTCGCCTCGGACATCGGACTTAAACGGAGATGGTGTGTTGGACATTGTAATGGGTGCCGGCATGAATGAATATCAACATAGTGACAAAGGTGTACTCGCGTTAGATGGAAAAACGGGCAAGCTTTTGTGGCAACAGGAAACCTCGGACCAGGTGTACGGGTCGGCGACTTTTTATGACATAACAAACGACGGCGTAACTGACGTTTTTATTGGAGGCCGCTCACCTCACTTTAAAGCGCTCGACGGCAAGACCGGGAAGTTGATTTGGGAATACAAATACGCTGACTATGAGAAAGACTCCATTCTTAAATATGCCCGTTTTAATTTCAACAATAGCGTGCTTGTTCCGGATGTGAACAACGACGGCTTAATGGATCTTTTGACCGTTAACGGAGGCAACTCATATGCAAACCCCTATTCAGAAATTGAAAGGTTTCCTGGAGTGTTAATGGTCTTTGACATAAAGAGTGGAAGTATAATTGCGGCTGACACAATGCCCGATGGGAAAGAGTCCTACATGTCACCAATTTATTTTTCTCAGCCTGGTGGTAAAGAGCACAGTATTGTTTTTGGCACTGGTGGCGAAACAATTGACGGCAATTTATACATCGCGAGTCTTTCGAATCTTTTGAATAAAGAGCTTTCAAAATCGCGGGTAATTGCGTCGGATAAAGGCCATGGATTCATCGCGCCCCCGTCGATGGCAGATATAAACGGAGACGGTTTTCTGGATATTGTTGCCATCACCCATGGAAGCAAAGTGTTTGCGATAGATGGACAGAATTATGACTTCTTATGGCAACAATCCATTCCCAATACTGAGTGCAGCAATAGTCTTGCCGTTGGTTATTTTACGGAAGACGATATACCGGACTTTTTTACGTTTGCGAGCAGAGGACAATGGCCAAACAGTACAGGGTCGATGCAGGTAATGCTTGATGGAAGCAATGGCTCCATTGCTTTTGTTGATTCAATTGGATGCACAGGATTTTCTTCGCCGGTAGTGTATGATATCGATGCCGATGGACGTGATGAGGCTATCATTAGTGTGAACGAATTTGACTGTAGTGTTGGGTTTACTGGAAACGCCCCCGTGACGATCGAAAATAAACTTATCGCGGTGGATTTTCAGACAAAGTCATATAAGATCATAGATCAAGCCGTAGGTTTTAAGAATATTTTTTCCACGCCATGGATAGGCGATCTTGATGATGACGGTTACCTGGATGTCGTTCACTGCCAATATTATCACCGTTCTATGCTGTTGTCATTCCTCGGGATGAGAGTGAAGCGTATAGACACTCCGATACGAATGAGGTCCACGCCGATATGGGGTTCATACATGAGTTCTGCGGGCGACGGTATCTTCAAGCATGCGGACTGAACAAACAGCCCATGTCTGTGAAAGACCAATCAGTAAATAAAAAAGGCTGCCCTTTTGAGGCAGCCCTTTGTAAAGTACGCTTAAATCAAGTTTAATTATCCCAGAAAACTTTTCCAAGTGGTGTGTTCGGCGAAGTACCACCAGCATCGATGTTTGCTGAATTGGTTGCCACTTCGTGCGAAGGGTAACGCAGACGGCTAGGAATCTTGCCACCTGTGATATTACCTGGATAGTTAATCTCGACAAGAGCAGGAAGTCCGGTTCTTCTATAGTCTGCCCAAGCTTCCCACCAGTTGAGAAACTTGGTAAGCCACATTTGAGTACCGATCTGTCCAAGTCCTGCGGCTCCTCCGGCGTAGGTATTGCCAGCAGCAGCAAGGTACGTTGTAACTTGTGCATCGCTGACAACAAACGTTGCATCGTAAGGAAGATACATTTGCAGCGCAGATTTTACGCCAGCATTGTAGTGCTCGGCAGCGGATCCAGGAACCGTTCCGATCGCCCTTTCTTTTGCTTCAGCAAGGAGAAACTCAACTTCGGAATGGCCCATCAGCAAGTAAGGCTCACTGCGGTCTAACAATTTCATGTTGATCACAGAGAATAGCTGCGCAGGGTTGGAACCTGTTATACCCGTGTATGCATCGAGCGTACCAACATCCAGACCGTTAGGCATTCCTTTTTGTGCCAAAGGATCCACAACACCGTTTACGCCTTCAGTGAAAATCATCAGACGGGGATCATCGTCGGCCGCACTACCCTTATCAAGACCCATCAATTGGTCTATAAGTGTCTTTGACATTACGCGTGACTGACCGCCATCACCAGGGATAAACGCACGGGAGATTCCATTTTGATTAGTCCACAAGCTTGGTGTTTCCGACATTGGAACCCAAACGTTATCCAAATTCGACGTCATTACACCTGCTCCTGAAACGGCCTTGGTCACAAATGACGCAGCTGTTGAAGCATCAACCATAGACATTCGCATTGCAGCGCGAAGCATCAATGAGTTGGCCCATTTTTTCCATTGGTCGATATTGCCCTTGAAGTACATGTCAGAAGCTGCGAATCCATCATCAGGATTAGACGCGCTAATGGCAGCACCGGCTGACTCAAGTTCACTCAGGATATTGGCATAAACGGACGCACCGGCATCGTAAGTTGGAAGGAATGTACCTGTGATACCATTCAATGCATCTGAGTATGGAATGTTGCCATAATAGTCAACGAGACGCATAAACAGGAAAGCCTTCAGAATTCTTGCGGCCTCCCTTGTGTTCAGGCGCTTCCCTTCTTCGAATCCTCCTTCACCAGTTTGTTTAAGCACTTCGTTGAGGTTCTTCAACTGACCGCCATAGATAAACTCCCACGGGGCGTTGTCGGATTCCACGTTTTCAAAGTACTTATCGCCAGCTCCTAATCCACCGGTTCCGGCATTGGCAAGGTGCTGCATCCAATAGGCGCAGTAGCCAATGTTCGTACGCCAGTCGATATAACGGTTATCACCTTCCGAACCACCCGATGCAGCACCCAGTTGGGCAGCTGAAAAGAGGAAGTTCATATTGACCTGACTGAGGGCCTGTGGATTTATATTCAGGTCGTGCAGCGTATCTGTGTCACAACCCGCAAAAGGTATCATTACCCCACAGGCCAAAAGAATGATCTTACTTATATATTTCTTCATGATTCTTCAGTTTGAGTTAGAAGGTTACCCGCAAGTTAAATCCGTAAGAACGCGTAACTGGCATTGCGAAGTACTCAAGTCCCTGAGCACCTGCGTTTGTCGAGTACGTTGATTCAGGATCGACGTTGTCGATATTCTTGTTGATTACCCACAGGTTACGACCTACAAATGAAAGCGATAGGTTCTGGACTGGAGTCTTGCTAAACCACGCTCTTGGGAACGAGTATCCAAAGGTCAATTGACGCAATTTGACGAACGAAGCATCGTACATAAACATGGTAGAGATCGCAGTGCTTTCACCGCCAACCCTGTTCCAGTAAACGTTCGCCTGGTGAGGTGTCAGGTCTTGATCAACCGGCACGTAGTTCGGCGCTTCAGCTGTTCCTGTATTCACAACTCCATTGATGTGTAATGGCGTTTCGCCGTCACGTCCGGTCAATGTTTGCTCGTGCATACCCCACTGTGTCAACCTATTGTTGCTTCCAGAGAAGATGTCACCACCAGACTTGAAGTCGATGAGGAAGTCAAGAGTAAATCCTTTGTAGCTGAACGTATTGTTAACACCACCTGTAAAGTCGGGAACACCATTTCCAATCGCAACGTAGGTGGTAGACGCCAGAGGCGTTCCATCCGCGTTAAAGATAGGTACTCCGTCCGGTGTCGTTTGTTGAACACGGCCAGTAATGGTTCCAAAAGGATGTCCTACAATGTGCTTGATAAAGACGTTGCGTGTACGAGGTTCTTCCTGAACTAGTTCGTTCACATTGTTGCTGATGAAGTCCACATTGTTGTTGTTCTTCGCAAAGTTCAACGAGATATCCCATGTGAGTGGTCCACGAACCGGGGTACCGGTAAGTTGTACCTCAACACCATTGTTTGATATCTGTCCAACGTTTACAAGAGTTGACCCGAAACCAGATGCGCGCGAAATTGTAGCGCCTACGATATCGTCAGTAGTAGTTTGATCGTAGTAAGTGAAATCAAGTCCTAAGCGATTATCGAAGAATCGTACATCGAATCCAAGTTCAAATTCGGTTGAAAGCGCTGGCTGCAGGACAGGGTTAGGGATCTGTCCGCTGTTACCACCGGCAGAAGAGAACGTCGCCATCTTGTAACCAAGGTGCGTGTTTCCGTTAAGCGAGTAAGTAAGATTCGCAGCATAAGGAGAAATATTCACTATACCACTCCTTGCCCAGGACGCTCTCACTTTACCAAAGCTGATGAATGAAGGAAGTCCCTGGAAGGTTTCAGAAACTACCCAGCTGGCACCGATCGACGGATAGTCTACTCTGTTGAATTCAGGGTTCAACACTGAGAACCAGTCAGAACGAGTTGTTGCAGTTACAAACAAGTAGTTCTTATAGCTCACTTCAGCAGAAGCATAGAGAGAGTTGATACCTGATTCGCTAAAGCCATATCCGTAATTGCGTGTAGCCGCGTTGTTGATAGCGTCAAAGAATTGAACGCTGAATCCATTACCGTTGGCGCTGATCCTTTCTGACGAACGCACCATCCTGTTTCCTCCTACGAATACATTGACTCCGAAGTCACCGAAGGTCTTGTTAACCCCCAACATCCAGTCCATGTTGACTTCACGAACGCGGTCTTCGCCTTCAGTACGGCTACCTGCGAGGTTGTGTCCAGTACCTTCTGGAGTAAGACCTGTATCGCGTCTGGTATACCAATCCATACCTAAACGGCCGGAAACGTATAACCAATCAAGGATGTCGTAACGGAGTTGAGCAGAAGAAATAAAGCGGTCGCGAGTATCGCTATCTTGAACCACGTAAGTTGCCCAGTATGGGTTTTGGTCCCAGTTGTTTGGTGCACGCAACCACTCCTGTCCAGCAAACTTAGCAGCGCCTCCTTGTCCATACGCCAGCAACAAAGCAGGATCTGTAATGTAAGAAGGAATCGCTCCTGGCTTCGCCGACTCGCCATAATAAGTAGCTACGTCAACGTTTGGGGGAGTTCTCCACAGGGAGTGGATAGCATTGTTCGGTGAATCGGACAATTGAGGTCTGTTCTTCGCATATTCATGTGAGTAAAGCACCTTGGCATTTAACGTTAGTTTCTTGCCGAACTTGGAATTGACATTGAACGAAAGGTTTGTTCTATCATAGCCAGAGTTAGGTACTATGCTTGAACTACGTAAATCTGAAACTGAGAAACGGAATGTCTGATTCTCACCACCGCCGCTAAGTGACAAACTGTTCGTCCAGGCCTGCCCGGTTTCGAAGAATTTGCTAAAGTTGTTACCAGCATATTGGTAAGGTCTGGACACGCCATCAAATTCTGGCGTACTGCTGCCGTCCATGGCAGGACCCCAGGCGATATTTCCCCAGTTGAACGCTTGAATTGCAGTGCCTGGCTTGGTAGCCACACCGTTAACCAATCCGTCCGGAGTTGAATCGACGTAGTTACCTGCACCGTACTTGGTTTGCAGCTCGCTTTGGTCGTATATTTTTTCAACTACATAGTTGCTGTTGAATTCAATACCGATTCCTTTTCTCTTGGATCCTCTCTTAGTCGTAATATTGATAACACCATTACCACCACGTGAACCATACAATGCAGATGCGTTTGCACCTTTTAGTACGGTAATGGACTCGATGTCATCGGGGTTGATACTTGTCAAACCATCCCCTTCGTCATGACCACCCCAAAGACCTGCCTGACCAAAGCCAGAGTTGTCCATGGGAATACCGTCAACAACGTATAATGGTTGGTTGCTTCCGCCTAATGATTTGTTACCGCGGATTACTATACGCGTAGAACCAGCAGGGCCAGAAGCGGCCTTCGATACGTTCACACCGGCAATACGGCCAGCCAGGGCGTTACCCAGGTTGTTTTCACGAGCTTCGGTGAACTTCGCGCCATTAACTTCTGACACGGAATAATTGAGTGCCTTCGTTGAACGCTCAACACCGAGCGCTGTTACAACTACTTCACTGAGTTGTTGCACGTCTTCAGCCAAGGCAACTTCGATGCTGGATCGTGTTCCGACTTCAACTTCTTGTGAGGCATAACCGATGAATGAGAACACAAGAATTGATGAACCATCTGGCATGGAAATAGTATACTTTCCGCCTACGTCCGTAGTGGTACCAACCGAGGTACCTTTCACGATGACGTTGACCCCAGGCATCACTGTGCCGGCTCCGTCTTTCACGGTACCGGTGATGGTTCTCTCCTGCGCAAAGACCATTGTCCCTGCAAACACGAAAAGCACCAATAAACTAAAAACTTGGTATCGTTTTTTCATAGAATAGTTGGGTTTGATAAAATTTGATTTTTTCCGCTCATCGCGGAAAGCACAACAGGCAACCTTGTACCCGTTGGAGGAGACTTTGATTAAGAGCTTCTGTTCATTAGGCTGGGTTTTTTAGGTGGTTAATAAGTTCAGTTGGGCTACTATTATCTAATGTAAAGATTTTAAACCGAAAACGTATGCGGAATATGAAATTTTCTATGGTTGTTTGCGCACACAAACACACACAGGGCAAATTCCAGCGATTTTGAGGGATTAGGCGGCTGATGGTTTGTCGGGCTTTGGGCGGTTTCCATACACGTCTATATAAATCTAGAGTTCTCTCCAGGACTTAAAAGAGTGTATTTATCCCAAACTAGGTGGGTAATTATTACAATCGAATGAAATCTTCACAATGGGGCTGTTTGAAGAGCTTCAAAAATTGTGATCACATCGATGTTGTAACATTCAATTCAAAATTGGACGTGTCAGGAATTGATAAGAAATCTGAATCTTAAAAGGGCTTTGAAAGAAGGTGTTACAACATGTACTTGATGATTTCCTTTAGTCCTTCTCTCTTTTGATCTTGACTTTGGCAACCGGCCCGACCTGTATGGGTACCTTCTCGAGCTCAAGGTTCGCAGCTTCGATACCATAGAGCTCTTCGGTAGGAAGACTATGCTCCTTCAATAACCTGTAACCCTGGATGATGAACCTGTCAAAAGTAGATATATCGCTGTCCGAAGAAGCCCAGGAATGAATGATCACAAATTTGAAGTCGCCCATCATACTATATTTATGGAGCGACGGATATGGACTCACAAGGTCAATCTCACCTGAGTCTGCCATTTCGTGAATGATCTTGTTGAACAAGAGATTTACGCGATGATCGGTTTTGAATCCCAATCTCATACGTACGAAAAAGCATTTCTTGGGAATAATTGTATCCACGGAATACTTGCTGGTGTAAGGCGTATCGACGGTATCAACGTGGAGGAACCAATAGATGTCGGCTCGTTTAGGTCTCTTCTTAAATATGGAATAAATGATGTTGGAATCTATATACCGTTTACTGTCCGCTACGGCCAGGTACACCAGGTTCGTTGCCTCCTTGGGAATCGTATTATCCGATTGCAGATCCTGAATCATTCCCACATAATGTTTAAGATCTACAAATTCTGTATGTAACTCTCTCAGCCAACGTGCACGAAGGAGAACGAACATCATTAGGAAGAATAAAGAAGCAATTGTGAAGCTGAACCACCCTCCGTGAATGAATTTGCTCAGATTGGAAATAAGAAATGCGCCCTCAATGGAAAAAAACAACATGGCCATTGCGATTGCCCTCACCGTTGACTTGCGCGATACGCCGAAATAAAATGTTAACAATGACGTAGTCATCAGCATATCAAACGTGATAGCAAGACCATAGGCGCCTTCCATGCGGGATGACTCTTTGAAGATCAACACTACAGTGATACATCCTAACATCAGGATCCAGTTGATCGCAGGAATGTATATCTGTCCTTTTACCTGGCTTGGATAACGAACACGTGTCGCCGGCCACAGTTTAAGCTTCATTGCCTCGTTTACCAGCGTGAACGTACCTGATATCAACGCCTGGCTCGCAATTATGGTCGCGAGTGTCGCCAGGAGGATTCCGAAGATAAGCATGCTTTGTGGAATGATCTCGTAAAAAGGAATCACTCCACCGAGAGTTTGTCCCTCATGCTGAAGCAACCATGCGCCTTGGCCAAGATAACTAAGAAGTAGAGCGACTTTTACAAAGACCCATCCAACCCTAATGTTTTCTTTTCCGCAGTGACCAAGGTCAGAGTACATTGCTTCAGCTCCGGTTGTACAAAGGAAAACAGCGCCGAGTATCCAAAAACCTCCCGGATATTTTACTAAAAGGTTGAAGGCGTAGACCGGATTCAACGCCTTTAACACCACAGGATTTTTTACGAGCTGAGTGAGGCCAACAATTGCGATAAATGTAAACCATAGCAGCATCACCGGGCCAAACGTTTTCCCTACTACTCCACTTCCGAACTGCTGGAAGATGAATAAAGCAACAAGGATGATGATAACAATGTAGATGATGGTGTTCGTCGAGATTGCAGGGTTAAGTGCACGTAGACCTTCGATCGCCGAAGTAACGCTGATCGCGGGTGTGATAAATCCGTCTGATATAAGCGTAGCACAACCGATGATCGCGGGAAAAATCACCCAACCTGCTTTATATCTTCTTACTAACGCATAGAGAGCAAATATTCCTCCTTCACCACGGTTATCAGCGCTGAGGGCGAGGTAAATGTATTTGACGCTGGTAATTAACGTGAGTGTCCAGAAGACACAAGAGATTCCTCCGAATACTAATTCCTCAGTAATGATATGTTGGCCGACAATGAATCGGAACGTATAGATGGGAGAGGTTCCGATATCTCCGTAAATAATTCCGAGGGAAATTAGGACTCCAGCAGCTGATAACGGGTTAGGATTTTTGTCGTGCGTTGTTGCCATTCAATTGACACCGTCTTTTGGACGGGCTATGATCAATCTATTACTCTTATCATATGAGATGTAACTCCAAATCCAACTAATGAGAACGAAGATTTTATTTCTAAAACCAATAAGGTAAACCAAATGAACGAACATCCATATTATCCACGCGGAAAAACCATGGATTCTGAATTTTCCCAAATCCACAACTGCTTTGTTCCTTCCGATAGTGGCCATCGTTCCTTTGTCTCGGTAACTAAACGGTTTCAATGGCTTCTTCTTTATCAGGCGTTTGATATTTTCGGCTACCAACCTTCCCTGTTGCATTGCAGGTGGTGCCATTTGTGGATGTCCATTTGGATAAGCCTTATCTCCTGACATGATCGCAGCATCGCCGATAGCAAAAATATTCTGGTAGCCGATCACACGGTTATACTCATCAACTTTTATGCGTCCGGAACGGCCAAGAGATTCTGCACTTATTCCGTCAACAGGTTTTCCTGTTACACCTGCAGCCCAGATCATAGTGCTTGATATAAGCTTGCCACCTGTGCTTAGGATTATTTCGTGACCGTCGTAAGATTTTACAGCGCAGTTCAGGTAAACTTTTACGCTCATCTTTTCTAAATACTCGAGCGCTTTTTTAGATGCTGATTCCGACATGCCTCCGAGCAGTCGTTCACCCCTTTCCACAAGGTGAATGGTCATGTTATCGATCTCAAGCTCCCGGTAGTCTGTTGGAAATACGTGTAGCTTTAATTCCGCCAACGCTCCAGCAAGTTCAACACCAGTTGGACCGCCTCCAACAATGACAAAATCCATCAGGCTTTCGCTCAGCTCCTGATCATCTGTAAGAAGTGCTGTCTCAAAATTGCGAATGATTATGTTCCTCAGCTTGATTGAGTCGATGATGCTTTTCATTGGCACAGCATTTTCTTCGACATCTTTCATGCCATAAAAGTTTGTTGTTGCTCCATTCGCAATAACCAGGTAATCATAGTTAACCCCGCCGATAGAGGTTTCAATATAATTTTCTTCAGGCTTTATATGTGTGACATCGCCGAGGCGAAAAAAAAAGTCGTCGTTCTTAAATCTTTTTCGAAATGGAAATACTATTGAACTGGTTTCGAGTCCTGACGTTGCTACCTGATAAAGAAGAGGTTGAAAGCAATGATGATTGTATTTGTCAAACAGCACAGTCTGTGCTTTAAAACCTTCAAGTCCCTTCGCCACTTCAAGTCCTCCGAAGCCTCCACCGATAATGATGATGCGGGGTTTGCCCAGGTCAGCAATACGCGTTCGCGTGGTAATTAATTTGGGCATGAATGATCTAAAAAAATCGCTTTCAAGTCGGCGGCAAAGTTAATTCCCTTTGCAGAAACCCAAAAACAAAACGGATTAATGTTCAAATCGACGCCATTATCGTCGGCTTATCTCTTTATTAAAATAATTTGGGCAATGCAAACCTCTTAAACCAAAAATCAACCCTATTTTTGCCTAATAACCCCTAAATCAACTCCTTATGTTAAGAAAGTTTGTTTTTGTAATACCAATTGCTGCCCTCATCGTGGGTTGTGGCACCAAGGAAAAGGAAATGCTGCAGTCGCAGGTGGATTCACTGAAGGTCGAATTGGAGACGAGTCAAGCAATGGCGCAAACGTTAGCAGAAGTAGGCTCGATGATGGATTCCATTGATGCAAGCCGTCAACTGTTGAGGGTTAATATGGTTGAAGGAACAACCTATAGCGATTACTCATCTCGGATGAAGGATATCAATGGTTATGTAAAAGAAACACAGAAGAAAATTGATGATCTCGAAAAATCGTTGAAGACATCGAAAGCAAATGCAAATGCATTCTCGAAGACGATTAAGAAACTTAAGGCAGATCTTGAAACTAAGACAATTGAGATAGCAGGGCTTCAGGAACAAGTTGATAAGTACCGGAACGAAAATCAAAACCTCATAACTACGGTTGGTATGCAGGAAGCAGAGCTTGCTGATAAAGCTTCGCAGATAGAAACGAAAACTCAGGAACTTGCTTTGATCGAAGCACGCGTACAGGAATTGATGATTCAAAGCAAAATGACGGAGGCTGATGCATATTATGCGCGTGGACAAGCCGTTGAGGAGGCAGCTGCACGGACAAAACTTGCTCCGCGAAAGAAGAAGGAGACATTAAGAGAAGCTGTAGAGCTTTATAAGAAGGCACTTTCGCTTGGCAAGACGGAAGCTCAGGATAAGATCACCGAACTGGAAAAGAAACTTTAAATAGCCTTATACGTCCTTCAGAGGCTGTTCCTGAAATGAACAGCCTCTTTTTTTTTTGCTATTTTTGTGGCTTGTAAACTAATATGACGGTCGATGTTATTGTAACCATACTTCTGGTTCTCCTCAATGGATTTTTCGTCGCGGCCGAATTTGCAATTGTGAAGGTTAGATCTTCACAGATCGCTCTGGAAAAAGGGAATTATTCCAAAAGAGCAGCGGAAAAAATAATCAACAATCTTGATGGATACCTTGCTGCTACTCAATTGGGTATTACGCTTGCAAGCCTTGGGCTAGGATGGGTGGGCGAAGATGTGGTGTCGAGGATCATCCTTAGCGCGATGAACGGTTTGGGCCTTCCAAT
>Ga0075428_100007773_pt1 | contig 11884 bp, 11 predicted proteins | sample RhiMetdeltSRZDD2_FD_75291 | JGI IMG/M metagenome (GOLD analysis project Ga0075428, IMG submission 75291) | Populus rhizosphere microbial communities from Tennessee, USA - Rhizosphere MetaG P. deltoides SRZDD2 | ecosystem: Host-associated > Plants > Roots > Rhizosphere > Soil | place: USA...
TTCTTCATTCACTTGGGCGGTTTCTTCGACGAGCCGGTGCGCTTCTTCGAGTCCGAGAAAGCGATCGATCGCAGAATGGGCGGCGTGGGTCGTTGAAGAGCGGTTTAACACGCCGACCTCAAGCACTTAGCGCATGCCGAGGTTCTTAAGAAAGCCCGACTTGGATAACGCCATGACAAAAGTATTGTCGTAGAAATCCCTCGGATCGGCGTTCTTGGCGTTGGGAAATTCTTTCTCGTCGAGATATTCGAATTGCCCTTTGATCGCCTCGGGACGCACGTCCAAACTCATCGCCCAGTACGGCGCAAAGGCCTCGTAGGTGCCGTCGATGGTCGGGCCATCCTCGATCTTGGCGTATTTGGCGATCGCCTTCTTGGCGACTACGCTATCCTTGCGTGACAGCGCAACGCCTTCGGCGATCGCTTTAAGAAACGCGTAAACATTGTTCGGCTGGTTCCTGAGATACTTTTCCGTGGTGCCGTAGGCGACCTGGAAGGCAGGAATATTGAGCTTGCCGATATCGACCAAAAGGTTTAGGCCCGACTCCTTCGCTTTCAGCGTGTTCGGCGCCGAGAGCGTGCCGGCGGCGGTCTTGCCGCCGATGATGGCGCTGAGAATCGCCGGCACCGTCTGGACGTAAAGAATTTGCACGTCCTTGTCCGGTGCCAAGCCATTTTTTTTCAGCGCTTCGCGCGTTGCGGTATCGAGCGCCGCCCGCGGCGTACTCGCGGCCATGGTCTTGCCCTTTAATTCTTGGATCGTTTTAAACTCTTTTGCCGCCCAAATCTCGAATACCAGTTGCTGCATCGTGCCGCCGAAATATTTCACCTGTCCGCCGCGTAGCCGCGCATTGATCAGGTCGGGTCCGTCGGTGTAAAAATCCACCTCTTCCGACACGACGGCCTGAGCGGAAACCTGGGGCGTGAGCAGTTGCAGGGTTGCGTTCAAACCGTATTTCTTGAATAGGCCGGCTTCATAAGCAACCCAGATCGGCGTGAACGCGCCGCTCGGCTGTGCGTAAGAGACAATCACATCCGGTTTCTCAGGCTTGCCACCGGCGTCGGCGCCAAACGACGGCGCGACCAACACCGAGAGCAACCGTGCGGTCACCATGATTGCAACTAATTTCGCTCTAACCATTCCCATTCCCTCCACGAGTCTGACCCCGATGACAAATCTTTCAACCCGAGACGCCGGACGCAAAACTCGCAACGGCCGCTGCGGGCCGCACATCGACGATTTTTAACTCCACGGTCGAAGTGCCGTTCCACTCATTTTCGCCAAGCCGGTAAGCGATATCGATGCTTTCGCCCGGCATGCCTGGATAATCGTCACCAACGCCGAAGATAACGCCGCTGATAACGCGGCCAGCCTGACGCAGCCGGTAGCGCACGCCGGCAGAAAAAACTTTGCGCTCGCAAACCTGGGCGGCGGAAGTCATGAACAGCGGCTCGGGATTGCCAACGCCAAAAGGTTTAAGGATATCCAGCTCGCGCAACAGTGGATGGTCGATTTGGGCAAAATCCAAGGCCCCATCCACCTCCAACAGCGGCAGGAGGTTTTCGGCTGTAAGCAACTGACTCGCCACGGCTTCGAAGGCTTCGGCAAAACAGTCGAGCTTGTCTGGTGTGATCGACAAGCCGCCGGCGTATTCATGACCGCCGAACTTCTCCAGATGCTCGGCGCAACGGCGAAACCCGTCGACTAAGTGAAACCCGCGAATACTGCGCGCCGAGCCTTTGCCTTCGCCACCGTTAAAACCGATGACGACCGTCGGCCGGTAATACTTCTCAACGATGCGCGAAGCGACAATGCCCAGCACACCAGGGTGCCATCCTTCGCCCGCTACAACCAGCGAATGGCGGCTGCCACCGTCCATCACCACGCTTGCTCGCGCCAGCGCTTGCTCGAGCACCACGGCCTCGACGGCCCGCCGCTCGCTGTTGTGGACGTCCAGTTCTTGAGCGATGCGCAGCGCCACTTCGCTCGACTGAGTCGTCAGCAACTCAACGACTTTAATGCCGTAATCGACGCGGCCCGCGGCATTGATGCGCGGGCCCAAGCGAAAGCCCACTTGCCCGGCGCTAACAGCGCCGGCGGGAATGCCCGCGACCTGTTTGAGCGCGACGATTCCCGGGCGGGTGGACGCGCTCAGCTCGACAAGACCGCGGCGCAGCAGCGTGCGATTGACGCCCGTGAGCGGCACCATGTCGGCAATCGTGCCAAGCGTTACGATATCGAGATAGCGTCGGAGGTCGGGCACCGCGCCTTGAAACCAACTCTCATCGCGCAATTTGGCGCGCAAACCAATGACGAGATAGAACGCCAACCCGGCAGCACAGAGTCCTTTATCGGGAAACTGACAATCCTTGCGGTGCGGATTGATCACCGCCACAGCTGCGGGCAACTCTTCCGGCACCTGATGATGATCGACGATAATCACGTCGAGATCGAACTGCCGCGCGGCCGCCACTTCCCGGGCATTGGCGATACCGCAATCGATCGTCACTAATAAATCGACGCCCCGTTCTTTCAGCCGGCGCAGCCCATCGACGTTCAGGCCGTAGCCTTCTTCGACACGATGCGGCACGTAATAGATCGGCTCAGTACCGAGCTCGCGCAGAAAGGTCACCAACACGGAAGCGCCGGTGGTGCCATCGACGTCGTAGTCGCCCCAGACACCGATTTGCTCGTGGTTGCGAATCGCTTGGATGAGGCGGCGTACCGCCGGCTCCATGTCGATCATCGTGAAAGGCGATGGCAAATCTTCGCGCAGGCTCGAAGAGAGATAACGCCGCGCCGAATCGACTTCTGCATAACCGCGCAGAAAGAGGATACGCGCCACCAGCGGTGATATCTTGAGTTGTTGAGATTGTCGAACGACGGTTGGTGGGTCGGCTTCCCTGATAACCCAACGTTTGCGCAGCGCGGTTAGCATCTAGGCGGTCGGAGACAATGACAGCGGAAATTGTCTTGTAGCGCACCAGCGGATCTCCGGGTCTCGGGCTTTGTCTTTTTGCATCTATCTTCGAACCGTGCCGCCCCAAAGCAGGATGATCGGGCTGGCGATAAAGATGGTGGAGTAAACTCCGGAAATAAAACCGACAAGCAACGCAAAAGCGAACGGCCTGATAACCGCGCCCCCGAGAAGGTAGAGCGCTAGCAGCACTAGCAGGGCTGTGCCCGTCGTCAGGATGGTGCGGCTCAACGTTTCGTTGATGCTGGTATTGATGATGTTCTCCAGGGTTTCACGTCTTATTTTGCGCAAGTTCTCGCGGATACGATCGCAAATTACCACCGTGTCGTTAACCGAGAAACCGACAATGGTGAGCAGCGCCGCGACAACGGTCAAATCAAATTCGTAATTGGCCAACATCAGCGCTCCGACCGTCACTAACACGTCGTGAACCAACGCAATCACCGCGCCGAGACCGAACTGCAAGCCGAACCGCGTGCCGAAGGCCGATGCGAAGCGCACCCAAATGTAAACTCCCATCATGACCGTCGCGGCAATGACGGAAAGCGTGCCGCGCCAGCGGAGATCTTCGCCGACCTTCGGTCCGACGAACTCGATGCGGCGGATCTCGAATTTGTCGGCGCCAAATTTGTCCGACAGCGCTTTCTTGACTCGATCGCCGAGCGCGCCGATCTCGACCGCGGTCGTTTCGACCCGCACGAGGAATTCGTTCGATCCTTCCTGACCAAAATCCTGGATGACGCTGCCGCCGAGTTGCACGGTTTCCAGCGCTTGACGAATTTCCGGCGCGGCGACTTTCTGAAAAAACTTCAGTTGCAGCATGGTCCCGCCGGCGAAGTCGACGCCCAAAGCCGGTCCTTTGATCAACAAGAATGCCAACACCAGAAGGTTCACGGTGCTGGACAACACCACCGCAATCTTGCGATATTTCGTGAACGGGATTTTAGTTCCTGAACGGAAGAGCTCCATATTCGCCCCTAGATGCTAATGCGTTCGAGTCGACGCGTGCTCATTCGATAGTCGTAATAAATTCTCGTGAGATAGACCGCCGTGACAACGGTCGTGAGAATGCCGATGCAAAGCGTTACCGCAAAACCCTTGATCGGACCGGTGCCAAATTGAAACAAGATCACTCCCGACAAAAAGGTCGTGATGTTGGAATCCAAGATAGCCGGCAGGGCGTTTTGATAGCCTGCCTCGATGGCGGAGCGGATCGCGCGCCCCGCTCTCAACTCCTCGCGAATCCGTTCATTAATCAGAACGTTCGCGTCAACCGCCATGCCGACGGTCAAGACGATGCCGGCCATGCCGGGCAACGTGAGCACCGCCTGAAAGCCGGCCAGGATCGCAATCATGTACAAAAGATTGAAAATCAGCGCGGCGACCGCGACCGCGCCCGCACCCTTGTAGTAAAAGATCATGAAGAGCACCACGAAGGCGCCCCCGACGATGAATGAATTGATGCCCTGCTGTATCGAGTCTTTGCCCAAGGAAGGTCCGACGGTGCGCTCTTCGGCGACCTCGACTGGCGCCGGCAACGCGCCGGCCCGAAGCACGATCGCTAAATCTCTAGCCTCTTTGAGGTCGAAATTGCCGGTGATCGACGCGCGGCCGCCGCCGATGCGCTCTTGAATCACCGGCGCCGAATAGACCCGGTTGTCGAGCACGATGGCGAGACGCCGCTTTACGTTGGCCGCGGTGATCTGCTCGAATAATTTGGCGCCTCGGCCGTTGAGAATGAGCTCGACCGAAGCACCATGAAGTTGTTCCGCCGGGCGAACGCGCGCGTCTTGAATGTAGTCGCCGGTCATCAGAGCCTTCGACTCCACGACGTAAGCCTGTTTTTCCGTGCCGATTCCCTCGCCCCTTCCAGCGTGGCCGAAGAGCACCTCGCGTCCCGGCGGCGGGCGGCTTTTGACGGCATCTTCTACATTCACGCTGTCGTCGACGAGCTTGAACTCGAGCAGCGCAGTCTTGCCGATAATCTCTTTCGCCCGGTCCGGATCCTGAATACCCGGCAATTGAATTAGAATGCCGGTCAACCCCTGGCGCTGAATGATCGGTTCGCTCACGCCGAATTGGTCGATTCGGTTGCGAATCGTCTCTAAAGACTGATCCACCGCGTAATCGCGCAGGGCGCGCATCTCTTCTTTGCTGAGCGTTAAGGAAAAATCAGTCGCGCCGGCCGTGGTCTGCGGCGGTTTGGCCTCGACCAGATTGCCAAAGTCGCTCTTCAGCAGGCCGCGCGTCCGCTCCGCGCTTGCGGCAGAAACCTTGACATGAATCTGCATGCCATCCCGCTCCACCGATACCCCTGAGACGGCTTTCTCCCTCAGCGCCGTGATGAGATCTTCCTTTATTCGCTCGAGGTTGTTTTCAATCGCCTTGTCGACTTTCACGTCAAGCACGAGGTGCGTGCCGCCCTGGAGGTCCAGCCCCAGATGGATCTTTTCCGTCGGGAAGATGTTGCCCCACCACGATGGCAGGGGATCGACAAAGCTGGGAATCAGATAAATCCAGGACACCACCGTTGCGATTGCGAAAATACTGATACGCGTCAGCAGGGCTTTTCGCATTCCCGCTATTCCTTTCCTTCTTTACCGGATGTTTTCTCGCCGGTGAGCACGGCCGAGATCTGAGGACGGTGCACGCGGATTCGCACGTTAGGAGCCACTTCCAACGTCACCACCGTTTCCTTTAAGTCGACCACCTTACCGTAAATTCCGCCTGAGGTCATCACCTCGTCGTTCTTTTTCAATTTGTTGAGCATCTCCTGGTGCTCTTTGCCCTTCTTTTGCTGGGGACGAATCACCATAAAATACATGATGACGAAAATCAGGGCGAAGGGGATCAGCGTCATCATGGGGCCGGGACCGCCGACGCCCGGCGCGCTTTGTGCGTATGCGATATCGAACATTCTTCCTCCTAGCTACCTTGGCTCACGCATCTTCGCTCGGCTGCCAGAGTTCTGTCCAGTTTTCGGCGTGGCCGCGGCGAATCGTTTCCCGACACTTATCCATGAGCCGATGATAAAAGTAAAGATTATGCAGACTGTTTAATTGCGCAGAGAGGATTTCACCGGCCATGTACAGGTGCCGCAAATAGGCGCGCGAAAAATTGCGGCAGCAATAACAGCCGCAGCTCCCGTCCAGCGGCCGGCTATCGCCCGCGAACTCGGCGCGCTTGATATTCACCTTGCCCTGCCAAGTATAAAGCGTGCCGTTGCGTGCATTGCGGGTGGGAATCACGCAGTCAAACAGATCGAAGCCGGCGCGAACGCCATTAATAATGTCTTGCGGCCGGCCCACGCCCATCAAATAGCGCGGTTGAGCGACGGGCAACAAATCGGCGGTGAAACTACCGATCGCATTGAGCTGCTCTTCGCCTTCGCCGATACCCAATCCGCCGACCGCAAAACCTTCAAATGGCAGCGGCGCCATTTCCTCGACACAATACCTGCGCAATTCCTCGAACAAGCCGCCCTGAATGATCCCGAACATGAGCTGATCGCGCCGCGTGCGCGCCGCCGCGCAACGTTGCGCCCAACGAATCGTCCGCGCAGTGGAAGCGCGAACATACTCGCGCGTTGCGTCCGAGGGAATACATTCATCGAGCGTCATGGCGATATCGCTGCCCAGTGCCTCTTGGATTTCCACCGCTTTCTCGGGCGTCAGCAGGTGCGAAGAACCGTCCAGGTGGGATTGAAATTGCGCGCCTTCTTCGCTGATCTTGCGCATCGCCCCTAAACTAAAAACTTGATAGCCACCGCTGTCTGTCAGGATTGGCCCGTCCCAGCCCATGAAACGGTGCAAGCCGCCGAGCGCACGGATCACCTCATGTCCCGGCCGGAGATAGAGATGATAAGTGTTGCCCAGTAAAATCTGACAACCGAGGTCGCGCAAATCGCGCGGCAACATCGCTTTCACCGTGCCCTGCGTGCCAACCGGCATAAAGCAAGGCGTCTCGACGTCGCCGTGAGGCGTGATGAGATGGCCGAGGCGGGCGTTGCTGGCAACGTCTTTCTTCAAAATAGTAAAATGACCATTCATGAAACACGTCGCAGATTGGAGAAAGAACCCGGCACCTGCTGCCTTTTAAAGTATCAGCATCGCGTCGCCGTAACTGTAAAATCGATATTTTTTCTCGATGGCTTCGCGATAGGCGCGACGGACGAGATCCAAGCCGGCAAACGCGGCGACCAGTATCAGCGGTGTCGAGCCGGGCAGATGAAAATTGGTGATCAACGCGTCCAGCACGCGGAAACGATCGCCGGGGCGAATGTAAAGACGCGCGATGCCTTCGTCCGCAACAACTTCGCCCTTTTTCAGGGCGATCCACTCCAGGGTGCGCGTGCTGGTGGAGCCGACGGCCACCACGCGGTGGCGCGCTTGCTTGGCGCGATTGATTTTCGCCGCCGCCTCGGTGCTGAGCGAGTAGCGCTCGCCCTCCATCCGATGGTTTTCGATTTCGCTCTCACGCACCGGTTGAAAAGTACCGGGCCCGACGTGCAGGGTCAACAGCGAGCGCTCGATACCGAGCGCTGCCAACTTGGTGAATAACTCGGGCGTGAAATGGAAACCGGCCGTCGGCGCCGCCACCGCGCCAGCATGGACGGCATAAACGGTTTGATAGCGATCGCGGTCCAGTGCCTCGGCCTCGCGGCCCCGGCGCACGTAGGGCGGCAATGGTGGTTCGCCGAGCCTTTCGAGCTGCGCGTCGAAATCGCCGTCGTGATGGAACTCGAGACCGAAACGGCCGCGGCCTAGATCGCCAATCACCTCGGCGCTCATTTGCGCGTCAAAACGCAACTCGGTGCCAAGTGGAGGTTTTTTCGCCGCATCGATCAGAGCGATCCAGAGATTTCGCCCCGCCTCAGAAAAGGGCTCCAGCAAAAGCACCTCGACCTGCCCGCCGCTCGCCTTCGTGCCGCGCAGCCGTGCCGGGAAAACTTTCGTATCGTTTAAGACCAAGAGATCCCCAGGATTGAGAAATTCGCCGATGTGGGCAAACACGCTATGGATAACCTCGCCGGTTTGACGATACAGCACCAGCAAGCGCGCCGCTTCGCGCGCGCGGCTTGGATAGGCAGCGATCAGCGATTCGGGCAGTTCGTAGTCGAATTCCTTGAGATCCATCGGTGTCAATAAAATAAGGGCACGCCATGCCGTGCCCTTACGTGTACTTGCTCAGCGAAAGTAAATTGCGGGTTTGTTGATCGCGATCTTTATGATGGCTCGTTCTTTTTAAGAAACGGCGTCAGCAAATCGATCGGCACTGGAAAGATCGTCGTCGAATTCTTTTCCGACGCCACTTCAACGAGGCTCTGCAAAAACCGTAGCTGCAACGCCATCGGCTGTTTGCTGATGACCTCGGCCGCGTCGGCCAATTTCTGCGAAGCCTGAAACTCACCGTCGGCATGAATTACTTTCGCGCGCCGCTCGCGCTCAGCTTCGGCCTGCTTGGCCATGGCGCGCTGCATCTCCTGCGGCAGATCGATATGCTTGAGCTCGACTAGGACGACTTTGATGCCCCAAGGATCGGTTTGCTGATCGAGAATCTCCTGGATCCGGCTGTTGATCCGTTCCCTTTCAGCGAGCAATTCATCGAGTTCGCCCTGGCCGCAAACGCTTCTCAACGTGACCTGCGCCAGCTGCGAGGTCGCGAATAAATAATTCTCCACTTCTATCACCGCGCGGGTCGGTTCGAGCACGCGAAAATACAAAACCGCATTTACTTTAACCGAGACGTTGTCGCGCGTGATGACATCCTGGGGCGGGATATCCATGGTCACCGTGCGCAAATCCATTTTGACCATCTTCTCGACACCGGGAATGATGTAGGTAATGCCGGGCCCGCGCGCTCCCACCATTCGCCCGAGACGAAACACCACCGCGCGCTCGTATTCTTTTAGAATTTTGATCCCGCTGATGACTAATGCGATGACGATGACCAAAAATGTTGCGGGGACACCGAATCCAAACATACCTGCCCTCCTCCTAGTTCTTCGCTCCTCCCTCAGCTACCCGCGTAACCTTGAGACGCATGCCGTCATAACCTATCACTCGCACTTTTTCGCCGCTCTCGACGGCGCCGTCCGCTTCAGCACCCCAATGCTCGCCGTGCACGAAAATTCTGCCCGTCGGCGCGAGCTTGGTGCGCGCTTCCCCGATCTCACCGATGAGACCTTCCTTGCCTAAAGTCGGTTTGGCCTTTTGCGAACGAAAAACCAGATAACTAATAGCCAGAACGAAGCTGCCGACCGTCGCCACGGCGGTAAAGACGATCGAGCGATCGACACCAGAATCAGAAATCGGCGTATCGAAGAGCAAAAGCGAGCCGAGGGCAAGGGAAACAATCCCGCCGATGCCCAATACGCCAAAGCTCGGAAAAAATGCTTCGCCGACCAGCAATGCCAAGCCGAGCAGTAACAATGCAAGTCCCGTGTGATTGATCGGCAACACCTGCAAAGAAGCAAAAGCAAGCAACAGGCAAATTGCTCCGGCCACGCCGGGGAAGATCACGCCGGGATGGGCAAATTCCATGTACAACCCGAGAAAGCCCGCCATCATCAGGATATAAGCGATATTCGGGTCGGCGATGGCGTTGAGGACTTTTTGTCTGAGGCTCATGTCGTAACGATCGAGGCGGGCGTCCTTGACCGCGAGTACGGCTTCTTTGCCGTTGAGATCGACTTTTCGACCGTCGGTTTGTTTCAATAAATCGTCCATATCCCGTGCCACGATATCGATGACGTTTTTCTTGAGCGCCTCTTTCTCGGTGATCGCCACGCTCTTGCGCACGGCTTGGATCGCCCACTCGGTGTTCCGGCCGCGCTTTTGCGCGATGCTTTCGCTGAAGGAGGCGGTGAAGTTCTCGATTTTTTCACCCATCACGCCTTTGACTTCCTGGCCGCCGCCGGCGACCGGGTGAGCCGCGCCGATATTGGTTCCAGGCGCCATCGCCGCGATATGCGCGGCCATCGTAATGAACACGCCCGCCGACCCGGCTCCGGCGCCGCTCGGCGAGACGTAAACCATCACCGGCACCTCGGCACTGAGCATTTCCTTAACGATCGTGCGCGTGGAATTGAGCAAGCCTCCCGGCGTGTCCAACTGAATGATCAGCGCTTTCGCTCCGTTCGCCTTCGCTCGCCCGAGGCTTTCGCGGATGAAATCGTCCACCGCGGGATTGATGCTCCCGTCGATCGAAATCACGTCGACATGGGGCGCCGCCGCATCTTTAGTTTGGGCCGTGACCGACATGCCGGCGGCGAGAACGACGACCAAACAAATGACTTTAAAGATTCTCATCGCGCAGCTCTTTGATGACTTTCTTGATGTCTTCCCACACCAGTTTTTTGTCCGCGGGGTTGCGCAGCAAATAGGCGGGATGAAACGTAGGCATCAGTTTAATACCGTGATAGCTGTGCCAGTTACCGCGCACTTTGGTAATCGGAACCTTGCTCTGAAGCAGCGTTTGGACCGCAAACTTGCCCAGACCGACGATGATCTTGGGGCGAATGAGATCGATTTGTTTTTTGAGAAAAGGCTCGCAGGTGGCGACTTCGTCCGGTTCAGGATTGCGATTTTCCGGCGGCCGGCATTTGACGACGTTTGCGATATAGACGTCTTCGCGCTTGAGCCCCATGCCTTTGGTGATGATGTCGGTTAAAAGCTGGCCGGCGCGTCCGACAAAGGGCTCGCCTTGAAGATCTTCATCGCGCCCGGGCCCTTCGCCGACGAACATCAGCTTAGCTTTGGGATTGCCCACGCCGAAAACCAGGTTGGTTCGCCCCGAGCAGAGCTTACAACGCTCGCAATCGCCGATCGCAGCGCGCAGCTCTTCCAGGCTCGTAGCTTGGAGCGGCTTAGAGTTATCGGCAAAGAAATCATTTGGCATACCCCTCAGCAAACTGCTTTCCTCGGCGGGCGGCGGCTTCACTGCCGGCGGTTTACCTTTGGCCAATATTCGAATCCCGGCACGCTCGCGCCGCTGCAAATGGCGCCGCAACGTTGTCGTCAACGCAGCAAGCTCATCGCTGTCGCTACCTTCCTCCACAGCCGCATATTCCTTTCACGGACGGATCTTACCACCGGAGAGTTGCGCGTAGCAATAACGCCGAACGCGCCAATTCAGCGAATCTTCAGCCCTGCCGTCGCACCTGCGTCAAGTAGCCGGAGCGCAGCTCGGTGAAGAACTCGAGTACAGCAGGCCACAGATAATCCGGATAAGTGTACTGCAAGCCATGAAAGCCGCCATCGTAATAAAATAGCGTCGCCTCCGCGTAGATGCCGGCGCGTAAATAAAGCCGTTGGCTGGCGTTCTTAGTCGACGCCAAAACAACTTTGAAGGAGTCGAGGTATCCCGGATCTAGATTGATCTGCCGCCCGCCGGATACCGGCGCACGGTATCGTTCTTCAATCGCCTGGGTTTGCAGCTTGACGGCGGCCAGATTTTCCGGCGATGCCAGAGTGGAAAAAGACAGGAAGCGACGCCGCAAACCCGGCCCCATTTCGCTCTCATAGTATTTGGATGCGGTCCAGGAAAGCGCTTCGCTCTTGCCGTCGATCTCGCCCAGGATTCCGACGAGATCGTTTTCCACTTGGACGAGATGCTCGTGGCTGGCTGAGAGCAGCGCGACGAAGTACTTCGCCGCTTTGGGCTCTCTGGGAGTTCCCATTTCAGCGCGGGCTTTTTAACGCGAGGTAGTGATCATAAATACAGTCGGCAAGATCGTCCTTGCTCATGAGCGGCAGCGAGCGGGCGGCGCCGGTGCGATCGACAATGGTCGCGGTGTTAGTGTCGCCGTCAAAGCCGCTGCCGTCTTGGGCGACATTATTGGCGACTACCATGTCGAGATTTTTCTCGTGCAATTTTTTTCGCGCGTTGGCAATCAAATCTTCGGTC
>Ga0075428_100007774_pt1 | contig 11883 bp, 16 predicted proteins | sample RhiMetdeltSRZDD2_FD_75291 | JGI IMG/M metagenome (GOLD analysis project Ga0075428, IMG submission 75291) | Populus rhizosphere microbial communities from Tennessee, USA - Rhizosphere MetaG P. deltoides SRZDD2 | ecosystem: Host-associated > Plants > Roots > Rhizosphere > Soil | place: USA...
CTAGCGACGACAGCAGCGTCGTCGACACCGTCGTGGTTGTCGTTGGAAGCGTGGTCGAAGTCGTCGTCGTCGAGCTGGTGGTGCTGGTGCTGGTCGTCGTGCTCGTCGTACTCGTCGTACTCGTACTGCTCGTCGTGGTTGTCGTCGTCGTGGTCGACGAGGGTGGAAGCGTCGTGGAAGGCGGAAGGGTCGTCGTGGTCGTCGAGCTGGTGGTGGTCGTGGTGCTCGTCGACGGAGGGGGGACCGTCGTCGAGGGCGGGTTCGTTGTCGTGGGGGGGGAGGGAAGCGTCGTCGTGGGCGGTGGAGGAATCGTCGTGATGGGGGGCGCGGGCGGCGCCGTGGTGCTCGTCGTAGTTGTGCCGGGAAGGGTCGTCGTCAGCGAAGGGCTCGGTGAGGGCAGCGGCGGTATCGTGCTCGATGTCGATGCGCTTGAGTCGGCCGAACCGCTGAGCAAGGCCGCGGCACCGGCCGTCGCGGCGCCCGCACCCAGGAGCGCAACCACCGGTTTGACCCGGTTCCGACCGGGCAGCTCCTCCATCGTGAAGCCGGGAGGCTGCCCGTCGATGGAGGCCGTCGCGAAGCTCGTGACGTCCGCTTGACTGACGAACGGCGTCGAGCAGGCGGCGGGATCATCGAGGACCCGCGCGCGCTGGAGTGGCGACCGCCAGGTCACATGGGCGCGGTCGAGCGCGGCGATGGAGTACTCGACGCCTTCCGGCGGCGGCCTCGGCAGTAGCGCGGAGAAACAGGTTCCGTCGCGCTCCATCGGCACGTAGCGCCAGGCCCCGACGCCGGGGACGCGGAAGTAGAGGCGCGCCTGCACGACGTCCGTCAGCGGCTCGATGCACGCTCCGAGGCGCGGGTGGCGCCCGGCGACGACGCACTCCACCGCCCCGTGCCGGATGACCAGCCCATCACCGGCTCGCAATGTCGCCGCCGGCAGCAGCAACAGGAGCAGCGCTGGGAAGGAGATACGCTTCAAGGTACCCACACGATGTCGCGCGGACGTCGTCTCCTCTGCGTCACCCCTGCGCCCGAAACCGGCGCGGACTGCGAACGGTTCGGCGAGGCTCTTGATCGCGGACAGCAGCTCCTCTCGGACGAGCCGCTTGGGCAGGAACGCATCCGCAGCCTCGCCCACCAGTTCCACTGCGCTTCCCAGCAGATTCCTGACGAGCGCGCGGAACGTGTCGTCGTCGTCCGCGATCAGGACCCGGGCTGGAGGCGTCCGCTCCTTCTCCCGAGCTTCGAGCACGCTTCAAATGTCGGTTCGTCGGAGGCGCGGCGCAAGTCGTGTGTCGCCGAAAAGGGGCTCGGGAAGTCCCTGATTCGCGAGCGGCATGTTCGGGGATTGACGTGGATGCGCTCACTTGCGGTCCGCCGCGGGGGTTCGCCGCTCTCGGCCGCGCCAAGGCTCGGGGTCGCCCGCCTCGCGGCGTTCATGGCCGTCCCAGGGACCGGGAGGGGTGGCGCGGAGCAGGCTGGCCACGAGCGCTGCCAGGCGCCATCGGGTCTGAGGCTTGGCCAGCACGGCGTCCGAGCCGGTCTTGCCGGTGGCGCTCAGGTAGGCCTCCTCGCCATGGCCGGTCAGCAGCACGACGCGGGTTGAGGGGCGCTCGGACTTGATCCGGCGCGCGAGGGCGGGTCCGCCGAGGCCAATGTCGAGCAGCACCAGGTCGAGCGTGCTCCCATGAACCATTTGCACGACCTCCTCGACGGTCGTCGCTTCGTGGACCTGGACGAACACGTCTTCGAGGAAGGGACGGACGAAGCTGCGGAACGATGCGTGCGCGTCCGCGAGCAGCGCAACCGGCCGTGCCTGCGTCACGGCGGCGTCAGCCCCTTGCGGATCGCGTAACACATGAGGCCCGGGCCCAACTGCTGGGCGCGCTCGAGGGCCTCCTGGGCCCGAAGCATTACGGCGTGGTCGTCGGCGATCACGACCCTGGACAGCATTCTCGGGTCCTAGTGGCACGATTCGTGCCGTTCGGGGTCGAAGCGTTCCTCGGTCGAGCTCAATGGCTTGGCGGAAGCGCCGCCGATCCCCAGTGGACAGCCGAGGACGGCGGGGTACCATTGGTGGCACCGGAGTTCCAAGAGCATGGGCAGGTCGCGGGTGCTGGTGGTCGACGACGACGAGAGCACTCGGCGCTACCTTGCCGCCCTGCTCTCCGGCAGGGGTACGACGTCGCAGTCGCGAGCACCGGCGAAGAAGCGCTTCGAGTGGTCTCCGAGGCTCCTCGGCCGGCAGTGATGGTGCTCGACCTGCTGCTTCCCGGGCTCAGCGGGCCGGAGGTCCTGGAGCGCATGCGCCTGAGCCAATGCCCGGTGCCGGTCGTGGTGCTCTCGACGGTGGCTCAGCTCAAGAGCGTGGTCGAGGCGGTGAAGCGGGGCGCCTCGGACTACTTGACCAAGCCCTTCGAGGAGCACGAGCTCGAGCTGGCGATCCAGAACGCCATGGAGAAACAGAGCCTTCGGGACGAAGTGCAGGTCCTGAGGCGTCGGCTCGATGGCTCCGCGGGGGCGGATGGCTTCGTCTTCGCGAGCCCCTCGATGCAGCGCATCCGGGAGATCGCCCGGCAGGTCGCAGACACCGACGCGCCGGTGCTGCTGCTCGGCGAGTCGGGCGTGGGGAAGGAGGTCGTCGCCCGCTACGTCCACGAGAGCTCGTCCCGCCGCGAGCGCCCGTTCGTGCGCGTCAACTGCGCCGCCATCCCGCAAGACCTGCTCGAGTCGGAGCTGTTCGGCTACGAGAAGGGCGCCTTCTCGGGCGCGATGCGCGACAAGCCGGGGAAGTTCGAGCTGGCGGGCCGCGGGACGATTCTGCTCGACGAGATCGGGGAGATGAGCTCGGCGCTCCAGGCGAAGCTCCTCCATGTGCTGCAGGACGGTGAGTACGGCCGCCTGGGGGGGCGGGGCCCGCTGCGGGCGGAGGCCCGCGTGCTCGCGTCCACCAACAGCCGCATCGAAGCGACCGTGAATGCGGGCCGCTTCCGGGAGGATCTGTACTTCCGGCTCAACGTGATTCGCCTCGAGATCCCGCCGCTGCGCGAGCGTCGGGAGGACGTCGCCGTGCTCGCGCACCACTTCCTGCGCATCTACGCCGAGCGATACCGGAGCGCGGTCATCGAGATACCGCCGCCGCTCATGGAAGCGCTGCTCGCGCACGCCTGGCCCGGCAACGTGCGGGAGCTGGAGAACGCCGTGCGCCGCTTCGTGATCCTGCCCGACGTTCCGCAGGCGGTCGCCGAACTGTCGCGACGCCCTGACACGCAGCGAATCGAGGAGGCGCCGCCCCCTCCAACGCCCCGTGGCGCCGAGGGCGACGTGTCGTTGAAACGCGTTGCCGCCGCGGCCGCGGGTGAAGCCGAGCGAGAGCTGGTCCGGCGTGTCCTGGGGGAGACGCGTTGGAATCGGAAGGAGGCCGCTCGCCGGCTGAAGGTGTCCTACAAGGCTCTCTTGAACAAGCTCAAGAAGTGGGAGCTCGAGAAGCCCGGTCTTCCGCTGTGATCGAAAGGGCATCGTGGGATGACGTCTCATGCAGGGCCGCCGCCTCGTGGCGGTGCTGGTCGAGTGCGAGAACGAGCTCGTGAAGCGCCGCGCGCAGGTGGTTCATGGCCTCGATGCGATGCGTTCCGCCGGCAGGACCGCGCGCCGTCTCCAGATCGGGCGCCTCCAGTTCCTTGAGCCCGCGCAGGGCGCGCACCACGCTGTTCTCGACCGAGCGCAACGCCTCGAGTGTCTTCAGCCTCGTCGCCAAGTGGGACCGCAACCTTGCACCTCCACTGCCCCTTCGAGCAAGCGGCGTGCCCAGCTGGCGCGACGTTCAGGCGGGGGAAGCGCACGGCCGCGAAAGAGCAAAGCGATGCCGCAACTGGGCCGAGCGCTGCCCTGTGTCGTCCGATGGCCTTCCCGAAGCCGCATCGAGCCGTGGCACGGGGATTGCCCAGTGCGCTTGAAGATTCTTCAAGCCGGCCGTGGTGGAAGCGAGGCGAGCGATGAGCGGAAGCGGCGAAAGGGACGCGCGTAGAAAGCTACAACCCGCTGGCGGCGGGAGGCAGCGGCAACCCGCCGAGAGCACCGCCGCGCTGCTGCGCGAGCTGGTCGCCCATCTGCGCCAGAACCGAACCCAGCTCCGCGAGGAGTGGGCGCGGCGTATCACCGAGTCCAAGCTGCTGACGGCGATGACGCGCGAGGAGATCTTCGCTGAAGCCACCTCCATCTACGACAACTACGTCGAGGTGCTCGAGACCGGCAGCGTCGAAGCGCTCCAGGCCTACGCCCGCAACCTCTCCGAGCGCATCATCCCGCGCGGAGTCGAGACCCACGAGGTGCTGGGGATCGTGCTGCTGCTGCGCGACGTGCTGGCGCGCTCGCTGTTCGAGAAGTACCAGGGGGACTTCTCACTGCTGAACAGCGTGCTGGACGCCTACGAGCCCGCCGCGAACCGCGTGGCCAACACCGTCGCCATCGGCTTCGTGCAGGAGCGCGAGCGCATCATCCGCCAGCAGCAGGAGGCGATCCGCGAGCTCTCGACGCCCGTGCTGCAGGTGAGGGACCGGCTGCTGATCCTCCCCATCATCGGCGTCATCGACCCGCAACGGGCGCGCCAGCTCACCGAGCAGCTCCTTCGTGGGATCCGGGCCAACCGAGCGAAGGTCGTCGTCGTCGACATCACCGGCGTGCCGTCGGTGGACGCGACCGTGGCCAACCACCTCGTCCAGACCGTCGACGCCTCGCGGCTGATGGGCGCCAACGTGATCGTGACCGGCCTCAGCTCCGAGATCGCCCAGACCCTCGTGACCATCGGCGTGGACCTCGGCAAGATCAACGCCGTGGGCGATCTGCAGGGCGGCATCGAGGAGGCGGAGCGGCTGCTGGGTTACAAGGTGGCGATGACGGGCGAGACCGCGGAACAGGACAGCTAGGCCTCGGCGATGCGTGTTCCCATCCTCAAGCAGCGCGATTACCTGATCGCCTCGATCCAGTCGGCGCTGTCCGACGAGGACCTGCTCCAGCTGCGCGACGACCTCGCGCAGCAGGTGGGCAAGTTCCGCTCGCGCGCCGCGATCGTGGACGTCACGGTGCTGGACGTGATGGACTCCTTCGCGGTCCGCACGCTTCGCGCGATCTCCCACATGATCCGCCTGCGGGGCGCCAAGACCGTGATCGTGGGGATCCAGCCGGAGGTCGCCTTCGCGATGGTGCAGCTCGGCCTGACCCTCGGCGACGTCGCCACCGCTCTCGACCTCGAGGAGGGCCTCGCCTACCTCGACAAGAAGACGAAGGCCGCCGCCCCGCATGGCAAGTGAGGGGGAGCCGCGGCCTACATCCCGCGGAGAGGCGGTCGTCCGCATCGCGTCGGCCGCCGATATCGTCATTGCGCGGCAGCGTGGCCGTGAGCTCGCGGCCGGGCTGGGCTTCTCGCGAAGCGACCAGACGGTGATCGCCACGGCCATCTCCGAGCTGGCGCGCAACATCCTCGAGTACGCAACGGTCGGCGACATCGTGCTGGCGGAAGCGCAGCGCGGCGCCCGCGCTGGACTCGTGATCGTGGCGCGGGACCGGGGGCCTGGGATCGCCGACATCGGCCAGGCCTTGCAGGACGGCTACTCGACGGGGCGCGGGCTCGGCATCGGCCTGCCCGGCGTGCGGCGGCTTATGGACGAGTTCGACATCGCGTCCGAGGTCGGGAAGGGGACACGCGTGACGGGTCGCAAATGGCTCCCATGAGCGCGCCCCTGATCGAATGGGGCGTCAGCTCACGCGCCTTGCCAGGTCAAGCTGCGTCGGGCGACCGCCACGTCGTGGAGGCCTTTCCCGGCGGCGCGCTGATCGGGGCGATCGACGGGCTCGGGCATGGCGACGAGGCGGCGAGCGCCGCGCGGGCAGCGGGCGACGTGCTCGGGCGGCACTGCCGCGAATCGGTGATCGCCCTGGCCCGACGCTGTCACGAAGCGCTCCTCTCGACCCGCGGCGTGGTGATGAGCCTCGCGTCCTTCAGCGGCGGCGACCAGACGATGACGTGGCTGGGGGTCGGGAACGTGGAGGGCGTGCTGCTGCGCGCCAGCGCCCGGGCCGTCCCGATGCGCGAGCAGCTCCTGCTTCGCGGCGGCGTGGTCGGCTACCAGCTCCCGCAGCTCTCGGCCTGGGTGCTGCCGCTCTGCCCTGGGGACACCCTGATCTTCGCGACCGACGGGATCCGCTCGGAGTTCACGAGCGTCGTCGACAGCGCCGGCTCCGCTGCGGGGCTGGCCGATCGCATCCTCGCGGGATACGCGAAGGGAACCGACGACGCGCTCGTGGTCGTGGCGCGCTATGCGGGCATCGCGCGATGACGGTCGCGGCTCAGGAGCTCACCGAGCGGTACGCGGCGGCGCTACGAGACTACCTGTCCGGCGGGGGCGAGGCCGCGCTGCTGCGAGCCTACGAGCTGGGCCGCCAAGCCCTCGCGCAGGGCGGCGGCGTCCTGGAGATGGCGGCGCTCCATCAGGAGGCCCTGGTCGCCGCGCTGCTCGAGATGCTGGCGCCGCACGACAGCCGGCGCACCGCGCGGCGCGCCTCGGAGTTCTTCGCCGAGGCGCTCGCGTCCTTCGAGATGAACCAGCGCGGCTTCGCGGAGGCCAACGCGATCCTGCGAGGCCTGAACCGCGAGCTCCAGGAGCGCGTGGAGCGGGTGCTGGGACAGTACCGCGAGGCCCGCCGGACGATCGACGAGCAGCGCCGTATCGACCAGCTCAAGGACGACTTCATCTCGATCGTCAGCCACGAGCTGCGGACGCCGCTCACCTCGATCCACGCTTCCTTGCGGTTGATGCAGCAAGGCATGGGTGGCGAGCTGGGACCGGACGCGCGGCAGCTGGTGGACGTCGCGGCCCGGAACAGCCAGCGGCTGGTGCGGCTGGTCGACGAGATCCTGGACCTCCGGAAGATCGAAGCCGGCGCGGAGATGGAGCAGCGGCCCGTCGACGTGCGGGCGCTCCTCGCGCAGGCGCTGGAGGCCAACCGGTCGTATGCGGAGCAGCACGGCGTGCGCTTCGTGCTCGAGGACGGCGCCGGCCTGCGGGTGCTGGGCGACGCCGAGCGCCTGATGCAGGTCCTCGCCAACCTGCTCTCGAACGCGGTGAAGTACTCGCCCCCGGGCGAGGCCATCGTGGTCTCGGCCGAGCGCCGCGCGGGATCGGTGCGCGTGGCCGTACGCGACCGCGGGCCTGGAATACCGGCGGAGTTCCGCGAGCGGATCTTCCAGAAGTTCGCCCAGGCGGACACCTCGACCAGCCGCGAGAAGGGCGGGACGGGGCTCGGCCTGAGTATCACGAAGGCGATCGTCGAGCGCCTCGGTGGGCGGATCGACTTCGACAGCGAGCCGGGCCAGGGAAGCGCCTTCTACTTCGAGCTTCCTGAGCACCGAATCGAATGAGGCCGCTGGAGCGCATCCTCGTGGTGGAGGACGACCCCGACATCCAGACCGTCATCGAGCTGTGCCTGCGGCGCTTCGGCGGTTACAAGGTCCAGGTGTGCGGCGCGCCTCAGGAGGCGGTCGGGGCGGCGGAGTCGTTCGGCCCGGACCTGATCCTGCTCGACGTAATGATGCCCGGCATGGACGGCCTCGAGACCCTCGAGATGCTGCGTCAGACGGAGGCCACCGCCAGGATCCCCGTCATCTTCATGACCGCCAAGGTGCGTCCCCACGAGATCGATCGTTATGCGGAGTTGGGGGCACTCGGAGTCGTGGCGAAGCCCTTCGAGCCGGATGGCCTGGCCGAGACGGTCCGGTCCCTCTGGGAGCGCGCCCATGCCTGAGAGCGCCGGCTGGGGCGAAGAGCTTCAGAAGCTCAAGCAGGAGTACGTCGGACAGCTCGGGGCGCGCCTGAAGTCCATCGAGGATGCCTCTCATGCCCTTCGTGAGACTTGGGATTCCGACAGGGTGGAATCCCTGTACCAGCAGGTGCATCGCCTGGCAGGGTCCGCAGCCATCTACGGATTCGAGCGGCTGAGCGGCGCAGCCCAGGCGCTGGAAACGGCCTTGCTCGACTCGATGGAGCATCGGTCGGGCGCGCGCGAGCGCATTCAAGAGGAGTTGGCAAGACTCTTGAAAGAGCTGCGGGGGGCCGCGCGGGAGAGCCCGGGCTGACGACCGGCGACCCTGGAAGGAGCCCCCCATGTCCGAGACCGTCCTGGTCGTCGACCACGATATGATCGCCTCGGCGATCGTGCGCCACGCGCTCTCGCCCCGCGGCATTCGGGTGATCGAGCGAAGCAGCGGCCCCGCCGCTCTGCTCTGGCTCGAGTCCCACGACGCCGACCTGATCCTCGTGGAGGCCTCGCTGCCGGAGATGTCGGGGCCGGACCTGTGCCGCCAGATCCGCGCGACCGAGCGCGCCCGCCACGTGCCGGTGCTCATGCTCTCCAAGCGCGACCGGTTCGCAGACCGGGCGGAGGCGCAGGCGGCGGGGGCGGACCTCTTCCTGGTCAAGCCGTTGTCCGCGTCGCGGCTCATCCAGCTGGTCCAGCGGTTCCTGATCCTGCGGCGCTTCGAGGCACAGCGGGCCGAGCTGGTCGCCATCAGCGGAACTGCGGCGCGCGCGGCCCGACACGCCGCCGGGCGGAGCTGATCGACTAGGCGGCGACGACGCTGCGGTCGAAGACCGCCGCGAGGTGCCCGGCCAGCCGGTCCATCGCGTCGTCGAGAGGGACGCTGCGCCCGAGCCGCCTCTCGAGGCTGGTCACCTGACGGTCTGGGATCCCGCACGGAACGATGAGGTCGAACGGGGCGAGGTCGGTGCTGACATTGAAGGCCAGGCCGTGGGAGGTGACCCAGCGCGACAGGCGCACCCCGATGGCGCCGATCTTGGCGTCGCCGACCCACGCTCCCGTGAGGCCTTTCACGCGGCTCGCGGCCAGCCCATAGTCGGCGCAGGTCCGGATCATGACCTCCTCCAGGTCGCGTACGTAGCGATGCACGTCGCGTCGCTCCGGCTCGAGCTCGAGGATCGGATATGCGACGAGCTGGCCTGGGCCGTGATACGTGACGTCCCCCCCGCGCCCGGCCTCGAAGACCTCGAAGCCCTGGGCGCGCAGCGCTTCGTCGGAGAACAGCACGTTCTCACGGCGCGCATTCCGGCCGAGCGTGAAGACCGGCGGGTGCTCGAGGAGGAAGAGCGTGTCGGGAGTCTCGCCGCTCTGCCGCACCCGGACCTGCTGCTCCTGGATGGCCAGCGCCTCCGCGTAGCGGACACGGCCCAGCTTCCGCACGATGAGTGGCGTCACGCGGTCACGAGCCAGTCTTTTCAGAGCGCGGCTTCGTCGAACTCCTGCAGCCCCTTCTTCAGGTGGCTCATGAAGCGGTCGGCGTCGGCGCCGTCCACGATCCGATGGTCGAAGGTCAGGCAGAAGTACGACATGCTGCGGATCGCGATCGCGTCGTCGCGGACGACCGGCCGCTTCTCGATCGTGCCGATGCCGAGGATGGCCACCTGGGGCTGGTTGATGATCGGGGTCCCGAACAGGCTGCCGAAGACCCCGGGGTTCGTGATCGTGAAGGTGCCGCCCTGTACCTCTTCGATCTTCAGCTTCTTGGCGCGTGCGCGCTCGGCGAGGTCGCTTACGGCCTTGGCCAGTCCGAGGACGTTCTTCTCGTCGGCGTTGCGGATCACCGGCACGATCAGCCCCCATTCGAGGGCTACGGCCATCCCGAGGTTGATGTCCTTCTTGTAGACGATCGACTCGCCCTCCACGCTCGAGTTCAGCACGGGGAAGGCCTTGAGGGCGTCGATCGTGGCCTTCAGGATGAACGGCATGTAGGTGAGCTTGATGCCGCTGCGCTCCTCGTAGTCGTGGCGGCGCTTGATGCGGAGCTGATCGACCCGCGTCATGTCGATCTCCCACACCGTCGAGACGTGGGCCGAGATGCGCTTCGACAGCGTCATGTGCTCGGCGGTCTTCTTGCGAATCGGCGACATTGGCACGAGCTGGACCCGCTCGCCGGACTGATAGGCCGGCACGAACGGGGCCGGGGGCGCCTCGGCCGCAGCGGCCGGCTCGCCACCGGAAGGCGCCTCGGCGCGGGCGGGCGCCTCGGCCGCGGAGGGGGCTGGCTCCGAAGGCTCGCCGCGGGCCTCGATATGGCCGAGGATGTCCTGCTTCGTCACGCGGCCCGAGATGCCCGTGCCAGGCACGGCGGTGATGTCGACGCCGTGCTCGGCGGCGATCTTGCGGACGACGGGAGAAGAGCGCGTCTGGCGCAGCTCCTCGACGCTCATCTCGGCGCGCGGCCGCGCGGGAGCGGGTGGCGGCGGAGGTGGCGCTGATGTTGGAGCCGCCGGCGGCGCCGGCGCGGGAGGCGGAGCGGCGGCAGCTGGCGGTGGCGGAGCAGGCGCCGGAGCGGGCGGAGGGGGTGGGGGAGGAGGGGGTGCGGGAGGAGCGGCAGGGCGGGGAGCCTCGGCCGGCTTGGCCGCGGGCGGTGGCCCTGCGGCTGCTTCGCCCGGGGCCCCGATGATCGCGACGACCGTGTTGATCGGCACGGTGGCGCCCGCTAGTACCTTGATCTCCCGCAACACACCGGCGGCGGGGGCGGGGATCTCGGCATCGACCTTGTCGGTCGAGATCTCGAAGAGCGGCTCGTCGCGCTGCACCGTGTCGCCGACGTTCTTCATCCACTTGGTGATGGTGCCCTCGGCGATCGACTCCCCCATCTGGGGCATGATCACGTCAGTCATGAAGCCCTCCGGGATGACGGCATTCAGCGGTCAGCCCTGAGCCAGGGGTCAACGTCGCTGCGTCCAAGCTGATGGCTGATCGTTGATAGCTGACAGCTGCTGCTCAGTAATCATACAGAGCCCTGATCGCCTGCCCAACCTTGTCCGCGTTGGGCAGGAAGAACTCCTCGAGCGTCGGTGCATAGGGCACGGGCGTGTCCGGCGGGGCCACGCGCATGACCGGCGCGTCGAGGCTCTCGAACGCTCGCTCGGCGACGAGCGCGGCGATCTCGCCGCCGGGGCCGCCGGTCCGCGTCGCTTCGTGAAGGACCATCACCTTCCCGGTCTTTCGGGCGCTCGCCAGGATGGCCTCCTCGTCGAGGGGCAGCAGCGTGCGCAGGTCGACCACCTCGACCGAGATGCCGTCCTTCGCCGTGGCCTCGGCGGCCTCGAGCGCGACGTGGAGCATGGCCGCGTAGGTCAGGATCGACACGTCCCTGCCCTCGCGAGCCACGCGCGCCTTGCCGATCGGTGTCACCACCTCGCCGTCGGGCACCTCCTCCTTGATGCGCCGGTAGAGGAACTTGTGCTCGAGGTAGAGGACGGGGTCGGGATCGCGGATCGCCGCGGTCATCAGGCCCTTCGCGTCGAGAGCGGTGGCGGGCGCGACGATCTTGAGGCCAGGCACGTTCATGAAGTAGCTCTCGGGGTTCTGGCTGTGGAACGGCCCGCCGTGCACGCCGCCGCCGCAGGGGCCGCGCACGACGATCGGCACGCCGCCGCCCCAGCGGTAGCGGCTCTTCGCAGCGTAGTTCACGATCATGTCGAAGGCGCACGAGATGAAGTCGATGAACTGCATCTCCGCGATCGGGCGCATGCCCATGAGGGCCGCGCCGATCGAAGCGCCCACGATCGCGGACTCGCTGATCGGCGTGTCGATCACGCGTTCCCGGCCGAAGCGCTCGAGGAATCCCTGGGTGACCCGGAAGGCCCCGCCGTAGGTTCCGACGTCCTCGCCGATGACGAAGACCCGCGGGTCCTTTTCCATCTCCTCGAACATCGCCAGGCGGATCGCCTCGAGGTAGCTGAGGACGGCCATCAGCCGCGGCCCTTGGAATGGGCCCACTCGACGACGAGGGGCGGCGTTGGTGAGCTGACGTCACGGTCGCCGTAGACGTCGTCGAGC